>ERZ1643247.273-NODE-273-length-65484-cov-7.946950_pt1 | contig 65484 bp, 58 predicted proteins | sample MGYA00579264_ERZ1643247 | MGnify/ENA primary metagenome ERZ1643247 (study PRJEB29033, sample SAMEA4952262) | chicken gut metagenome | biome: Broiler Chicken; feature: Gastrointestinal Tract; material: Caecum | place: Ireland | collected 2018 | study: Broiler... | reverse complement strand
CCCCGCTTGAGATCCTGAAGCTGCAGAAGAACCTGATGCGGATTGCAGAAGGAGAAGGGATCCGGTTCGTTTTGGGAAAGGGAAAACATAAGCCGGAAATCCAGAAACTCTACGAGGAACTGGAGGAATGCGGGACCCGCCTGATGGGATACAAGGAATGTTTTGAGATCATGGGGAAAGACCGCAACAGCTATTCCAAAACAGACCTGGAAGCAACATTCATGCGGATGAAAGAAGACCATATGATGAACGGGCAGTTAAAACCGGCATACAATGTCCAGATTGCAGTAGAGAATTACTTCATTGTCCATGGATATGTGAGTAATGACCGGACAGACTACAATACACTGATCCCTGTTCTGGAAAAGCACCGGAACGCATTTGGGGATACGCTGGAAGCAGTTACTGCTGACAGCGGCTACTGCAGTGAGAAAAACCTGTTATATCTAAAAGAGAATAAAATCCGGAGTTATATTAAACTTCAGGATCATGAGAAGCGGAAAACCCGCGCTTATAAAGAAGACATCGGGAAATATTACAACATGGGATACGCAGTCTTTGAAGATGAGCATTATTACATCTGCCATGACGGAAGGGAACTGCATCATATCCGGACGGAAAGCAAAGAGCAGGACGGCTATACCCAGACGGTGGAGGTCTATGGCTGTGCGGACTGTAGCGGCTGTGAGCATAAATCCAAATGTCTTTACAGATACAATGCGGAAAAGAATCCCGATCGGAATAAAGTGATGAAGATTAATGAACGATGGGAAGAACTAAAGGAAGAATCCAATGCGAATATCCAGAGTGAAGAAGGGATCCTGAAACGGCAGATCCGGTCGATCCAGACAGAAGGACACTTTGGAGATATTAAAGAGAACGAAGACTTCCGGCGTTTTCACTACCGTTCAAAAGAAAAAGTATATAAAGAATTCATGCTGTATGCGATTGGCAGAAATATCATGAAATACCATCGTTTTTTACATGATGAGATAAAGAAATACGAAGGAAAAAAGGAGCAGAAAACCGCTTAGCTAAGGAGCGAAACCTAAAAATCCAAACAAGGGGTTTTTGCGCCCTAAAATAGGGGCTACAAAACGAAAGAGGCAGTTCCATAGAGAATTCAGACTTTGAAAAAGTCCGAATTCTCTGGGACTGCCTCTTCTTTTCATGTCAGGGGTTAAAAATCGGTATTAACCGATAATCCCTTTTTTTATTACTCATTTACTTTTTCAATCTTGACTGCCGTACCATTTGCGGACACTCCTAAAATATTGTTAGAAAGGGTAATATAATCAAAATCCACTCCGATCAATGCATTTGCACCGATCTTTTTTGCATTCTTCACCATTTCCTCATAGGCATGCCGCTTTACCTCTTTCATCTTGTAAGAAGCGGCCGTTGACCTCTCTCCAAATAAATCCGTTAATTCCATGGAAAATTCACTGAAAAAACCTGTACCCAGAACAACATCCCCGCTCACAATTCCAAGATGGGATTCGATCTTATACCCTTCAAACGAATATCCGGTTGTGGCAAGAAACGCATCCTCGGAGTCGCAGAAAGAGAATACATCAAGCCCCTCCTGGCTGAGATCTTCCTGTGACTTCTCCAATGCTTTGTCCGTGAACTGTTTGACTTTTGATTTCGTATCCGGATCTTTACACCGGTCCAGCAGTTCCACAGACAGGGAAATGCATTGTTGTGATTCCCGGTTCTTTTTTGCCTGATTAATTTTTTTCAACAGCTCTCCGCACGTATTGCATACTGTGAAGCTGCATCCGGTGTACGGTTCTGTTCCGCCTCCGAGCATTTTGAAATTGGATCCGCAGATATTACAGTTTCCCATAACTTTTTCCTCCTTTGCAACATTTTCTTTATCAGAACCCGGTTCTAAAACGGTGTTCCTACCATATCGTACGGTGTCACCTGATATACATAGTAGTTCAGCCAGTTCGTATACAGGTTATTGGCATTGGATCTCCATGTAAGAAGTGGCCGGTTCTCCGGATTGTCATCCGGATAATAGTTGACCGGAAGCTCAATCGGAAGTCCTTTTGACTTATCTCTCTTATATTCCTGATCCAGTGTCATACGGTCGTATTCCGGATGTCCCATGACAAAGATCTGCTTCCCGTCCCTGGTCATGGCAAGGAAGATCCCCGCTTCGTCAGACTCTGCAAGCACCATCAGATCCTCACACGCCTTGATCTGCTCCGGATCCACCTGGGTATGGCGGGAATGCGGCGCGTAAAATACATCATCGAATCCTCTGACCAGAGGGATTCTTCTGTTCATGACGCGGTGGCGGAATACGCCGAACAGCTTCTTATCAAGCGGGTATTTGTCAATTCCAAAATGATAATAGTAAGCCGCCTGGGCTCCCCAGCACAGATGAATCGTGGAGGTGACATTGGTTTTTGTCCATTCCATGATCTCCTTCATCTCATCCCAGTAGTCTACTTCCTCAAACGGCATCTGCTCGATTGGAGCCCCCGTGATGATAAATCCGTCAAACTTCTGATCTTTTACGTCCTGAAACCGGACATAGAATTTATTCAGATGGTTTGCTGATGTGTTCTTGGACTGATGATTGGACACCATCACAAAGGTCACATCCACCTGAAGCGGGGTATTGGAAAACGAACGCAGAAGCTGAAGCTCCGTATCCTCTTTGAACGGCATCAGATTCAGCAGTCCTATTTTCAGGGGACGGATATCCTGGTGCACCGCACGGTGCTCATCCATCACAAAAATATTTTCGCACTCCAGTATTTCTTTTGCTGGAAGATCATTTTGTACTCGAATCGGCATCTTCTCTTCTCTCCTTTGTTTCTTCTAAATATGTAAATTCTCCATCTTCTTCCAGATACTCTACATCTCCGTAGTGTTCTGTGTCCGGAGGCAGTTTTTTCTTCTTCAGTTTCTCTTCCACTACCATCTTCACGATATAGTAAATCACAGCAAACGTCGGAACCCCGATGATCATTCCGATAAATCCGAACAGTCCGCCCCCGAGCAGAATGGAAAACACCACCCAGAACGCGGAAAGTCCTGTGGAATTTCCAAGAATCTTCGGTCCGATCACATTGCCGTCCAGCTGCTGCAGGGCAATGATAAAGATCAGAAAATAAAGTCCCTTAAGCGGATCTGCAAGGGCAATCAGGATCGTACTTGGAATAGCACCGATATAAGGTCCGAAGAACGGAATCACGTTGGTCACTCCGACGATCACGCTGACAAGCAGGATGTACGGCATGTCCAGAATGGTGATCCCGATAAAACAAAGTACGCCGATAATGGCGGAGTCAATGATTTTTCCGATAATAAATCCGCCAAAAATTTCATTGCTTTTTCTTGTAATATGCAGCACCATATTGGCGCGCTCTACCTGCATGCCCGCATACAGCATTTTTTTAATCTGTGCCGCAAAAGTTTCCTTTCCGAACAGCATGTAGACAGAAACAATACATCCGACAAGAAAATTAAACACTTCGCTTAATACATTAATAGCACCTGTCGTTATATTGGTCATCAGCACATTCATCTGCCTGAGCAGATCCGTTTGAATCCAGTTCTGAATATTCTCCGACGCATGATTCAAAATATTTTCCACTATAGCACCGACGGGCGACTGTTCTTTTTGAATATGATCAAAAGAGTCCATCACTGCGTTCAACTGCCCCGGCAATGTCTCCATTAAATTGTGAACGCTTGTTATGAGTTCAGGAATAAGCATATTCAACAGAGTAATAATAATTGCGAATAAAACAAGCAGAGCCAGGCAGATTCCAATTCCTCTGGAAAGTCTGTCTGCCGTCCTCTTCTTTTTCAGCTTCTTCTCCAGCAGCGGGCAAAGGTATCTGTCTACTGCTTTTACAATTGGATTCAGCAGATAGGCGATGGCAAATCCGTAAATAATCGGCTTCAGAATTCCCATGATCGTCCGGATCACGCCGAAGATCGTGTCTACCCTGAGAAACGCAAAATAAAGAACGATACATGCCGCGATTACAAGGAAAAATGTCAGACCTCTCCCAAAGGACTGGCGAATTCTGGACGGGCCTTTTCTTCCAAAAGCAGGCAGTTTATCCGGCTCTTTTTCCTTTTTGTTTCCGATTCCCGAATGACTGGTATCTTTTCGCTTCAAATTCTTCCCTCCCGGTTGAAACACATATAAATTTATTATAGCGAAAGCTTTGAAACGCGTCAACAAAAGAACAGACGGAAATCATTCCGTCTGTTCTCTTACTTCTTTCTTACCGGCACTGGAAAGTTGCGCACTCTGTCTCTTCGCAGCTGCATGCCCCGCCGCCTTCTACACTGATCTTCCCTGCATTACATTTGCAGTTTTCATTGTAACAGCATTCCTGAGCCTTACAGTCAATCGTGCTGAGAGGAGAAGCCTCCATGGACGCATTCGTAAATGTTCCGGATTTTCTCTCCTCAAAGCTGTCACAGCATGTGTCGGATGCATTTTTTGCCTGATCGCCTCCTACGCGAATACTGTCAAGATTACAATAATAGTTCTGATTGTGCATACAATTCTGCACCGTACATTTTAATTCTGGCATCTTTTCATCCTCCTTCTATTTCTCAGGAGGTAGTATGTCCAGCTTTCAGATAATCTATTCCTTTGTTTCGATTTCTCTTCTCACTCTTCCAGAGATTTCCTTTTTGATATTGCACAGGAAGTCTTCCAGAGCTTTCTGTCCTTCATCTCCTGCAAATCTGCTTCTTACGGAAACAAGGCTCTCTTCTTCCTCTTTTGCTCCTACTACCAGCATATACGGAATCTTCTGCATCTGAGCCTCACGTATCTTGTAGCCGATTTTCTCTGCTCTTGTGTCAATCTCGGCGCGGATTCCTGCCTCTTTTAATGCCTCAAATACTTTCTCTCCGTATTCCAGATGTTTGTCGGAAATCGGAAGCACTTTCACCTGTACCGGAGCAAGCCAGGTCGGGAATGCCCCTGCAAAGTGTTCAATCAGAATTCCGATAAACCGCTCGATGGAGCCGAATGCTACACGGTGGATCATGATCGGACGATGTTTCTCTCCGTCTGCCCCTGTATATTCCAGATTGAAACGCAGCGGAAGCTGGAAGTCAAGCTGGATTGTTCCGCACTGCCATGTACGTCCGATGGAGTCTTCCAGATGGAAGTCGATCTTCGGTCCGTAAAAAGCACCGTCACCCTCATTGACTACATAGTCCATTCCCAGTGCATCCAGTGCTTCTCTGAGCGCTTCTGTAGCCAGATTCCAGTCTTCATCGCTTCCCATGCTGTCCTCCGGTCTTGTAGAAAGTTCTACATGATATTTGAAGCCAAACAGCTTGTAAACTTCATCGATCAGAAGCGCAACACCCTTGATCTCATCTTTCACCTGTTCCGGTGTCATAAAGATATGGGCATCGTCCTGTGTGAAGCAGCGCACTCTCATCAGTCCGTGCATCTGTCCAGATTTCTCGTGGCGGTGTACAATACCAAGTTCTCCCATACGAAGCGGAAGGTCACGGTAGGAACGCGGTTCTGACTCATAAACGAGGATGCCGCCCGGGCAGTTCATCGGCTTCACGGCAAAATCCTGATCGTCGATTACTGTTGTATACATATTTTCTTTGTAATGATCCCAGTGTCCGCTTGTCTCCCAGAGATGACGGCTGAGCATGATCGGAGTGGAAATCTCCACATAGCCGTTCTTTGTATGGATCTCTCTCCAGTACTCCAGAAGCGCGTTTTTCAGCGCCATTCCTTTCGGAAGGAAGAACGGGAACCCCGGGCCTTCTTCTCTGAGCATGAACAGCCCCAGTTCTTTTCCAAGCTTTCTGTGGTCTCTTTTCTTCGCCTCTTCCATCATTGTCAGATACTCATCCAGATCTGCTTTTTTTGTAAAGGAAGTACCATAGATTCTTGTCAGCATCTTGTTCTTCTCATTACCTCTCCAGTAGGCACCTGCAAGGCTTGTCAGCTTAAATGCTTTTACCGCTTTTGTATTCATCAGGTGCGGTCCTGCACAAAGATCCGTAAACTCTCCCTGTTTGTAGAAACTGATAATAGAATCTTCCGGAAGATCCTCGATCAGTTCCACCTTGTACGGCTCCTCTTTTTCTTTCATCAGAGCGATGGCTTCCTCTCTTGGAAGTGTAAAGCTTTCAATCGGCAGCGCCTCTTTTACAATCTTTTTCATCTCTTTTTCGATCTTTTCCAGATCCTCTGTTGTAAACGGAGTCTCTCTGTCCAGATCATAGTAAAATCCATCAGCAATTGCCGGTCCAATGGCAAGTTTTGTCTCCGGATACAGACGTTTTACCGCCTGTGCCAGAATATGGGAGGAAGTATGCCGGAATGTTTCCTTTCCTCCTTCGTCCTGGAATGTCAGGATGCTGAGTTCGCAGTCATCGGAAAGCACCGTTCTCAAATCCACCACTTCCCCGTTGACTTCTCCTGCCATTGCCACTCTTGCAAGGCCTTCGCTGATATCGGATGCAATCTCGAATACAGACATGCTCTTGTCGTACTCTCTCACAGACCCGTCTTTTAATGTAATTTTCATCTTGTTCTTCCCCTTTCTATTATGTTTATTCTATGGAAACCCTCTCACGGTCCGGATGTTCACCTGACCATCCGACCGGAGGCATGGTATCGAGCTTTTGCATTTCTGCTTTCGTCAACTCAAAGCCGAAAATGTCCTGATTATTCTTCATCCGTTCCTCACTCGATGCCTTCGGAATTGGAATGATTCCTTTCTGGAAGGCATACCGCAGGCAGATCTGTGCCTGGGTCACATGGTGCCTTTCTGCAAGAGCACGGATCAGTTCATCATCCATCACCCGCCTTCTTCCAAGCGGGCTCCATGCCTGTACAAGAATATCATGTTCCTGGCAGTAGCGCACTGCCGCTTCCTGAGTATATCCCGGATGAAACTCCAGTTGGTCAACCGCAGGTACAACCTCACAGGATTCCAGAAGATTCTCAATGTGGTGCGGAAGGAAATTGCTGACACCGATAGCGCGTACCCGCTTCTCGTGATAGAGCTTCTCCAGTGCTTTCCATGTTTCTATATCCAGTTTCTTCCAGTTCTCACAGTCCGGCGATGGCTTCGGCCAGTGGATCAGATACAGATCCAGGTAGTCTGTCTGAAGATTTTTTAATGTCTGCTCAAAAGCCCGCAAAGTATTATCATATCCCATCTCATCTTTCCAGACCTTGGAAACAAGAAAAAACTCTTCCCTTGGAATTTTGCTTTCTTTCACAGCCTCTCCCACATAGGTCTCTGTCTGATAAAAGGAGGCTGTATCCAGATACCGGTATCCGCACCGGACAGCTGTTTTGATAATCTTTGATGTACTTCCTTCCGCTGCCTTGTAAGTGCCGAATCCCAGACACGGAATCTGTACACCATTGTTCAACGTCCTGCATTCTTTAATACTGTTCATTTCAAGTTCCTCCTTTTCTTAACTGTAAAATCAGATCCCTGTGAAATAAAAAGTCCCCTGCAGCTATCGCTGCAGGGGACGAGTTCTCACCCGCGGTTCCACCCCGCTTATGCCGTCCACCCCGAAAGATGAAAGACATCTCTTGCTGATAATGATAACGGTATTAAACCGGACGGTTTTGCCGCCGCTCAGAGGTAGTCTTCAGATGGTCCGTGATAAAAGGCTTCCAGCCAATGGCCTCTCTCTCTGGATCCGGTTTCACACCCTACTCGTCTCGTCACCACGTTTTCGTTTCTCAAATATAGAGTAATTATAATCATTCCGATTTTATTTGTCAATGCCTGTTTCTCCATCCTTTTACAGGCAAAAGCAGCACAGCCAGTGCTTCGCGCACCATATAATTCAGATAAAGAACCGGCTCTGACTTTGCCGGAACAGGGAAAAGTCTTTGGTACCCTTCCCTCTTTCCAAGAAGCCATGCCCGGTAAATGTGGAAGCTGTTCGTCACCACGCCGGCTTTCTTTTCCCTGATCTCCGGAATGAGCCGCACCGTAAACCTTAGATTTTCCTCCGTTGTGGAAGACCGGTCCTCCGGAAAAATCCGCTCTCTTTCGATCCCTCTTTCGGCCAGATACTCTTTCATGGCCTCTGCTTCCGGGATATCCTCGCCTCTTCCCTGCCCTCCGGAAACCACAATTTTCACAGCCCTGTGTCTGACTGCATAAGTGTATGCCCTGTCAAGCCGGAGCTTTAGCGAGCTTGTGATCCGGGTACGGTCTACCTTTGCCCCAAGAACAATCAGATACTCCAGGTCTTTCGCTTCTTTCTGCCTGCCAAAAAGCAACATCCGGATCCAGACAGCCGCCACTGCTGTCCAAAGCAGTGTCCAAAGCACAAGTGCCGCCCGTTCAGCCTGCCACGGAAGTCTCTCCTGCAACAATCCATACCCGATGCAAAGCACACCGCAAAGAAGCCAGAAGCGGGAAAAGGTTGAATTCCATCTTCCGACATACCGGCATACAGCCAGATAATAAAGAAGACAGAACATTCCTGTCACAAAAGACATTATTTATTTTTGCCGCAGCAATGTTTGTACTTCTTGCCGCTTCCGCACGGACACGGGTCGTTTCTTCCGATCTTCTTTCCTTCTCTTACAAAAGTATGCATCTTTTTCGCTTCCTTATACAGCTCTTTCTGCTGTTCTTCGGAAAGCAGGATGTTCCACTGTGGAAGCTGGTAAAGCCACTCAGCCTTCGCATCTACCATGTTTTTGTAAAGTTTTTCTTTATCATAGATCAGATTGACCTCTGTATCTTCTTCCATGGTCTCGATCGGATTTTCGTTTATAAGGCTTTCGTTGATTCCGTCAAGGAATCCTACCATTGTCATAACTTCCACACCATATTTTTCGGCCAGTTCTTTCACTGTGCCTTTCACTTTCTCATCCGGGTTGGAAAGTAATTTTTCGTAAATTTCTTTTTCAGTCTGAAAATATGCGCCCCAGAAAGTCTCAAGCTGCTGCTTTGTCATCTCTCTGGAATACGCAGTCTCTCTCCACTGTTCCAATAACGTACTCATATCAAATTCTCCTTTGATTTAAAATAATCTTCGCAGACTTCATTATATAACAGGATATTTTATATTGCAAGAAAAACCACCCTGCCCTCTTCCATTGCTTTTTTAACGTATCTTTTATATAATTGTCATGAAAATAATCCATCAGGAGGTTTAACCATGAAAAAGACAAAACGAATTCTGGCTGTCCTTGGAATCATTCTTCTGATCACCATGTATGCCAGTACACTCATTTTTGCATTGATTGATCATTCCGCATCCCTGGGATTGTTAAAAGCATCCATCGCCTGTACAATTTTCGTTCCTGTTCTGCTTTATGCCTACACTTTGTTTTACCGTCTTCTTCACCGAAACGATGAAGATATGTAATCTCTTTACCAGAATATCAGATTTCAGCAAACATTTTCCTGTAGAATAAAACAGTGTGCCCGGAGCAAATCATTTTCTCCATGGACACACTGTTTTATTATCTGCCCGGGACCTGACTTCCGGCCGGGCGTTATTCTATTTTATTTCATGCCAGACTGAAAAAAAGAATCGGGTTGAAATCCGCCCCTGCGTCTTCTCTCTGGCTTCTTTTTTCTTTTTCTTTCATCTCTTTTCTTCTGTTTAAGTATTCTTCCATTGAAATTGCTTCCATGCGTCCCGGTATACTACTCTGCTGCATATAAAAACCTCCTTTTTCTGTTTCCCGGTATCACTATTATATGAAACGGAAAAAAACTTTATGACTCCCCCTTTACATCTTTCACTTTACCATCGAAATGTGTCTGTTTTATGGCACTGTTCTAAAATTTATCTAACTTCTTTCTTAAAAAATAAACAAAACCGCTCTTATCTGTTATCACTTTATCTCTTGACAGTATAAAAGTTTTATTTTACACTAGTAATAATTTTTAAAGGAGGACTCGAACATGGAAAACTTAATGATACCAGAGGGCTACCGCCCGCCGCTTTCCATCCGTGAAACGGAAGTTGCCATCAAAGAGGTGAAAGATCACTTTGAAAGGTCTCTTGCAAAGAACCTTCATCTGACACGTGTATCTGCCCCTCTTTTTGTTCGTCCGGAATCCGGACTGAATGACAACCTGAACGGTGTGGAACGCCCGGTTTCTTTTGGAATAAAAGAGCAGAATGATAAAGAGGTGGAGATTGTACACTCTCTCGCGAAGTGGAAACGCTATGCGCTGAAGCGTTATGGTTTTCACTCCGGAGAAGGTCTCTATACAGATATGAGTGCGATCCGCAGAGATGAGGATACCGACAATCTTCATTCCATCTATGTGGATCAGTGGGACTGGGAAAAGGTGATCTCCAGAGAAGAGCGCAATGATGAAACGCTGGAATACACGGTACGGAAAGTCTATGCGGCACTGAAGGAAACCGAACACTTTATGGCACGGCGCTATAACTACATCGGAGAAATTCTGCCGGATGACATTACATTTATCACTTCCCAGGAACTGGAAGATCTCTATCCTGAATGTACGCCGAAGGAGCGGGAATACCGCTATGCGAAGCAGAAAAAAGCCATCTTCATCAAACAGATCGGAAAAACATTAGCGTCCGGCGAACGCCATGACGGACGTGCTCCTGACTACGATGACTGGGAATTAAACGGCGATATTATCGTCTACTACCCTGTTCTTGATACAGCTCTCGAGCTTTCCTCCATGGGAATCCGTGTCGATGAAGCTGCGCTGAAACGCCAGCTTGCTCTTGCCGGCTGCGAGGAACGTGCCGAACTGGATTTCCAGAAATCTCTCCTCGGCGGGGAACTCCCGTATACAGTTGGAGGAGGGATCGGACAGTCCCGTATCTGTATGTTCTACCTGCGCAAGGCTCATATCGGTGAAGTTCAGTCTTCCATCTGGCCGAACGAAGTGGTTGAAGAAGCTGCGGTAAACGGAATTCCGCTTTTATAGATTTCAAAACCGCTCTGAACCACTTATTCCGGACATCCAAAACGGCTGCATGATGAATCATCATGCAGCCGCTCTTTCTTGTTTTTCTTTATCTGTAAATGATATCCTCACGTCCCGGTCCGTTGGAAACAAGTGTGATCGGGTAACCGATCTTCTCTTCTACGAACTCGATGTATTTCCGGCAGTTTTCCGGAAGATCTTCGTATTTCCTGATGCCGCGGATATCGCATTTCCATCCCGGAAGCTTTTCGATCACCGGTTTTGCCTTCTCCAGAAGGTAAGTCGGCGGGAACTCTGTTGTGATTTCTCCGTCGATATCGTAAGCAACGCATACCGGAATTTCATCCAGGTAGCCAAGTACATCCAGTACTGTGAACGCCACATCAGTTGTTCCCTGCATACGGCATCCGTATTTGGATGCAACCACATCAAACCATCCCATTCTTCTCGGACGGCCTGTCGTTGCGCCGTACTCTCCGCCGTCACCACCGCGGCGTCTCAGCTCGTCTGCCTCTTCTCCGAAGATCTCGCTGACAAACGCACCTGCTCCTACCGCACTGGAATATGCCTTACATACTGTCACGATCTTGTTGATCTCATATGGCGGAATTCCTGCGCCGATTGCACCGTATGCAGCCAGAGTGGAAGAAGATGTAACCATCGGATAGATTCCGTGATCAGGATCTTTTAATGTTCCAAGCTGTCCTTCCAGAAGGATCTCTTTTCCTTCTTTTAATGCTTCGTGAAGGAATAAAGATACATCACAGACATACGGCTCGATCATCTTCTTGTAACCCATCAGCTCGTCGAACAGCTCGTCCGGCTGAATCAGCGGTTTATGATATAAGTGCTCCAGAAGAACATTTTTCTGCTCTGCAACACGCACAACCTTTTCCTTTAACAGTTCTTCATCAAACAGTTCGCTTACCTGGAAGCCGATCTTTGCATACTTGTCTGAATAGAACGGGGCGATTCCGGACTTGGTAGATCCGAAAGATTTCTTTCCAAGACGCTCCTCTTCATACTGGTCAAAGAGCTTGTGGTAAGACATTACCATCTGTGCACGGTTTGACACTTTGATCTTCGGAGCCGGCACATTTCTGTCCACGATAGACTGAATTTCATTTATTAAAACCGGAACGTCCAGTGCAACTCCGTTTCCGATTACACTTGTTGTATGATTATAGAACACACCGGATGGTAGTGTATGAAGTGCAAACTTTCCATAGTCGTTGATAATCGTATGACCGGCATTTGCTCCTCCCTGAAAGCGGACAATGATATCGGCCTGCTTTGCGAGCATATCCGTAATCTTACCTTTCCCCTCATCTCCCCAGTTAGCACCTACTACTGCTTTTACCATAACATATCCTCCTGTATGTGAATCGTTTTTTAACCACCTAAGCATTATACTATATTTTTAGGCAAATGTACATTTGATTTTCCGTTTTTCGGAAGTTTTCCAAAGATTTCGCAGCCTTTCCGCCCGGCAGGATGCTTTCCGGGACATATCCAGGTCTACATCAGAGGTGCAAACAGCCTCAGCACCTGTCCTTCGATTTTTTCCTTAACACTTCGCTCCTGAACCTCTTTCATCGTCACAAAGTGACACTTCTTCAATGTCTCCTGAAAGTCCCTCTCAATATCCGCGACAACCGGATTGTTATAAATAAAGACTCCATCTTCAAAATGAAGATACAGACTTCTGTAATCCAGATTGATTGTTCCTACTGTCGCGGTGTCATCATCAGATACGAAGATCTTGGCGTGAACAAATCCCGGAGTATACTCATAAATCCGGACCCCTGCTTCAATCAGTTCTTTATAATATGTCTTTGCCACCGCAAACGCATACGGCTTATCCGGAATATGCGGCATGATGATGATCACTTCCATCCCGCTTTTTGCCACACGGGCGAGTGTTTTTATCATTTCGTTATCCAGAATCAGATACGGTGTCATAATGTGGACATACTCTTTTGCATGATTCAGGATATGGAAGTATACTTCCTCACCGACAGTCTCATTGTCGTACGGGGTATCCCCGTACGGAAGAACGTATCCGTCTTTCGGATCAAACGGTTTACGGGAAGGATACAAATACTTTTCGTAGGCATCACTCTTCTTCTCATCGATATTCCACATCTGAAGAAACATGATCGTAAGACTCTGTACGGCATCTCCTTCCAGCATGATCGCCGTATCCTTCCAGTGTCCGAAACGCTCTCTCCTGTTAATATATTCATCCGCCAGATTAACCCCGCCTGTAAATCCTACCTTGCCGTCAATCACACAGATCTTTCGGTGATCACGGTTATTCTGAATTGTGGATACAATCGGATTGATCGGATTGAATACCTTACACCGGATTCCTCTTCTTCTAAGATACCACGGATAATCTGACGGAAGCTTGGAAATACTGCACATACCGTCATACATAAACCGGACTTCCACGCCTTCGGCAACTTTTTCTTCCAGAATGTGACGGACTTCATCCCACATTTCTCCGCCTTCCACGATAAAGTATTCCATAAAAATGAAATGCTCCGCCTTTCTCAGCTCTCTTTTAAGCGCATCAAACTTGTCCTCTCCAAGAGGGTAATATTCCAGCCTGGTGTTGCCATAAGTCGGGAATCCCATATGTTTTCCAAGATAAAAGGACAGATTCTTATTCGCCAGTTTACTCTCCTTCATGGCATCAATGATCTCCATATCCTGACACATGTACTCTTCGGTCTCTTGCCGGAGGGTTTCAAGCCTCTTTCCAATATACCGCGTAGCGATTTCGGATTTGACATAGATGTAGAAAAACGTTCCGAAAATCGGAAGAGCCATGATACACAGGACCCATGTCAGCTTAAACGCCGGATTATCTTCCGAATTAATGATATAAATCACCGCAATCGTACCGATAATACTGAAGACTCCATATAAATAGGTCCAGCTATCCGTCAGAAAATAAATACCAAAAACCATGACAAGAATCTGGATCAGAATCAGAAGAAGAATGACAGCAGTTCTGCCGTAGATCACACTGAAGAGTTTCTTTTGTACTTTTCGCTTTTTGCTTGATTCCAAATTCAATACCTCGGTTCCTTACTAAATACGGTTTATTCTAACACATTTCATTTTACACCTCAACTCCAAACGATTCAATCATTCATTAACTATTCTAAACTTCTATTAAGAAAATATAAAATTATGAATCTTTTCTTTCTTTTTCACTCAAAAAGTATTACAATAAGGATAGTATATGATTGAACAGAAAGGAGTTGCCCTTTATGGCGAAAAAATGGACAAAAGGTATCGTCGGACTCGCGGCGATCGGTGCAGCAGCGGCCGGCATTCTTTATATGAAGAATAAAAAAGATAATGAAGAGCTGGAAGACGAATTTGCTGATGATTTTGAAGATCTTGACTTCGATCTGGATGATGATTTAAGCGATACATCCGGACGCGAATATGTACCTCTGAACAACGGTTCTTCTGAAGAAGAGCAGGAGGAATCATCTGAAGAGGAGGCCTCTTCTGAAGAAGCCGCGTCCGACGATGAAGAGCCTGAAGAAGACGAAAAAGACAACACGGAAGCATAATATCCATGGAAACCAATGCTGCTCTGCAAGACAGAGCAGCTCTTTCTTTTTGAAAGGAGGTATATTATTTTGACCTGCTCCGATTTAACTCTTGTTCCCAGCAACCATCTAAAACCACTGGATGTCATCTCCGGATTTCAGGTACGTCCCGGATTTTTTCTTTCTCCTGGAACCACCGTTATTCCCGGAGGTGTCAACTTTACGATTCAATCACAGGCTGCTACCTCCTGTGAGCTGCTTCTCTATCACCGGGAGGCTGAAGAACCCTTTGCAGTTCTGAAATTTCCGGAAACCTACCGGATCGGTTTTGTCTACTCCATGATCGTATTCGGGCTTGACATCGAAGAGTTTGAATACGCCTACCGGCTGGACGGCCCGTACGAACCGGAAAAAGGACTTTGTTTTGACAAGACAAGAATTCTTCTTGATCCTTACGCAAAAGCTGTCACCGGGCAGAGCCGCTGGGGATGTAAAAACGACCAGAAACATGGATATCGTGCCCGTGTTGTCAGAAGCAATTTTGACTGGGGCGATCATAAACAACCGATGATTTCCATGTCGGACACTATCATCTATGAGCTCCATGTCCGGGGATTTACAAAAGATCCTTCTTCCGGCGTCACACATCCCGGCACCTTTGCCGGATTGATCGAGAAGATTCCCTACCTTCTTGAGCTTGGTGTGACTACCATTGAGCTTATGCCGGTATTTGAGTTCGATGAAATGCGGGACTGCCGTCTCCTCGACGAAAATCAGCTTCTGGATTACTGGGGCTATAATCCGGTCAGCTTTTTTGCTCCAAATACAAGTTATGCCTCTACCTCCGAATATAACCGGGAAGGGACCGAGTTGAAGCAACTGATCCGTGCATGTCACGCAAACGGCATCGAGGTGATCTTTGACGTGGTATTTAATCACACAGCCGAAGGTGACGAGCGCGGTCCTTATATTTCTTTCAAAGGATTCGACAATCAGATTTATTATATGCTGACCCCGGACGGACATTATTATAATTTCAGCGGATGTGGAAATACGCTGAACTGCAATCATCCGGTCGTGCAAAATCTGATTATGAACTGCCTCAGATACTGGGTAACAGAATACCGGGTGGACGGCTTCCGTTTCGATCTTGCTTCTATCCTTGGAAGGAACGAGAACGGATCCCCTATGAACCAGCCTCCCCTTCTGCAGTCACTTGCTTTCGACTCCATCCTCGGCAATGTCAAGCTGATTGCCGAGGCGTGGGATGCAGGAGGACTTTATCAGGTCGGTTCCTTTCCATCCTGGAACCGCTGGGCAGAATGGAACGGTAAATACCGGGATGATATGCGGCGGTTTCTAAAGGGAGATACTTTCATGCTTCATGCCGCAGCGCAGAGAATTATGGGATCACCGGACCTTTATCCTCCGGAAGGGCGCGGAAGCAATGCTTCCGTCAATTTCCTGACCTGCCATGACGGCTTCTGCCTGAATGACCTGTATTCCTATAACACGAAGCACAATGAGGGAAACGGGTGGAGCAATGCGGACGGCACCAACGATAATTACAGCTGGAACTGCGGGGTCGAGGGGGAAACGGATGATCCGGATGTTCTTTCCCTTCGTCTACGCATGATGGAGAACGCATTTGCCGTACTCTTATGCAGCCGCGGAACCCCGATGTTTCTTTCGGGAGACGAATTCGGAGACACCCGGTACGGGAATAACAACCCGTACTGTCAGGATAATCCGGTTTCCTGGCTGGACTGGTCGCTGATTGAGAAAAACCAGAATCTGTTTTCCTTCGTCAAGTATATGATTGCATTCCGTAAGAGACATCCTGCCATCCGTACAGATCTTCCTGCCGGAAGATTTTCTTTCCCGTCGATGAGTTTTCACGGTATCCATCCATGGGAACCTGTATCTGACCTGGAATCACACGTTCTCTGTGTGCTGTTTTCCGGTTTTGACAAGGAACAGCAGATTCAGGATACCATCTACCTTGCCATCAATACACATTGGGAACCCGTTACCCTTTTTCTGCCTGATCTTCCTTTTGAATGGAACTGGCACATTGCCGTCAATACCGGTGATCCGTCCCGGACGATCTTTCAGGATACAGAAATGCCTCCGGCAGACCATACCGTCCTTTTAGGTGAACGTTCCGTCATTCTCTTTGTTGTCAAAAAACGGAGTGTCTGATTTCTAATCAGACACTCCTTCATTTTTCTTTTCTCTTATTTCACAAAGGCTGTAAGTCCCGGCTTTTCTACGGCAATTCTTTCGTCAAGCCTTGCAAGCATACTTTCCTTATCTTTCGGGAGTTTTCCTCTGACCCGGAACTCAATCATGTCATGAAATCCATCGTAAAGCACTTCCTGCCCCCAAGGCTTAAGAAGCTCCAGAAGTCTTCTCTCTTCGATCAGATTTTCCAGCTCATCCGCAGGCCGGAATGTACCTTTTTGAATTTCTTCGTACAATGCTGCCCGTTCATGAAGAAACATGGAAAAATTAATCATTCTGGACGGCCTGGTCCGGTTAAAAAACTCTGCGGTATACTCCGCATTTTCTATACCTCTGCCCTTTCCGGCTATACCGGTCATAAAATGTGCATCGTAAATCAGCCCGGCTTCTCTCATCCGGTCAATCTGCCGGTATGCCTGCTCTAATGTATGATCCTTATTCATAAAAGCAAGGACATCATCCAGTCCGCTCTCAATACCAAGATATAGATGCCGGACTCCCGCTTCGTAGAGCCTTCGCAGATCCTCATCGCTTTTCCGGCTGATATCGGTCACAGTCGCATCCATGTGAATCCCCTCGCATCCCGGAAAATGAACATGTACCCTTTCAATAATCGCCAAAAGTTTTTCCGTTGAAAGTCCGAATGCATTTCCATCTCCCAGAAATACGGTCCTGGGATTTCCGCCCACCGTACTGACCCGTTTTAATTCTTCTTCGATCTGTTCCATTGGGAGCTCCCTGTATTTCAGATGCTTGAACAGGGTGCAGAATTTACAGCCGTTATACGCGCACCCCACTTCCACAGGAAGCATAAAAGAGGAACGTTCCATCGGTCCCCTGCAAATCTGTCCTTCGTAATTCATACCATCACCTGCACCTTTCCTGCCTTTATTATACACCGTAACATGCAGAAAGGCGGAGAAATCTTTAAGAAAATTTAAGATTTTTGGCAAAACCACTTGCAGGCAGGCTGTGACTGGTATAGTATTATCATGTTTTATAGATTTATACTAAGGAGGACATTATGTCAAATTCAAACCACTCGTCTCAAAGCAGGCAGTATGCCTCAGTTTTTGAGCTGAACGGAGTACCGAAGTTTGGCCAGGCACTTCCTCTTGCGCTTCAACACGTCGTTGCCATGATTGTTGGATGTGTCACCCCTGCAATCATCGTATCCGGTGTGGCCGGACTCAACGAGCGTGATCAGGTTATTTTAGTGCAGGCTGCCCTTTTCACTTCCGCAATCAGCACTCTGCTTCAGCTGTTTCCTTTTATCCGGTTTAAAAATTTTCAGCTCGGTTCGGCTCTTCCGGTCATTATGGGAATCAGCTTTGCCTACGTGCCAAGCATGCAGGCCATCGCCGCGAATTCTGATGTCGGAACGATTCTCGGCGCGCAGCTCATCGGCGGATTTGTCGCAATTATAGTCGGTCTTGCCATACAGAAGATCCGTGTTCTGTTCCCGCCGATCATTACCGGAACCGTCGTATTTACAATCGGACTCTCCCTGTATCCTACCGCGGTCAACTATATGGCAGGAGGTACTTCGAATCCTGAATACGGTTCCTGGAAAAACTGGCTTGCGGCCTTTTTCACTCTTGCCGTAGTAGTCGGTCTGAATCACTTTGCGAAAGGATTTTTAAAGCTTGCGTCCATCCTCGTAGGAATCATCGCAGGGTATATCTTTGCATCGTGTCTGGGACTCGTCGATTTTTCCGGAATCCAGTCCGCGGGCTACTTCCAGCTCCCGCAGCCACTGCATTTCGGACTTTCTTTCGATCCATCCGCCTGCATTGCGATCGGTGTGTTGTTTGCCATCAACTCCATTCAGGCGATCGGAGATCTTTCTGCTACAACAGTAGGAAGTATGGAACGGGAACCAAAAGATAAAGAACTGCAGGGCGGTATCGTCATGTATGGAGTCACAAATATTCTGTGCTCCCTGATCGGCGGACTTCCGACAGCAACTTACAGTCAGAATGTCGGCATTGTTACGACAACAAAAGTCATCAACCGCTGTGTACTTGGTCTTGCAGCGGTCATCATGCTGGTTGCCGGATTTGTCCCGAAATTTTCAGCGCTTCTGACTACGATTCCTCAATGTGTACTTGGAGGCGCAACGATTTCCGTTTTCGCATCCATCGCAATGACCGGAATCAAGCTGATCATGCTCCAGGAGATGAATTACCGGAATACCGCTATTGTCGGGCTGTCAGTTGCCCTTGGCATGGGTGTTACACAGGCACCTGCTTCACTGGCGTCATTTCCATCCTGGGTTACAACAATCTTTGGAAGTTCTCCGGTTGTCCTTGCAACACTGACGGCGATTATTCTGAATACCATTCTTCCGAAAGAAGAAAAAAAGAAATCATAGATGAACAACAAAAAAGGAAAGTTCCAATGAACTTTCCTTTTTCTATATTCGTTTCTATATACAGGAAATCAGATATTTCCTACTCTCTGTGCATGGAGAAGCTGTCCATCTGATATCTGCTCAGGTTTTCGTGAATTCCTCTGTCGTCTGCCTGGCTGATCAGTGCATCTCTGTTCTTTTTGGATGAGAACTGGTCGTTATATGCGCTTGGTCCTCCCACGCAGCCGCCTTCGCATGCCATTCCTTCGATAAAGTCAAACGGAAGTTTTCCTGCTCTTAAAAGAAGAAGAGCCTTCTTGCATTCTGCGGCCCCGTTCGCCTTCTGTACTTTCACATCGATATCGGCGTCGGCCTCCTTCATACTCTGCAGTACTGCCGCCGTCACTCCACCGGAATTTGCAAAGCGTTTTCCAAATGTAGATGCAATCTGATCGTTATTCTCACATGGTTCCAGTTTCACATTTTTGGCTCTCATAATCGCGCGGATCTCACTGTATGTAAGTACAAAGTCTGCATTTCCTTCAATCTGCTGATCCACAACTTCTGATTTCTTCGCCACACATGGTCCGATGAATACCGTAACTGCCTCAGGATCCTGTGCCTTGATCAGCCTGGATACCGCACACATCGGTGATACCGTTGTAGAAACACAGTCTGCAAGCTGTGGAAAATGCATCCGCACCATATTGACAAATGCCGGGCAGCAGGATGTCACTTTCTTCTTTCCTTCCTTGTAGGCTTCCGTCCATTCTTCCGCCTCGTATGCCGCAGTCATGTCCCCGCCAAGTCCTACGTCGTAAAAGTCCACAAAGCCGATTTCCTTCATGGCCTTTCTCCAGCTTGCCATCGTGATATCCGGACCAAACTGTCCTTCTGTGGCAGGGGCTGCCATTGCATAAACATGTTTTCCGGACTTCAACGCTTCAATAACCGGTACCATGAAGCTCTTTGTTCCGATTGCTCCAAACGGGCAGCTGTGGATACATTTTCCGCAGCGGATACATTTGTCCTTATTGATCACGGAAAGACCGTATTCATTGTAAGTAATTGCGTCAACCGGACAGCTGAACTTACACGGCCGCTTCAAATGTGCAATCGCATTATACGGACATGCCTTTGCACACTGTCCGCACTCTTTACACTTGGATGCATCAATATGGGACCGGTGTCTTCCTGATTCGATTGCTCCGAATTTACATGCGTTGATACATGCTTTTCCAAGACAGTTCTGACAGTTTTCAGTCACTGTATAACTGGAAATCGGACAGTCCTCACACGCCGAATTAATGACCTGAATAATATTTCCATCATCCTCTTCACCCGGCGCCTTTCCTTCTGCCAGACGAACTCTCTGACGTATGATTTCTCTTTCTTTGTAAATACAGCATCGAAACTGCGGAAGAGGTCCCGGAATCAGTCTGCCTGCAATGTGATCCCGCTCTTCTTCCAGTTTTCCTTCAAAAGCCAGCCTCGCCACTTCATTCAGTACCTTATGTTTGATTGTGATTACATTTTCATCAGCGTACATGTTTCTCTCCTGTCTCCTTTTTTTCTTACTCTTTCATTAATGCGCTGATTCTATTATAAATTAATCATGGAAAAAAGGAAAGTGTGCACCGTGTATTTATTCAAAGACAAAGCAGCGACAATACTTCGCCAGCATGTACATGATAGTCGGTAATCCCTGCTCCGCTGTTCGGATGGATCAGTGAATAAACGATATCAACAGCAAACAGAAGCAGCAGGACTACACAGATAATTCTTGCAATCTTCTGTGGAATCCGCCTGTAAATTTCATCAAAAAACGGCGCCGCGATATAGATAAAGGCACAGCCTCCAAGCCCGAATACGATCAACCCTTCCGCGCAGATGCGCCCGTGAAGATTCAAAAAGTATCCGGTATAATTCCACCAGTACATACCTTTAATTTCCCACAAAAGCCATGCGGACAGATATTCTACAGCACCACACACAACCACCGCCATCAAAAAAGTCACAAGCGGCTTATGCACAAACCGTTTCAAAAGCACGACTACCAGAATGCCTCCCGTTCCGTAAATCGGCAGCCACGGTCCATGAAAAAATCCCCTGTTTACAAACACACCGTCCCCAAACAAATGAAGAGACACTTCCCACAGCCATCCGACGAATGAAAAGGTAAAAAATATAAGAATAAGGGATCTCAAAGAATAGGTCCGCTCATACTCAATGCGGATCCATTTTTTCATCTGCGGATTATAAAGTCTATGGGATTCTACCGGATACTCTTCCAGATCTGATTCTTCATACAACCTCTCGTCATCGAGGAAACGGACTCCATCAAGTCCTTTTTCAAACGCTTCCTCTCTCAGCGCCACATAAAGCTCGGCAGATGTGGTCTCCGTATACGGGGTAATAAAGGCATACCTTAAAATATCCATGGTAAATATATTCAGGATATGCCATCCCAGAAAAGAAAGATCCAGGATAAAAGCCCGCATTTTATTTCCATTCATCATCTGTCTGGACAAAAGAAAGGCTTCACGGTGCGGAATATCCGGATTTTCCGCCAGAATAAACGGAATCATCCGATAAGAATACCTTTTGATGATACCGCCGATAATCGTCATATCCCACAGAAACAGAAAAACTGATTTTTTCAGCATGATAAACATTACATTTTTCCAGCGTCTTGCTCTCCAGACAAAGGCAAGCCGGCCCATTTTTACCTGGCGGTATGTTCTGTTTTCCAGAAGAAATCTGCACTGCCCTACGCTTAGGACGTTACTTACAAAAATCAGAAACAGAATCAGCAAAATGACACCGATCAGAATAACAAAGCCTTCTGCAATTTTATCTTTGAACAAAAAATCATTCATCGCATTTAAAAATCCAAAAAAAGCAGATCTTTCCTTGGTCATATGATTATAGACTCCGGCCAGCACCCCTTTTTTCGGGGTATAGTGCTCCCCCAGAAAGGCCAGAATCTGTCCGCTCTCCGTATCAGAGCTTCTCTCTATACTCAAATACCAGTCGTTCAAAATCTGCGCATTCGTCGGTATTCCGATTTCCTCTCCGGTAAGTCTGACTGCCGCATCGTCAATCCGGTAGGAAATCCTCATACCTCCTGCAATAAATGCCAGCATCAAACTGATTCCGATAATCCGCCACCAGTTCTTACGCAAAGCCTGCTTTCCCTGTTTCTTCAGCTTTTTTCTACTCCACATCATTTCGATCTCCGTTTTTCCATTCCTTTATCTTCTGAAGGCGCTCTTTTACTTTGCGCTCTTCTCCCTGTTCCGTCGGCTCATAATAGATTCTTCCCTTTAAACTGTCCGGCATACACTGCATACGGGTCAGTTTTTCTTCAGTATTATGAGCATATTCATACCCTTTTCCGTAATTTAACTCTTTCATCAGTCCTGTTGGCGCATTTCTCAATACCAGCGGCACCGGTTCTGCGCGTTTTTCTTTCACATCCCGCTTGCAGGACTCACACGCCCGGTACAGGGCATTGGATTTTGGCGCCATTGCCAGATATACAACTGCATGGGTCAGATGTACATCGCACTCCGGCATTCCAAGAAAATGGCACGCCTGATATGCCGCAACCGCCACCTGCAGCGCCCGGCTGTCTGCCATCCCCACATCCTCGCTTGCAAACCGGATCAGTCTCCGGGCAATATAAAGTGGATTTTCTCCGCCTTCCAGCATCCGGCACATCCAGTAGACTGCTGCATCAGGATCGCTGTTTCTCATGGACTTGTGAAGGGCGGAAATCAGATTGTAATGCTCTTCCCCGGTCTTATCATAGAGCAGAGACTTCCGGCTGATACACTGCTCCAGTCCTTCATTGGTGATCTGGATTCCCTCTGCGCTCATTTCCCCGTTCAGCACTGCCATCTCCAGCGTATTCAGCGCAGTCCTGGCATCCCCGTTTGCAAAGGCGGCGATCGCCTCTATCTGCTGCCCGGTAATCTGAATATTCTGATTTCCGAATCCCGCCGGACTTTTCAACGCATGCTCGAGCAGTTTCACCAGATCTTTCGTCTCCAGTGCTTTCAGTACAAAAACCTTGCATCTGGAAAGGAGCGCGGAATTTACCTCAAAAGACGGATTCTCCGTAGTCGCCCCGATCAGAATAATACTTCCTTTTTCCACAAACGGAAGGAAGGCATCCTGCTGCGCCTTGTTGAACCGGTGGATCTCGTCCACGAAGAGCACGGTCCGTTTTCCCATCTGACGCTGCATCTCCGCCGTATTCATGACTTCCTTAATCTCTTTGATCCCGCTTGTCACGGCACTGAAATTGACAAACTCCGCCTTCGTTTTCCCCGCAATGATACTTGCAAGGGTTGTCTTTCCGACACCAGGCGGCCCCCAGAAAATCATGGAGGAGATCTGATCTTTCTCAATCAGTTGCCTTAAAATCCTCCCTTTCCCGACCAGATGCTCCTGCCCTGCAAACTCCTCCAAAGAGGAAGGACGAAGCCGGGAGGCAAGAGGCGCCGACCGTTCTCTGTCATCAAATAACGATAATTGTTCCATAGCTCTTTTTTACCTCCTTTTTCATCTCGCCCCTGTTGCAGGCTGTCTGACTGACCGGATTATTCTGACCGCTCAAATACCTGCGGCTTCAGATATGGTTCAAAGTAAGCCTGAATACTCTCCGGTGAAAAATCCTCATTCGTCTCCTGATGGACACCGCTGGCCGCTGCCAGCTCCTCGGTATATTTTTCCAGCGGATATACCGCATATCCTGAATATCCCGGTTCATAATGCATCACGAGAGGCTCCATGGAGTACGTTTCAATACTGATCTCGCCTGTATCCGGATCTTTGACAAACGTCATATCTGCCATTCCCTCCAGAAGCTGGGAAATTCCCTGCTGTCCGGAAACAAAATTCCCAAGAGAATAGTACACAAGCATCTGCTTTCCATCCGGACGTTCCATCATGCCGTACGGACGGATCACATGCGGATGCGTGCCAATCACTACATCTACTCCAAGATCGGCCAGATACTCCACCCGCTCTTTCGTCGCTTCATCCGGTTCATTTTGATATTCCACCCCGGTATGCAGAAAGACCATCACGATATCCGCCTCTTCTTTGGCTCGTTCCACATCCGCTTTTACCGTCTCTTCATCATAGACATCAACCGCATAAGATTCATTTTCCGGAACCGGAGCTCCGATATTGATCAGGGTTGTGTAATTCATCATTGCAATCTTAAACGCCTTCTTCTCGATGATCTTCACCCGGTCCGCCTGCTGGTCTTCGGCGCTTTCATGAATTCCAAGCACTGCCGGAGGCGTCTCCTGGGATTCCCAGAAAGCAAGGGAATCTGTCACTCCTTCTTTTCCTTTATCATAGGAATGATTCGTTGCCATGGTAATCACATCGAATCCCAGATTTGCAAGGGCCTGGCCGCCTTCCTGCGGCATTCCAAAGGTCGGGTAGCCGCTCGTATTGTCGTGGCTGCTCACAATCGGCGTCTCCTGATTGACAACGGCAAGATCCGCCCCTTCAATCTCTTCTTTTACATTTTTATAAATGTAATCATAGCTCCACACTCCGCTTTCCTGCTGTCCGTCGGCCAGTACGGTGTCATGGAAAAAGTTGTCTCCGACAGCCACTATGCGCAGTGTGTGCTCCTCTTTTTCTTTTTTCTCCGCTTCTTCCCGTTTTTTCTTCTCTTTGGCCTCTTTCTCCGCCTGAATCTTCGCATCAGTCTCTACTGCCTTCTGATGGCAGGAGCGGATCGATGAAATCAAGCCAACAATCAGCACAAGAATCAGTACCATACAGCCGATCAGAATTCTCCGCTTCCAGATCAGCTTCTTCCGGCGCTTTTCTCTTCGGATTCTCTTGCGCCTGGCTAATTCCCGTCTTTTTTCCTCTTCGGTCATAGCTTTCCACCCTCTTTTCTCTTTTGTAACTGTTTTCATTCCTTCAGACATTTCGTCCTGTGCTGATTATACCATATTCGACATAAAAAGGCAGTAAAAAGAGATGCGCCCCGGATATATGTTACACTTCTATCCTGGCACATCTCTTTTGTAATCAGCCTTTATCCTTTAAAATACATATTCGTCAAGCCGACGGAATGCTTCCTGCACCCTGGAAAGCGGCAGCGCAAGGTTCATACGAATACCGTATTCACCGTGGAACGGACGTCCGTCCTGCCATGCAACACCGACATCCCATCCTGCCTTCAAAAGCTCGTCCACTGTTTTTCCATGCTTTTTGCACCACTCTTCACAATCCAGGAACAACATGTAGGTTCCCTGCGGTTTTGAGAGGTTTACACCTTCAAAATGCTCTTTGATGTAATCATATGCATAGTCCACATTTCCGGACAGTACCTGACGGAGCTCATCTACCCACTCAGCTCCTTCTTTCCTGTATGCTCCCACAAGCGCATGCATGGAGAGCACATTCATGGAATTATAATGGCATTTGCTGCTGCTTGCCACAACTCGGTCACGAAGATAGGAATTATAGATCACGTGATAACTTCCAATCAGACCGGCCAAATTGAATGTCTTGCTTGGTGCATACAGTGCGATGGTCCGGTTCTTTGCGTCCTCACTTACAGACTGGGTCGGTGTGTGGTGATATCCTTCCAGAATCAGATCAGACCAGATCTCGTCGGAAATAACAATACAGTCGTTTGCCTTATAGACTTCCATGGCCTTTTCGATTTCTTCCGGCTCCCAGACTCTTCCGGTCGGGTTGTGTGGATTACAGAACACTGCGACATGGATCTTGTTTGCCTTGATTTTGGTATCCATATCTTCATAGTCCATCCGCCAGACTCCTTCTTCATCCTGCTTTAACAGACTGTGTACGATCTTATACCCTGCTCCTTCGATACTGTTTGTAAAACCGATATAAGTCGGACTGTGAACAAGGATCGGATCCCCATGAGATGCAAACGCATTCAGTGCAGATACCAGTCCCCCAAGCACTCCGTTCTCATAACCGATATCTTCCTTTGTAAGTCCTTCCACGCCTTTACGTTCCTTATGCCAGTTGATAATGGCATCGAAATATGCATCCGATGGATTAAAATATCCAAATGCCGGATGTTCCAGACGTGCCTTCACCTCTTCGATAATAGACGGCGCTGTCGGGAAATTCATGTCTGCCACCCACATCGGGATCAGATCAAACCCTTCCTTCGGTCCTCCCGGCGCAAATCCCCCTGCCGGAACATTGCCCGGAAGATCCACTGCAATGGCGTCCTTACCGCGCCGGTCCATAATGGATGTAAAATCATACTTCATGTTGGTAAACCTCCTCGTTTTTGCTGTCGTATCTTCTCTTGCAAACGCAAGCGCTTTTATTATTATACCACAATCATCCCGGTATGCGGTACAAGTTACTGATAGATACTTCCCAATGTCTTCGGAAACTTATAGCTTTTCCTGATAAAAGCAGATCTCTCCATTGTCAGGATGCGGTACCCCTGTCATCGCCTGAATCATATATCCATGTCCGGCAACTATGATTTTATGATACTGCCTGTATTTTTTCAGAACCCCTTCTACCCTCTGCCGGATATCCTCTGCGGACTCCCAGAGGGCTCCTTCCATTGCTTCTCCGTTACGTTCCATGAACTCATGAAATGCTTTGTGAGCTGTTTCATTTTCTTCGTAAATGTAATGCTTATTTGCCACCCATTCATGCAGGTCGGTCTCTACGGCAATCGGCAGATCCAACCGTCTGGAAAGAATTGCCGCCGTCTGAACCGCCCTTGTATAAGGAGAGGTCAGAATCAACTCTGCACCTTGCAGTCTCGGATCTTTGGCTGTCTCTTCAATCTGACGGACTCCTTCTTCAGAAAGCGGCGCCAGATTCACACCGAATCCCTGATAAATCTTTTGATCTTTCAGGGAATAATCAGTCTGACCATGCCGGATAAAATAAACATTCATGGATGCTTCATGAAAAGTTTCCATACTGATCACTCCTTGCTTTTTTATTGTAAGTATATTATATTTTTCTCATTCTTCGCGGTTTTTGTCAATCCATTTCAGAATCTTTTCTATGTCCAGATTTGCAAAGTCTGTTGTGTCGATGTTGAAAATTCAATAACACTAAAATATTTCAAACCAGTGGGTGTTCCAAAAAGTTTGATATTCATTGTGTTCTTTTGTATAATATATTTAAACAGCTTGAACAAAAAAGAGCTTTGAGAAAGGACGTGACACTATGCCATTACCGGAAAAACGCTATACATCAGATGATTACTGGAACCTTCCGGACGGAGAACGTGCAGAACTAATCAATGGACAGCTCTACATGATGGCTCCGCCAAGTCGCTTACATCAGGAACTGGTACATCAGTTAAGCCGCGTTATTGGTAACTACATTTCTGACAAACGTGGTGACTGTAAAATCTATCCCGCACCATTCGCCGTAAACCTCAACGCGGATGATACCGTGTATGTTGAACCAGATATTTCTGTTATCTGCTCAAAAGATAAGCTGACCGATAAAGGATGTGTTGGTGCTCCCGACTTCATCATCGAAATTGTCTCGCCAGGCAGTCGTAAGCTGGACTACAGTATCAAAAATGGCAAATATGCCGAGGCAGGTGTCCGCGAATACTGGATTGTCGACCCTGAAAAAGAACGAACGACTGTTTACCATTATGACGAAGATTCCGCTCCGGTCATGATTCCTTTCGATCAGCCTGTAACAGTGGGAATATATGGAGATTTAAGCTTTACAATAGCTTCTTTGATCTAGGTGAAAAGTGGTGTGCTGATGGTATGATCTCATTATTCTTTAGCAACATCACTCTTGCTCATGATAATACAGGACACAAATATCATACATCTTCTTATAGAAGAAAAAATAGAAAATCACCAGATGTCTCCATAGCAATCTGGGGAATAATATATAGAAAGGACGGTATAAAGGCATGATGTATCCATATTTAACTCTTAATGATGATACGGAAATCACACATTCTGAGATACTCCCAGATGGTCGTGTCAAAGTCTATATTGAAACACCCGATCTGAAAGACGGGTTCCATAATGCAACTTGTTTTCTTCCCGAATATGAATGGACAGATATTCACGGCTACTCAGAAAATGAAATGAACTATTTCAAAAAACTGATTCGCAACAACGCGCACTTGATCATGGAGTTTTCTCAGGAAGGAGGCTTCTCTGATGCCGCAAATCTTTAGAATTGGTTCCTATCTTGTTTACTTTTGGTCAAATGAAAACGATCCTCTGTAACCAGTACACGTGCATATTTCAGAAGGACGCGCATCAGCAAATGCCACAAAAATTTGGATAACCAGCACTGGAAAAGCTTTAGTATGCAATAATAACTCCAAGATTCCTCAAAAAGAACTTCGCCGAATGATCCGAATTATCGAAGCAAACAGTGACCTTATATTAGACAAATGGTACACACAATTTGGTGAGATACGGTATTACCTCTAGCACTTTCACTTTTGTTATAAAATCATGATTACCTGTCAAGCATGTATTTTGCATTGTAATAGGCTAGCGCCTAAGGTGCTAGCCTTCATTTCATTATATTATTCTTATCTTTTATTCACAGTCTCCCGTTTCTTAATTCCATACTAAAATTAAATCCTGATCATCGACACACAAAGTCTTGAAAAACTTAGAGGAGATACAGAAAAATAAAAATAAGCGGCACTCTGTTTTACAAAGTACCGCTTAAAATTAAAATTTCTTAGAATTTGCCAGCCTTAGCAGCTTCCTCAATGGCAACTGCAACAGCTACTGTCATACCAACCATCGGGTTGTTTCCTGCTCCGATCAGACCCATCATCTCAACGTGAGCCGGTACAGAAGAAGAACCTGCGAACTGTGCATCAGAGTGCATACGTCCCATTGTATCTGTCATACCGTAGGAAGCCGGTCCTGCTGCCATGTTGTCCGGGTGAAGTGTACGTCCTGTACCACCGCCGGATGCTACAGAGAAATATTTCTTTCCTGCTTCGATACATTCTTTTTTGTATGTACCTGCAACCGGATGCTGGAAACGTGTCGGGTTTGTAGAGTTACCAGTGATGGATACGTCTACGCCCTCTTTCCACATGATTGCAACACCTTCACGAACATCGTTTGCTCCGTAGCAGTTTACTTTGGAACGAAGTCCGTCAGAGTAGGATGTACGGGAAACTTCTTTAAGTTCTCCTGTATAGTAGTCATACTCTGTCTGTACATATGTAAATCCGTTAATTCTGGAAATGATCTTTGCAGCATCTTTTCCAAGACCGTTTAAGATAACACGTAATGGTTTTTTACGTACTTTGTTTGCTTTCTCAGCGATACCGATCGCACCTTCTGCTGCTGCGAAAGATTCGTGTCCTGCAAGGAATGCGAAGCAGTCTGTGTCTTCTTCCAGAAGCATTTTTCCAAGGTTACCATGTCCAAGACCTACTTTTCTCTGGTCAGCTACAGATCCTGGAATACAGAAAGCCTGAAGTCCTTCTCCGATTGCTGCTGCTGCGTCTGCTGCTCTTGTGCATCCTTTTTTGATTGCGATTGCAGCACCTACAATATATGCCCAGCATGCGTTTTCAAAGCAGATCGGCTGAATGCCTTTTACCTGATTGTAAACATCAAGGCCTGCGTCTTTTGTAATTTTCTCTGCTTCTTCGATAGAAGCGATGCCATAGCTGTTTAATACAGCGTTGATTTTATCAATTCGTCTTTCATATGATTCAAATAAAGCCATTTTAAAAGTCCTCCTCTCGCCTATTCCTGTCTTGGGTCGATGATCTTCACTGCATCATCCACACGGCCATACTGTCCCTGTGCTTTTTCCCATGCTTCGTTCGGTGTGTCACCTTTCTTAATGAAATCGGTGAATTTCCCAAGGCTTACGAATTTGTAACCGATGATCTCATTGTTTTCGTCTAATGCGATTCCTGTTACATATCCTTCTGCCATTTCCAGATAACGAGGACCTTTTGCAAGTGTTCCGTACATGGTACCAACCTGGGAACGAAGACCTTTTCCTAAGTCTTCCAGTCCTGCACCGATCGGAAGTCCGTCTTCAGAAAATGCGCTCTGTGTACGTCCGTATACGATCTGTAAGAAAAGCTCTCTCATTGCTGTGTTGATTGCGTCGCAGACAAGGTCTGTATTTAAAGCTTCGAGGATAGTTTTTCCTGGTAAGATCTCGGAAGCCATGGCTGCAGAATGTGTCATACCGGAGCATCCGATTGTTTCAACCAGTGCCTCCTGGATAATTCCGTCTTTTACGTTCAGTGTCAGCTTACATGTTCCCTGCTGAGGAGCACACCAGCCTACACCGTGTGTTAAACCGGAAATATCTTTAATTTCTTTTGCCTGTACCCATTTTGCTTCTTCTGGGATTGGAGCTGGTCCATGATTCGCACCCTGTGCAACTGGACACATCATTTCTACTTCGTGTGAATAAATCATCTTAAGGACTCCTTTCAACTATGTGTAATCTCTCTTGGGAGACTGCCTTTTGACAGCCTTTATCCGTGTTAATTTTCTCACAAAAATGCGTTTTCGTCAATCAGCTGATTGCACAAAACGTCGAATTTTTCGGTTAGATCCATGTGGCGATCATCCTATTTTGCTTCCAGAAGCATCTCTCTTAACAGAATGAGTCCTCTCGCCACAGCATATTCCCGGTTTTTCTGGCGATTTCCTGTAAAGCAGCACCGTTCGACTTTTGTTTTTCCTTTCACGGTACAGCCGATGTAAACAAGACCTACCGGCTTTTCCGGTGTTCCGCCGTCCGGACCTGCGATTCCGGTCACGGCAATAGATGCGTCTGCCCCGGAGACTTTGCATGCTCCCTCTGCCATGGCCCGTGCTGTCTCCTCGCTGACTGCTCCGTATTGCACCAGAATTTCATGCGGCACATGCAGAATCCGCTCTTTTGCTTCATTAGAATATGTCACATGCGCCTCATTCAGCACGCTGGATGCTCCCGGCACATTGATCAGCCGTCCGGACAGAAGTCCTCCGGTACAGGACTCTGCTGTCGTCACTGTCATATGACGTTCCTCCAGCATATGAACCACGGCTTCTTCCAATGTGACTTCTTCTTTTGTCGTATAAATATAATCGCCGAACCGGTTTTTCAATTCTTGTACCATCGGCGCCATCAGCTGCTCTGCCGTCTCCTCGTCTTTTGCCTTTGCAGTGATCCGGAAATGCACCTCCGCAGTCTTTGCATACGGCGCAAGGGTCGGATTGGTCTGAGCATCCATCAGATCTGCCACCATGGTCTCCGCCCGGCTTTCACCGATAGAGCAGACCTTTACCATGCAGGAATAGATTCCTTCCGGCTGCAGCCCGGATAGATACGGCGCAATCTGAGTTTCAAACATCGGGATGCACTCATTCGGCGGCCCCGGAATCAGGATTGCACGCTTGCCTTCATACTCGGTGCCTTCCTCTCCCGTCACAATCAGCCCCGGAGCCGTACCGTTCTGATTCTCAATCACAATGGCTCCCTCCGGAACCAGCGCCTGCTTCCAGTTATTCCGGGTAATTTTCCCCTTTGAATGAAGCCGGTTAAAGAATTCCTGAATCCGCTCTTTTGTGTGGGCATCCTCATATAATTCCTTTCCAAATACTTTTGCGGTCACTTCTTTTGTCAGGTCGTCTTTGGTCGGTCCAAGTCCTCCTGTCAGAATTACCACATCAGACCGTTCCAACGCCCGGCGGATCGTATCCTCCATGCGCGCCTCATTGTCCCCTACCACACTTTGGTGATATAAAGACAAACCTAGCAGAGCGCATTTCTCTGCTAGGTAAGCTGCATTGGTATTTACGATATTGCCGAGCAGGATTTCTGTACCGACGGAAATCAGCTCTGCAACCATCCTACATACCTCCTTTTGTCAATACTTCTTTGTTCTTTACAATGTAATCGATCAGGGATACTACCGTCAGAATCAGCGCAAGATAGATCAACACTGTCTCAATGACGGAAGCAATATTCCCCGGAAGATCCAGAATCAGGAAAATAATCATAAACATCTGGGAAACGGTTTTGAATTTTCCCCAGTAGCTTGCGGCGATCACGATACCGCTGTCCGATGCTACCAGACGGAATCCGCTGATAATAAATTCACGGCTGATAATGACAATGACAATCCAGGCCGGAAGTTTATCCATCGGAATCAGACAGATCATTGCGGAGCTTACAAGCAGCTTGTCCGCCAGCGGATCCATAAATTTTCCGAAATTTGTTACCAGATTATACTTTCTTGCAATCTTTCCATCCAGCATATCTGTAAGACTTGCCACGCAGAAAATCACAAGTGCGATATAGTTGCTGTACGTTCCTCCCAGATCCGTCAGCATAAATACAACAAAAAACGGAATCATGATGACACGCAGTACAGTCAGTTTGTTTGGCAGATTCATTTACATCAACTCTCCTATCAAATCATATTCACATGCACCGGTCACTTTGACTTTCGCGAAATCTCCGGACATGAGTTCTGCGTCGGTATTGACAAAGATCAGTCCGTCTACATTCGGCGCATCTTTATAAGTTCTGCCCACATAGGCATTTTCCTCTGCTACTTTCCCTTCGATCATAACGAGAACTTCTTTTCCAATCATGTTTTCTGCCTGTTCAAAGGCAATTTCCTGCTGAAGTTCCATCAGTTCGGCTCTCCGGTCTTCCTTGATGCTTTCCTCAATCTGATCCGGCATGGATGCCGCAGGAGTGCCCTCTTCCGGCGAATAGGTGAATACTCCAAGACGGTCAAACTCCATCTCGTCCACGAAGTCCATCAGCTCTTCATGCTGTTCCTGCGTCTCTCCCGGGAATCCGGTAATCAGTGTTGTACGAAGTGTGATGTCCGGGATCTCCTCTCTCAGTCTTGAGATAATGTGTACCAGTTCCTCTTTGGATGTACGTCTTCCCATTCTCTTTAAAATGCCGTCGCTTGCATGCTGAATCGGAAGGTCCAGATAATGACAGATCTTCGGCTCTTCTTTCATCGTCTGAATCAGCTCTTCGGTAATCTCCTCCGGATAGCAGTAAAGAATCCGGATCCAGCGGATCCCGCTGATCTGGCAGAGCTTATGGAGCAGCTCCGGAAGTTTCTTTTCCCCGTAAAGGTCTTTTCCGTAAAGTGTCGTCTCCTGAGCCACCAGGATCAGCTCTTTCACTCCGTCTGCGGCCAGCTGTTCCGCCTCTTTGATCAGATGATCCATCGGAACGCTTCGGAAATTTCCTCTGAGTTTCGGGATGATGCAGTACGTACAGTGTTTGTCACACCCTTCTGCGATTTTCAGGTATGCATAATGGCCGCCGGTAGTCACGAGCCGGTGCGTTTCAATCAGCGGCAGTGTATCCAGCGGCTCCATCATCAGATAAGAGTGTCCTTTCAAAACCTCATCCACTGCGTCAAGGATGTGTCCGTAGGAAGCTGTCCCGAGGACCGCGTCCACTTCCGGGATCTCCTTTGTGATCTCCTCACGGTATCGTTCTGCCATACATCCCGTCACGATCAGAGCTTTCAGACTGCCGGATTTTTTGTACTCCGCCATCTGCAGAATCGTCTCAATACTCTCTTCCATGGCATCATGGATAAAGCAGCAGGTATTGACAATAATCACATCCGCCTTTTCCTCTTCATCGACGATCTGATATCCTCTGGAAGCCAGCATCCCCAGCATCGTCTCCGAGTCGGCAAGATTCTTGTCGCACCCAAGTGAGATAAATAAAATATTCATGTATTCTCTCCTAACAGTTCATAAGGCAGATACTTGTTTCAAAAGCACCTGCCTTTTTGTCTCTTATTCTTCGGTTTCTTCTCCAAGAATTTTTAACTTTCCATTGTTCATCTCGTCGATAGCAATAGAAAGCGGTTTTTCTCCGTCTTTAACCGAAACAAGCGGGTCCGCATGATCGATCAGCTGCCTTGCTCTCTTTGCTGTAGCAAGAACGATAGAATAACGGCTGTTTACAATCTTTGTATCCCCCTCTTCTACGTCCTGATTCACCACTTTCATTAAGTCTGTGTAAGATGGATGCAGCATAGCCTCATTCTCCTTTCTATTCTTCTTTACAATTCTTCAAGTTCTTCTCTTATTTTAGCGATAAACTCCGCGTTTCTCATGACTTTCTTCTTCTCATTCTGAATCACTGCGTGAAGCTCATCCACACAGGTCTCCAGATCATCATTGATGATCAGACAGTCGTAACAGTCAATGCCTCTGGCCTCTTCTTTGGCGCGGGCAAGCCGCTCTTCGATGACTTCCATCGTCTCGGTTCCCCGTCCGATCAGACGTCTGCGGAGCTCCTCAGCGCTTGGCGGGGTGACAAAAACAAGAAGCGTATCCGGAAACTTTTCTTTTACCTTCAATGCCCCCTGTATTTCGATCTCAAGGATCACATCCTTGCCCTTCTCAAGCTGCTCCTCCACATAGGAGCGTGGTGTCCCATAATAATGGTTAACATATCTAGCATACTCTATTAATTCGTCTTGTGCAATCATTTTTTCAAATTCTTCGGTTTCTTTGAAAAAATATTCTCTTCCGTCCACTTCTCCCTCTCTCGGTTTTCTCGTGGTGGCTGAAATGGACAGAGCATAGTCCTCATATTTCTCCATCAGACGCTTCATGGCCGTCCCTTTTCCTGCTCCGGAAAATCCCGAAAGCACGGTCAGTATCCCTTTTTGCATGTTTGTTTCTTCCCTTTCCTATCTAACTGCTATTCGATGTTCTGAATCTGTTCCCGGACTTTCTCGATCTCTGTTTTCAGATCGATTCCATAATTGGAAACGGTCAGGTCATTGGCCTTTGACAGAATCGTATTGGCCTCCCGGTTCATCTCCTGAGCGATAAAGTCCAGTTTACGTCCGATGCCCTCTCCTGCCTGGAGGGTGGATTTCATATGATCGATATGGCTTTTCAGACGGACAATTTCTTCATCCGTACAGATCTTGTCCGCAAACAGCACAACCTCCGCGGCGATACGGCTCTCATCGATCTGCGTATCTGCCAGAAGTTCTTTTACCTTCTCTTCCAGCTTTTCCCGATACTCCGAAAGAATCTGCGGGGAGCGCTCCTCAATCTTCTCTACAACAGCCTTCATATCGTCAAGCTTGCCGATGAGATCTTCTCTTAATTTCTCTCCTTCGGTCTCTCTTGCCGATACAAACTGGACACAAGCTCCATCCAGTGCCTCTCTCAGGCCATTCCACATTTCCTCTTCATCCACATCCTGCTCTTCCATTGTGAAGACTTCCGGGTATCTGGAAAGAGCGGAAATGCGGACATCATTTTCCAGTCCGAACTTCTCCTCCATCTGTCTGAAATAGTCCAGATACTCAGAGGCAAGCGCCTCATTATATTTCAGAGACATCTGTCCTTCTGAGAGGTCTTCGTAAGTTACAAAGATATCCACTTTCCCTCTCTGAATATACTTTTTCAAATAGCTCCGGATTGCGGTTTCAAAAAAATAGAGCTTTTTCGGCATACGGATATTGACATCCAGGTAGCGGTGGTTTACACCCTTCATCTCGACTGTAAATTTCTTTTCTCCGCTTTGAATCTCGCACCGGCCAAAGCCCGTCATACTTCTTATCATGATCATTTCCTCTATAAAGTTTATTTTGCTGTTTTTCATTATAATTCATTTGATTTTTATCGTCAACCATGTTCAACTATGTTATACTGTAAAACAGACTAAAAGCAAAGGAGAATGACCTATGGCATTAGATGGAATTACCATTGCAAATATAGTAAAAGAAATGCGGGATGCCCTCCTTGGCGGACGGATCGCAAAGATCGCCCAGCCGGAGGCTGACGAGCTTCTTCTTACTGTCAAGGCCCCTTCCGGACAGCGCCGTCTCTATATCTCAGCGAGCGCTTCCCTGCCTCTTGTGTATCTGACAGACGAGAACAAACCAAGCCCGTTTACAGCCCCGAATTTCTGTATGCTTCTCAGAAAACATATTGCAAACGGACGAATCGTGTCCATCACACAGCCGTCTCTTGAGCGGATTATCGTGCTTGGAATCGAGCATCTGGATGAGCTTGGAGATCTCTGCCGTAAGAAACTTGTCATTGAGATCATGGGCAAACACAGCAACGTCATTTTCTGTAATGAGGATGACCGGATCATCGACAGTATCAAGCACGTGCCTGCCCAGATGAGTTCCGTGCGGGAGGTTCTTCCGGGACGGACTTACTTTATACCGGATACGATGCACAAAGCAGACCCGCTGACCATATCGGAATCCGATTTTGCAGCGCTTCTCAGACAGAAGCCGTCCGCGCTTTCCAAGGCTCTCTACACAAGCCTTACCGGAATCAGTCCTGTCGTGGCTGAAGAAATCTGCTTTCTCGCCGGACTGGATTCTGCTCTTCCGCCGTCAGAGCTTTCTGATGATTTCATGACGCATCTGTACCGGCAGTTTTCTCTGTTTCTGGATCAGATCAGGGAAGAGGATTTTCATCCGGCCATCTACTACCGGAACAATGAGCCTCAGGAGTTTGCATCTGTCCCCCTGACCCATCTGGAGGGATGTGCATATCAGGAGTTTGAAACCATTTCGCAGGTTCTTTCTTCCTACTACGCAGTCAAGAACAGGATCACCCGGATCCGTCAGAAATCAGCCGATCTACGGCACATCGTGCAGACTGCCCTGGAACGAAACCGGAAAAAATATGACCTGCAGGCCCGCCAGCTGAAAGATACGGACAAACGGGAAACCTACAAAGTCTATGGAGAACTTTTACAGACTTACGGCTATCAGGCGGAACCGGAGGCTAAAGAGATAGAGGCGCTGAACTACTACACGAATGAAATGATCCGGATTCCACTGGATCCAACAAAGACGCCTCTGGAAAATGCAAAACGCTATTTTGAAAAATATAATAAGATGAAGCGGACTTATGAAGCGCTCTCTCATCTGATCGTAGAGACCCGGGACGAAATCTCCTATCTGGAATCTGTCAGCAACGCGCTGGACATTGCCCGGACCGAAGACGATCTGGCACAGGTTAAAGAAGAGCTGACACAAAGCGGTTATGTCCGCCGGAAATTCACAAAGAAAAAAGAGAAATTCAAAAGTATGCCGCTCCACTATATTTCCAGCGACGGCTATGATATGTATGTAGGAAAAAATAATTTCCAGAACGAAGAGCTGACTTTCTCTTTCGCATCGGGAAATGACTGGTGGTTCCACGCAAAAAAAGTGCCGGGCTCCCATGTCATTGTCAAATCCCAGGGAGAAGACATGCCGGACCGCGTCTTTGAGGAGGCCGGAAAACTTGCCGCTTTCTATTCCAAAAATAATGGAAGCGAAAAGGTCGAAGTCGATTATGTGGAGAAAAAGCATGTGAAAAAGGTCAAAGGGCAGAAACCGGGATTCGTTATCTATCATACCAATTATTCGTTAATTGCGGATACTGATATCAGTATGTTAAAAGAAGTATCCGAATCCTGATCCTAAAAGAACGAAGGGACCGTCGGGCAATGCCCGCCGATCCCTTTCTTCATTCTTTTATTCATTATCTGATGCTTTCACGTCAAAGCGTGATGCAATCCGAACTGCAGCTGCCATGCCGCCGTCCCCATAGGATGGATGTCTTAGAAACTCTTCCGAATTATTTCCAGGTTTTTGCCCGGATTCCAGCATGTGAAGCATTTCTCTCTCCCATCCGTCAAGCCTTGACATGGAAATGGCTTCTATTCCCAGAATGGCATCCGCAAGATGCTCCTGATAAGAACGAAAATGCTTGTCAATCAGATAACGCATCAGTTCCAGTCTCTTCGACATACTCTTTACATTCGCTGATGCCGGAGCAGTCCGATAGTCAAGAAGCGGTTCCGGAACAATTCCAATCCACGCATCCGGTCTTGTCTCCAGAAGATTCAAAAAGAAATCCCAGTCCTCAAATCCGGAACGCATGGATTCATCATAACCGCCGCATACTTCCCATACCTCTTTCCGAAGGATATGGGATGCCGGACAGCAATTACGTGAAAGGAAATTTTTCACCGGTCCTCCGGAAGGCTTCACAACTGCATCCAGTACGCCAAAGGTCCGCATCCATGAGGATGCTGCCACCATGGATGGATCTTCTCTCAGCATGTGGCTGACCTTTTCCAGAAATTCCGGTTCCAGCTTATCATCCCCGTCCAGAATAAGAGCCATGGAAGTCTTTACTTCACAAAGTCCGGTATTTCTTGCCGCCGATACCCCACTGTTAGACCGGCGAATCACACTGACAGGAACAGGCCGCTTTGTATCTTCCTGAATCTGCTCCAATATGAGGATTGAAGTTTCATCCGTGGAACCGTCGTCCACAATAATTATTCTGGATGGAAGAACTGTCTGTCCGCATAGCGACTGTACCGCATCCCGAAGCATCTCTCCCTGATTGAAGCTGGTCACAACCGCCTCAACATCGTCGGCAATCCTATACATCTCTTTTTCTCCGTCTGTTTCTACAGAGTCTGAATAAAGCGCATGAACGCTTCTCTTCCCTCTTCGGTGCATTTATAGACACCTGCGTCTTCCAGTACATGAACAAACACCTTACCGATCTCCTGCTGCAGGATCTCTTCGATGTTGTCCGCATTGATTTCTTCGTATTCTGGAAGGAATTTCTCTACCCAGTCCGCATGTTTTTCGATCTTTTCATTGCTGCTGATGTCTTTTCCTTCCAGAATGTATTCTTTCAGAAGTTCGATCTCGTCTTTCAGGCGGGCCGGCAAAACTGCAAGTCCCATTACCTCGATCAGACCGATGTTTTCTTTCTTGATATGGTGGTACTGTGCGTGTGGATGGTAAACGCCGAGCGGGTGCTCCTCTGTCGTAATATTATTCCTAAGCGTCAGATCCAGTTCGTACATACCGTCTTTCATTCTTGCAATCGGAGTGATGGTATTATGCGGCTCTCCGTTTGTCTCGGCAAAGATAAACGCCGCTTCATCTGTATATCCTCTCCATGCTTTCAGTACATGATCCGCAAGGTCGATCAGTCTCTTTTCATCCTGATGACGAATTCTAAGTACGGAAAGCGGCCACTTCACGATTCCGGCCTCTACATCTTCATAACCCGGGATTGTCACTTTCTTTTCAATCGGTGCTTTTGCCATGGCAAACGTATAATGGCCTCCCTGGAAATGGTCGTGGCTTAAAATGGAACCGCCTACGATCGGAAGATCCGCATTGGATCCAAGGAAGTAATGCGGGAACTGCTTTACAAAGTCAAACAGCTTGGTAAATGCAGCACGGTCGATCTTCATCGGCGTATGCTCCCCGTTGAACACGATGCAGTGCTCATTATAGTAGACATACGGTGAATACTGGAATCCCCATTTGGATTCATTGATGGTAATCGGAATGATCCGGTGGTTTTCTCTTGCAGGGTGATCCAGTCTTCCCGCATATCCTTCGTTCTCCATACAGAGCTGGCATTTCGGATATGCATTGTTCTTCGCATTTTTCGCTGCTGCAATGGCTTTCGGATCCTTCTCCGGTTTGGAAAGATTGATCGTAATGTCAATCGTACCATACGGACTTTCTACCGTCCATTTTTTATCTTTCTTTACACGATAACGGCGAATATAATCGCTGTCCTGGCTCAGTTTGTAGAAATATTCTGTGGCTGCTTCCGGAGATTTTTCGTATGCATCCCAGAATTCTTTCTGTACCTGTGCCGGACGCGGTACCAGACAGTTCATCATCTTTGTATCAAAAAGATCCCGGTATCCGATACTGTCTTCGATCAGTCCTCTGTTTACCGCTTCATCAAGAAGCTCTTTTAATACACTTTCCAGATCAATGTTCTCTGCCTTTTCTTCCGGTTCCTCATAGCTGTCCTCATGGAACAGATCCAGAAGGAGGTTTGTCGCATAGATTTTTTCACATTCCGGAAGAAGTCCGGTTTCGATTCCATACTGCACCAGCCTGCTGATACTTTCGTTTAACATCGTATTTTCCTTCTTTCCTTATAATACTCTTGCACCGTCACCGATCTCTACTACATAGAACTCTGCTTCACGGCCTGTCTTTTCTTTGTATCCTGCTCCGACCTGATCGATAAAGGTATCCACTGCATCATTTTTTACAATGCTGACTGTACATCCGCCGAATCCGCCTCCTGTGATTCTGGATCCGATCACTCCGTCAATCTTCCATGCCAGATCTACCAGAACATCGATTTCTTCGCAGGATACTTCATAGTCATCGCGAAGAGAAATATGAGACTGATTCATCAGACGTCCGAACTCTGCAATATCATTTTCTTTCAGTGCTTTTACCGCACGGATTGTTCTCTGGTTTTCATAAACCGCATGTTTTGCACGTTTTTTGCAGATTTCATCTTTAATGGCATCCTTGTGTGCCTCGAATTCTTCTTCTGTCAGATCTCCGAGTGTCTTGATATCTACGACTTTCTGGAGATCATGAAGCGCTTCTTCACTCTCCCGTCTTCTGTCATTGTAAGCGGAATCTACAAGGCTGTGTTTTACTTTACTGTTTGTGATGACAATCTTTGCATCATCCAGTTTTACGGAAGCATATTCATACTGAAGTGTATTCGTATCGAGGAATACTGCACAGTCCTTTTTGCCCATTGCTACAGCGAACTGATCCATGATACCGCAGTTGCAGCCATTGTAATTGTTCTCGGAATACTGGCCGATCAGCGCGATGTCCTGCATTGAGATTTCAATGTTAAACAGTTCTTTCAGCATAACTCCGATCAGCACTTCCAGTGATGCGGAGGAAGAAAGTCCGGATCCATTCGGGATTGTTCCGTAAATCAGGACATCCATTCCCTGCGGAATTGAGTAGCCTTTCTTTTCAAATGCCCAGATTACACCCTTCGGGTAATTGGTCCACTGTGCTGCCTGTGACGGCACCAGATCATCGAGGCTTGTCTCAATCACGCCTAATTTTTCAAAGTTTGCAGAGTAAAAGCGAAGCTTTCTGTCTTCTCTTTTTCTTGCAATTCCATATGTACCAAGGGTCAGTGCGCATGGGAATACATGTCCGCCGTTATAGTCTGTGTGTTCTCCGATCAGATTGACTCTTCCCGGCGAAAAGAAGGTTTTGATTTCCCCTTCCCCTCCGTACAGTTTCTGAAATGTTTCCATCAGTTTCTTTTCCATACTTCATACCTGCTTTCTTTTCCTGATTTATTCTCTGTAATAAAATTATAATGCGTTTATGAGATCAGTACAACAAATATATTGCTCAAAACCATAACAATATTGAGGTGTTAAAGCTTGATTTTTTCCCTGGAACAGCGTATGATACATAGGACTGAAATCACAGCCTTTCAGCCAAGTCTTATTGACACTACTAAACTACTATGCTTTCCAGTCGAAAGGGCTGTATTTCGACTGTAGAGTTTGAAACTATGCAGATTCAGATTAACGAAGATAAAAAAGAATTAAAACAACATGGAGATTATACGTTTCCGGTGAATTTAAGCGGCGAGATGTTGTCCAGATATGAAGGCGGTGCCTTTTTCTGGCACTGGCACACGGAAATAGAACTGACTTTAGTTCTGAAAGGCCAGATCGAATACCGGGTCAATGAGCGCACCTACCATCTGAAGGCCGGCGACGGGCTGTTCTGCAACAGCAACGCCATGCATGCAGGAATGCGCATTGACAACCAGGACTGCCAGTATTTTTCCACCACGTTTCATCCCCGGTTTCTGTACGGATTTGAAAACAGCATTCTTCAGACCAAATATGTGGATCCGGTCCTGAATGCCCCGGCGTTCTCTTCTGCTGTATTTCTTTCATCGGAAGAATGGGCATCAGAAATTCTTTCCCTTCTTCGGGAGATCTATGCACTTTATCTGCAGCCGGCACCGGACCAGGAACTGCGTCTTCATATTCTCATATCCGAAATCTGGAGACACTTATATGGACATTTCACAAGTTGCTCCTTTGAAGAGCCGTCTTCCTCAGACTCCATCGGACGGCTGAAAGAGATTTTGTCTTTCATTCATACTTCCTATGCAAAGCAGATTACACTGGAAGAGATTGCAGATCATGTGCATCTGTCAAAAAGTGAGTGCTGTCGCTTTTTCAAGCGGCATATGAATATGACCGTCTTTGATTATCTTTTATATTACCGTATTCAGCAGAGTCTTCCGCTTTTGCAGGAAGGTCTCTGTACGATCTCCAAGGCAGCCGAGTCCTGCGGATTTTCCAATGCGTGTTATTACGGGAAACTGTTCAAGCGGTATATGAACTGTACTCCGAGACAGTATCAGGCCCGGTTCCGCCCGGACAGACAGCCATCCCGGGAGACACTTCCCCAAACAGATTAAACAGCTGAAAAATACAGCCCCGGATTTTTCTGCCCGGGGCTGCTCTCATTTTATATTAGTTGAATTTCTTTAAGCTGATTTTATCGATCTGTTCCAGTTCTTCCTCAGAAAACGGCGTTCTGCTGACCGCTCCGACATTTTCCATAAGCTGAGACGGTCTGGATGCTCCTACGAGAACGCTTGTCACTTCTTCGTCTTTTAATACCCAGTTCAAGGCCATCTGTGAAAGGGTCTGTCCTCTCTGGGATGCCAGTTCTTTCAAGGCACGGATCTGGTGAATCCGCTCGTCTGTCAGAGCACTTTCTTTCAGGAATCTTCCGTCTGTCCGGATCCGGCTGTCGTCCGGTATGCCATTCAGATAACGGTCCGTAAGCATTCCCTGTGCCAGCGGGCTGTATGCAATGATCCCTTTTTCACGCTGTTTTGCCGCTGCCTTCAATCCGCTTTCTTCGATCGAACGGTCAAAGATCGAGTAACGGTTCTGGTTGATGATAAACGGACAATGATAAGATTCCAGAAGATCTGCCGCTTTTTCCATCGTCTCTCCATCATAGTTGGAAATCCCTGCATACAATGCCTTCCCGCTTTTGACAATTGACGCAAGAGCGCCCATCGACTCTTCCAGCGGTGTTTCCGGATCCATGCAGTGGTGGTAGAAAATATCCACATAGTCCAGTCCCATTCTCTTCAGGCTCTGATCCAGGCTGGCTGTCAGATACTTTCTGCTTCCTCCTGTTCCATAAGGACCGTCCCACATGTCGTATCCTGCCTTTGTGCTGATAATCATCTCGTCCCGGTACGCTGCCATCTCATTCTTTAAAATCCGTCCGAAATTCTCCTCGGCGCTTCCCGGTACCGGCCCATAGTTATTCGCGAGATCAAAGTGGGTAATTCCCAGATCAAACGCTGTAAATACCAGTTCCTTCATTCTGTCATATGCTGCATTGCTGCCAAAATTATGCCACAGTCCGAATGAAACTGCCGGGAGCTTCAGTCCACTCTTCCCGCATTTTGCATAGCTCATCCCCTGATATCTTGTTTCTGCTGCCTGATACATGTTGCTCCTCCTTAATTTCCTCTCTCTTTGATTGTTCCTGACCGGTATGCGCCGATCAGTTCCTTTAATTCCCCAATCTTTTTCAGAAGCTGTTTTCCGTTATCCGTATCTCCCACTGTCTGGCGCTTGTGGCTGTAATTCACCGCAATCTGATGGGAGACAATATCCTTTTCCTCCTGAATGGCGATTTCTGTCGTCTCAAACGGCTCGTGTGCCGCAAGCGACATTCCGTAGGAATTGTAAATCAGCGTATATCCGGCGATTCCGGTTTCCCTGTGATATGCTCTGGAAAATCCGCCATCGATAATCAGAAGTTTGCCTTCGCATTTAACAGGACTTTCCCCCTCTTTCTGATGTACCGGAACATGACCGTTGATAATACGTGCCTCTTCCCCTTCCAGTCCGAATTCCTTCAGGATTTTCTCAGCCGTCTCTTTCTTTTCAAGGAGCTGATAATATGCATTTTTCAATTCCTGATGCGTTTCTTTTTCTGCAATCAGATACCTCTCAAAGGTCGCCATCTTACTTCTGCCATAGAGCGGAGATCCCGGTGCGGACCATAAAAACCAGAGAATATTCCTGCCCCGCTCTTTCTCCTCCTCTTCCATTGAGAAGAATGCTTTACGTACATACTGTTCCAGGACATCGTAGAGTGCCATCCCATGATAAGTCTGCCCATAAACCGGAACTTCCATAAAGCTTCCGTCCTCATTCATCGGCACACATCCATGATAAAGGAGATTTCCATTGTATACTTTATAAAGGCTGCCCTTCTTTAACAGGAACTTCACATGCTTCTGCAGTTTCTCACAGTTTTTGAAGGCCCGTGTCAGCCTCTCCATCACGTTTTTCTCCTGTTCGCTCAGGGCATATGGCTCAGCCGGATCGATTGTCGGAAACCGCCCGTCCAAAAGCTCATACTGTTTTCCGTCAATCCTGATCTGATTTGTTTCGTAGTCAATCTGATCAAGGAGACAACGTCCATTCATTCCAAACTCCGGATTTTCGCTGGCAAGCTGTCCTTCAATTTTAAACTGAATCACTGAAATTGCCTTGTGCATTCTCTGCTGAAGCGCCAGCGAAATATCTGCTTTTTCCTGCTGGGTTTTGATTCCGAACTGCCGGGCTTCGTCATCCACATAGGTCTCCAGCGTAAAGGTTACAAGCGGAAGCATGTTGATGCCGTATCCATCCTCCAGAATGTCCAGATTTCCGTACCGGAGGCACAGGCGAATCACCGTCGCGATACATGCCTGTTGTCCGGCTGCGGCTCCCATCCAGAGGACGTCATGATTTCCCCATTGAATATCCAGTGAATGATAGTCCATCAGGCAGTCCATGATCTGGTGCGGCAGAGGTCCCCTGTCAAAAATATCGCCGATAATATGCAGATGGTCTACCACAAGCCTCTGTATCAATTCTGCCATCGCTATAATGAAAGGCTCTGCCCTCCCGATATCCAGAATCGTCTGAATGATGGCCTCATAATACGCCTCTTTGTCCGAAAGTTCCGGCTTCTCTGTAATCAGCTCTTCAATAACGTAAGCATAATCCGGCGGCAGCGCTTTCCGTACCTTGGATCTGGTATACTTGGAAGAAACGACTCTGCAAAGTTCGATCAGACGGTAAAGCGTCACTCGATACCAGTTCTGCATGTCCTCCCCGGACTGTCTTAGCTGTTCCAGCTTTTCTCTCGGATAATAAATTAATGTTGCGACCGACCTCTTCTCCGCCGTACCAAGGGTATGTCCGAATACATCATCAATCTTCTTTCGCACAGCACCCGAACCATTTCTCAGCACATGGGAAAAGGCCTCGTATTCCCCGTGAATATCTGACAGAAAATGTTCCGTTCCTTTCGGAAGGTTGATAATTGACTGGAGATTGATAATCTCAGTGGATGCCTTCTCGATTGTCGGATACAGTTCAGCCAGATATTCCAGATATTTATTTTGCTCCATATTCTCCTCCTTACCGCGGCGCGAAACGGATTTAAAGCCTTTCGAAAACCAGGTACTTCCCCTGCCAGAATCCCTGCTCTATATTTGATTATTATAAAACAGACAGGAACTGGTCTGACCAATTCCCGCCTCGTTTCTCTGCTTCAAATCATCTCACTGCCCGCAGGTTTTCCGTATCACTTTACCTGATGAAATGATTATATCATATTTTCTTATCAGTGCGTAAATTTCTCGTTCAATTTCCACTCAAATTAAAGCAAAATAACACCACAGCCAAATCCAAACCGCTCTTCCTGCTTCAATGCCATCCTTTGAAGAAACGTAGAGTCTGGAGTAAGTCTCTTTTCTTTCCCGTTAAAAAGATTTTCCATTGCCTGATCTGAATTTCTGCTTGTACCAATTATCTGAAACTTTTCCGCAAACTGCCTGATATGGGAGGACGGAGAAAGAGCTTGGATCATCGGCGGATAAAGCAGCCAGCTGTAACACAGAAAAGCCTTATATTTCGTTTCAGGATCAATCTGAGCAAAGAACTTTTTCGCTCTTTGGAAGGAGTCCTCCACCGCCTCTGTATGCAGATCTGCCCCTCTTTGAACATGACAGTTTAACACCGGACAGCCGCAGGGAAGAAGTTCTTGTGCATTCGTGGAATAAATCATATAAAAATAATCATCATCCAGATATACCATTTGGAATGGCTGAAACTGCAAAGAGCCAATTTTAAAAATCTCAGCATTCATAATGTGGCGAAACCAGATCACATCGTCTTTTTCAAGCCCGGCCCGGCCGGTTTTCTGAAAATAAATCTCTGCCCGCAGCGTAACATCCTGGAAGGTATCAAAAATAATACTGTCCGAGATTCCCCGTGCCCTGTATTCTTCATATTTCTCCACAAGAAGACAGGTAATGACAGCTAAACGGACAGCCGGAACCTGATCACACAGGAAAAACTGGAAATCCTCTCCCTGATACGCTTTGTCTGCAAGCACTTCCACTGTGTCACCCAGCCTGTTTATTTCCTTTTGAACCGCTTCCTGAATCTGATCCCGGTAATGCAGTTCTGAAAGCATGGTATGCAAGGTCATTCTGTCACCTCCATAACATAGTTACGGACTGAGAAAGCTTGTCCCTTTCTCAGTCCATCCATTGATGTTATTTTTAACATCCTATTTCTTAAACACTTCAGATTTTATGCTTTTCCAGCCACTTACCGGAATACTCCGCGATCGAACGGAGACATCCGTCCTCCATCGGAGAAGTCAGTCCCGCTCCCTTTACCAGTCCAAGGAATGTATCCGTACCTCCGCGTTTTACAAACTCTTTGTATTTTACCCAGGCCTGATCCCAGTCTTTTTCGATTTCCAGCCAGAACTGCAACGCCACGGTCTGTGCCAGACAGTAATCAATATAGTAGAACGGTGATGCGTAAATATGGTTCTGTCTCTGCCATCCGGCTCCTCTTTCGTAAAAAGGAATTCCCTCCAGATCCAGATACGGGCGGTACCGTTTCTCCAGCTTCAGCCACGCTTCGTTGCGCTCCTGCGGCGTCATCTCCGGATGCTCATAGACTACCTGCTGGAAGTGATCCACCAGACATCCATATGGAATAAAATTCAGCGTTCCCTCAAGGTGGGAAACTTCATATTTCTTTGTCTGATGTTTGAAGAACAGCTCATACCACGGTGTCGCAAAAAATTCCATGGACATGGAGTGAGTCTCTGCAGCTTCCATGGACGGCAGATGCATGGAAAGCAGATCGATGTGCTTTTCCGCCATGTAGGAGGCAAAAGCATGTCCCGCTTCGTGGGTCAGCACATCCACATCTCCTGCCGTACCGTTAAAATTGGAAAAGATAAACGGACAGCCATAGCCCGGTATATCACAGCAGTAACCGCCGGTCGCTTTCCCCGGTTTAGCTACCACATCGAAAAGCTCCCGTTCGAACATCATTTTGATAAAATCCGCAGTCTCCGGGGACATTTCCGTATACATCCGGCGTCCTGCCTCCATGATTTCCTCCGGCGTCCCCTGCGGAACCGCATTGCCATCCGGGAAACGGAAGGAATCATCGTATATTTTCAAATGATCTACACCGATACACTCTGCCTGTGTCTTCTTGATTTCACAGACAACCGGAACGAGATCCCGAACCACCTGATCACGGAAGTCCGCAATGGCTTCCGGTGCATAGCAGTTTCTCTGGCGGCGCACATAGCCAAGCTCCACGAAATTTTTCATGCCAAGGCGGTGTGCCTGCTCGGTACGGTTTTTCACCAGTTGATCAAAAATTTCATCCAGTTCTTCCTGATGATCATCAAAAAACTTCCCGTAGGCTTCGTACGCTTCCTTCCGGATCTCACGGTCCTGGCTCTGCATAAACAGTCCCATCTGGGAAAGATTATACTGTCCGCCCTGAAATTTGATCTGCGCTCCTGCAAGCAGAGACTGATACCGGGTCTGCAGCGTACTCTCCTCCTGAAGAAGCCCGGTAATTTCCGGTGAAAATCCTTTCATCGCAAGATCCAGATTCAAAAAGATCACTTTCCCGAATTTTTCCTCCAGTTCTTTCCGGAATGGCGAATGAAGCAGCGCTTCCTTGTATTTCTGCATCTCTTCTTCGAGAATCGGAGAAATCCGGTCGTTATATTCCCGCTCTTTTGCATAAAATTCATCTTTCGTATTCACCGTATAACGGATGTATACGAGAGAATCTGCTGTGGAAATCTCCTTTTCCACTTCATTCATCCGGTAAATGGCCGCTGCCTGCTCTTCGGCAGAAGATGCCTGTTTTACCTCTTCTGTGATTTCCCTGATCTTCTTTTTCACTTCCTCGAGATCGATTCTTTTGTAAGAAAATTCGCTGAATGTTTCCTTTCTCTCCATATGACATTTCCCTCCAGTCTTAAGATAGATTCAGTATACCACATTCATACAGGCAAAAAAAGGCGGGGAGTACGACATTTTCCAGTTGTCTCCCCGCCTTTTTCTGTCTGTCTATTCTGTTTTTGTGCCCTCACACGCTCTTCCTAATGTGCAAATCCGGCAAACGATAATTCGCATCCGTGTCCAACACGGCTGAAGATATTGACGATTCTCGTCATGACTTCGGGATACTGCTCCTCCTGTGTCAGAACCAGTATTTTCGTATTATCTTCCGTAAACTCTGCCCGTTCCACCTCCGGGATTTCCAACATCTCTTTCAGGATTTCCGAAACCATCTCCTCTGTCAGATTTTTTGCCACTCGATAATACCTTCCCAATTTTAAGGCCTTCTTTCTTTAATTAGTTATTTCTAACTTTTAGTATAGTCCTTCCTTTTTCTGTTGTCAAAGAATTTCTGATAAAAAATTATCAAATATGGAATTTCCAGAATGCCCGATGTATCTTTTCAAACTCTTTCCGGTTAGTTTTCTTTCTGCTATACTATTTCTATATTTAATTAAACGATATGAAAAGAAAGGAAGAACGTTTTATGCAATCTTTTTCATTGGGCCAAAATCAGATTTCCATTTTACCTGGCAGACGACCGGACGCACCCGTTATTTATCTTCCTTCGGTTAAGGACGAAGGTGCCTGCATCTCCCGGTATCTGCTGGAATCCGGCTGTCCGGATCTTACACTTATTTCGATCAGTGATCTTTCCTGGAATCACGATATGGCACCCTGGGACTGTCCGGCTGTCTTTCCAAAAGGTGATCCTTTTACCGGAGGCGCTGACGCATACATCCACCAGCTGACAGAGCAGATTCTTCCTGAAGCAGAACGGCGGATCGGATCCGAACCAGTCTGGAGAGGAATCGCTGGCTATTCTCTTGCCGGGCTGTTCGCCATCTATACGCTCTATCACACAGATCTGTTTTCCAGAGCTGCCAGTATGTCCGGTTCTCTGTGGTTTCCCGGCTTCTCCGAATACATGGAATCCCATTCCTTGGCTGTCCGGCCGGACTGTATTTACCTTTCTCTCGGAAAAAAAGAGCACAAAACAAGAAATCCTCTCATGAAAACAGTCGCACATCATACGGAAAAGGCCTTCTCCTGGTTTCAGTCACAGAACATTCACGTAACTTTTGAATGGAATGAGGGCGGACATTTCGATCATCCTGATCAAAGGACAGCGGCGGGGATTCAATGGATCGTAGAACAGCATTGAATTCCATGCCAGATGGTGAAATATCCAAAAAACCGCTGGATGCCCCACACAAAGGCACCAGCGGGTTTTTTGCTTTTTCTAACTGTTTTTACATCAATCTGCGGAACAGATCTTTCAGATCTTCCACGCTTGCGTCTTTCGGATTGCCCGGCGCACATGCATCTGCATGAGCAGATTCTGCAAGGAAGTCCAGATCTTCTTCTTTTAATGCTTCCAGTTTTGTCGGGATTCCAACATCTACAGACAGCTGCTGAACGGCATCGATTGCTGCTTTCCGGTATTCTTCAACAGACATCTCGTCCACACCTTTGACGCCCATTGCTCTTGCAATTTCACGATACTTTTCTCCTGTACAGTCAGCGTTGTACTCCATTACGATCGGCAGCATCATAGCGCATGCAACACCATGCGGAGTATCATAAACTGCTCCCAATGTATGTGCCATGGAATGAGCGATTCCGAGTCCTACATTGGAGAATCCCATACCGGCAATGTACTGGCCAAGAGCCATGCCTTCCCGGCCTTCTGCTTCTCCTGCCACTGCGCTCCGAAGGGATCTGCTGATGATTTCGATTGCTTTCAGGTGGAACATATCGGTCATTTCCCAGGCTGCTTTTGTCGTATATCCTTCGATGGCATGTGTCAGAGCATCCATTCCCGTCGATGCTGTCAGTCCTTTCGGCATGGAAGACATCATATCCGGATCCACGACTGCAACAACCGGCATGTCATGCGGGTCTACACAAACGAATTTTCTCTTTCTTTCCACATCCGTAATGACATAATTGATCGTCACTTCCGCTGCAGTTCCTGCTGTGGTCGGCACAGCAATAGTCGGCACACAAGGATTTTTCGTAGGTGCTGTTCCTTCCAGGCTTCTTACATCCTCAAATTCCGGATTGGCAATGATAATTCCGATAGCCTTTGCAGTGTCCATGGAGGAACCTCCACCGATCGCAATGATATAGTCTGCCTTTGCTGCCTTAAATGCCTCAACTCCGTGCTGTACGTTCTCAATCGTTGGATTTGCCTTGATGTCAGAATACATTTCATAGGCAAGTCCTGCATCTTCCAGCACTTTTGTCACTTTTCCGGTCACTCCGAATTTGTAGCCTTGCTGAGAAATGGTTTTCCAAAAACTTTTTCATTACAATAATACGAAATACTTCCTTTTTTCCCCAATGTCACATTAATCATTTTTGCCTTTGACTGTTTCCTTATGATCCTTACCCCTTGATCATAATCATTTGTTCCAGTCAACCATTCTATTTCATCGTCTGCAATCTTTAAAATGTCACATTCTTGTATTCCATACCAGATAGCTGTCTTTGCATGTTCCAAATCATTCCATAATGTTTTTCTTAAATTCGGATCAAAAGAAATCCATCTTCCCATCTGTTTTGCATAAGTAACAGCAGCCTTTGTCGCCGTAGCCGCCGGCCCATCCGTTAATGAAAGGGAGCCAAAATGAAAAATACGACAATTTTCAATCAATTCTTTACATACGTCTTTTTCATCCAGCATAATATCAGCCCCTGGCTTTCTATAAAAGGAAAAATCCCTATCTCCATCTTCCATCGTATGTACTATCGCAAGGGTAGTATTCACTTCCTTATCATAAATCAAACCTTTGTCGGAGATGCCAATTCTTTTGATGGTATTCCCAAGCATTTTCCCAAAATAGTCGTCTCCGACCTTTCCTATAAAGGCAGTTTTATAACCCAACCCGGTCAGCATTGACAGCACATTACATGGTGCACCTCCTGGATTTGCTTCAAATACCGGATTCCCATTGGAGCTGTTCCCATTCTGGATGAAGTCAATCAACAGCTCGCCTAACGCAACAACATCATACATGCTTGCCCTCAACCTTTCTTTCCTGTATTTCCTTCACAATTTTGTTATATGCTTTCTTATTCAAACGATAGAAATACAAAACTATCGCCGTTACGATCCAGAGTATCCCCGGAACTGTTGTAAAAGAATGTTTAATAATGGATAATACCGCTGCATTCTGCTGCTGGTTTGCAACATATCCAAACATGCTCAAAACACCTGCAAGTACAGAAGTTCCAATCGCCATTCCGATTTTGTTTCCCAGTGAAATAAATGCATACTGAAATCCATCATTTCTGAGTCCGGTCTTCCATTCTCCATACTCCACACAATCCGGAACAATCGCATAGATCGCAGTATTAAAACCGGAAAAGAAAAATTGTGCCAGACAAGAAAATGTATAAAATGGAACAGGATTTTCTCCAACTGTAAAGAAGTACATACAGAACATACTAATTCCCGTCAACAGTGCAAAGATGGATGCAGAACGTCCTTTATTATTGGTAAGCCGAAATACCAGTGGAAAGCAGGCAGCACCAATAATAGATGGAAGAATAATAAACAAAGAATAGGTGCTAAATAACGCTTCGTTTCCCTCCACATAGGTAAAATAGTATAATGCATCCGCATTTCTTCCATAGAGTGTCACACCGAACAGAAATTGTCCTGCAAGAGCGATCATATATGGACGATTTTTTGTCACAGTCGCTAACTGAACCTTTATAGAAATTTTTTCTTTCTCCGGTACTTTCACCACTTCTTTTGTTTTTGCGAAGCAGAAAATATGACACGCTGCGAAAATACATCCATATAAAACAGCAATCAATAAATATCCCTTTTGATCATTTCCACCACCAAGCCTTCCAATAAGAGGAACCGTCACAATATTGATAATGCCAATCGCAATCATTGCACTGACAGATCGGAATGTATTGATTTTCGCCCGTTCTTCTATATTCTGTGTCATTGCTCCACACAGTGTCCCATAAGGAATATTCACGCACGTATAACCTAATACAAGAATACAATAAGTGATTGCCATATAGATGACCTTTGCAGTGGACGACCAATCCGGATGTGCCCAAAACGTCAAGATCAGTATCACGGCTGTCAATGGTGCCGCCACCAAAAGCCATGGTCTGTATCTTCCCCATTTCGTATGGGTTTTATCGCTTAATCCGCCAATAATCGGATCATTAATTGCATCCCAAAATCGTGAGAACAACATCAGACCTGCCACCGCTCCCATACTAATTCCAAAAATATCTGTATAGAATATCAGCAGGAAATTTCCCACGAACATCCAGCTGAAATTGCATCCCACATCTCCCATACCGTATGCAATCTTACTGATCAGTGGTACTTTTACGTTTGTATCTTTCTGATTCATTACAATTCTCCTTTATCAATTACAAATACTGGCTGGCTCTACTTTTTCCTGATCCGGGCCGGTAATTGAAAAAATTTGTTTCCTTATTCTGTAATACGGATAACAGCCTTCACAATATCCGCTTTATTATTCACACTATAATCCATTGCTTTCTGTGCTTCGTCCAATCCAAATATATCCGTTACAATCCCCTTCAGATTTACTTTTCCTGCTGCAACCGCATCAATCGCCATTGGATAAATATGACGGTAACGGAATACGGTCTTAAAGGTCAGTTCTTTGTCCAGTGCAAGACTCATCGGAAGTGTCATCTCTCCACTCTTGCTATATCCCACAAGAACAATATTGGAGCCTTTTTTTGCCATATGAATTGCCTGCCTTGTTGTAATTTCCGTACCCGCTGTTTCAATTACCAGATCTACACCAGCTCCATCTGTCAGCTGCTTTACCCGTTCCAGTACATTTTCCTTTGCGCCATTAATAACTTCCGTCGCCCCCAGTTCCAATGCTTTTTCAAGCCGTTTCTCCATAATGTCCACCACATACACTTCCGACACTCCTCTTGCTTTCAATGCCATCATTGAAACAAGACCGATACAGCCTGCGCCCATGACAACAGCCCGCTGTCCAAGGTGTGCCTCTCCCTGAATCGCTGCATGGAACCCTACTGCCAATGGCTCAATCAAAGCACCTTCCAGCGTACTTACATTATCTGGAAGTTTGAAACACAGATCTGCTTCGTGAGCAACATATTCTTGAAATACGCCGTCTACAGGAGGTGTTGCAAAGAACACCACATCCGGGCACAGATTGTAACGTCCCGTTTTACAAAATTCACAGTGTCCACAGGTTTTTCCTGGTTCCAAAGCAACTCTGTCTCCAACCTTTAAATGCTTTACATTCTTACCAACTTCGACAACAGTTCCTCCCGGTTCATGACCCAGCACAAAAGGCGGATTTACCACATAGTCTCCAATGGCCCCTGTTTCATAATAATGCAGGTCACTTCCGCAGATACCCACATATTCCAGTTTTACCAATACCTCGTCATCTTTTGGATTTGGAATATCCCGCTCTTCAAATCCCATCTTTCCGATTCCCAGCATGACAGCAACTTTCATCTTTCCTTTCATTATTATTTCCTCCTTTTTATGTTACTTTATTTTATACTTAATTAAATAGTTTTATTATGTTTTTTACTTTATATCCTATTCCACTTTTTGTCAATAGTTCCTGGCAATCAAGTATTATTTCGTCATTATCTTCAAAAAGACATCTTACGTTTTAGTAAAACTGCATCAAAAAAAGAGACTCCATTTCTGAAGTCTCCTGTAAAAGCACCTGCGTGCAGTTTATATCTGTTTTACAAAATTTTCAATTACTTCCAGTGCTGCTCCTAGCGCCGCTGCCCCAACCTTATATCTGCAGCTATTTACAAATTGTTGATCCTCTGTAAATGTATTCCGTTCCGATACTTTATTCCATAGATCCGGTAAATAAGGCTCTATATAGCTTCCCACATATCCTCCCAGAATAATATCACAATCAAGGAGCATCCGGATATTATTTAATGCCACAGCAAGATAGCCTGTATAGACATCCCATATATCTGCCACCTTTGGATCTTTCTTCTCCAATAGCTCAAAGAACTTTTCTAATTTTCCTCCTGCTGCATCTGACAAAATTGCCGCACTGCAATACGCATCCAGGCATCCTTTTTTCCCGCAATAGCATATCTTTCCATCCGGAATCACAGTCATGTGCCCGACTTCTCCGCAGCGAAAATGCTTGCCCTGTACGAGCCCATTATTATCAAAAATTGCCCCTCCAACTGTATTACTTAAAGACAAGTAGAAAAAACGCTCTCGTTCATCTGAACAAATTCCTTCCGCATAAGCTCCCGCATTCGCATCATTCACAAAACAACAGGGATAATCAAAAAAACTGCTTATGGAATCAAAAGGTATCATTTCTACCCCAAGGATATGCGAATACGTAATTAACTGTCTATCCAAATCAATGATTCCAGGAAAAGAAATTCCTATACCCAAAATTCTTTTACGGTCAGCATTGCTTTCATCCAGAAAACATTCCAGTTCCTCTTTCACCTTATGATAATAAGTCGGCTCATGGGCATACGGAAGATAAATACGCACATGCTTTAAAATCTCACCGGTAAGATTCGTAAGCACAAAGCTAATATGGTTTTTCGTAATATCTAATCCTACAGCCTGCCTTACATTTATCACAGTTGAGAGTGCCTTCGCACGTCTTCCTCCAGTAGACTGCAGTTCTCCGGTTTCTTCAATGAAGCCCTTCTCAATCAACTCTTTTGTGATCTGCGTCACAGTAGGAAGACTCATCTTCATATCATACGAGATTTCCGGATTAGAGGCAGTTCCACGCTTACAGATATACCTGAAAACACGATTTCTGTTTGCTTTCTTTACCTCCATATTTGTTGTCTGCTTTCTTTCCATGTTATATCACCCATACTTTATTAAAGTGTTTTCTTTAGTATAACATTCTGTCTTCCAGAAAGCAACTTTACCATACTGGCTTTCGTTTTTATTTATAAATTTGTTTTTCTGTCAGCATTCCTGTCCATCTATTTACAGTTTAAATAAGTCCGGAAAAACTGTTCCATTTTGTCAAATGGAATCGCATCCTTTCCGCCTCCATCGTACAGATCGGTATGCACCGCATCCGGAATAATCAGTAATTCCTTATTATCCGCATATGGATTCTCTTTGACCATCGCAGCATAGGCATCACGGCTGAAGTAACAGGAATGCGCCTTCTCCCCATGCATCATCAGCACCGCGCTGCGGATTTCGTTGCTGTATTTCAGAATCGGCTGATTCAGAAACGACATACAGCCGATGACATTCCATCCTCCATTGGAATTTAAGGAGCGTTTGTGATAGCCGCGGTCTGTCTTATAATAATCGTGATAATCTGCCACGAAGAACGGCGCATCTTCCGGGAGCGGATCCACCACGCCGCCGCCCAGTGCGTAGCTTCCGTTTTTGTAGTCTACGATCCGTTGTGCATTCAGTGCCTCTTTCTTTGCATATCTGGCATCTGCAGAATCCTCTGCGTCAAAATATCCGTTTGCATTGACACGGGACATATCGTACATGGTAGACGTCACCGTCGCTTTGATCCGGGTATCCAGTGCCGCCGTGTTCAGCGCCATGCCGCCCCATCCGCAGATGCCGATGATACCGATTTTCTCCGGGTCTACGTTATCCTGTACAGAGAGGAAATCAATCGCTGCCTGAAAATCTTCCGTATTGATATCCGGGGAGGCCATATACCGTGGTTCGCCGCCGCTTTCCCCGGTAAAAGAAGGATCGAATGCAATCGTAAGAAAGCCTCTCTCTGCCATGGTCTGGGCATAGAGTCCTGCTGCCTGCTCCTTCACCGCTCCGAATGGTCCGCACACCGCAATGGCCTGCAGTTTTCCGGCGCTCTCTTCCGGTTCATAAAGATCTGCCGCCAGGGTAATTCCATACCGGTTGCGGAATGTCACCTTCCGGTGATTCACCTTCTCACTTTTCGGGAATGTTTTATCCCATTCTTCTGTTAAATTCAGCTTTGGGGTATCAGTCATGTCCATTACCATCCTTTCCTTTTCTATCCATTCCTTGTTTCTATTTTTCCATACGCCTGACCAGGAAATCAAGGCAGTCAACCTGTTCCTGGCACTGATGCAGGCTGTTCATCAATCTGCAGCGGTGTCTCCGCAGGACTTTCACCGCATCTGAAATCTGACCGCTGTCATAAAGTCTGCACACATCAGACATGGTCTTGCTTTCACATCCTGCGTCTTTTAGATTTTGAATCAAATCCTCCGTACGACCGCCTCCTTTTTTTGATCTGTCTTTATTATATCTTCTTGTTTTCCCCGTCGCTAATGGTTATAATTTATATCGTGATATAATTTTTTAGAATATCAGGAGGCAGTGATTGGAATGGAATTAAAAACATTAAACTACTTTCTTGCTGTTGCACGGGAAGAAAATATGACACGGGCCGCCGAGCAGCTTCACGTCACTCAGCCCACTCTTTCCAAACAGCTGAAAGCCCTGGAAGAGGAACTTGGAAAGAAACTTTTTACGAGACACAGTTTCAGCATTCAGCTCACCGAAGAAGGGATTCTGCTGCGGAAACGTGCGGAAGATCTTGTCAAAATGGCAGATAAAATCACAGAAGAATTTCATACTCTGGACGATATTCTGGGCGGCGATATTTATCTGGGTCTTGCAGAATCCTATCAGATCCGGCATCTTGCCGCTGTGATCCGTACCATGAAAACAACCTATCCCGCTCTTCATTATCATATTACCAGCGGCGATACCGAGCAGGTTACAGAAAAACTGGACAAAGGAATTATTGACTTTGCCGTACTGGCCCAGGAGCCAGATCCTGCCCGGTATCATTTCCTGAAATTTCCCGAACCGGATGTGTGGGGCCTTATCATGCCTGCCGAATGTCCGCTGGCCGGAAAATCTGCTGTTACAGTCGATGATCTGGCCGGGCTCCCTCTGTTCTGCTCGGAACAGGGATGGAACCATGATATTGCCAGATGGTGCGGCAGTCGTATGGATGAGCTGCAACTGGAAGGCTCTTTCCGCCTTTCTTACAATGGCTCCATTTTCGTCCGGGAAGGACTGGGGTATCTCCTGACCTTTGACCACCTCATTGACACCCATCCGGACAGCGGACTTGTCTTTCGCCCGCTGAATCCGAAGCTCGAAACCAGTATCTACCTGATCTGAAAAAATATCAGGTATTTACCCCTATTGCAGAACGGATGCTGGAAATGGTGAAGGAACGGTTTACAAAATGATGTTATGCTTCTATCTCCTTTTTGATGGAAATCTGCCAGCTCTTTTCCTGTTTCCGTAATTCAAAATTTGCCGTCACTGCTGATGCCGCTGCTGCAACAATATGACTGATCAAAATAGCAAACCAGATCCCTTCAAGCTGTAGACCACTCTTGGAGAGAATCCATGCCATCGGCATTCGGACTACCATATAATACAGCACCATACAAAGCATACTTTTGGCCGGTTTTCCCATACCATTTAAACTTCCAAGGAAACAGTTAGTTGCCGTATTTAAGACATAACCAATGCCTACGATCGTGAAATATCCGCTGACAATCTCTGCCGCCGCCCTGCTGTCCACGAACAGATGTGACAGCGGATCTGAAAACCAGACCACCAGCACTGAAAGAAACGCTAAGGCAATCGATCCATACAGCAAAGACCATTTCAGATACGCTTTTGCACGGTCATAACGCTTTCCTCCCGCGCACTGTCCGACAATACTGGTCAATGCCATATTCAGCGCCATTGCCGGATAAAATAAAATGGTCTCTAACTTTCCCGTAATTCCATATGCTGCCAGTGCCGAAATACCGTATCCTGTGACCAACGCAGTCAAAAAACTTGTACTGACTGCAGGGATACTCTGCTGAAATGCAGATGGGATTCCTTTTAGAATACAAGGTGCAATCAGACTTCGGTCAAACATGCAAAGCCTAAGATGAAACAGTTGCTTTTTATGCAGATAGAACAGCATAAAGATCAGGCAAAGGGTCTGAGACAACACCGATGCAACTGCTGCGCCCTGGAATCCCATCACATGAATAAACAGCGGATCCAATCCTGCATTCAGCAATGTGCAAATCAGCATGGCAATCACCTGAAATACGCTATTCCCGAAGCTTCGTAAAACTGCTGTAAAATAACAGTATAGATAAACCGCAAGATAACCAAGAACGTAGATTGCCAGATATTGGTATGCCTGATCCATAACTTCATCCGGTGTATGGAGGAAGCTGAGGATTGGCTTTAATGCCATTTCCAGCAAAAGGGTAACACCAAGTGAAAACACAACTGCAGTCACAAGCGATGTTGTAATGAGTCTGTCCGTCTTCTCCTTCTGCCCTGCTCCAATCGCCTGTGACAGTAAAATAGAAACTCCATTTGTGGAACCCATTGCAACAGAACTCAGAATTAAAATCACCGGTGTGGAGTTGGTTAAAGCCGCATATGCGGTTTCTCCAAGCAAATTGCCAATCCAGAGACTGTCCACAAGATTATAAGCCATATTTAAAAACATCGCGACCATCAATGGCAAAACCATGGCCGCAAGGCATTTCTTTGTATCTCCTTTAATAAAATCTATCTTTGTGTCCATACTATGATTCCTCCTGATCTCTTAAAATGAATGAATATTATTCATTATCTGTTTGAAAGAAATCCCTGCCTGTACAGCAGGGAAACTTCCTTATCTCTTACATAAATTTCTGCATTAATTCAAGCAAAAATTTTCGAATACGCTCTGCTCTTTCCTGGGCCGGAATTTCCTGATTCAACAAAATTCCCATCTGCCCGTATACGCAAAAGGAAGCTAATGTTTCCGTATCCTGGACATGAATGGTGCCCTTCTCCTTGGCCGTATCGAGCAGCTTTAAAACAACCGGATGCAGTTTGGAACAGATTTTCAAAGATAACTGATTATGAAATTTTACATTGCCCGTCTCATGACAAAGTTTCTGCGCGTAACTGTTGTCATCCTCTACCTCTAAAAATGTCGGCATCTTCTCGATTAACTCCGTCAAAGACATCTGCGGACTGACCATACTGCAGAGATGATCCACTTGCCTCTGCGCATACTGATCCAAGGCTGTATCAAACAAGTCCTCCTTTGAGGCAAAATATCGGTAGCAAAGTCCTTGAGCAACATGCATTTCTCTTGCGATATCGGAAATCGATGTTTTCTCATATCCTTTCTCGTAAAATACTTTCATTGCTGTATCAATGATTTCCTGCCGCCTTTCCTCCGGCGCTTTCGTAATTCTGGTTATAGCCTCCGTCACCTCTTTTCCGTTCTCCTTGTATGTGAGTATAGCACTCCTGCTTTTCATTGTCAATGAATATTATTCATTCATTTCCAACAAAGCTCTAACAGATTTAAAAATAGCGTCTTACCTGTTTCATATATTGCAAGTAACGTTCTCCAAATTTTTTCTTGCACTCTCTTTCTTCTGCCAAAATAATCCAATGGGCCGATACCTGAAAGATGATTACCATAGCAAACAGGATCCAGGATTTTGTAAGTATGGCCATCCCGATAAAGCAGACAAAATACGAAACATACATCGGATTACGCGAAAACCGGTAAATCCCGTTTATGTTCAGTCCTGTATCGTCAGGAAAAGAAAAGCTTACGATGGAAACAGCGCACAAACCAAGACCTGCGATGTAAAAAATTCCTCCCAGATAAAACTGCCATGAAAACTCCATCTTAACATTCAGGAAAAACAGATACACAAAAAATCCAATATTTGATAACTGGTAAATATAGTATGCCGCCTTTTCCTTTCCCTGTACCGGTGCAAAATGTGCTGCTCTCGGAATCGCATTTTTATTCAGAATAGACAGCATTAAAAAACGTATCAGCAAAAATGGTATTAATAGTAAAAATCCATTCATTCTGTCTCCCTGACTTTCTTACTTTCATTCGTGATGATACACCTAGCCATAAAAAGCAACCTTCATTTTACCGTCTGATCTCACTGATAATATTTTCGCGTATCATCTTCCGTGCCGGAATCATCACCGCCACAATGGCAAGCACCACATTCAACACCATGATTCCGGCCAAAACCATGTTCGGGACCGTGGAGGTTACATGTAAAAACTGTACGACATGTGCCATGTAGTAATCCATGACTCTACGGAAAATGTAATGATAACATACGAAGATCAATGCATCTGCCAGTAATCCATACAAAATACCTGTCTGCAGGATCATTTTGTAAAAGCCACTGTCCGTAATCCCCATGGCACGCATGATTCCGTATTCCTTTCTCCTTGCTAGAATGGTGTGATTCATACTGTTCATGATGTGGAACAGGCTGATGATGAGCAGAATCACGGCAATGCTGGAGAAGAAAATCTGCTGCTGGTTCAGATAATTCCTCTGTGTCTCAATCGCGGAAGTATAATCCTGCAATACTGCTTTTGGGACATCACGAATCGTCTGCAATAATTGATTACTTACGCTTGCCGTCTCTGCTCCTTCTGCCGGTGACGCATGGATAAAACTGTAATTCGTGATTCCGAAGTTTTCTTTCATCTGTTCATTTGTCATAATGATGCTTTGCGCATTTTCCCAGACTTCCGTATTCAAGAAATCCTGTTCCTGAGCCAGCGGTCTGCTTACAATGGCCGCGATGACAAATTCTTTTTCTATATAATTTTCTTCCTTGCTCTGAAATTTCAGCAGGTCATCTGTATACGCCTCTGGCTTTGGAACCCGCAGCGTAATCGTATCTCCCGGCTTTTTCCCGTAAAAATAGTAATTCCCCTGCCCATCCATATTTGCCGTCACAATCACCTAGTTTTCCTTTTTTATGGTTTCCGGCAGAATCTCTCCCTCCAGAACATAGTCACGAAGTTGTTCGATCATTGCCTCATCGTAACCATACACATCATATTTAATCCGGTACGTTCCATCCTCCTGCTGATTGCAGATCCCCGCATACCTCTGAATAAAATACGGTTCCTCATTTTGATATTGAAAAAAATCTTTCCATCTCTCATCCGCCAGAAATTCACCTTTTGTAAGCTGTATTTCTCCCAGCGTATACTTTGTTGCGTAGACCTGATTTGTTTCCGGCATACTTTTTATTTGATCCGCCACCGATTCCGGAATCGTATCTTCCAGTGAATTGGACTTTAGACCAATCCGGTATTCCGAACTAAGTCCGTCGTCCGATTTCAGAGAAAGCTCCGCATGCACTTTCAAATTCTCTACCATATAAGTGGTACATAAGAAAATACAGCCGCCAATGGACAGGGACAACAGAATCCCAACCACCTTCCTCTTGTTCGCAAACATAAATTTCCTTACTACCACTCCTGCCATGTTCACATGACGCAGTGCATAGATTTTTCTTCTTTTTGTAAAAGAAAGATCGCCGCTCATTCCTTCTTTCAAGGACTGTTTTCGCATGGACCGGACTACAAGGAACGCAATCAGCGCGAATGAAATCAGCAGGAACACAAATCCAAATACCATGGCGTCCCAGGAAAGATAAAACTGAATCCCTCCGCTTCCTTCTGCCAGCGTCTGGTCTGCGACAGATAACACCTGTTCTCCAAAAACTCCACTGAATCTCTGATACACAAGGCTTAGCATCCCGTTGCCCAAAAGACATCCAAGGGGATATCCAACGAGAAACAGCATCCAAAGTTCCAGAAGCAGCGTGCCACCGATCTGCTGCTCACTGACTCCCAATGTCTGCAGCATGGCATATTCGGAAGTCCTCTTTGACACAGAAATATTAAATACACTGTATACAATAAAAAGGCTGAACAGACACAGCAGCAGAATCATTCCATAGTAAGCCAGATTGTAATCGCTTTGTAATTGCAGGACAATATAGGTAAAATTCCCTTCCTCGCTGGTCAATCCGAATTTCACGGTATCATAAAAGCTCTGGGGTTTCTCGCCGCCAAGATACTGTGTGACTTCATCGTTCCCGACAACAGCCTCGGAGGAAATCCGGTGTTCCTGTAAAAACGCATCCAGCTGCCTGTACAGCTTTTCGTCTTCATCGAATTTTAAGTATAAGAACGTCTGACTTCCCCGTCCGGTAAAGGAATCGCTCACAAAGACTTCCATCTCACTGGAGCTTGCCGCCCATTCACTTTTGAGCACCCCTGTTACCACATAATCCTTCTCGCCAATCCGAAGAGAATCCCCAGGATTACCGGAAAATCCAAGATTGCTGAGTACATATCCGTCCGCCGCAATTTCATTTTCCTTTTCTGGGAAGGTTCCCTCCAGCAGTTCTCTATGTGCCATCTGGCGGTAAGTTTCGTCCGCATGAATAAACGTGATTAAAAATTCTTCCGAAACCACATCGCGGATTTCCATCTTTCCGCATTGTTCCAGATCATATCCGTCTCCCTTGTCGCCGCTCTGCACAGACACATATGTTTCTTTGTCTGTCTCAACATAATAATGCCAGTCACCGTAAATGGTCTTCCTGTTTGCCAAATCACTTTTCTGGCTGCTGTAAATCAGAGAACTGATTCCAGAAAGCAGTGACGCTGTTAATAAAACGCTCACAAAAATGGCCAGTGTCTGGCTTTTGTAATACCGCATGTATTTCCACGCCAGTTTTAACATACGCCATCACCGCCTTTTACCGGGATGTTTCTCTTTCCCGTAACAATGCATCCATCTTCAATGTGGATCACCCGGTCACACGTCTGGGCGATAGCTTGGTTGTGGGTTACCATCAGGATTGTCTGCTTATACTTTCTGCAGCTCGTTTTTAATAACCCCATGACCTCAATCGTTGTCGCCGAATCCAGATTTCCTGTCGGTTCATCGCAAAGGAGAAGCTGCGGTTTATTGACAAGCGCCCTTGCAATGGCTACTCTCTGCTGCTGTCCGCCCGACAGTTCATTTGGATATTTCTTACGCTTCTCCCAGATGCCAAGCTCCCGCAGCAGTTCTTCCATGTACTTGCGGTTGATATGCCTTCCCCTGTCAAAGGTGACCGGCAGGGCCACGTTGTCATATACATTCAGCACCGGCATCAAGCTGTAATTCTGAAAGACAAAACCAATATTTCTTCTCCGGAAGATAGTCAGTTCTTTCCTCGACAAAGAACCGATTTCCCTTTTCTTGATGAAAATCTTTCCTCGTGTCGGATTGTCCAAAGCACCGATTAAATTGAGCAGTGTCGATTTGCCCGAGCCGGACGTGCCTACGATAGCAACAAACTCGCCCTCTTCCACCTGCAGATTGATATTTCGTAATGCCTTGACCTGATTTTCTTTTCCGCCGTATATTTTTTCCACATTCTGTAATTCTAAAATACTCATCCGTCATCGCTCCTTTTCTTGATACCTCCAGTATAGAGGGAGGATCTTGCAATTTCGTTACAAAACGGATGATTCGTTCTTACAGTTTTGTAAGAACACAGAAAAACAGCTGCCTTTTCCATACTCGGAAACAGCTGTGATGTAACCCTTCTCTTTTTCCAGAATCAGATTCGACAGATACAGGCCGATCCCGGAGCCTTCCATATTCTCCACTTCCGGACTTCTGTAAAACCGTTTGAAAATATCTGTCAGTTCTTCCTGCCGGATGCCCCGTCCCGTATCTGCAATCTGAATTTCTGTATACAGTTCATACGGGCGAACCTGAATCCGAATCGCTCCGCCTGGTTCTGCATACTTTATGGCATTTTCCAATAGATTCACAAATACTTCGACGGTCCACTTCCGATTGTGATATAGCAGTCTATCATCAAATTCTTCCATTTCAAGGCGGATTCCCTTTTTCTCCAGTTTCGCATAGACTGCATCCACCGCATCCAGAATGGTCTGCTTTATCTTCGTATCTTGCACTTCAAATTCATCAATATTTTGCTCCAGCTTCACCATTTTCGAAAGAGACTCTACAATCCAGTTCAGCTTTTCAATCTGTCTCTGCATTTTATCCGCAAATTCCGCTTTCTTCTCCGGCGCCAGCTCACCTGTCTCCAGAATTTCCGTATAAAGAGAAAGATTCGCAAGCGGGGTTTTCAGCTGGTGGGACATATTGGACACCAGACTTTTCACCTGCTCCTTTTCCCGCTCTGCACTTTGTGCATGATTACCAAGCACTTCCTGAATCTGCTTGATCTTGCTGATCAGGGCCGAATATTCTCCTTCCTCGACATCAGAATATACAATCATTTCCTGATTTAATACTCTGTCCAGCAGGCGGTCAATCATGCGGTATGTTTTTCTTTTCTGATAAATGCCGCAGCAGACGGATAAAACCAAAAGCACGGCTAAGATAATCATAATCCACATCGTTTTATTCCTTCCAGATGTATCCGATTCCATGCACCGTTTTGATATGCACAGGATTGGATGCATCATCTTCTATTTTCGTACGAAGCCTGCTGATGTTGACAGACAACGTATTGTTATCTACATATTTCCCATTACTGTCCCATATTTTCTCTAAAATCTGATCTTTAGAAAGAATATGGTTCTTATTCTCGATCAGGTATAAAAGTAAACGATATTCTAATTTACTAAGCGGAATTTCCTCTCCCCGTTTCCACACTTTGCAGCTGCTCTGATCGATGCTTAATGATCCGGTGACAATCTTTGCAGTTTCCACTTTTTCCTGTAAAATCCGCTTCATTCTCGCCTTTAATACGCCAAGTGAAAATGGCTTGGACAAGTAGTCATTGACTCCCAGTTCCAATGCCTTGATCTCATCCAACTCAGTATCACGGGCAGTCAGCATGATAATCGGAATATTGCTGTAACTCCGCACCTCTTTGCAAAGCTCAAACCCGGTTCCGTCCGGCAGATTACAGTCCAAAAGGATAATATCGTACAGCCCCTTCTCTATTTCCCGCAAGCCTTCCCTTTTAGATCCCACTTCTGTAATATCGTATCCATCACCGGAAAAAGAGAAGGATAAGCCTTCTCTTAAATCCGTATCATCTTCTATTATTAACAGTTTATATTGATTCATGTTGCAGTTCCTTTTCAGCAGTTTTTTCAATTGTACCAAGTCGCTAGCGCGACGGCTAGTGCAAGGTACGCATTTCCATCACTT
>ERZ1643247.272-NODE-272-length-65647-cov-8.714889_pt1 | contig 65647 bp, 60 predicted proteins | sample MGYA00579264_ERZ1643247 | MGnify/ENA primary metagenome ERZ1643247 (study PRJEB29033, sample SAMEA4952262) | chicken gut metagenome | biome: Broiler Chicken; feature: Gastrointestinal Tract; material: Caecum | place: Ireland | collected 2018 | study: Broiler... | reverse complement strand
CAAAGGGAAATGAATATCTGGAAGGAGCATACGAAGATTTAGTAAAGATGAGCCTGGATGAGAAGAAACGTTTACAGTATGAGGCCAGGGAGAAAGCGATCCTCGACTATAGGTCAAACATGGAGGGAGCCGAGAAGAGGGGCTTTCAGCGGGGCGTGAAGCGTGGAATTACACAGGGGATTGAGCGTGGCATGACACAGGGAGAGCAGTCTACACTGATTCGTCTCTACCGGAAGAACCGTCTGACGTTGGAAGAAGCGGCAGAAGAGGCAAAAATGACGGTGGAAGAGTTCCGGAAGCTTGCAGAATTGGAAGAACATTCTATGGAATAAGGTGTGGGAAAAAGAGGTTGAAAGAGTTCATGCATTGGATCACGGAGAATGAAGCGGTTCATACGATGATGACGGCTCTCCTTACATTTCATCAGGCAGCCTTCTATTGGTTGCTGATTTTACCTTGGGGAAAGGCATTTCCCCAAGTGAGCTGTTGATCATGCCATGATTCAGTGGCCAGGAAAGATTCATTTCCGCCGCCCGCTTGACAACCTTGGCAACTGTGTTACGGGATACGTCGCAGTTATGTGTGATGTTCTGTTCACTGAATTTTAGACTTTTCAGGCGAAGGATTTCTCGATATTTGGTTGTAATAGTGGCCTTTGGTTTCTTGTCTTTTCGTTATTGGTATGTTACTCTATCTATCTATATCTGAAAAGCATTCGCTTTTCGTATTTCTAAGGCATTCGCCGAATTATTCAAATCTTATTATTGTATACGGCAGATCTAATGGCTGGCAATCGGACAGTTTCTTTTTCGCTTTTCTATCAGGATCATTTATTCCCTAAACCACTTTTTCCAATGAAGAAAATGTGCTACACTTACAGCAGACAGAAATATCCTTTTCCAGTGGATGAGAAGCCGGGAAAGGATCGAATTATGAGAAACAACAAAAGAAAAAGAAAGACACAGAATAAGAGAAGACCAACTGCCCGAAACGAAGATTTTATCATGAAACCTTCCGTGGACTGGTGCTTCAAAGAACTGATGAGAAATCCGAAGACGAGAAAGGGATTTATTGCAGTGCTTTTGCAGGTTAAGCCGGAAGAAATTGATGAAACGATCCTGTTGGAAAATGAGCTTCCCAAAGAAGCAGAAGAGGAAAAGCAGGGAATTCTGGATGTGCATGTATGCCTGGCTGATGGAGTGCAGATAGATATCGAAATGCAGGTGTTTTATGTGGAATACTGGGACGAACGCCTGCTATTTTATCTGAGCAAAATGTATGCAGGACAAATCAAATCCGGGGAAAGCTATAGCATTCTGAAGAAGTGTATTCAGGTCAGCGTCCTGAATTTTGAACGGTTTCCAGATGATGATTTCTGTTACCGGACGGTCCATTTCTGGGATGAAATGGCCGGGAAGAAGTATACAGATAAGCTGGAGATTCAGATCCTGGAGCTTCCGAAACTTCAGAAAAAGGCCAGCGGACCGGAAGATGTGATGGAGTGGATGCGTTTCTTTCGAGGGCAGAATAAAGAGGAGCTGAAAGAAGTGGCAAAGGGAAATGAATATCTGGAAGGAGCATACGAAGATTTAGTAAAGATGAGCCTAGATGAGAAGAAACGTTTACAGTATGAGGCCAGGGAGAAAGCGATCCTGGACTATCGGTCCAATATGGAGGGAGCCAGGAAGAGGGGCTTTCAGCGAGGCATGATACAGGGTGGTCAGGTCATGTTGATTCAGCTCTATCAGAAGAATCGTCTGACGTTGGAGGAGGCTGCAGAAGAAGCAAACATGACAGTAGAAGAGTTTCGCAAGCTTGTGGAATTGGCAGAACATTCTATAGAATAAGGTGTGGGGAAAAGATATTGAAAGAGTTAATGCATTGGGGTACGGAGAATGAAGCGATTCTTACGATGATGACGGCTCTCCTTACATTTTTTCTTGGAAGATATACAAGTTATAGAGAGGACTATCGGGAAGGAAGAAAGGAAATTAATGATACCTTTTATAAGCCATTTTTAGAATTGTATGATAATGAGCACCATTCGATGGCATGGTATTATACTGATTTATCTCTGGAGATGCAGAATTCTATTATGGAAATTTTGCTCACAAACAGGTACAAGGTTCATCCCCGAATCAAAAATAAAATATATGAGCTGGATATGTATTTTTCAAGCAGGATCAGCCCGCTGTCTAGAGATCAGGAGTTGGTGGATGAGGAGAAAGAATATGTAGAGAAGGTATTTCAATCTATATATTCCTATAGCAATAAGGTTTCCAGTTTTCTTGCTTTTTTCTTTTGCCTGGATTATACTAATTTTATATTCTTCTCATAGGAGATTTCTTTATTACAGGAATGTATTTTCTGATCATTTAGTTCAAGATTCAATTCATTATTCATATTTGAAATTCACAGAACACAAGAAAAATAGCAATAACACAAGAGAGAGACAGGAGAAGTAATTCTGCCCTATATCTAGCGGTTGAAAAATCTTTTATATATTTGTTAAAATAAAACTATACATAGGATAAATTAAGTTGGGATAATATGTATCACGGAACAAGTAGAGAAAAGGGAAATATAATTATAAACAGTCAAGAGATGCTTCAAAGTTGTGGAAATTCACAATGGCTTGGAGATGGCGTATATTTATATCCTGAAATATTTTTAGCATTTAGATGGATTAATATACGATATAAAGAAAAATATCCTCTAGATCAAATTGATGAATTATTATTAAAAGAATATATGATACTGGAGGTTGAACTAAAATGTGAAAGCGATAGAATTTTTTCTTTAGTACGTTCTACAGAAAATTTGATAGAATTTGATCACATTAAAAAGCGATACCTGGAAAAAGCGAAAGGTTCTAAAAGAATTTCGGCTAATAACAGTAGCGTGGTAGATGGAATTGTTATAAACCTTATGTTTAATACGATGGGATATGGGAAAAAATATGATGCAGTTGAAGCATATTTTCCATATAAAGGAAACATAAAACTGGATTCTTCCAGAATTGGAAATATTGGAGAATGCCAAATGTGTGTTAAAAATCTAAAATGTATTGGAAAAATAAGTGATTGTACAGAGAGGATTAATTATAAAGAATATTCGAAGAAACTGCATAAGTTTAATCAATATAGAACACAAAGGATAAAAGATATTAAATCTTAACATATTAAAAAGGGTGTGCAATGATGAGATTAGAAGAAAAGCTAAGGGAAATCGATGAGTTTTTTGATTCATTAACGATGGAAGAATTTGAAAGTATTGCAATTGAAGCCGGAGCGGAAGATTTGTATGTATCTGAAAGTACAAATTCTCTATCTATAAACTTACCACTTAATATGGCTTATGATGCAAAAAATAATATAATGCATAATGCTGACAGATCAGAAGAAGAGTTGGAGAACACAAAATGGAATTTATCAGGAAATTCAATACTAAAAGGAGCAGCATAAATGATGGGATGCATTAAGGAAAAAACAGCAGGAGTTATTAGTTTTTTGGGCTATGATGTTTTAAAAATAGATTTCCAAAAGAATAAAAATTATAATGGAGATTCTGTTGAATTAGATACTGATTTATCCGTAAATGTAAAGACAAATAAGGATAATTCTAAAATGGCAGTTGAAATGATATTAAAGCTTTTTGATGACGAGAAAATGGAATATCCGTTTCGACTGGAAATTATTGTTGTTGGACAGTTTGAAATCGATGGAGATGTGGAAAATAATGTACAGGAATTTCAGGCAAATGCAATTGCAATTCTGTTCCCTTATGTTAGAGCACTGGTAACAAATTGTACAGCGAATGCAAATGTTGCTCCATTGATTTTACCAACTATTAATACGAATAATTTAGTAAAAAATTCTATTCATTAGAGAAAAACTTTATGAAGGAATGGTATTAACAATAAGCAAGATATGTAACGAAGTATCATGACGGTGTAAGAGTTCTCTAAATTAGTAGAAGGCACTGTAAAATATGAGATATAAAAACTCTTTGTCCAGACAGAACGCGTGGCAGTGCTTTTGCAGGTTAAGCCGGAAGAAATTGATGAGACAATCCTGTTGGAAAATGAACTACCAAAAGAAGCAGAAGAGGAAAAGCAGGGAATTCTGGATGTGCATGTATGCCTGGCTGATGGAGTGGATGCGTTTCTTTCGAGGGCAGAATAAAGAGGAGCTGAAAGAAGTGGCAAAGGGAAATGAATATCTGGAAGGAGCATACGAAGATTTAGTAAAGATGAGCCTGGATGAGCAGAAGCGTCTAGAGTATGAAGCCAGAGAGAAAGCGATCCTGGATTACAGATCCAATATGGAGGGAGCCAGGAATAGGGGCTTCCAGCGGGGCATGGAGCAGGGCTTCGAGCGTGGAATTACTCAGGGAGAGCAGTCGATGCTGATTCAGCTTTACCGAAAGAACCGTTTGACGTTGGAAGAGGCGGCAGAAGAGGCAAAAATGCCAGTAGAAGAGTTCCAAAAGCTTGTGGAAAGCACAGAGGAATAACATACAAAATTCGAATACAGAAAACTCTCTATATCCAGACAGAACATATGACAGTCATTGTGTTGTGTCTGGAACGGAGAGTTTTTCGCTTTTAAGAGGGAATCTGTAGAAATTTTTTCTTTTGCGGAATTCTTCCCTATGGTACAATTATAAAAGAGAATTCGGCATGAATAGACAGAAAATAAAAGATGCGGAGGGATGAGATGTCGAAGAAAGTTGATTTTTTGTATTTGAGTGAAAGCGACATGATGAAAGCCGGGGTTCTGGATATGGGGCGGTGTATGGCATCGATGGAAGAGATGTTCCGGTTGCTTCAGCGGGAGGACTACCGGATGGGAGGCCAGGGAAATGAGCACGGCATGAGGGTGTTGTTTCCAAAGAGCTCTGAGGTGGAAGGGATGCCCCTTCATGAACCGGACCGGAGATTTATGATTATGCCTGCTTATCTTGGAGGAAGGTTTCGGAAATTTGGAATCAAAAGTTATGGTTCCAATCCGAGAAACAAAGAGGAAGGGCTTCCAAGATCGATTTTGATGATGTCTCTTCTGGACGTGGACACGGGGATTCCAATGGCCTATATGTCGGCAAATCTGCTGAGTGCGATGCGGACAGCGGCAGTATCCGGAGTGGCGGCCCGGCATTTGAGCCGGGAAGGTACGGAGACGTTGGCGGTGATTGGACCGGGCGCCATGGCACGTTACGCAATGATGGCGTTTCTCGAAGTGAGGCCGCAGATTACGACAGTAAAGATCAAAGGACGGAGCCAGAAAGGCATCCGGCAGTTCATTGAATTCTGTAAGGAGCATTTCCCGCAGATTCAGCATTATCAGGTATGCAGTGAGATTCAGGAAGCATGCGAAGAGTCTGATATCATTTATTTTGGCACAACCAATGCACAAGTCTATGAAGAAAATCCACAGATTAAAGAAGAATGGATCAAAAAGGGAGCACTGGTCATCAGTGTATCGGCACTGTTGACAGAAGCAAAGCTGCTGGCTTCTCCGAATGTGAAGCTTGTGGCGGATCATTACCGGATGTACGAGGACTGGGGAGAAGGCAGACAAAGACCGGTACAGAAACATGTCTCTACCCTTCTTGGCATGGGATTTTATGATGCAGTCTGTGAAGGGGCAATACAAAGGGAAAAGATTGTAGATATGGGTGAAATATTGAACGGACAGGCCCATGGAAGAGACAACGATGAGGAGATTATCTTTTTTGCGGAAGGCGGTCTTCCGGTAGAAGATGTTGCGTGGGCATGTGACTGTTATGACGCAGCGCGGGAAATGCAGATCGGAACGTCTTTGAATCTCTGGGATATCCCGGCTATGCAGTAGTGTGCGGGTAGAAAAACAGCATGAAAAAGTGAAAAAGGATAGATTATCAGCACTCTTTTGGAAAGAGTGCTAATTTTCTATTGACTTTTTCAGATCCGAGTATTAAGATTACTGTTAGATGTGAAAAGAAGATATGCCGGCGGAGCTGAAAGTGCCATGAGAAGGAGTGCACCGCCGGCACGATATATGATGAAGGAGTGATTATCATGTCAGTAAAAAAAGGAAGTCTTTCCATCAGCAGTGAAAATATTTTTCCTATTATAAAGAAGTGGGTGTATTCAGACCATGACATTTTCTTCCGTGAGATGATTTCAAACGGATGCGACGCCATTACAAAGCTGAAAAAGCTGGATATGATGGGCGAATACAGCCTGCCGGAGGATTACAAGCCGGAGATTCACGTTGTGGTCAATCCGGAAGAGAAGACACTGAAATTCATCGATAACGGTATCGGTATGACAGCAGATGAGGTAGAAGAATACATCACCCAGATCGCATTTTCCGGTGCAACCGAGTTCCTTGAGAAATATAAAGATAAGACGACAGAAGACGATATGATCGGCCACTTTGGACTTGGATTTTACTCTGCGTTCATGGTAGCAGATGAAGTGCATATCGATACTCTTTCCTATAAAGAAGGAGCTGAATCCGTTCACTGGGTGAGCGAAGGCGGTACAGAGTATGAGATGCAGCCAGGCAATAAGGAAGGCGTAGGTACCGAGATCACTCTGTTCTTAAATGAGGACAGTTTACAGTTTGCAAACGAGTACCGTGCAAGAGAAGTTCTGGAGAAATACTGCTCTTTCATGCCGGTTGAGATTTATCTCGAAAAGGCCAATGCACCGACCGAGTATGAGACCATCGATGAGAACGAACTGAAAGATACCGACGTCGTAGTAGAGCACATCCATGAAGATGCAAAGATGGAAGAGCGCGAGAATGAAAACGGCGAAAAAGAAATGGTAGAAGTTTCTCCGGCTAAAGAGAAAGTCAAAATCGAGAAACGTCCGGTTCCGATCAATGACATTCACCCGCTGTGGGCAAAACATCCAAACGAATGCAGCAAAGAAGACTACATCGAGTTTTACAGAAAAGTATTCCTGGATTATAAAGAACCATTATTCTGGATCCATCTGAATATGGACTACCCGTTCAACCTGAAAGGAATCCTGTACTTCCCGAAGATCAACACCGAGTACGATTCTATCGAAGGAACAATTAAGCTGTACAACAATCAGGTATTTATTGCGGACAATATCAAAGAGATCATTCCGGAATACCTGATGCTCTTAAAAGGTGTGATTGACTGTCCGGATCTTCCGCTGAACGTATCACGAAGCGCTCTGCAGAACGACGGATTTGTAAATAAAGTGGCTGACTACATTTCCAAGAAAGTGGCTGACAAACTGACAGGAATGTGCAACACAGATCTGGAAAACTACGAGAAATACTGGGATGATATCAGCCCGTTCGTAAAATTCGGATGCCTCAAAGACCAGAAATTCTGCGATAAGATGATGGATTCCATCCTCTTCAAGAACCTGGATCACAAGTATCTGTCCATGAAAGACCTGATCGGCGAAGCACCGGAAGAAACCGAAGAAGAAAAGACAGAAGAGCAGAAAGCAGAAACAGCAGACGAGAAGAAAGAGCCGGAGAAGAAGACCATCTACTACGTGACAGATGAACAGCAGCAGAGCCAGTATATCAACATGTTCAAGAGTCAGGGCATGGATGCAGTCATCCTCTCCCACAATATCGACTCTCCGTTCATCACACAGTTAGAGCAGAGAAATCCACACATCCACTTCCAGAGAATTGACGCTGACGTCACAGATCAGTTCAAAGAAGAAGTGAGCGCAGAAGAAAAAGAAACATTTGACAAACGCGCAGAAGAAATTGCCGGCATCGTGAAAAAAGCGATGAACAACGAAAACTTAAACGTCAAAGTCGAAAAACTCAAAGACGAGAGCGTTGCATCCATGATGACCCTCTCCGAAGAGTCCAGAAGAATGCAGGAAATGATGAAGATGTATGGCATGGGCGGTATGGACGCTTCCATGTTCGGAACCGACACCACACTCGTACTGAACATCAACCATCCACTGGTACAGTACATCGAAAACAACAAAGACAACGAAAATATCAACCTCATCTGCCAGCAGCTCTACGACCTGGCAATGCTGTCCAACAAACCACTCAACCCGGAAGAAATGACAGCATTCATCAAACGAAGCAACGACATCATGATGATGCTCACAAAATAACTTTTTTATTCAAAGGGGACGTGTTCCGATGCATCGGAACACGTCCCCTTTGAAAAATCTGTATTGCAATCTGTACCGTACAACTTTTGTGTTTGTGGTGTTTTCTACCGATTTTCTTCGAATTCCAGTCCTTTTTGTGTGAATATTTTGGTCACCATGCTGTCCCATGTGTGTTCCAGGCTTTTGTCAAGTACAAATGTGTGGAAGGATGTTCCAGTGGTGCATGTGAGTCTGGTGCCGTCGAAGCGGAAGTTCAGATACAGGCCTTTGATGTCGCTGGTCTGGTATGGGAGTCCTTCGTTTTGGAGGAGGGACTCGATCTGGTCCGGAGCGAGGGAGAGAATGAAGTGGAAGCGTAATGGTGTCTGTTTTCCTTTGATGAGGGAGAAGCAGTATTCTCTTACCTGTTTCCAGCGGACGTAAGGCTCAGGGCTTTCATTTTCGGTGTCCGGATAGAATTCCGGGTGGTAGGTTCCGTCGATCTGGAAGGTGCAGTAGGTCGTGATTTCTCCGCTGATGAAGGAGAAATTGTCGAAGCGGCTGGACAACAGAAGGACGGACATGCAGTTTTTTGTATTCATGATATAGCTGACCATTCGTAAGCCTCCATGGTTTGTAGTTTCTTAATTTCCTTGTACCAGTATACCAGAATCGTTGTAAAAAAGATATAGACTTGTTTGGAAGTTCTCCCGGCGTTGACTTTTTGTCTTGTTGTAAGTAAGATAGAGGTAGCGCAAAATGAGATCAGGAGGTCAGATGACAATGAATGAAATAGAACGCTTGCTTACATTTACAAAGGAAGCGGTTTCCCCGTTCCATACGGTGGAGGCGGCGGGAAAGCTGCTGGAGGAGAAGGGATTTTCCCCGCTTTCCTGGAAAGAGGAATGGAGCCTGAATCCGGGCGGAAAATACTACCTGGTTCACCATGGATCCGCGCTCTTTGCATTTACCATCGGAAAAGACGCAAGGAAGGAGCAGGAGATACGGATGGCGGCAGCCCATGGTGATTTTCCGGGATTTCGGATCAAACCGGATCCGGATATGAAGGCAGAAGCGTATATCAGGCTGAATACGGAGCCTTATGGAGGGGTGAATCTGGCGAGCTGGCTGGACCGTCCGCTTTCAGCAGCGGGACGTGTGGCAGTCCGCGGGAAAGATGCCTTTCATCCGGAAATGCGGCTGGTAGATTTTGAAAAACCGGTTCTGACGATTCCGAATATTGCTATTCATCTGGACCGTGAGATGAATAAAGGAAGAGAATTAAACCGTCAGACCCAGATGCTCCCGCTTGCAGCCATGGGAACCGGAGCGGAAGAGAAGGGATTTTTTAAGAAATACCTTGCGAAAAAGCTGGATGTAGCGGAGGAGGATATTCTGGAATATGAGATGAATATCTACAATGCGGTTCCGGGAGAGCTGATTGGATTTGAAGAGGAATTTGTATCCGGACCGAGACTGGATGACCTGACCGGAGTGCTTGCGATTCTGGAAGGTCTCTGGGACGGCGAAAGAACGGGCGGCATCAATCTTGGAATCGTGTTCGACCATGAGGAGATCGGAAGCAGCACCAAGCAGGGAGCCGGATCGACGCTGCTTCTTCTGCTTCTGGAGAGAATTGTGACAGCTCTTGGATGGGACCGGATGGATCTTCTGAGAATGCTGGAGGACACGATGCTGCTTTCTGTGGATGTAGCCCACGGTGTACATCCGAATTATCAGGAAAAGGCGGATCCGACGAATCATCCGGTGCTGAATGGGGGATTCTGTATCAAGGAAGCTTCTTCCCAGAGCTACGCTACGGACAGCGAAGCGATTGCCATTGTACAGGCACTCTGCGAGGAAGAAAAGATTCCGTACCAGAAGTTTGTAAACCGTTCGGACGGAACCGGCGGCGGAACACTGGGAGCGATTGCGTCCGCCCTGGTACCGGTGCGGACCATTGATATCGGCGTGCCGCTTCTTGCCATGCATTCCAGCAGGGAACTGATGGGAAAGAAAGATATGAAAGCGCTGACTTCTTTTATCCGCACTTTCTTTTCAGCGGAATAATGGAAGATGAGAAAGAGAAAAGGGGAGAAAACAGGATTTTGAACAGCCAGATCGAACGACAGTTTCAGGAACGTTCCAAAAGAGAAGCCTTACGTCTGAATAAATTTTTGAGCGAAGCAGGGGTCTGCTCCCGCCGGGAGGCGGACCGTCTGATTGAAGCCGGCCGGGTGACCGTGGACGGAAAAAAGGCCGAAACAGGTATGAAGATCACGCCGGGACAGGAAGTCCGGGTAGACCAGAAACTGGTGAAACCGGAGGAGGAAATGATTGTCCTTGCGGTCAACAAGCCAAGGGGAATTGTCTGTACGGAAGAGAAGCGGGAGCCGGACAATATTATCCGCTTTCTCAATTATCCGACCAGAATCACGTACGCAGGCAGGCTTGACAAGGATTCCGAGGGACTTCTTCTGATGACAAATAACGGGGATATTATCAATAAGATGATGCGGGCAGGCAATTATCATGAAAAGGAATATCTTGTTACGGTGGACAAACCGGTGACAGAGGAATTCCTGCAGCATATGGCCCGTGGAGTTCCGATTCTTGATACGGTGACAAGACCATGTCAGGTAAAGAAAGAGGGGAAAAAGACCTTCCGGATTGTCCTGACACAGGGACTTAACCGTCAGATCCGCCGGATGTGCGAGGCACTCGGCTATAAGGTCGTGACGCTGAAGCGTGTGCGGATCATGCAGATCCGCCTTGGAGATTTAAAGCCGGGGCAGTACCGGCCTCTTACAGAGCAGGAGCTTGCAAGCCTGGACCGGATGCTGGAACACTCTTCCAACATGCCGGAGCGTGACCGGAAGAACCGGGAAAGAAAAGAGAACAGGAGACAGAAACCATGACAAAAATACAGGGAAGCATAGAAGAAAAGAAGCAGAGGATGACCGAGCTTGTCGATCTGTTGAATGAGGCAGGACGCGCCTACTATCAGGAAGCGCGGGAGATCATGAGCAACTTTGAGTATGACAGGCTTTATGATGAACTGCTTTCGCTGGAGGAGGAGCTTCAGACGACCCTTGCGGCAAGCCCGACGGTGCATGTCGGATACGAGGTGGTCAGCGAGCTTCCAAAAGAACGGCACGAGCGTCCGATGCTCTCTTTGGACAAGACCAAGGAGGTGGGCCGTCTGAAAGAATTTCTGGGAAACCAGACTGCCCTGCTTTCCTGGAAAATGGACGGGCTTACGATTGTCCTGACCTACCGGGACGGGGCGCTTTTTAAGGCGGTCACCAGAGGAAACGGAGAAATCGGGGAGGTTGTTACCAACAATGCCCGGGTGTTCAAAAACATTCCGTTAAAGATTCCTTATCAGGGAGAACTGATTCTCCGTGGCGAGGCGGTGATCCGTTATGATGATTTTGAACGGATCAACGAGGAAATCGAAGATGTGGATGCGAAATACAAAAATCCGCGGAATCTTTGCAGCGGTTCCGTGCGTCAGCTGAATAATGAGATCACGGCAAAGCGAAATGTCCGCTTTTATGCCTTTTCCCTTGTGCGGGCGGATGGCGTAGACTTTGAGAACTCCAGAAAACGCCAGATGGAGTGGTTAAAAGAACAGGGCTTTGAGACTGTAGAATATCATATGGTAAATGCAGGCACGATCGAGGAAGAAGTGGCCTGGTTTGCGGATCAGATTCAGAAAAATGAAGTGCCGTCCGACGGGCTGGTGCTTCTGTATGACGACATTGCTTACGGCCAGTCTTTAGGAAGTACTGCCAAATTCCCCCGGGATTCCTTCGCTTTTAAATGGGCGGATGAAATCCGGGAGACGACGCTTCGGGAGATCGAGTGGAGTCCGTCCAGGACAGGGCTGATTAATCCGGTGGCTATATTCGATCCGGTGGAGCTGGAGGGAACGACCGTTTCCAGAGCCAGCGTCCACAATATCAGCATTATGGAGGAACTGGAGCTGGGCGTCGGGGACCGGATTCAGGTGTACAAGGCCAATATGATTATCCCGCAGATCGCGGAAAATCTGACCAGAAGCGGAGTACGGGACATTCCGGAAACGTGTCCGGTGTGCAGCGGGAAGACTGAGGTCCGGCAGATCCTGAATGCGAAAGCGCTCTACTGTACGAATCCGCAGTGTCAGGCAAAACAGATCAAGGCATTCACCCTTTTTGTCAGCCGGGATGCCATGAATATTGACGGGCTTTCTGAGGCGACCATGGAAAAGCTGATCGGAAAGGGATTCATCCACGAGTTTGCGGATATCTACCACCTGGATGAACACCGGGAGGAGATTCAGGGGATGGACGGTTTCGGAGAAAAGTCCTGCCAGAATCTGCTGGACAGTATTGAAGCGTCCAGAGAGACGACACTTTCCAGGCTGATCTACGCCCTTGGTATTGAAAACGTGGGGGCGGCTACGGCAAAACTGATTTGCAGACAGTTTGATGACGATCCGGAAAAGATTGCCGATGCAGACCGGGAGGCATTGAGCCGGATTCAGGGAATCGGGGATGTTATTGCCGGAACATTTACAGAGTATTTTCAGGATCCGGAAAAGAGAGCCCGGTATGAAAATCTGTTAAAGGAAGTTCATCTGCAAAAGGAAGAACGGCAGGAGCAGCAGAGCTTTGCCGGAATCAATTTTGTCATTACCGGATCGGTTACACATTTTAAAAACAGAAACGAAGTCAAGGAAGAGATTGAGAAACGGGGCGGTAAGGTGACAGGTTCTGTAACATCCAAAACAAACTACCTGATCAACAATGACACCGAATCCACTTCCTCCAAAAACCGGAAGGCGAAAGAGCTCGGAATTCCGATTCTTTCGGAGGAAGATTTTCTGGATATGCTGAAAAACGAGGGATAAAAATGGGAAATCATGCAGAAAATGAAATAGAAGCGTACCTGCCCTTCTGGGAGAGCCTGACTGAGTCCCAGAAGGCGAAGATCTGTTCGGAGGCAGTGCAAAAAACAGCCGGAAAAGGCGAAATTGTCCACCGGGGAAGCGGTGACTGCCTGGGATTTCTGATTGTAAAGAGCGGGCAGCTAAGAGCCTATGTGGTCTCGGAGGAAGGAAAGGAGATCACGGTATACCGGATGTTTGAGCGGGATATGTGCCTTCTGGCGGCAAGCTGTATTTTCCGGAACATTGATTTTGAGATCTGGATGGAGGCGCGGGAGGAAACGACCTACTGGGTCATTCCTCCGGTTGTCTATCAGGAGCTGATGGATACGTCTCTTCCGGTCATGAAATATACAAACGACCTGATGGCGGAGCGGTTTTCCGACGTCATGTGGACGATGGAGCAGATCCTTGGAAAGAGTGTGGACAAGCGTCTGGCAGCACTGCTGATTGAGGAGGCCCAGAATACCGGTGAGGAGGAATTTCCCCTCACCCACGACCGGGCGGCGAGAGAGCTGGGGACGGCGCGGGAAGTGGTCACAAGGATGCTGCGGTATTTCCAGCAGGAGGGGCTTGTGCTTCTTTCCAGAGGAAAGGTCCGGATCCTGGACCGGGACCGCCTTTATGCGCTGGCGGAGGAGAGCCTTCGTTAAAAAAGCGGCTGGCTTTGTGACTTTGTTACGGAAACAGGTGGGAAATTGCGTATAATAGGAGACAGAAACAAGGAAAACAACAATTCACAGGAGGAATAATAGATGGCAGAAGTAATGACAATCACACAGGAAAATTTTGAAGCGGAAGTATTAAAATCCGAGAAACCGGTACTAATTGATTTCTGGGCAGAATGGTGCGGACCGTGCCAGACCTTTATCCCGATCATCCATTCCTACGCAGAGAAGACGGACGCGGTAAAAGTCGGAAAGATCAATGTGGATGAAAACAGAGAGCTTGCAAAGCAGTTCCGGATCCTGAGCATTCCGACAGTCATGCTGTTCCAGAACGGCGAATCCGTAAAACGCCATTCCGGAGTCCTGATGGAGGACGAATTAAAGGCGTGGGTGGAAGAGTAAAGCATCAGTTTAGAAAAACTTTACTTGTCCGAACGGGACATCTGGGCTATAATATCTTCTATAAAATTCTATAAAATCAGTATAGAAGGGGTTTTAGCAAATGTCAGATGAAAAGAATACAACGATCGACGAAGTGAACACAGATGACCAGAAACTCGAAGAGACTGTCAAAGGCGTTGTAGAAGATACGTCAAAAGATGACAGCGAATATGAAAAACTCTGCTCTATCTGCCACCGCCCGGAAAGCATTACGGGAAAGATGATAGAGCTTCCGAATAATCTGTATGTCTGTCCGGATTGTATGCAGAAGAGCTTTGATATGATGAATAACGGACAGATCGACTTAAACCAGCTGATGCGGATGCCGGGTGTTCAGATTCTGAATATGCAGGATCTGGAAAACATGATGCCGAAGCAGCAGAAGGTAAAGAAGAAAAAAGAGAAGAAAGAAGAAAAGCCGGAGCTGGATCTTCACAATATTCCGGCGCCGCACAAGATCAAGGCAAAGCTGGATGATTATGTGATCGGTCAGGAGCAGGCGAAGAAGATTATCTCGGTAGCGGTTTACAACCACTACAAGAGAGTGGTGACCGATACGATGGATGACATCGAGATCGAAAAGTCCAACATTCTGATGCTTGGACCGACCGGTTCCGGTAAGACATACCTTGTAAAGACACTGGCAAGGCTTCTGGATGTACCGCTTGCCATCACGGATGCGACTTCCCTTACAGAGGCCGGCTATATCGGTGATGACATCGAAAGCCTGGTGTCAAAGCTTCTGGCGGCAGCCGACAATGATGTAGAGAAGGCGGAGCGGGGAATTATCTTCGTAGATGAGATCGACAAGATTGCCAAGAAGAAAAATACCAATCAGAGAGATGTCAGCGGCGAATCCGTACAGCAGGGAATGCTCAAGCTTCTGGAAGGAAGCGATGTGGAGGTTCCGGTAGGAGCCAACAGCAAGAATGCGATGGTACCTCTGACTACGGTCAATACGAGAAACATTCTCTTTATCTGCGGCGGAGCCTTTCCGGGGCTTGAGCAGATTATCAAAGAGCGGCTCAATAAGCACTCCTCCATCGGCTTTATTGCAGATCTGAAGGACAAATATGACAACGACAAAAATCTGCTGTCAAAGGTGACGGTGGAGGATCTGCGAAACTTCGGAATGATTCCGGAATTTCTGGGACGTCTCCCGGTGATCTGCACATTGCAGAGCCTGGATCGGGATATGTTCGTCAAGATCTTAAAAGAGCCTAGAAACGCGATCCTCAAGCAGTATCAGAAGCTCCTTGCTTTGGATGAGGTGCGTCTGGAATTTGAGGATGACGCGCTGTACGCCATTGCGGAGAAGGCAATGGAGAAGGATACCGGAGCCAGAGCGCTGCGTGCCATTATCGAAGAGTTCATGCTGGATATCATGTATGAGATTCCAAAGGATGACAGCATCGGAGAAGTGATTATCACAAGGGACTACATAGAGGGAACCGGCGGACCGGTGATCCGGCTCAGGGGCCAGGAAGTGCCTCCGCTGCTTGAGAATAATCCGGTACAGGAGTCCGGCCTTTAGAAAAATGAAATAAGTAATATGGGACCTGCATATACTTACAAAAAGTATATGCAGGTTTTTTGATGGATGTAGAACAGTGCAGGGAAGCGGTTTTGTCGGAAGAATATCGGGACTTTATGTTCACAGACCGTTTTTTTTCTTTACTCAGGGAAGGAACCTATCTGACACAGCCGGCAGGAACTTTGTATCAGAATGTGTATCTGCCGCGCTCTGAGGCAGAGCGTTTTCCGGAAAATGATATTCCTTATTATTCCATTCCAAAGTGTTTCACGCCGCTCGATATGGGGGCCTTAAATGCTGCCGGGATTACGACAGTACAGAATTATCCGGGACTGGAGCTGAAAGGGCAGGGGATGCTGATCGGATTTCTGGATACCGGGATCGATTATACAAATCCGGTGTTCCGAAGTCTGGACGGATCCACCCGGATTCTGGGGATCTGGGACCAGACCATTCAGGACGGCAATCCGCCGGAAGGATTCTGCTATGGAAGTGCCTATACAAGAGAAGATATTAACAAGGCACTGCAGCAGGAAGATCCGTTGGCTTTTGTGCCGACAAAAGATGAGGACGGGCATGGAACCTTTACGGCAAGCGTGGCAGCAGGAAGCGCCAATGTGGAGAACCAGTTCGTGGGGGCTGCGCCGGAGGCGATGATTGCCATGGTGAAGCTGAAACCCGCAAAACAGTATCTGCGGGAGTATTATTTTATCCGGGAAGGGGCCTTGGCCTATCAGGAGAATGATATGCTTGCCGGACTTTACTATTTAAACCGGCTGGCGCTGAAATATGACCGGCCGCTTGTACTCTGCGTGCCCCTGGGGGGCAGTCTTGGAGGGCATAACGGGACGGCGCCGGTATGTGAGGAACTGGAATTCTATGCCGGTCAGAAAAACCGCGTAGTTGTGACAGGAACAGGAAACGAGGCAGATAAGCGGCATCATTATCAGGGAGAGACCAGCGGACAGAAGGAAAGGGAGATGGTGGAACTTCGGGTCGGGCCGGGAGTACGGGGATTTCAGGCGGAAATCTGGACAGACATTCCGGATGTTCTGGCAGTCTCATTATACTCCCCGTCCGGGGAGCAGGTTCAGAAAGTTCCGATCCGTCAGAACAGTAGAAATGAATACCGTTTTCTTCTGGAACAGACAACGGTTATTATAGACTACCGTCTCCTGGTAGAGCGGACGAATTCGGAACTGATTATTCTGAGATTTATCAATCCGGCAGAAGGAATCTGGAAAATCGGTCTGGAACCTCTGCAGAGTATCGACGGGCTTTTTCATATCTGGCTTCCGGTTTCGGATTTTCTGACGGGAGAAGTCTATTTTCTGAGGTCGAGCCCGGACGAGACGATTCTGGAGCCGGGTAGCACACCGTCAGCTATTACCGCTTCCTTTTATAACTGGGAAGAAAATTCGGTTGCGGTTCAGTCCGGCAGGGGCTATACTAGAAACAGGATGATCAAGCCGGAATTTGCCGTTCCGGGCGTTAATGTGACAGGGGCTGTTCCGGGAGGAACCTTTACGGAGAGGTCCGGTTCCAGCGCGGCGAGCGCTATTGCGGCCGGAAGCGCGGCGCTTCTCTTGCAGTGGATTATACAGGATCAGAAGTCTCAGGCATCCTCGGCTCAGGTGAGGAATATTCTTATTCTTGGTACAAGAAGGATTCCTGGAAACGAATATCCGAACCGGCAGTGGGGCTATGGTACGATGGACCTTTACCACACCTTTGAAGAGATACGGCAGTTATAAAGGAGGAAGAAACAATGGATGATTTTTTTAGCGAACTTGGGAAGAAAATTTCAGAGACTGCAGATATTGTAGGAAAAAAGACCAATGAGATCCTGGATACGGAAAAGCTGAAAAGCCGGATCCGTACTCTGGAACGTGCCAATGAGCGGGACTATATTGACATCGGCAAGTCCGTCTATGAGAAGTTTCAGGAGAATGAGGTGACAGATGAGTCATGCATTGAGTTCTGTGAAGCGATTGAGAAAAGACAGGAGCAGATCGAAGACCTGAAAAAGGAGATCGACCGGATCAAAGGAGAATAAATGCGGATGAAGAAATGGATGACGGGATTTGCGGCCGTTCTTCTGGGTGCAGATCTCTTCTGTAAGTACCGTACGGAACAAAAAGCCGACGGAGAGAAAGAAAAAGAGCTTTTCGGAGGGAAAGTGCTGATCCGCAAGGTACACAATCATGGATTTGCCCTGAATGTGTTAAGCGGAGAGGACCGGATTGTAAAGGGAGGATCCCTTCTTGCCGGAATCCTGCTGCTTTGTTACCATGTGAAGCTGTTTTTTTCTAAAAAAGGAACATGGAAATTTGCAGGGACATCCTTGATGCTTGCCGGGGCGCTGAGTAATCTATACGACCGTTTCAGGAGAGGCTATGTGGTGGATTACATCGGATTTGCGGCGGCGGATCCGCAGATACGAAAGATTACGTTTAATATCGGAGATTTCTGCCTGATGGCCGGGGCTGCCGTTCTTGCAGCCGCCCAGGCCGCCAGATCAGTTACAAAAGAAATCCGGAAAGAGGTTAAGAAGCAGAGAAAAACTCTTTAATCTGACCATGAATAATTTCCATTAGCCGGGTGCGGGATTCTACCGCCGCCCAGGCAACATGGGGTGTTATCAGAAGTTTTTTACTGTCTCTGATATCAAAGAGGGGATTGTCAGCTGACATCGGTTCCTGACAAAGTACGTCAAGACCGGCCGCGGCGATGGTCCCCTTTTTTAATGCGTCCGCCAGATCCTGCTCCACAACGATCGGTCCCCGTCCGAGGTTCAGCAGGATGGAGGATGATTTCATCTTTTCGAGAGCTTTTGTATTGATCAGCCCTTCCGTATTTGAATTCAGAGGGGCGTGAATGGAAATAATATCGGAGGTGGATAATAAAGTGTCAAAGTCCACCTGATGATAGCCTTCCTGCTCCGGGCTGCCTGAGGTAGAATAGTATACGACGTCCGCACCAAAACAGGAGGCAATATCAGCTACCCGGCGGCCGATGTTTCCAAGTCCGATGATGCCGAAGCGCATGGAGCAAAGTTCATGAAAGTGCTCGGCAAAATGGGTGAAGATCCGGTCGTTGATATAGCGGCCTTCCTTGACATAGTCATCGTAATAGCGGAGCTTTTCCAGCAGGTAAAAGAGCATGGCAAAGGTGTGCTGCGCAACGGATTCGGTAGAATAGCCGGCCACATTGCGCCAGGCTATCCCACGGCGTTCCAGATAGTCTTTATCCAGATTATTGGTACCAGTGGCGGTGACGCAGACCAGCTTTAAATGGGAAGCGTTCCCGATGGTTGTTTCGTTGACGGGTGTTTTATTGACAATCAGAACATCAGCGTCCTGAGTCCGTGCAGATGCTTCCGAAGGTGTCGTGAAGTCGTGATAGATCACTTCGCCAAAGTCTTCAAAAGCGGACAGATCGATATCTGAGCCGATGGTTTTGGCATCCAGAAATACAAGTTTCATGAAAGAGCCTCCTTATTATTTCTTTTTTTTCATTATAGACAGAACGAACGGAAAAGTAAAGAAAAGGGGTTGACAATAAATCAGAAGAAATAGTATACTAATCCTCAGAAGAGCATTTGCGAATTATACTAATAGTTTGCAGATGTTATTTTTTTGGAAAAAAGAGAGTAAAACTGCGGAAAGGAGAATCCAACATGAAGAAACTGGATACGAAGAAACTTGGAATTGACATACTGATTGATATTGTCGGGGGAATTCTGATTGCAATTGGAACATACAACTTTGCCGCCATGGCGAAATTCCCAATGGTAGGATTTAACGGAATTGCTTTGATTTTCTATCATTTGTTTGGACTGCCGATCGGTACGGTTGCGATGCTTCTGAATATCCCGGTTGCCATTGCGTGCTTCCGGATCCTCGGAAAAGACTTTTTTATCCGCTCCATCCGGACGATCATCATTACGTCCGTGATCATGGACGTTGTTGCGCCGATGTTCCCGGTATATACCGGAGACCGGATGCTGGCAGCAATCTGTACGGGTATTTTCTCCGGTCTGGGCTATGCCCTGATCTACATGAGAAATACATCTACAGGAGGATCGGATTTCATCATGCTTTCTATTAAGGCGTTGAATCCGCATTTGTCTCTTGGAAAGATTTCATTTGCGCTGGAAGCGATTGTTGTTCTTATTGGAACAATTCTTGTTTCGAAAGATATTGACAGCCTGATCTACGGTATGATGATCAGCTTTATTCTCTCAGCGGTTGTGGACAAGGTAATGTACGGAATTGATTCCGGAAAGATGTCTCTGATTGTGACAGACTTTCCGGTAGAAGTGGCGGCACGGATCGACGAAGAAGTCGGACGGGGAAGCACGTTCTTAAAGGCAGAGGGAAGCTATTCCCATATTCAGAGAGATGTTGTACTTTGTGCATGCAACAATAAAGAAATGTACGGAATCCGTAAGGTTGTAAAGGAGATTGACCCGAAGGCATTTATCATCATTGTAGAGTCCAACGAGGTGCTTGGAGAGGGATTCAAAGCCCACTAAGGTACGGGACATGTAGGAGAAAACAGAAACGGCAGAGATCATTCAGGTCTCTGCCGTTTTTTTTCGTATTTTTTATTTCTGTTCTGCGTAAAGCTTTACGATTTCGACTACTACATCGGTTGCAAGATCCATTCCCTCTACTGTGATATGTTCATATGGTCCGTGGTATGCGTGTCCGCCGGTACCAAGGTTCGGGCAAGGAAGTCCTTTGAAGCTTAACTGGCATCCGTCTGTGCCGCCGCGGATCGGAAGAATCTGAGCCGGAACATTGGCACGTTCACAGGCAGTTTTCGCATTCTCAATGAGGTGCATGCAGTCCTTGATAATGGTGGACATATTCTTGTACTGCTGTGTGATCGTCAGTTTTACTGTGCCTTCGCCCCATTTTTCGTTCAGGTCTTTTTCGATCAGACGAAGTGTCTGCTGGCGTGCTTCAAACATGGAAGCGTCATGATCTCTGAGGAAGTAGTGGAGTTCCGCCTTTCCTACATCTCCGCTCATGGAAACAAGATGGTAGAATCCTTCATATCCTTCAGTTCCACGAGGTGTCTCGCAGCCCGGAAGCATGTTGTTGATTTCCATGGCAACAAGGCTTGCATTGATCATTGTATCCTTGCTGGATCCCGGATGAACGGCAAAGCCTGTGATTTCAAAGTCTGCTTTGCATGCGTTGAAGTTTTCGTACTGGATTTCCCCTTCTCCGTCTCCGTCCAGAGTGTAGCCGAAGTCCGCGTCGAATTCCTCTACATTGAAGTGGGAAGCGCCGGTTCCGATCTCTTCGTCCGGTGTGAAAGCAACACGGATCGCTCCATGAGGAATGTTTTCCTCTTTGATGCGTTCGATCATGGTCATGATCTCGGCAATGCCGGCCTTGTCATCTGCTCCGAGTACTGTCGTGCCGTCTGTTGTGATCAGAGTACGGCCTTTCAGTTCCGGAAGATGAGGGAAGGCGCTGACTTCCAGTACACGGCCGCTGTCGCCAAGCACAACGTCTCCGCCGTCATAGTTTTCATGGATCACCGGAACGATGTCATGGTCGCAGAAATCGGAAACCGTGTCCATGTGAGCGATGAATCCCATCTTCGGGCAGTTTTCATAACCCGGTGTTGCCGGAATCTTTCCGTATACATAGCACTGATCGTCCACATGAGCCTCCACGCCCAGCTCTTTCAGTTCGTCTACCAGAATGTTCGCGAGATCAAACTGGCATTTGGAAGATGGAACAGTTTCGCTGTTCTCATCGCTTGGTGTCCTGACAACGACGTATTTTAGTAATCTTTCATAAGCTTTCATTGGAATTCCTCTCCTTTATTGTAAATTTTCCTATATCCCATTATAGCATCTTTTACAGGATGTACAAGTCCCGAAAATCCGGAAGGACACTTTGGAGGGAGAATTGTAGGGAAAAAATAGGGAAAGATGTAGTATAATAACGCTGAAATGATATGGAAAAGAAGAGGAAAAGAAAATGGAACGACTTTTGATTGTAGATGATGAACCGGGAATCCGGATGCTTTTAAAAGATTATTTTGAAATGATGGGATATGAAATACGGACGGCCGAAAACGGACGGGAGGCGGTCCGGTGTGCCGGGGAGCAGCCGGATCTGATCCTTCTGGATATTAATCTTCCGGATATGGACGGAATGACGGTGTGCCAGAAAATCCGGGAAACAGTACGCTGTCCGATTGTCTTTTTAACGGCAAAGATTGAAGAGCAGGACCGGATCAACGGGCTGCTGTCCGGAGGAGATGATTATATAACCAAGCCGTTTTCCATCGATGAACTGGGTGCCAGAGTAATGGCCCACCTGCGACGGGAAAAGCGGGGGCGGCAGGAGAAAGAGGAGGCGCAGAATCAGGGCCTTGCCATCCGGTACGATGAGCGGAGTGTCCGCTGCAACGGGGAGGAGATTCGTCTGACAAGAACCGAGTTTGACATTCTGGCATTTCTTTCCATGCATCCAAGGCAGGTATTCAGCAAGGAACAGATTTACGAAGCGGTCCGGGGACTGGAAGGAAACGGTGACAGCAGCATTGTGATGGAGCATATCCGCAGACTCAGGGGAAAGATTGCGGAGAAAACGAAACAGGATTATGTTGAGACAGTCTGGGGAGTGGGCTATAAATGGATTGGATAGATGAAAAGATGGAACAGTTCCGGAGCTGTATCCGGAATCTTCCGGTGAAGAAGGCATTGCTTTCTTATTTGTGTATCGCTGCGGTGATTGCATTCCTGCTGAGCAGCGCTACCATACGGATCTGTGAAAAATGGACGGAAATTTTAGCGGAGCGGCAGAATGTGAACATGGACCGGGCCTATACAAGAGAGGCTCTTTTCTTTTATTATAAACAGTCAGCGGCCGGGATTACCGACAGGGAGGAAACGATACTGATTCTGCTCCAGGAGATGGTACGATGGTGTCCGTATGTCTATACGGTGCTGACGATGCTGGCGGCAGGATCCCTGTTTTACCGGAAGAGACTTCAAAAGCCGTTTGGGATTCTCGAGGATGCCGTAGAGAAGGTAGGAAAAAAGGAGCTGGATTTTACAGTTGCTTATGAGAGTGAGGATGAGATGGGAAAGCTTTGCGCTTCCTTTGAAGAGATGCGGCAAAATCTGGAGGAAAATCAGAAAGAGATGTGGAATCTGGTAGAAGAGCAGAAAAAGCTGAATGCTGCCTTTGCCCATGATCTGCGTACCCCGCTGACCGTGATCCGGGGGTATTCGGATTTCCTTGTCCGGTATCTGCCTAAGGGGACTATCAGCCAGGAAAAATTAAAGGACACCCTGCGTCTTCTTTCGGAACAGGCGGAACGGCTGGAACGGTTCAGCGGAACCATGAAGTCTTTGCGGTCGGTAGATGAAATTCCATTTGCGCCGACAGAGAAAAGAAAACAGGAATTGGAGATGCGGATTCAGGGCATGGTGGATGCACTGAATGTGGCAAAAGAAGTAAAGATTGTTTACCTGCATGACTGCTCCGGGGGAGAGCTGATTCTGGACGAGGATATTGTGATGGAAGTACTCGACAACCTGCTCTCCAATGCAATCCGGTATGCAAAAAGTCAGGTGGAGATTGAAACAAAGGTCGAAGGGGAGTTTTTCTATCTGTTTGTATCCGATGACGGACCGGGATTTTCCGGGGAAGCACTGGAAAATGCGTCGGATCTGTATTTCAGTGAGGGACTAAAAGAGGAGCATTTCGGGATCGGGCTTAGCCTGTCGGATCTGCTTTGCAGAAAGCACGGAGGAGAGATCAGCTTTGCAAACAGTGCATGGAAGTCCGGGGCTGTCGTGTCGGCTTCTTTTGAAATTCAGGGGAAAATCTAAAGAAATCCTTTCAGATATCTAGGGAGAAAGTAGAGAAATCCCATGTATGATAAGGATATCAAGAAGAAAGGAAGTGGACAGATGAGCAGAAATGAAATGGAAATCCGGATTGAAGGATTGGAAAAATATTACGGGAAAAAGCATGCGCTGAAAAATGTGACACTTACGATTCCCTCCGGCATGTTTGGCCTGCTTGGGAGAAACGGGGCCGGGAAGACAACGTTGATGAAGGTGCTTGCCACGTTGATCGGAAAGCAGGGAGGAAAGGTGACCGTGTGCGGGATTCCGGTGGAAGAGGCGGCCAGGATCCGCAGAATCACAGGGTATCTGCCGCAGGAGTTTTCCATGTATCCCAACATGGGAGTCTATGAAGCGATGGATTATCTCGGAGCCTTATCCAAAATGCCGAAAAAGGTGCGGAAGGAGCGGATCCCGGTTCTGTTGGAGAAGGTCAATCTTCAGGAGCATTACCGGACAAAAATCCGGGCTCTGTCAGGAGGAATGAAGCGGCGGCTCGGAATTGCCCAGGCCATTCTGCACGATCCGAAAGTTCTGATTGTAGATGAGCCGACAGCGGGGCTTGACCCGGAAGAAAGGGTACGGTTCCGGAATCTTCTCTGTGAAATTGCCGAGGACAGGATTGTGATTCTCTCTACCCATATTGTCGGGGATATTGAGGCCACCTGCGAACAGATTGCCATCATGGATGAAGGAGAAATCTACTATAACGGCACGGTGATGGATCTGCTGCGGATGACGGAAGGAAAAGTCTACACTGCACAGATCAGCAGGAAGGAGCTTGCAAAGATGAAGGAGAATTATGTCCTGACCAGTATGCTGACCCAGGGAAATAATGTAATGGTTCGTTTCCTTTCGGAGCAGAAGCCGCAGGTGGAAGCTTCGGCCTGCGAGCCGGGTGTGGAAGATGCGTATATGTATCTGATGCAGGAAAAGGAGGGATTTTCTCATGTTCTGGACCTTGTTTAGAAAAGAGTGCAGGATGCTGTTGAGAAGCCTGATTTTCTGGCTGTATGTTCTGGGGGCCGCCCTTTTTTTCTTCAGCCAGATGGGGACGATCACCTTTGAGTCGAAGCCGGAACCTGGACAGGAAAGCTACGGACTGAAGATTTCCGACAAGAAGGAAGACCAGATAAGGGGGACACTTGGACTTCTTGCCGAATCTTATCTCAATGATACCTTTACAACAGCACCGGTGGGATTTAACAAGCATGTCTCCTTGAGTGATGGAGAGAAGCAGGAGATCGAAACGATTCTCGAGGATACAACCGGCCTTTCGACAGAAGAGCTTGAGACCTGCTACGAGGAGTGGGTGAAAAGTCAGACCGTCGCGATGGAAGATGGAAGCTACATGATGGTGGGCGGAAACTTTGTACTGGAACCGAAGGAGGGGCTTGCCTACGATACGTTTCTGACAGATATGCAGAAGGTCTGTGAGATCCTGGGACCGGGATCGGGTTTTACCGAGGAAGGAATCCGGCAGAATGCCATGGTGGAAATGACTTATGAAGACGCCCTGGAAGAATACAACAATCTGCTGGAAAAAGACGGTCTGACCGGAGGGTACGCAAGACTGTTCTGCGACTATATGGGAATTATTCTGGCAGTCCTTCCTGTGTTTGTGGCCGTGACAAGAGAAATCCGGGATAAACGGGCGCAGATGAAGGAACTGCTCTATGTAAGAAGGGCTTCCTCCTTTACGATTCTGTTCAGCAGGTATGCGGCGTTGTGCCTGTGCATGTTTGTACCGGTGCTTCTCCTGTCATGCTATCCTCTGGCGGAATGCGCCGGATTCGTGCAGGGAAAAGGAATTTCCCTGGATCTGACCGCCTTTTTCCGGTACAGTTTTGGCTGGCTTCTTCCGACCATTCTTGTGGTGACGGCGCTTGGTATATTCCTGACAGAACTGACGGGAACGGCAGCGGGCGTCCTCGTGCAGGCAGCCTGGTGGTTTCTCTCGATTTTTGCAGGCAGCGACACCATGGGTGGAGGAGCCTACGGTATGAACCTGATCCCAAGACACAATACAGAGTTTAACTACACAGGATTCCACGATCAGTTTTCACAGCTTGCATTGAACCGGGGATTTTATGTAGTGCTGGCACTGGCACTTGTGACAGCGGCAGCCATGATTTTTGAGGCAAGAAGAAAGGGGAAATGGGGAAATGGAACGATATCTCGCGGCCGGAAAAGAGTACATCCGGCATCATCTGCCGCAGCAGGCACTCGTTAGTACCGTTCTGTTTGGCGCGGCTCCCCTGATTGCCGGAGTCGAGAATTTAAATCAGCTGGAAACGGCACAGCTTCTGGATTTTTATGCCGTACTGCCCGGCATGATTCTTTTGATTCCGATTTTTCTTCCGGAACAGAATCGGGATATCCGGGATCTGATCCGGTCAAAATATACTTCCATGGGAAGCATTTATCTGATCCGGATTCTTTTAAGCGCCCTTGTGATGGTGCTTCTGACCGCGGCTTTTTTGTGGATGCTGAAACAGGGCGGATGTAGCTTCCCGGCAGGGAAATTCTTTCTGGCAGCGCTTTCCGGAATGATTTTCCTGGGAGGACTGGGAGCCGCGGCCTATGCTTTGAGCGGAAATCCGGTCATCGGATACATGTCATCCCTTGCATATTATCTGTTTTCCTTCGGCTCCGGAGAAAAATATCTGGGAAACTGGTTTTTATTTTCGCTGTCAGCAGGAAGCTATACAGAAAAACGGTATCTGGCTGTAACAGGGATCATATTGCTCCTGGCAGCAGTATGGATACGGATGCGCAAAGAGTGATCCTGAAAAAGAAGCACTTGCCTTTTCCGGAAATCGGAGTAAGATAATAGAAGACCGATGCAAAGGAGAAGGATAATGGAACGAGTGATTGTAATTGCAGTTTTTATCTGCATGATGATGACGGCGCTTCTGATTGCCCACGCAGTGGTCTTTACTGTTCTGGGTGAAAAATGCGTCTGGCTGATTAAAAGTTACCGGGATCTTCCAAAGGAGAAACGGGATCTTTACGATCCGGACCTTGTTGTAAACGGAGCCAGAAACGGGCTTGTTTTGTGGGCACTGTGGTTTGTGCTCGGAGCTGTGCTTTCCTACGTGCTGACACCGTTTCTTGTCGTGGTGTTCCTCGGCGTATGGCTGGCAGCTTTCTTTTCCGGCAGAAGCTTTAAGGAAAAAAAGTACGAAAAATATAAAAGGTCTTGACAGGGCACTCCTTTCGATCTAGAATGAAGAAAATCGAAAGGAGCTGCTTTTTGTATGAGCCCGGTATTAATGAATCAGTTTGTAAGCATGAACAGGGACGACGATAGGTAGCGCTTGTATTGTGAGAGAGTTCACAGGTACAAGCGCTTCTTGTGTTGTACCTGTGTGGAAGAAATAGAGACAGAATCACACAGGATAAGGAGAAATCTTGTGTGGTTCTGTTTTTTTGTTACCGAAAACCCAAGGTACAGCCAACAGCTCTTTTTATTCTGGCAGGAAAGGTTGTGATCGAATGGGACATAAAGACGATGCCCACATGGATGAGGATCCGGATGGAAAAGGAGAAAATAACGATCAGAAATTCATGAAAGGGTAAGGGAAAGAAAGATGGAAGAAATCAGATATATCGAAGGAAACGTAAAAAATCAGCAGGAGGAACTCAGCCTTCTGGAGCATGCAGGGGAGATTGTGGAAATACACGGAAGCATTTACAAAATCCGGAAGATGAGAGGCTTTGCATTTGTGCTGCTGCGGACGGCAAAACATGTGATTCAGTGTGTCTATTCGGAAGAGAAGGCATCCTTTTCTCTGGAGGAGCTGGAAGAGGAAAGCTGCGTGATTTTTCGGGCGGAAGTGGTAAAGGAAGAGCGGTCACGTACCGGTGTGGAGCTGCATCTGATCGGGATGGAAGTACTCTCAAGGCCGTATGAAAAAAGCCCGGTGGTCATCAATCAAAAGCAGGTGGACACATCCATCGCCACGCTGCTTGACTATCGTCCGGTGACACTTCGCAATGAAAAGGAACGTGCCATTTTCCGGATTCAGAACGGCATTACCAACGCGGTACGCAGATTTTTGCAAGGAAAGGGATTTACGGAGATTCATACACCGAAGATCGGATCCGCAGGAGCCGAAGGCGGAGCTAATATTTTCCGGCTGGACTATTTTGGAAAGGAAGCGTATCTGGCACAGAGCCCGCAGTTTTATAAGCAGATGATGGTAGGCGTCTACGAGAGAGTCTTTGAGATCGCGCCGGTATTCAGGGCGGAGAAACACGACACTTCCAGACACTTAAACGAGTATACAAGCGTGGACTTTGAGATGGGATATGTGACGAGAGTGGAAGAGCTGATGGAGATGGAGGCTGCGATGCTGAAATTCGTATTCGCTTCTCTGAAAGAAGAGTGCCAGGAAGAGCTTGCCCTCCTTCAGGTGGAGATTCCGGAATGGAAAGAAATCCCGGCGATTCCATTTGCCAAAGCAAAAGAGATTGTTGCTCAGATTCGGAAAAGACCGGTGGAGGAGCCGGAAGACCTGGAACCGGAAGAAGAAAAGCTGCTTTCCGAATGGATTCTAAAAGAGACCGGAAGCGAGCTTGTCTTTGTAACTGAATATCCGGAGAAAAAGCGTCCATTTTATGCTATGGACAGCGAGACAAATCCGAATGTGACAAAAAGTTTCGACCTTCTTTACAAAGGTCTGGAAGTCACGACAGGAGGGCTTCGGATTCACAATTACGAAGAACAGGTGGCGAAGATGAAACGAAGAGGTATGCATCCGGAAGTGTTTGAAAGCTATCTCATGGCACATAAGTGCGGACTGCCGCCGCACGGAGGCCTGGGTCTTGGACTGGAACGATTCACAAGCAGGCTGCTTGGCTTTGAAAATGTGCGCCGGGCATCCCTGTTTCCAAGAGACATCCACCGGCTGGTGCCGTAGGAAAGTAAAGCGAAGACTGTGCGGAACGACATCCGCACAGCCTTCGCTTTAGTCTACCGGAGATTCCCAGGTTTCCAGAATGGCATTCAGTTCTTCCTGGCTCAGTGAAATGATCCGGTGGTTTGCGTCAAAATAAGTTTTTTCAGAAACCGCGTTCATGAAGTCTTCGTAACGGACAGTACGCTGATTCTTCAGCATGAGATACCAGTCCTCAATCCCCTTGATCTGATCAAGAATAATATAAGGTTCTGTCGGCAGGACGGTCGAAAGATCTGCTTCAGATCCTCCAGAGCGCCCATGGATGCGTTCGCATCATTCTGCATCAATGTATCGATGTCACGTAGAGTCTGTGTCTGGCCTTCCAGAATAAACTGTTTTGTTTTCAGTGTGGTGCAAAGAAGCTTGACCACTTCATAGAAACGGCGGATTTCCGCTTTGCTGGTAGGAAGGCTGAGCTTCAGGGAAATTGCATTTTCGTTTACGGAAAGCTCCATCCCTCTTGCAAGTTTTTCCGGATCATACAGAAGGGTACAGTTCCCGGTTTCACGCTCTATGAGCCGGAAATTTTCATCGGCGGTCCCATAAGACAGGCCGGACAGACGGATCACATCCTCCAGGGTCAACGGTTTTCTGAAAATAGATTTTTGACGGATCTCTACAGTTACGGACATAGGATCACCCCTGATTTCATTATACAATAAGGAAAGAAAGAGAACAATCGCAAAGCATTTCCCTGGCAGAACTGTAGTTCCGAGCGGTTTAGTACGGTTAGCTAGCCAGTTTTCGTTAAGAGAACCGTAGTTACATACGATTTACTACGGTTACCAGCTCGATTTTCGTTGTAAGCACCGTAGTCACCCATATTTTACTACGGTTCTAAAAGAGAGTTTCCTTGACAGAACCGTAGTTTTATCGCACAGGCGGATAACTGGCGATGATCTTCTAAGTCAGGTAAGAACTAGATAGTGAAAAAGCAGGAAATATAGAAAATTGAAACGAGAAAATTCAGAAAATTAGCACTCAAGTGTTGACAGTGCTAATAAAAAATGCTATTGTTATATCGTCGATAGAACAGACAAACAGAAACTGGAAATAGATTAAGAGAATCATTCGTAAGGAGGAAGAAAGGTATGAATATTAACAAATTCACACAAAATTCTATGCTTGCGGTACAGGGATGCGAGAAGATCGCAGACGATTACGGAAATCAGGAGATCGAGCAGGAGCATCTGCTTTATTCCCTGCTGACACAGGATGGGAGCCTGATTCTGAAGCTGATGGAAAAGCTCGGGATTCAGAAAGAACTGCTGATTGAGCGTGTAGAGCAGGCGCTCAGGAAGCGTCCGAAGGTACAGGGCGGACAGCTCTATATCGGTCAGAATCTGAACAAGGTGCTGATCCATGCGGAGGATGAGGCAAAGCAGATGGGGGACGAATATGTTTCAGTAGAACATATTTTCCTGGCACTTCTGAAGTACGCAAACCGTGAGGTAAAAGAGATTTTTAAAGAGTTCAGCATCAATCGGGAGAATTTCCTGCGGGTGCTTTCCGAAGTCAGAGGAAACCAGAGAGTAACAAGTGACAATCCGGAAGCGACCTATGATACGCTGAACAAATACGGGTATGATCTGGTGGAACGAGCCAGAGAGCAGAAACTGGATCCGGTCATCGGACGTGACGCCGAGATCCGGAATGTAGTCCGGATTCTTTCCCGTAAAACGAAGAATAACCCGGTGCTCATCGGTGAGCCGGGTGTCGGAAAGACCGCAGTTGTCGAAGGGCTGGCACAGCGGATCGTCCGGGGCGATGTTCCGGAAGGACTGAAAAATAAGCAGCTGTTTGCACTGGATATGGGTGCGTTGGTAGCAGGAGCAAAATACAGAGGTGAATTTGAGGAACGTTTAAAAGCGGTTCTCGAGGAAGTCAAAAACAGCGACGGAGAGATCATTCTCTTCATCGATGAGCTGCACACGATCGTGGGAGCAGGAAAGACGGAAGGCTCCATGGATGCCGGCAATATGTTAAAACCAATGCTGGCAAGAGGCGAGCTTCACTGTATCGGAGCCACCACGCTGGATGAATATCGGGAGTACATTGAAAAAGACGCTGCTCTGGAGCGGCGGTTCCAGCCGGTAATGGTAGATGAGCCGACAGTGGAGGATGCCATTTCCATTCTTCGTGGACTGAAAGAGCGGTATGAAGTCTTCCATGGTGTAAAGATTACAGACAGTGCCCTGGTAGCGGCGGCAACCTTGTCAAACCGTTACATCTCCGACCGTTTCCTGCCGGACAAGGCGATCGACCTGGTGGATGAGGCATGTGCATTGATCAAGACGGAGCTGGATTCCATGCCGACCGAGCTTGACGAGCTTAGAAGAAGGACGATGCAGCTGGAGATCGAGGAAGCAGCTCTTAAGAAAGAAGACGACCGGTTAAGTCAGGAGCGTCTTGTAAAACTGCAGCAGGAGCTGGCGGAAAACAGAGAAGAATTTGCCAGACAGAAAGCACAGTGGGATAATGAAAAATCATCTCTGGAGCGGGTACACCGTCTGCGTGAAGAGATTGAAAGTGTCAACCAGGAGATTCAAAAAGCCCAGAGCAGCTACGATCTGGAAAAGGCGGCAGAGCTTCAGTACGGCCGTCTCCCACAGCTGAAGAAACAGCTGGAGGAAGAAGAAGCGAGGGTTAAAGATGAAGACATGTCTCTGGTACACGAGAGTGTAACAGAAGAAGAGATTGCGAAGATCGTTTCCAGATGGACCGGAATTCCGGTAGCCAAGTTAAATGAAAGTGAGCGGAGCAAGACTCTTCACCTGGATGAGCAGCTTCATAAACGGGTGATCGGACAGGACGAAGGTGTTACCAAAGTGACAGAAGCTATCATCCGTTCCAAAGCGGGTATCAAAGACCCGACAAAGCCGATCGGATCCTTCCTGTTCCTTGGACCTACCGGAGTCGGAAAGACGGAGCTTGCCAAGGCACTGGCGGAAAGCCTGTTTGACGATGAAAAGAACATGGTTCGTATTGATATGAGTGAGTATATGGAGAAATATTCCGTGTCCCGACTGATCGGAGCACCTCCGGGATATGTCGGATATGACGAAGGCGGACAGCTCACAGAGGCAGTCCGGAGAAAACCGTATTCGGTTGTCCTATTTGATGAGGTGGAAAAGGCACATCCGGATGTATTCAACGTCCTCCTGCAGGTACTGGATGACGGGCGGATCACGGACTCTCAGGGACGGACGGTAGACTTTAAGAATACGATCCTGATCATGACATCCAATATCGGTTCTGTCCACCTGCTGGAAGGAATCGATGAGAACGGAAACATCCGCCCGGAAAATGAAGAGCTTGTTATGAACGAACTGAAAGCGCATTTCCGTCCGGAATTTCTGAACCGTCTGGATGAGATCATCATGTTCCGTCCGCTGACGAAAGAAAACATTACCGGAATTGTTGATCTGCTTGTCAAAGATGTCAATAAACGTCTAGCAGACCGGGATCTGCACATTGAACTGACAAAGGATGCCAAGAAGCACATTGTCGAGGGCGGCTACGATCCGATGTACGGCGCAAGACCGCTGAAACGGTATCTGCAGAAATATGTGGAAACCCTTGCAGCCAAGCTGATCCTGGAAGGAAATGTCGGATCCGGCGATACGATCATTATCGATGAAAAGGACGGAGAACTGATTGCCAGCACCGGCGGACGGGTGCCGATGGAATATCAGGAAACAGAATAATAAAAGAAACCGGGTAGTACTCATAGAGCACTGCCCTGTTTTTTTGCTTTTTTATAGAAAATATCTATTAGAGCAGAAGACATATTTATGATACTTTAAAATAGATACTTAGAAAGCGAGTACGGGAAACGATGATACAGGATTACATGTGCAGACCGGAAGCATCGGATCAGGGGATTACCGGTCTGATCCGGGAATACGATCTTCCGGTTCCGGAAATATATAAAAAGAGAGAACAGATGATCAAAGCTGCAGTGCTGGAAAGAGAGAAACGGAAGAAACCATTCTGTACGTTGCCTTTTGACCATACGCTGGAGGCAGAGAATATGGGCGGGAACATCCGTTATGGAAATGAGAAAGCAGGACCGAGGGCGGCTGCCCCGGTCTGCAGTTCTTTGGAGGAACTTTCTTTTCTCTCCCGGATGGATCCGGAAAGCGGTAGAATGGCAGAAACACTGGCGGCGTGCCGAATGCTCAGAGAGCAGGGAGAGGAAGTGGTATTTCAGATGTCCGGACCTTACACGATCTGGAATACGCTGATTGAACTGAAACAGGTCTTTAAGGCCGTCAGAAAAACACCGGAACAGGTGGAAGCGCTGTTTCAGAAGCTGGAGGAGGATCTGCTCGGCCTGCTTCTGGAAGTGAAGAAAAACGGTGTACGGATGGTCAGTTACGCAGATTCCGCAGGAGGGCTTTCTATTCTTGGCCCCCGTATGTTAGAATGGACAACAGACGTGTTTACGGCACCATTTCTGCGAAAAGCAGAGCACATCCTTGGACAGGAGATGGTGATGATTCTTTGTCCGAAGACAGCCTGTGCGCTGGAAGACACCGGATCTGCGGTGAGAGAGGAGATTGCCCTGCCGGAAGAGATGACGTATCAGAAAGCCTGCATCTATGCAGCAGGGAAAGCCCGGTTTCCGGCTCAGATGTGTATCAATGGCGGCGGGAGCGTGCTGAAAAGCAAAACATTACAGGTGATCAGGCTTTGCCGGAATGAAATAGAGGAGTAATAGCGAAGACGCCGGGAGGCGAAAAGGAGGAACAACATGAGTTCAAAGGAAGAATTATTAAAACGGATGTCCGACGGCGTGGTGGACATGGAAGAAGATGATGTGGCTGAGGCCGCGCAGGAATTTATCGATGCGGGATACCCGGCACTGGAAGGAATCATGGACGGGCTGATTGACGGAATGAACCGGACAAGCGTTCTGTTTGAAGAGGAAGAGTATTTCGTGACCGATGTCCTGCTCTGCTCGGACGCCATGTACGCAGGATTAAACGTATTAAAACCGCATCTCCCGGAGGAAGACCCGGAGAGCAAAAAGAAAGCGGTGATCGGTGTTGTAGAAGGAGATACCCACGATATTGGAAAAAATCTGGTTAAGATTATGATGGAGACGGCCGGTTTTGAGATGGTGGATCTTGGAAGAGACGTGCCGCTCCAGAAGTTTGTGGATACGGCAAAGGAGACCCGCGCGGATCTGGTCTGCCTGTCCACGCTGATGACAACGACCATGAGCGGAATGAAGACAGTTATTGATCTGCTCAAAGAGGCCGGTATCCGGGATGAGGTCAAAGTAATGATCGGAGGGGGACCGGTATCCAAGAACTTCGCGGATAAAATCGGTGCCGACGGCTATTCGCAGAATGCAGTGGAGGCAGTGCGCCTTGCGAAAAGTCTGCTCAACATCGCATAACAGAAAGAAGAGGGAAAAGAAATGCTGACACCAAAAGAACGACTGAAAACGGTACTTTCCGGAAAGAAGGCGGACCGTACGCCTTGTATCTGCCCGGGCGGTATGATGAATATGATTACCGAAGAGCTGATGAAAACGGTTCAGATCTATCTGCCGCAGGCGCATACAGATGCCAGGATGATGGCGGGTCTTGCAAAGGCGGTCTACGAACAGGGATGCTTTGAAAATTACGGCGTGCCGTTCTGTATGACGATTGAGGCGGAGGAGATGGGCGCCGGGGTGGATCTGGGATCCAGTGCCTACGAGCCGCATGTGACAGAATACGTGATCGGGACAGTGAGTGACTGGGAAAAGCTCCCAAAACTCGATGTGACGAAAGGAAGGGCAAAGGTAGTTCTGGATGCTCTGGGGATTCTGAAAGAAGAGGGAGACGCTGTGCCGATCGTAGGAAATCTCACCGGTCCGGTCAGTACGGCAAGCTCGGTGATGGAACCGGTCGTCTTTTATAAAGAACTTCGGAAAAAGAACGCGGACGCGCATGCGTTCATGCAGTTTGTGACAGACCAGCTGATCCGGTTCGGGCAGGCACAGATTGAAGCGGGGGCGGACGTGATTGCCATTTCCGACCCAAGCGCAACCGGGGAAATTCTGGGGCCAAAATATTTTCGGGAATTTACAGTCCGGTACGTAAACCAGATTGTGGATGCCATGAAGGAGGCAGGTGCGCAGACGATTGTGCATATCTGCGGCCACATGAATCCGGTGTACAAAGAGGTGGACGAAATCCACAGCGATGCACTGAGCTTTGATTCCGTCGTACCGATGAAAGAAGCAAGAGAAGAGCTGAAAGGCCGGACACTGATGGGAAATGTCAGCACCTACACACTGGAATTCGGGGATCCGGACAAGGTGGAGACACTGGCGAAAAACTGTGTCAAAAACGGATCTGACATCATTGCCCCGGCATGCGGACTGGGAATGCGCTCACCCCTTGTCAACATCCGCGCCATCCTCCAGGCGGTGAGAGAGGAGGAGAATCATGCCTGAAATCAGAGTAAAAGGAAGCGAAAAAGCCATTCTTTGTGAGAACGGAGCCAATCTGTTGCAGACCCTCTTAAAGGAGGGCTTTTTTGTGGACAATCCATGCAACGGAAACGGGACATGTGGAAAGTGTAAAGTCAGAATCCTTTCCGGTGACGAGCCGGGTATCCGGCTTTCCTGCCTGGTAGAGGTGACGGAAGATCTGGAGGTGGAGCTTCTTGGAACAGAAAAGGAAGGAAAGGTGCTCACTTCCGGCTATGTTCCGGAATTTGAAAAGGAATTCAGGGAGGGCTACGGAATTGCGGTGGATATCGGTACGACAACAGCGGCGCTGGATCTGGTGAGACTCTCCGATGGAGAAGTACTGGGCCAGGAGTCCATGCTGAATGCCCAGAAGCAGTTTGGCCAGGACGTGCTGACACGGATCACCTATGAGTACGACCACCCGGATACCGGGATTGCGGACCTTCAGCGGGCAGTCGTGGAGTCTTTGAATGAAGAGATCCGGCAGCTCTGCGAAAAAGCCGGTATCGAAAAAGAGGAGATCCGGGAGATAGATGTGGCGGCAAACTGTACAATGATGCATATGTTGCTCGGAGTAGATGCAAGATCCATCGGACGCGCGCCGTACCGGCCGGAATTTACAAAAGCACAGAAATTAAAGGCGGCCGGGATCGGCCTGTGGGCAGGGGAAGAGACCATGCTCTACTGCCTGCCGTCGGTTTCTGCCTATATCGGTGCGGATATCGTGGCAGGCGTGCGGGTCTGCGGCCTGCATGAGGAAACGGAGAAGGTGCTTTTTATCGATATCGGCACGAACGGAGAGATTGTCCTTGCAGGCGGAGGACATCTGCTCAGCTGTTCCTGCGCGGCGGGACCTGCGCTGGAAGGAATGAATATCAGCTGCGGAATGAGGGCGGCGGACGGAGCGGTGGAGGATGTCCGGATCACCGAAGACGGAATCCGGCTTACTACAATCGGAGACGGAGAGCCGGAAGGACTTTGCGGAAGCGGAATCCTGGCAGCGGTCAAAGAGCTTCTCCGTACCGGACTTGTCAAAAAGACCGGAGTTTTTGTCAAAAAGGATGCTCTGGATCCGGAAGATTACCGCTATGATCTGATCCGTCTGAACGGTACCAAACGGGAGCTGATTCTTGATGACGAACGGGATCTGTTCATCACACAGGGGGATGTCCGCCAGGTACAGCTTGCAAAAGGAGCGATTCTCTCCGGATTTACCGCCCTTCTGAAAAAGGCGGGGATCGAGATGAAGGATCTGAAAAAAGTACTGATTGCCGGGCAGTTCGGAGCCCATCTTCCGGCAGAGTTCCTCACCGGTGTGGGAATCCTGCCAGAAGAGGTGGAGGACCGCCTTGTCTATGTGGGCAATTCTTCCAAGACCGGAGCCTACATGACACTGATGTCAGAGACGATGAAGCAGGAGATGGAAGCACTGGCGGAGAAAATCGAATATATGGAACTTGCCGAGACAGAAAATTACGAACGGATTTTTACGGAAAGCATGATCTTTCCGGGAAACTGACGGAGGTGAAAAGCAGATGAAAGCAGAACCGAACAGACGGGATCAGATGACACCCCATGAAAGAAGGCTTGCCATGGAGAAAGGGGAAAGGACAGACCGGATTCCGGTGATTCCTTTTATCGGAGAGATTTCCGGCCGCCTGACAGGGACATCGAGCCGGGAGTACTGGCACGATGCCGGGAAAATGGTGGAGGCGGAGATTGCGGCCTTTAACCGGCTGGGACACGACGAACTCAGCCTCGGCCCGAATACGTGCGGGATTCTGGAGGCCCTTGGAGGGAACGTTGTCTACCCGGAGGAGGGAATGCCTTACTTTGAAGGAAGATATCTGACAGACTACCGGATGCTGGATGGGATGGAGCCGGTACGTCCGGAACAGTCGAAGCGTCTGCTGTTTTTCCGGGAGGCGCTGGAACGGATGAAAAAGGCGGCGGACGGAGTCGTGGATGTGGCCCCGAGTATCGGCGGCCCGTTTACGATTGCTGCCAATTTACGAGGCGTGGAATATTTTCTTCGTGATCTGAGAAAGGAGCCGGAACAGGTGAAGCGTCTGCTGCGCCTTGTGACAGATTCCATGAAGAACTGCGTGGACATGATCGCGCCTTATGCAGACGGTCTTCGGATGGCAGATCCGGTGGCATCCCCGGCACTGATCTCTCCGAAATATTTCCGGGAGCTGGTTTATCCTTATCTTGTGGAGATCATGGAGTATGCCGACGGGAAAATCGGGCAAAAGCCGTCCCTTCACATCTGCGGAAATACGAGAAAAGTATGGGATTATTTCCGGGAGATGCCGATCCGTGCCATCAGTCTTGACAACATTATGGATCTGGAAGAAGCAAAACAGGAACTGGGCGGCCGGATGACGATTGTAGGAAATATCCCTCCGGTGGAATGTCTCCTGCATGGCTCGGAAGAGGAACTTCGCAAAGAAATCCGGGAAGAGGTACAAAAAGCAGCGGGAAGTCCGAAAGGATATATCAGTGCCAGCGGATGCGATGTGCCGTACCAGACCGATTTTGCCATGCTGGATAGTTGGATGGATGAAATCCGTAAGATTTCCGGCTTATAGAAAATGCCTATGTCCGTATAGACATTATTGATTTGTGGAAATAACAAACTGCGTGATATCATAAACGATGATATATATTGTAACTTTTTATAAGATACAGGAGGAGAGAACATGAAAAAGAAATTAGTGAGTGTACTGCTTTGTACAGCCATGGTCACAGGACTTCTCGCAGGATGCGGAGGGGGATCCGATGATAAGGGCGGAAGCAGCGACGGAGGAAAAGAGACGATCACCATGTGGTGCCCTCCGCTTGATGACAACATGCTGGAAAACTGGGAGCCGCTTTTAGAAGACTTCAAAGAGGAAAATAACTGTGAAATCGATATCCAGATTCAGCCTTGGGAAAACTATGAAGAAAAATGGTCCACAGGCGCGGCATCAGGTGAACTGCCGGACATCGGATATATGTATGCGGAGATGTTCCCTACTTACATCGATTCCGGAGCCGTGGCGGACATGAGTGAATACATTACGGATGAAGACAGAGAAGAATATCTCTATCTGGATCATGGGTATATGATGGACGGACAGTACGGATTTCCGATTGTAACAGGAGTACCGTTTGTTCTTTACTATAACGAAGACATTCTGAATTCCCTTGGCGAACAGCCGCCGGAGACATGGGAAGACTTCGCGCGCATCTGTGAAAAAGCAACACAGGATACAGACGGTGACGGCAAGGTTGATCAGTACGGATATGCAGTCGGATTCAATAATGGAAGCATGAACATGCTTTACCTTCTGAACGCATATTTTTACAGCTTGTTGTGGCAGGCAGGAACAGATATCTACAACGATGACTATAAGACTGTGAAATTCAACGATGAAGCAGGTGTAGAGGCAGCGGAATTCTTCTACAGCCTGAAAGACTATATGCCGGAGAACATGATGTCTCTTGCGGCTGAGGATGCATTTTCTACAATCTTCGGACAGGGAAAAGCGGCGTTCGGAGTAACACGTTCTTCCGCAATTCAGGAGACACTGTTTGCAGAGTCCTATCCGGATCTGAACTGGAACTATGTTACATCCTTAAAGAATAAAGATTATGGTACATTCGGAGCAACAGACTGTCTGACTTTATCTTCACAGGCGGAAAATCCGGAACTTTGCATGAAGCTGATCAAGTACATCACAGGATCCGAGTTCATGACAGAGTACCACAAGATTGCTTCCGGCGCTCCGCTGACAAAGAGTGAGCAGTACCAGGGAGATCCGAAGATGGAACGAATTGTAACTGAAGACAGAGATAAATACCGTCCGCTTCAGGTAGGACCTTGCGGAAGCGATATTCTTCAGAACCTTGCAAGCGAGCTTCAGGGAATGATGGAAGGAAGCAAGAGCCCTCAGGAAGCAATGGACGATGCTGCCCAGTACGCGAATCAGGCTCTGGATGAATATTGGGCTGATAAAGAATAAACCGGCTTTGGCGGTTACAGAAAAGGAGCAGAGATGAAAAAAAGGAGAAAGTTTTTATCCACCATCGCGCCCTACGGGTACGTGATGCCGATCAGCCTGATTCTTCTGACCTTCGTGGTCGGATCTGTCGTGATCTCGCTGATCTTCAGTTTTACAAAATACAACCTGCTTCTGGATCCGGAGTTCATTCAGTTTGATAATTATAAAAGGATGCTGACAGATCCGAAGATGCATCTGGCTGTTATAAATACACTGAAAGTCATGGTACTGGTAGTTCCTTTGCAGGTAGTATTATCTGTACTGTTTTCCGTGCTGGTAGCATCCAGAAAGCATACTCTGATCGGTAAAATTGCCAAGGCGGCAATCTTTATTCCGGTGATTTCATCCAATGCGGTCGTCGGTACTGTATGGAAAACAATGTTGAATGCAAGAATTCCGGTACTTTCGGATCTGCTGGATCTTTTCGGTATCGATACCGCAATGCTTCTTGGAAGCAGTACCACTGCAATCGTTACGGTGTCCATGATCATGGTGTGGAAAAGCTTTGGATACTATATGGTACTGAATCTCGCGACACTTCTGTCCATACCGGACAGTTACTATGAGGCTGCAAAGGTGGATGGAGGCGGAACACTTCAGCGGTTCCGGTACATTACTCTTCCACTGATGAAACCGGCGATTATCATGGATGTATTTTTAAGCGTGGTCAGCTCACTGCAGAGCTTTGAACTGATTTATACAATGACCGGAGGCGGTCCGGCAAATTCCACTATGACGATGGTATTTTATGCGTACAATCTGACATTTAAAACCGGAAAGGCCGGATATGCCATGGCGGTATCCAATGTGCTGTTCCTGCTTGTTCTGGCAGTCATGGTGCTGCAAAAAGGATTCATGAAGCGGGAAGCTTCGGAAATATAGAGGGGAGGAAGAGCATGAAAGGAAAGAAAAAAATACCGGGATTTCTTGGTGATCTTCTTCTGCTTGCGACAGCGGTGTTCTGTGTGCTTCCATTTATCTACATGATTCTGATGTCATTGAAAAGCACGGTAAATGCCTATGATTTCAGTTTCAGTTTGTCCGAAGCAACACTGGAACAGTATATTAAGATTTTTACCAAAAACAATTTTTTGCAGTATCTGACTAACAGTGTGATTGTGTCATTTGGGGGAGTTGCCCTGACACTGCTCTGCAGCTGTCTGGCTGGATATTCATTTGCAAAGCTGAAGTTTAGAGGAAATGACAAGATTTTCTTTTTTCTGATGATGACGATGGTTGTACCTTCGGAAGTGATTATTGTACCACTGTACCTGATTGTCCGTGGATTTGACTGGATTAATACATTCCGGGCGCTGATCCTGCCGCTCCCGACGGCGTTTGGGGTTTTTATCATGCGGCAGGCAATCATCGGGGTTCCAAAAGAGCTGATTGAGTCTGCAAAACTGGACGGCGCCGGTGATATGAAGATTTTATGGAGAGTGATCCTTCCGCTTGTGAAGTCTTCCATGATGACACTTGCCATTTTCACTTTTGTAGGTGCATGGAATAACTTTATCTGGCCGCTGGTTGCAACAACGGAGGATTCCATGAGGACGCTGCCTCTTGCCATCAGCACGATGAAAACAGCCTATGATTCGGATGTAGGGCTGACTATGGCAGGTGCAGCAGTGACCTTCCTTCCGCCGTTTATCTTTTATCTGATTTTACAGTCGAAATTCGAAGAGGGAATCACCATCAGCGGAATGAAGGGATAACCGCCTGGGAAAAGAATAGAAAAGAAGCAGGATTTTGCTGGAATCCTGCTTCTTTTGCTGTTACCATAGAAGCAGAAGAGAAAGGCGGCGAAGAGGATGAGACGGATTATTTTTCATATTGATGTGAATTCCGCGTATTTAAGCTGGACGGCAATCGAATACTTAAAAAGAGGGGATGAGGAGGATATCCGCGATATTCCGTGCATCATCGGAGGCGACAGAAAGTCAAGGCACGGGGTTGTCCTCGCCAAGTCCATCCCTGCAAAGGCCTACGGCATCCGCACCGGGGAGCCGGTCGTGTCGGCCATCAAAAAATGTCCGACCCTTCGGATGGAGCCGCCGGATCACAAGATGTACGCAAGGTACAGCAGGAATCTGATGGATCTTCTGCGAAGCTACACGCCGGACATCGAGCAGCTCAGCATCGACGAATGTTTCCTCGATTTTACCGGCATCGCCCACCGGTTTGCCACACCGATTGACGCGGCTTTTGAGATCAAGAACCGGATCCGGGAGGAGTTTGGGTTTACCGTGAATATCGGGATTTCCACCAACAAGCTGTTGGCAAAGATGGCCTCCGATTTTGAAAAGCCGGACCGGGTGCACACTCTGTTCCCGGAGGAGATCGAGGAGAAAATGTGGCCGCTTTCCGTTTCGGAGCTTTACATGGCGGGAAAGGCAAGCGTGGAAGTGCTGAAAAAGCTGGAAATCCGTACTATCGGGGAGCTGGCTCATGCGGATCCGGATTATCTGGAGATCCATCTGAAAAGCCACGGCAGGCTTCTGTGGGAATTTGCGAACGGACAGGGGGATGACGTTGTCCGGTCCGAAGAGGAAGAGGCAAAGGGGATCGGAAATTCCACCACCCTTTCCGAGGATGTCGAAACAGAAGAAGAGGCGAGGAAAGTACTTCTGATGCTTTCCGAAAGTGTCGGAGGGAGACTGCGGAAGGCAGGAAAGAAGGCCGGAAGCATCACTGTGGAAATCCGGTATGCCACCTTTCAGAATGTCTCCCATCAGATGCAGATTTCACCACCCACACAGTCGGATTCCATTCTCTATCAGAAAGCGTGCGTTCTTTTTCATGAGCTGTGGAACGGGATGCCCATCCGTCTGCTTGGAATCCGGACTGCAAAACTGGAAGAAGAGAGCGCTCCGCAGCAGATGAATCTTTTCGATTATCTGGAGACGATACAGGAAACACAGAAACAGCCAAAGAGGAAGGACGAAAAGCATCAGAAGCTGGATCAGGCCCTGGATCAGATCCGGAAGAAATTCGGTGACGATGCGGTGATGCGTGCCGCTTTTCTGAAAAAAGAGGAAAAGGACCCGAAAGAGCAGGGATAGCGTTTGACAGCGGTTTCCTGGAGGGTTATAATAAAACGACGTGAAACAGGAGAAAAGAGGAAAAAACTATGGAATTTGTGTCAAGAGAATTCATACCGGTTCTGCTTGGCGGTGACATCAACACGTACAGTGTGGCGCGCGCCTTCTATGAGCAGTATCAGGTAAAGACGTATATTTTTGGAAAATATCCGACCGGACCGAGCTACCAGAGCAGGATGATCGAGTACCGGGCCAATCCAAAGATTGATACGGATGACTATTTTCTGAAAACCGTACATGCCTTTGCACGGAAACATAAAGATAAAAAGATTGTACTGATCGGCTGCGGAGACAGCTATGTAGCGCTGATCAGTAAGCATAAAGCGGAGCTTGACGATAACATTATTGCCCCGTACATTGACTTTGACCTGATGAACAGCCTTCAGCAGAAGGAGACCTTCTATAAGCTTTGTGAGAAGCACGGGGTAGACTATCCTGGAACCTTTGTTTATAAGAACGGCATGTCTATGGATTTTACCATCGACTTCCCGTACCCGGTGATCTTAAAGCCGTCCGACAGTATCAAATACTGGGAGCATCCGTTTGACACCCAGAAGAAGGTTTACACGATCCGGTCCAGACAGGAGTTAAACAGCGTCATCAAAGAGATCTACGATGCGGGATACGATGATGACCTGATTATCCAGGATATGATTCCGGGAAATGACGAGTACATGCGTGTGCTGACTTCCTATTCCGACAAAAACGGAAAGGTGAAAATGATGTGTCTGGGACATGTACTGTTAGAGGAGCACACACCGCACGGACTTGGAAATCATGCGGTGATCATCACCGAGCCGAATCAGGAGCTGATGAAGCGGGTAAGAAATCTTCTGGAGGATCTGCACTATGTAGGATTTTCCAATTTCGATATCAAGTACGACAGACGGGACGGAAAGTACAAGTTTTTCGAGATCAACACAAGACAGGGACGGAGTAACTACTATGTGACCGGTTCCGGGTTCAATATTGCAAAATATATTGTAGAAGAATATGTGTACGGAAAAGAACTGAAGTTTGAGACTGCAAAGGAAGAGCACCTCTGGATGGTTGTTCCGAAGGCGGTCGCATTCAAATATGTCAAAGATCCGGAGTCAAAAGCGAAGATGAAGAAACTGATCAAAGCAGGAAAGATGGTCAACCCGGTCTTCAAGAAGGGAGATCTTGGATGGCCGAGACTTTACCGGATGCTGCGGACACATTTCAGCCACTTTATCAAATTCAGGAAGTACTACAGCTAGAAGGCTGGAAATGACAGGAGGAGCCATGAAGAAAAAATTAGGGGTAATCGGCGGCATGGGACCGGAGGCAACCGCATATTTTTACGAGGAAGTGATCCGGCATACGAAAGCGGACTGTGACCAGGACCATCTGGACATGACCATCTTAAGCCATGCTTCCATGCCGGACCGGACGAAAGCGATCCAGACGGGAGAAAGCCGGAAGCTTCTGCAGGCGATGGCCGAAGATATCCGGATCATGGAAGCGGTCGGTGCGGCCAATCTTGCAATTCCATGCAACACCTCGCATTATTTTTATGATCAGATTCAGGAAATGACAGACATTCCGATCATCCACATGCCGAGGGAGACGATCCGCTACGCAAAAAGCCATTATGAAAATGTAAAGCGGATCGGAATCATGGGGACAGACGGAACGGTATCTGCCGGTATTTACCGGAAAGAGTGCGAAGCTTTGGGAATCGAGGAGATTGTGCCGTCGGAAAAAAGACAAAAAGACGTCATGTCTCTGATCTACGATGATGTCAAAGCCGGAAAAAAAGGAGATTATCAGAAGTTTGAGCGGGTGATGGAAGAGTTCATCAAAAAGGACTGCGATGTGGTGATTCTGGCATGTACCGAGATTTCGGTCTTTAAAAAAGATCACGTGCTGCCGGAGATCTGCCTGGATGCCATGGATGTGCTGATTCGGGAGTCCATCATGAGGTCCGGGGCCTGCTATCAATAAAGAAAAGGAGAAAATGTATGTCACAGAGGAAAAGCGATACCTTGAAAACATATGCTGATCTGATGGAGGAGTGCGGTCTTCTTGTAAAAGCAGAGTTCTTCGGACAGGAAGACACTCATCCGGAAGTGCTGACCTATGACTCACGGGAAGTGACGGAAAATACGATGTTCATCTGCAAAGGTGCGGCATTTAAGGAAGAGTATCTGACTTCCGCCGTGGAAAAGGGAGCAATCCTTTATATCAGTGAGAAAGAGTACGATACCGGAAAGGACATTCCGCATATCCTTGTAAAAGATATCCGTAAGGCGATGGCGGTACTGGCAGATGTCTTCTACGGTTCCGCATGGAAAGAGCTTACCGTGACCGGAATCGGCGGAACAAAAGGAAAATCCACTTCCGCATATTACATGAAATCGGTTGTAGATGATTATATGAAAGAGACCGGAAAGCCTGAGAGCGCCGTGATTTCCTCCATCGATATCTATGACGGTGTCAGCAGAGTGGAGTCCCACATCACAACACCGGAGGCGGTAGAGCTTCAGCGCCATTTCCGGAACGCGGTGGACAGCGGAATTACTTTTGCGGAGATGGAAGTATCCAGCCAGGCGCTCAAATACAACCGGGTGGACAGGATGCGCTTTGATGTTGGAATCTTTTTGAATATTTCAGAAGACCATATCAGTCCGATTGAGCATCCGGATTTTGAGGATTACTTTACATCCAAGATGAAAATGTTTGCCCAGACCGATCATGCGGTAGTCAACCTGGACGCGGATTTTTCAGACCGGATTCTGGAAGCTGCCAGGGCGGCAGGCGACCTGACCACGTTCAGCCAGAAGGACGAGGGGGCAGACTACTTTGCGTACAACATCCGGAAAGACGGACATGAGACGAAGTTTTCCGTACGTTCCAAAGACGGGGAGGAAGATTATGTCCTGACCATGCCGGGCCTGTTTAATGTGGAAAACGCGGTGGCGGTCATTGCGGCGGCAAAGATTCTTGGCATTCCGGATTCCTGCATTCATTCAGGACTGGAAAAAGCAAGATCCAGCGGACGGATGGAGCTTTACGCAAGCAGGGACAAAAAGATCATTGCCATTGTCGATTATGCCCACAACAAGCTCAGCTTTGAAAAGCTGTTCTCCTCTACGAAGGAGGAATATCCGGACTACGCCATCAAGTCGGTGTTCGGATGCCCGGGAAAGAAAGCCTACATCCGGAGAAAGGATCTGGGAACTATCGCGGGACAGTATTCCGAAAAGGTGTATCTGGCGGCGGAAGATCCGGGATATGAGCCGGTGGAAGAGATTTCCGGCGATATCGCCCAGTATGTGAAAGCCCAGAACTGTCCGTATGTGATGATCGAAGACCGTGGGGAAGCCATCCGTACAGCGATCGAGGAGTCAGAGGACAAGACCGTGATCCTTGTGACAGGAAAGGGAAATGAGACACGTCAGAAGTACGGAAGTGAGTACATCGACTGTCCGTCCGACGTGGAATATGTGAAAAAATATCTGGAGATTTACGACCAGACTCATTAAAGAAAAATGCCGGGGATGTGCTTCCCCGGCATCATTTGTCAGAAGGCCTCATTTCGTTCGGCGTTTGTGATAAAGTCAACCAGCTCGGAGACAAAGTCGGCGGTCCGGTTATCGCGGTCAAACTCCTGGTTGAACTCGACGATATCATACGATACAATCGGCAGTTCTTTCATCAGAGTTCCCATCATTTCATAGACTTCTTCTTCCGTAAAGCCGCTTTTGACAGGAACAGACACTCCCGGCATCAGGGCCGGATCCATGGAGTCAATGTCAAAGCTCAGATGGAAGTAGTTCAGGCGGGAGAGATACTGTACCGCCTCGGAGAGACACGAAGCCAGTCCCTTTTTGCAGATCTCCGGATAGGTATAGAAGCGGATCCCAAGATCCTTCATGATCGTAAGCTCCGGCGGATCGATATCCCGAAGTCCAAGATATACAATGTTCTCAGGGCGGATCTTGGCACCCGGGTGTAAGAATCCGGTGAGTTTAGGATCGCCAAGTCCCAGAAGAGAAGCTACCGGCACACCGTGAATATTTCCGGTTACCGTCGTGGCATCCGTATTGATATCCGCATGGGCATCGATATAGATCATCCCGGTCTCCTCCTGAAAGTGATCCTTTACATAGACACTGGCAGCCGAGGCAGAGCCCATCACCACACTGTGGTCACCGCCCAGAAACAAAGGCGTCTTTCCTGTCTCAAATACAGAATACATATACTGGGCAATGCTCTGACAGGTAGCAGCCACGGTATTCCGGTTTTTTAATACGCAGTCCGGATCTTCCTCCATAATGATTTCCGGAAGCTTTACAATTCTTAAATTTTCGTAACGATTTCTCAGATAATCCAGACTATATTTCAGTCCTGGTGCGCCAACCCCAAAGTGCATCGGACATCCAAAAATACTGAACATAGCAACCTCCAATGATATAGTTTTTGTGCCTAACCAGTATAACATGAGGGTATGGAAAAGACAAGGAGGGCTCTAAGATGACGGTTGGCGAAAAGTAACAATTATGCTATGATTACTTATATTGATAGTAAGAACTGTCAGAAAGTATGCGGGCTTATGAGAGCAATTGAGCTTTTACAGGCAGTCCGGTATGAGCCGGCAGGAGAGAAGATCCGGTTTCCGGACAGAGAGATTTCCGGAGTCAGCCTCGATTCCAGAGACTGCCGGGAGGGTTCGGTGTTTGTATGCATCCGGGGAAGCGTATGCAACGGGAGCCGCTATGCAAAAGAAGCGGTCCGGCATGGAGCAAAGGTTCTGGTGGCAGCAAAAGAAGAGCAGGAACTGATCGGTAAGATACTTGGGCAATTCTCGGAATGTGAAGGAGTCCTTGTAGAGGATGAGCGGGAGGCAGCGGCCCTTCTGGCGGCAAGGTACGAAGGAGAACCGTCGAGATCCATGATGATGATCGGCGTGACAGGAACCAAGGGAAAGACGACGACAGTCAGCATGATCCGGAAGATCTTATCGGAGGCCGGAATCCGGACCGGAATGATCGGAACGACCGGGCAGTTTGACGGGAAGGAGCATCTGCCGTCCGAACATACGACGCCGGATGCGGTGACCTTGCAGAGAAGCCTTGCAAGAATGAGGAAAAATGCCTGCCGTGCCTGTGTGATGGAAGTATCCTCCCAGGCATTGAAGCTTCAGAGAACGAAGGGGATCTGCTTTGATACCGGCGTGTTTTTAAATCTGGGGGATGATCATATCGGAAGATTTGAGCACGCGGACAAAGAGGAATATCAGGCATGCAAGAGGAAACTGTTTTTACAGAGCCGGGAGGCAGTGGTCAATGCGGATGATCCGGCATGGAAGCAGATGCTTGCGGGTACGGGATGTCCGTTTCAGACCTTTGGTATCCGAAATGGAGACTTCCGGGCGGTAAAGATACGGACGGAAAGCTTTGTCCAGGGGCATCCGGGAGTGGAGTTTGACATCGGGAAGGTGCATTTTCAGATCCCGGCACCCGGAATCTTTACCGTATACAATGCGCTGGCAGCTGTCCGTGTCTGTATGCAGTACGGCGTAACGCCGAAGACGGCAGCCGGATCCCTTCTTGATTTTCAGGTAAAGGGACGGATGCAGTTTTTCTCCATCCCGGGAGGAGGAGAGGCGGTCATCGATTACGCGCACAATGCCATGAGCCTTGAAAGTGTGCTTACGACGCTTCGGGCATACCGACCGGCCCGGCTGATTACGGTGTTTGGCTGCGGAGGCCAGAGGGCGAAGGAACGTAGATTTCAGATGGGCGAAGTCTCGGGAAGACTGTCGGATCTGACGGTGATTACATCTGACAATCCAAGATGGGAGGCCCCGGAGGCGATTATGGATGACATCGAGACCGGAGTACGAAAGACAGACGGGAAGTATCTTCGGATCACGGACCGGAAAGAAGCAGTGAAACAGGCGGTGGAGATGGCAGGACCGGGCGATCTGGTTGTGATCGCGGGAAAAGGCCACGAGAATACCCAGGAGATTCAGGGTGTTTTCTATCGGATGGATGAACAGGAATTGGTAGAGGAAGCATGTACGCAGAAATTATTATAGATATCACACATGAAAAACTGGACCGGACCTTTGAGTATAAGGTGCCGGAAGAACTGGAAGGGACACTTGCCGTCGGAAGCAGCGTTCTGGTTCCGTTTGGAAACGGGGACAAAGTCCGAACAGGTTTTATCATCGGATTTTCGGAAAAGAGCAGCTTTGATCCGGCAAAGATCAAAGAGATCAGGGGAAAAGCTCCGAAAAGTGTCCGGATCGAGGAGAATCTGGTAGCGCTGGCAGCCTGGATGAAAGAGCATTACGGCGGCACGATGATCCAGGCGCTTAAGACGGTCTGGCCGGTGAAGAAACAGGAGCGTCCAAAAGAAAAACGGATCATCCGCCGGACTGTCACAGAGGAAGAAGGAAGAGAGTGGCTTGCTCTGTTCCAAAGGAAGAATCAGAAGGCAAGGGCAAGGCTTTTGGAGGCGCTTCTGGAAAATGAGGAGCTGGATTACGGCTGGATTTTGAGAAAGCTTGGTCTGACCGCTTCGGTTGTCCGGGCACTGGAGGAAATGCAGATTCTTACCGTGGATACAGAAACGGTATGGAGAAATCCGGTCAAGGCATCCGAAGAGCAGACGAAGCAGATCGAATATACAACAGAGCAGAAAGAAGCAATCCGGATTTTCAAGGAGGATTTCCAGCGGGGAAATCCGGGGACTTATCTTCTGTACGGCGTGACAGGAAGCGGGAAGACGGAAGTTTACATGGAGATGATCCAAAGCGTTGTACAAAGCGGCAGGCAGGCGATTGTCCTGATCCCGGAGATAGCATTGACCTATCAGACGGTCATGCGGTTTGTGCGGGTATTTGGAAACCGGGTGTCCATTATGAATTCCAGACTGTCTGCCGGGGAACGCTATGACCAGATGATGCGGGCAAAGAATGGTGAGATCGATGTGATGATCGGTCCAAGGTCGGCGCTTTTCACCCCGTTTGAGCATTTGGGTCTGATTGTGATTGACGAAGAGCATGAAACGACCTATAAAAGCGAGCAGGTGCCAAGGTATCATGCAAGGGAGACAGCGATCGAGAGGGCCAGAATCGAAGGGGCGGGCGTGGTGCTCGGATCGGCAACGCCATCGCTGGAAGCCTTTGAAGGATGCAGGAGAGGGCAGTACCGCCTGCTCCGCCTGACCCAAAGGGTGAAGAAGCAGAAGATGGCCGAGGTGTCCGTGATCGATATGCGAAAGGAACTGCAAAAAGGAAACCGCTCCATTTTAAGTGACTGTTTACGGGAGAAGATCGAGGACCGGCTGAAGCGGCGGGAACAGGTTATGCTTTTCCTGAACCGGAGGGGATTTGCGGGCTTCCTGTCTTGCAGGTCCTGCGGATATGTAGTAAAATGTCCTCATTGCGACGTGTCTTTATCCTGGCACAGAGGGGGACGGATGGTCTGCCATTACTGCGGGTATGAGGAACCGATGATTCATACCTGCCCGTCCTGCGGTTCCCCTCACATCGGAGCCTTTAAGGCAGGGACGCAGCAGGTGGAAGATCTGATCCGGAAAGAGTTTCCGGAGGCAAAGGTGCTTCGGATGGATCTGGATACGACAAGAGGGAAGGAAAGCTACGAGACTATTCTCTCGTCGTTTGCAGATCAGGAGGCCGATATTCTGATCGGTACCCAGATGATCGTAAAGGGACATGATTTTCCAAATGTCACCCTGGTCGGGGTGCTGGCGGCGGATCTTTCCCTTTATATCAGTGACTACCGGGCGGCAGAGCGGACTTTTGCGCTTCTTTGTCAGGCGGCAGGCCGTGCAGGCCGGGGGGATCTGCCGGGAGAAGCGGTGATCCAGAGCTACAATCCGGAGCATTACAGCATACAGGCCGCGGCAAGGCAGGACTACGAGGCGTTCTTTGCGGAGGAGATGAAGTTTAGGACGCTGATGGGATATCCGCCGGCGGCTCACCTGATGGCGGTGCTGATGACGAGCGAAGATGAGGCGCTTTTAAATAAAGGGGCCTACTATCTAAAGCTGTTTGCGGGCAGGATCCGGACGGATGCAGGGCTTGAGATCATCGGGCCTGCCAGTCCTGCCATCGGAAAGGTGAAGGATCAGTACCGGAAAGTGCTTTATCTGAAGCATGAGAATTACCGCGTGCTGACAGAGGCAAAGGATAAGATGGAACAATATATTGAGATTAATGAAGGATTTCAAAACATCCGGATCCAGTTTGACTTTGATCCGGTTCAGACATTTTAATAGTAAAGAGAGGGATTCATTATGGCAATCAGAAAGATACGGGAAGTTGGAGATGACGTACTGGAAAAGCAGTGCAAAAAGGTGGACAAGATGACACTTCGGACGAAGATCCTCATTCAGGATATGTTCGATACGATGTATGACGCAATGGGAGTCGGACTTGCGGCTCCGCAGGTTGGCATCTTAAAGCAGATCATCACCATTGATGTAGGAGATCAGCCGATCGTGCTGATCAACCCGGAAATCATTGAATCGGACGGCACGCAGACCGGGGAGGAAGGATGTTTAAGTCTTCCGGGCAAATACGGCATTGTAACCCGTCCGAACCATGTCAAAGTGCGGGCGCTCAACGAGGATATGGAAGAAGTCATCTGGGAGGGAGAAGGCCTCCTTGCAAGAGCATTCTGTCATGAGATTGATCATCTCTCCGGCCTGATGTACATGCGTCTTGCAGAAGACGGCATCCATGACAATGCAGCGGAAGAAGAATAGAAAGGACTGTGACAGAGTATGAAAGTCATTTTTATGGGAACACCGGATTTTTCCGTCGGAACACTGGAGGCGCTTCTTGAGGCAGGACATGAGGTTGTCCTTGCGGTGACACAGCCGGACAAGCCGAAGGGAAGAGGAAAGGAAATGCAGTTTCCTCCGGTCAAGGAGACGGCTCTTCGGCATGGAATTGAGGTTTACCAGCCAAGAAGGATCCGGGAAAAAGAATGTATCGAGAAACTTGCCGCCTATCAGGCGGACATCATGGTTGTCATCGCTTTTGGACAGATTCTGCCAAAAGAGATTCTGGAGATGACGCCGTATGGCTGTGTCAATGTTCATGCCTCCCTGCTTCCGAAGTACCGGGGCGCGGCGCCGATTCAGTGGGCCGTGATCAACGGGGAAAAGGAAAGCGGAGTGACGACCATGCAGATGGACGAAGGACTGGATACCGGAGACATGCTGTTAAAGACAACGATTGTTCTGGATGAAAAGGAGACGGGAGGAAGCCTTCACGACAAACTTTCAGATGCCGGGGCAAAGCTTTGTGTTGAAACATTAAAACGTCTGGAGGAAGGAAGCATCCAGCCGGAAAAGCAGGGAGAAAGCCCGACGGAATATGCCCGGATGCTGAATAAAGCGATGGGAGCCATTGACTGGAATCAGGATGCGGTTTCTATTGAACGGCTGATCCGTGGTTTAAATCCATGGCCAAGTGCATATACTACATGGGACAACAAGACAATGAAAATCTGGGATGCGGATGTGACAGAAGATGTGCCGGGAACGGAAGATGCCGGACCGGGAGAGATCACGGCAGTGTCCAAAAAGGATTTCACAATAAAGACCGGAGAGAAGAGTCTGGTGATCCGGGAGCTTCAGATTCCGGGGAAAAAGCGGATGGACGCGGGTGCATTTCTGCGTGGATATCCGCTGGAAGCAGGAATGAGTTTAGGGGAGAACTGATCTGAATAAAGAAAGGGAGAGGTAGAAATGCCATTTTACTATTACTATGATCCGACGTACAGCCTTGTACTGATCGGGCTCCTCCTTTGCCTTGCGGCATCGGCACGGGTCCGTTCCACCTATGCAAAGTACGGGAGAGTGCGGAGCCGTTCCGGGCTCACCGGACGGGAGGCTGCCGAGCAGATTCTGCGAAGCGCAGGGATCTACGATGTACGGATCGAGCATGTGAGCGGAAATCTGACGGATCACTTTGATCCGGGAAACAGGGTACTGCGCCTGTCAGATGCCACGTATCAGTCTGCTTCTGTAGCGGCGGTTGGAGTGGCGGCCCACGAGTGCGGACACGCGATCCAGCATTCACGGGGATATGCGCCGCTGAAATTCAGAAGCGCTATCGTTCCGGTGGCGAATTTTGGATCTGCCATCGCATGGCCATTGATCCTTCTGGGACTGTTATTCAACAGCCGTTCTTCGTATCTGTTGATCCAGATCGGGATTCTGGCATTTTCGTTTGCCGTTTTGTTTCAGCTTGTTACCCTTCCGGTGGAGTTCAACGCATCGAGAAGGGCAGTGCAGATTCTGGGAGAGAGCGGGATGCTGCTTCCGGATGAGCTCTCCATGACGAAGAAAGTATTACGGGCTGCGGCGCTGACCTATGTGGCAGGAGCCGCCTCGGCGATTCTGCAGCTTCTGCGTATCATTCTGCTGACAGGAGGAAGACGGCGTGAATAAACCGATCGAAGAAAGAGAACTGATTCTTGCCATTTTGCTGGAGGTGACAAGAGACAAGGTGCCGGGCCACCTGGCCCTGTCAAGAGTCCTTAGCAAGTATCAGTATCTGGATAAAAGAGAACGTGCCTTCATCACAAGGGTGACGGAAGGAACGCTGGAGCATATGATCGAGATTGATTACATCATCGATCAGTTTTCCAAAACAAAAACAGCAAAAATGAAGCCGGTTATCCGTATTATTTTAAGAAGCGCGGTCTACCAGCTGAAGTATATGGATCAGGTACCGGCCTCCGCAGTCTGCAATGAGGCGGTAAGACTTGCAAAGAAGAGAGGATTTCAGAATCTTTCCGGATTTGTCAATGGAGTACTTAGGACCATCGCAAGACAGATGGATCAGGTGAAGCTTCCGGAGCATCCTCTTTCCAGACGTCTTTCTGTGCAGTATTCCATTCCGGAATGGATGGTGGAAACGTGGCTTTCGAGCTATCCGGAAGAGACGGTGGAGAAGATGCTTTCCTTTATGATGGAAGAGCATCCGACCTGTATCCGGTTTGACCCGGAACGGATCACCAAAGAGGAAATCAAAGCCCGCCTGAAAGAAGACGGAGTGGAAAAAGTGGAGGATCATCCGGTTCTCCCGTATGCGCTGTGGATTTCCGGATACGATTATCTGGGCGGCCTGGAAACATTTGAAGAAGGACTGTTTTATGTGCAGGATGCAAGTTCCATGATGGCGGTGGAAAGCCTGCCGGTCAAGAAAGGCGATTCGATTATCGATGTCTGTGCCGCGCCGGGCGGGAAAGCGCTCCATGCGGCGGAAAAGCTTGCGGGAACCGGGCATGTGGACGCCAGAGACCTGACGGAATATAAAGTGGGACTCATCGAAGAGAATATCGGGCGCAGCGGGCTTACCAATATCAGCGCGCGGCAGCAGGACGCAAGAGTGTGCGATGAGGCTTCGGTTGAAACGGCGGACATCGTCATTGCCGATCTTCCATGTTCCGGCCTTGGCGTACTTGCCACAAAGAAAGATATCCGTTACAATATGACGCCGGAGACGCAAAAAGAGCTTGCCGCGCTTCAGCGGGAGATCTTGTCCGTGGTGCACCGTTATGTGAAGCCGGGCGGAACGCTTCTTTACAGCACCTGCACCATCAACCGGGAGGAGAACGAGGAAAATACAGCCTGGTTTCTGGAACAGCACAGGGAGTTTACGCTTGAAAAGGAAAAACAGTTCCTTCCGGGCATTGATCCGTGCGACGGATTTTACATAGCAGTTATGAAAAAACAGGAGTCGAAATAGATGGAAAAGAAAGATATTGCGTCCTATACTCTTCAGGAACTGGAAGACGAGATGAAAGCCATCGGTGAAAAGCCGTTCCGGGCAAAGCAGATTTACGAGTGGATCCATGTAAAACTGGTGGAATCCTTTGATGAGATGACCAACGTATCCAAAGCTCTCCGGGAAAAGCTGGACCGGGAGTATGAGATCGCGACGGTAAGTCTGGTGGAACGGCAGATTTCCGGAATCGACGGAACGAACAAATTTCTCTTTGAGCTTTCGGACGGAAACATGATTGAGAGTGTCCTGATGAAATATAAACACGGAAACAGCATCTGCATTTCCTCCCAGGTAGGATGCAGGATGGGGTGCCGCTTCTGCGCGTCAACCATCGGCGGACTGGTGCGAAACCTCACCGCGTCAGAGATGCTGAGAGAAGTGTATGAAGTGCAGAAAATCAGCGGGGAGCGGATCTCGAACATCGTTGTGATGGGAACGGGCGAACCCCTTGACAATTATGAGAATTTCGTCCGGTTTATCCGGATGGTCAGCGACGGGCACGGGCTTCACATCAGCCAGAGAAACATCACCGCATCCACCTGCGGGATTGTGCCGAATATCCGGCGCCTGGCGGATGAGAAATTTCAGATCACGCTGGCGCTTTCCCTTCACGGATCCAACCAGGAGAAGCGGAAATCACTTATGCCCGTGGCAAATAAATATGAGCTGTCTGAAGTCCTTGAGGCGTGTGACGAGTACTTTGAAAAGACCGGAAGAAGGATCACGTTTGAGTACAGTCTGGTGCACGGTGTCAACGATACAGAAGAAGACATCCGGGAGCTGACGGCCCTTTTGAAGCATAGAAACTGCCACCTGAATCTGATTCCGGTCAACCCGGTAAGGGAAAATAATTTCAAAAGACCGGATAAAAAAACTGCAGGGATTTTTCAAAATAAACTTGAAAAAAATGGGATTAATGTTACTATAAGAAGAGAAATGGGCTCTGATATTGACGGAGCCTGTGGTCAGCTCAGAATAAAACACAGAGACAATAATAAGGAGAATGAAAATGAAAACATTTTCAATGACTGATATTGGAAGAAAAAGAGAGATCAATCAGGACTACGTGTTCGCTACAGATGAAACGATCGGGAATCTCCCGAATCTTCTTGTGGTAGCTGACGGAATGGGCGGACATCGTGCGGGTGACTTTGCTTCCAGGTTTACCGTGGAGGTTCTGGCCGAAGAGGTACAGAACTGCAAAGAGACCCATCCTGAGACGATTCTTGGAAACTCGATCCAGGCGGCAAACGAGCGGCTTTTAGAAGAGGCCGAAAAGGACAACAGGCTGGAGGGCATGGGAACGACTCTGGTCGCTGCCACGATACTGGATCATGTACTTTATTTTGCAAATGTCGGAGACAGCAGACTCTATCTGATCAACAAGGAGATCCGACAGCTTTCCAAAGACCATTCCATGGTGGAAGAGATGGTAAGGCTTGGAGGACTGACAGAAGAGGAGGCAAAGCATCATCCGGATAAAAATATCATCACACGTGCGATCGGGGTGAAGCAGAAAGTAGAGCCGGACTTTTTTGAGTACCGCTTAAAGGGCGGAGACATCATACTGATGTGCAGCGACGGCCTCACGAATATGGTAGATGACGATGAAATTTTTCAGATTGTAAAGAGCGCACGTGATATAGTGGAAGCAGTGGAAAGTCTAATTCAAAGAGCAAATGAAAACGGCGGCTCGGATAATATTGGAGTAGTACTGGCGCAGCCGTATGCAGATGAGGTGAGTGTATGGTAAAAGATGGTATTGTATTAGGGGAGCGGTATGAGATCCTCAGTAAGATCGGTGCCGGAGGCATGGCCGATGTTTACAAAGGACGCGACAATGTACTGAATCGTTATGTTGCCGTCAAAGTACTGAAAAAAGAATACCGGGAAGATGAAACCTATGTGAAGAAGTTCCGGTCGGAGGCTCAGGCCGCAGCCGGAATCATGAATCCGAATATTGTCAATGTCTATGATGTAGGCGTGGACCGCGGACTTTATTATATGGTAATGGAGCTAGTAGAGGGAATCACGCTGAAAGAATATATCGCAAAGAAAGAAAAGCTGACACCGAAAGAGGTAATCAGCATCACACTTCAGGTATGTGCCGGCATGGAGGCGGTACATAAAGGCCACATCATTCATCGTGATATCAAACCGCAGAATATTATTATTTCAAATGAAGGAAAGGTAAAAGTAACCGACTTCGGTATTGCCAAGGCGGCAAGCTCTAATACAACGAGTTCCAATGCCATGGGATCGGTCCACTATACTTCACCGGAACAGGCAAGAGGGGGCTTTTCCGATGAAAAGAGCGACATCTATTCCATCGGTATTACGATGTATGAAATGGTGACCGGTCGCGTGCCGTTTGACGGAGATTCCACAGTTGCGATTGCCATGAAGCATCTCCAGGAAGAGATCGTGCCGCCGTCAGAGTACGTGCCGATGCCGTACAGTCTTGAGCAGATCATCTTAAAATGTACCCAGAAGAATCCGGATCTGAGATATCCAAACGTGACACTGCTCGCACAGGATCTTAGAAGATCACTTTCCGATCCGAATGGTGATTTCGTGAAGAACGGCGCTGCCGCATACGGTGCAGGCGCTGATACTGTCATGATTTCCGAGTCAGACAGAAGGAAACTTCAGAATCAGTACGATGACGAGTATGATGATGACGACAGATACGACGATGAGTACGATGACGGATACGACGATGACCATGACGATGGTTACGACGATGACGATTACGATACAAGAAACCTGAAAACCCACAGGAACAAAGAGGAACACACCGGCAAGAAGCCGAAGATGAGCAATATGATGAAGATCATTATTGCGCTGGTGGCAGTCCTTGTTGTCTGTGCGGCAGCTTACGGAATCGGAAGCGCGGTAGGCCTTTTTGGAGGAGGCTCCGGCAGTCAGGAAGAGGAAGAAGTCCGTATGGCGGACGTTCCGAATCTTGCCAACCTTGGCCTGACAGAAGACCAGGCAAGAGAAGCTGCCGAGAAAGCAGGATTCAAGCTGGAAGTATCCGGCACCGAAGCGTCTGACCAGGACGAAGGTACTGTCATCGATCAGGATCCGGAATATGGAGAAGAGGCTGAGAGAGGAAGCACGATCAATGTTGTTTTAAGTGCAGGACCGTCGACCGTGACTGTTCCGGATGTAACCGGTGATGATGTCAGCACGGCAACCGAGAAGATTGAGGCCGAAGGACTCAGCGTGGGTTCCACAAGTGAAGAGTACAGCGATGAGTACGATGAAGGAGAAGTGATCCGGACGACACCGTCTTCCGGCAGTGAGGTGGAAGAAGGCTCCACAGTTAATCTGGTAGTCAGCCAGGGAGTAAATCCGGAGGATGAGATGGTGACAGTTCAGAGCTTTGTCGGCATGCCGGAGAGAAATCTGACATCCTGGGCGGAAGATAATGGCATCAACGTAGACCGGTCCGAGGACTACAGTGATGATGTGGGCGTAGGAAGAATCATTTCCCAGTCTCTGACATCCGGCACTGTGGCAAAAGGCACGACCATCAGCTACGTGGTGAGCCTTGGAGGAGAGCCGGACGAAGAAGAACCGTCGGACAGCAGTAATAATAATGACAACAACAGCAGTGACAATACCAATAATGGAGGAAGCGATTCCTCATCCGGAAACGATTCCGGATCTTCTACATCTTCGGATGGACCGGTCTGGGAGAGTAACATCGCATCCTGGGTACAGGAAAACGGAAATCCGAAATATAATGTGGAATACGAGAAAAATTCTTCAGTAAGCCGCGGACAGGTGATCCGTTACGAACAGAATTCTGACGGAAGTTACACCTTCTATGTAAGCCTCGGCTAAGGACAGGATGCGGACAAACATACAAGGAGACTTTCATGAAGGGTAAGATTGTGAAAGGAATTGCCGGATTCTACTACGTTCACGTAGTAGAATCCGGTGTTTATGAATGTAAGGCAAAAGGGATCTTCCGAAAGGAGAAGATCAAACCGCTTGTAGGAGACAATGTCGAAATTGATGTGATCAATGAGTCGGAGAAAACGGGGAATATCACAGAGATCCTGCCAAGGAAAAATGAACTGATCCGTCCGGCGGTCGCAAATATCGATCAGGCACTGATTGTATTCGCGGTGACAAGCCCCAAACCCCATCTGAATCTGCTGGACAGGTTTCTGATTATGATGGAGAGTAAATCCATTCCGGTGACGCTCTGCTTTAATAAAAAGGATCTGGCAGACGAAAAAGAATGGGAAATGTTAAAAGAGATTTATGAAGCCTGTGGTTATCCGGTTATATTTACCAGTGCCGCAAAAGAGGAGAATATCGATCAGGTAAGGAAGATCCTGGAAGGAAAGACGACTGCCCTTGCGGGACCGTCCGGTGTGGGGAAATCCTCACTGATCAATCTGCTGGATCCGGATGCCAATATGGAGACCGGAGAAATCAGCAGGAAGATTGAACGGGGACGCCACACAACGAGACATTCCGAACTGTTTTCCATTGGCGGGGAGACCTATATCATGGATACGCCGGGATTTGGTTCGCTGTATGTGAATGATTTTGAAAAAGAAGATCTGAAGGATTATTTCCGTGAATTCAGACCTTACGAGGGAAGCTGCCGTTTTCAGGGATGCAGCCACATCCATGAACCGGGATGCGAGGTAAAGAAGGCACTTTCAGAAGGAGTCATTCCGAAGAGCAGATATGAAAATTATCTGGAGATGTACCGCGAACTGGAGCAGAAAAAGCGATATTGAGGAGGAAAAGCATGAAATATATTTTGGCGCCGTCTCTTTTGGCGGCAGATTTTAAATGTCTTGCCGGGCAGATGAAAATGACAGAGGAAAACGGGGCAGAGTATCTGCACTTTGATGTAATGGACGGGATGTTTGTACCAAGTATCTCTTTCGGGATGCCGGTATTAAAGTCCATCAAAGGAGCTACAGAGCAGGTGATGGACGTGCATCTGATGGTTCAGGAACCGGTCCGCTATGTGACAGATTTTGCAGATGCAGGCGCGGATATCATTACGATCCATCTGGAAGCATGTCAGGATGTGAAGGAAACGATTCAGAAAATTAAGAACTGCGGGAAGAAGGCAGGGATTTCCATCTGTCCGCAGACGGATGCGGATCAGCTGCTCCCGTATATGGAGCTTGTGGACATGATTCTTGTCATGAGTGTACAGCCTGGATTTGGAGGACAGAAGTTTATTCCGGAATCCATTGAAAAGATCAGGAAGGTACGCCGGATGATTACGGAATGCGGCCGGGACATTGATCTGGAAGTGGATGGAGGAATCTATCAGGACAATGTAGAGGAAGTGCTGAAAGCAGGGGCGAATGTAATTGTTGCAGGATCCGCGGTATTTGGCGGAGATCCGGGACAAAATACAAAGGCTATGATGGAGAGATTAAGACAATATGAGTAGAGTGACAATCATCATCAGCGGAGGCGCGATTAACGATAATTTCGCACTTTCCGTACTGGAATCTTACGAATCGAAACGTATCATCGGAGTGGATAAAGGAGTGGAGTTTCTGTACAGGCACAAAATTGAGCCGGAGTACATTGTAGGGGATTTTGACAGTATCTCAGAAGAAGTAATCCGCTATTACCGGGAGGAGACGAAAATTCCGATCCGGGAGTATAATCCGGTCAAGGATGCATCGGATACAGAGATCGCAATCCGGCTTGCCATTACACTTGGCTGCGACCGGATGATTATTCTGGGAGCAACGGGATGCAGGATTGACCATGTCTGGGCCAATGTACAGTCTCTGGAAATTGCCAGAAAGGCAGGAATACAGGCGGAGATTCTGGATTCATGCAACAGGATCCGGCTATGCGACCGGGAAGTGCGCCTGAAACGGCGCAATGCATTCGGGAAATATTTTTCCCTGTTCCCGTTTGGAGGAGAGGTGGAAGATCTCACGATCCGTGGAGCAAAATATCCTCTGACCCATCACCATCTGCTTCCGAACGACAGTCTCTGTGTCAGCAACGAGATTGAGGAAGATGAGCTTGTGATCACGTTTGCATACGGAACACTGATTTTGATGGAAACAAAAGACGAGTAAGAAATTTACAAAGAGAATGGAGAGAAATTAAATGAAACTTGGAATCGTAGGATTACCGAACGTAGGGAAGAGTACGCTGTTTAATTCCCTGACAAAGGCAGGAGCGGAATCAGCCAACTACCCGTTCTGTACCATTGACCCGAATGTGGGCGTCGTAACTGTACCGGACGAGAGACTTAATGTACTGGCGGAAATGTACCAGACAAAAAAGATCGTTCCGGCTGTCATTGAATTCGTAGATATTGCGGGACTTGTAAAAGGAGCATCCAAAGGGGAAGGTCTTGGAAACCAGTTCCTTGCCAATATCCGGGAAGTAGACGCCATTGTCCATGTGGTAAGATGTTTTGAAAACAGCAATATCGTTCACGTAGATGGAAGCATCAATCCGCTCCGTGATATAGAGACCATCAATCTGGAGCTGATCTTCTCCGATCTGGAAGTGCTGGAACGCCGTATCAGCAAGCAGATCCGGGCGGCAAGAAACGACAAGGCGGCAGCAAAAGAAGTGGACCTGATGCAGAGAATCAAGGCGCATCTGGAAGACGGAAAAATGGCAGGAAGCTTTACGGATATCCGGGATGAAGAGGAAGAAGAGTGGATGAACAGCTACAATCTCCTCACAGCAAAACCGGTGATCTTTGCGGCCAACGTATCAGAAGATGATCTGGCGGATGACGGCGCCTCTAATGAAGGGGTACAGAAAGTCAGAGAATTTGCCAAAGAAGCAGGTTATGAAGTCTTTGTGGTCTGCGCTGAGATCGAGCAGGAGATCGCAGAGCTTGAGGACGACGAAAAGCAGATGTTCCTCGAGGATCTTGGCCTGAAAGAATCCGGACTGGAAAAACTGATCAAGGCAAGCTACAGTCTCCTTGGCCTGATCAGCTACCTGACAGCAGGAGAGCCGGAAGTCCGTGCATGGACGATCAAGAAAGGGACAAAGGCACCTCAGGCAGCCGGAAAGATTCATTCTGATTTCGAAAGAGGATTTATCCGCGCGGAAGTAGTTGCATACGATGACCTGATTGCCTGCGGCAACATGACAGCCGCAAAAGAGAAAGGCCTCGTCCGTTCCGAAGGAAAAGAATATGTCGTAAAAGACGGGGACGTAGTACTGTTCCGGTTTAACGTATAACAACTTCAAAAACAACAGGTAAGCCGTACAGCTGTCGGGAAACGACGGCTGTGCGGCTTTTTGTTCAGAAAAAGGTGCAAAAATCTGGGACAAGTATACTGGACTTTTACAGGTAATGGCGATATAATATGAATATCTATGAATTTAGAAACATTTTTTGAAACTTAAGGAGGAATAAAGAAATGGGAAGATCAATGAAAACCATGGATGGTAACCATGCTGCTGCTCATGCTTCTTATGCATACAGCGATGTAGCTGCGATCTATCCGATTACCCCTTCATCTGTTATGGCAGAAGCTACAGATGAGTGGGCTACCCAGGGAAGAAAGAACATTTTTGGACAGGAAGTTCAGGTTACGGAGATGCAGTCCGAGGCCGGAGCAGCAGGTGCCGTACACGGCTCTCTTGCAGCAGGTGCCCTGACAACTACATACACAGCATCTCAGGGACTCCTTCTGATGATCCCGAACCTGTACAAGATTGCAGGCGAACAGCTTCCGGGTGTGTTCAATGTATCTGCCCGTGCGCTTGCAAGCCACGCGCTCTCCATCTTCGGAGATCATTCCGACGTATACGCATGCCGTCAGACAGGATGCGCAATGCTTTGTGAATCAAGCGTTCAGGAAGTTATGGACCTGACACCGGTTGCTCACTGTGCGGCAATCAAAGGACGCCTTCCGTTCATCAACTTCTTCGACGGATTCCGTACATCTCACGAAATCCAGAAGATCGAGACATGGGATTACGAAGATCTGAAAGATCTCGTTGACATGGATGCGATCGATGCATTCCGTAAGCACGCGTTAAATCCAAATCATCCTTGCGAAAGAGGATCCGCTCAGAACCCTGACGTATTCTTCCAGGCAAGAGAAGCATGTAATCCGTACTATGACGCAATGCCGGCCATCGTTCAGGAATACATGGACAAAGTAAACGCAAAGATCGGAACAAACTACAAACTGTTCAACTACCACGGAGCAGAGGATGCTGAGCATGTAATCATTGCTATGGGATCTGTATGTGAGACAATCGATGAGACTGTTGACTACCTGCTTGCAAAAGGACAGAAAGTCGGAGTCGTAAAAGTACGTCTTTACAGACCATTCAGCGCTGAAGCACTTGTAAATGCAATTCCGGAAAGCGTAAAAGTGATCTCCGTTCTCGACAGAACAAAAGAGCCGGGAGCACAGGGCGAGCCGCTTTACCTTGACGTTGTTGCAGCATTAAAAGGAACAAAATTCGATGGCGTGAAGATCCTCACAGGACGTTACGGATTAGGTTCCAAAGATACAACACCGGCTCAGATCGTTGCCGTATACAACAACACAGAAAAAGAAAAATTCACAATCGGTATCGTTGATGATGTGACACACCTGTCACTGGACGAAGGTGAACCGCTTGTTACAACACCGGAAGGAACAATCAACTGCAAATTCTGGGGACTTGGAGCAGACGGTACTGTCGGAGCTAACAAGAACTCCATCAAGATCATCGGTGATAATACAGATATGTATGCACAGGCATACTTTGATTATGACTCCAAGAAATCAGGCGGTGTGACAATGTCTCACTTACGTTTCGGTAAGAAACCGATCAAGTCCACTTACCTGATCAAGAAAGCAAACTTTGTTGCATGCCACAACCCGTCCTATATCAACAAATACAACATGGTACAGGAACTCGTTGACGGAGGAACATTCCTTCTGAACTGTCCATGGGATATGGAAGGACTGGAGAAACACCTTCCGGGACAGGTAAAAGCATTTATTGCAAACCACAACATCAAGTTCTACGTAATCGATGGTATCAAGATCGGTAAGGAGATCGGACTTGGCGGACGTATCAACACAATCCTTCAGTCTGCATTCTTCAAACTGGCAGCCATCATTCCGGAGGAAGAAGCGATCGACCTGATGAAGAAAGCAGCAAAAGCTACTTACGGAAGAAAAGGTGACAAGATCGTTCAGATGAACTATGACGCAATCGATGCAGGTGCAAAACAGGTTGTTGAAGTAACTGTACCGGAAAGCTGGAAAGATGCAGCTGACGAAGGTTTATTCACACCGGAAGTAAAAGGCGGAAGAAAAGAAGTTGTAGACTTCGTTAAGAATATCCAGGCAAAAGTAAACGCTCAGGAAGGCAACTCTCTGCCGGTATCTGCATTTACAGAATACGTAGATGGTACAACACCGTCAGGAACAGCTGCTTACGAAAAACGTGGTATTGCAGTGGATATCCCGATCTGGCAGCCGGAGAACTGTATCCAGTGTAACCGTTGTGCGTATGTATGTCCGCACGCAGTTATCCGTCCGGTAGCTCTGACAGAGGAAGAAGCTGCAAACGCACCGGAAGGAATTCAGACAATTCCGATGATCGGTATGCCGGATATGAAGTTTACCATGACAGTCTCCGCTTACGACTGTACAGGATGCGGCTCCTGCGCAAATGTATGTCCTGGAAAGAAGGGCGAGAAGGCTCTCGTTATGGGCAACATGGAAGCAAATGCAGGAGAGCAGGTATACTTCGATTTCGGAAGAGAAATTCCGGTAAAACCAGAAGTAGTAGCAAAATTCAAAGAAAATACTGTAAAGGGAAGCCAGTTCAAACAGCCGCTGCTTGAGTTCTCAGGCGCATGTGCAGGATGTGGTGAGACACCTTACGCAAAACTTGTTACACAGTTATTCGGTGACAGAATGTACATCGCAAACGCAACAGGATGTTCTTCTATCTGGGGTAACTCCTCACCGTCCACACCATACACAGTAAACGCAGAAGGCAAGGGACCTGCATGGTCTAACTCCCTCTTCGAAGACAACGCTGAGTTTGGATATGGTATGCTTCTTGCAAACAAGGCAATCAGAAATGGATTAAAGACAAAAGTAGAGTCTGTTGCAGCATCTGAAAACGCTTCTGAAGAAGTAAAAGCAGCATGTCAGGAATGGCTTGATACATTCTCCTGCGGCGCAACAAACGGAACAGCTACAGACAAACTGGTAGAAGTTCTTTCAGGATGCGACTGCGAAGTATGCAAAGACATCGTAAACAATAAAGATTTCCTCGCTAAGAAGTCACAGTGGATCTTCGGCGGAGACGGATGGGCATATGACATCGGATTCGGCGGACTTGACCACGTACTTGCAAGCGGACAGGATATCAACATCATGGTATTCGATACAGAGGTTTACTCCAACACAGGCGGACAGTCCTCCAAGGCTACAAAGACAGGTGCGGTAGCACAGTTTGCAGCAGGCGGAAAAGAAACCAAGAAGAAAGACCTTGCGGGTATCGCGATGAGCTACGGCTATGTATACGTTGCTCAGATCGCAATGGGCGCTGACTTCAACCAGACAGTAAAAGCGATCTCCGAGGCTGAGGCTTATCCGGGACCGTCACTGATCATTGCTTACGCTCCATGTATCAACCATGGTATCAAGAAGGGTATGAGCAAAGCTCAGACAGAAGAACAGCTCGCAGTAGAGTGCGGATACTGGAACAACTTCCGCTTCAACCCGGCTGCAGAGAACAAGTTCACACTTGACAGCAAGGCTCCTACAGGAGACTATCAGGAATTCCTCAACGGAGAAGTTCGTTACAACTCTCTTGTAAGACAGGATCCGGAAAAAGCAAAAGTTTTATTTGCCAAGAACGAACAGGAAGCAAAGGAGAGATACGAATATCTCAACAAACTTGTTACACTGTACGGAAAAACAGAATAATTGAATGCCAGAAACTGACAGATGATTTACAATACAGGGACGTATTACGGTACGTCCCTGTATTTTTTTCGCCTATAAGAGGCCGTTCTGCATAAACTTTCTTTATAAGTGAAAAAATTGTATAAAACTGTCGGATATTCGTACAAGCAAAGAATAAAAATACGCTAAAAATGAATAAAAATACAGAAAGTGACAACTTTACTAAAAATTTAAGTTTTCAATTATGTGAAAAACTAAACAAAAACTGAACTGTATTCTAGTATATCTTGCACAAGTGTTTTTGGAAAGCGAACAAATTGAGCGACAATAGGAGAAAAGAGAAGAAAAATAATTGAAAATGATAAAAAGCTAACAAATAAAACAAAAAAATATCAAATAATATAAAAAAACATGACAAAATGTTTGTTGTCAGGTTGACAATCATAAATGAATAGTGATAATATAAATATACATTTTAGATAGGGGGTACAATCAGATGGATACTATCCAGAAGCTGAGAATATATATGGAAGAGAAGAAGGTAGATTCTTTCTTTATTGCCAAGCCAGCTAATGTCCGTTACATCAGTTCCTATACCGGTGAAGATTCTTATCTCCTGACTTTTGCAGATAAAGAGAATTAAAAATGGCCGTAATCCCAGTATTTATGCGGGACTACGGCCTTGTTATTTTGTCATTTTTTCATGGTGTTTTTTCTATTTTTTTGTTTTTGCCAAAATTTTTTTTATTTCTCCCAGCGTACGGATACGTTTTCCGAAATCAA
>ERZ1643247.271-NODE-271-length-65762-cov-105.018339_pt1 | contig 65762 bp, 75 predicted proteins | sample MGYA00579264_ERZ1643247 | MGnify/ENA primary metagenome ERZ1643247 (study PRJEB29033, sample SAMEA4952262) | chicken gut metagenome | biome: Broiler Chicken; feature: Gastrointestinal Tract; material: Caecum | place: Ireland | collected 2018 | study: Broiler... | reverse complement strand
AGTCAAATCTGCGGAAAAGCAGTCTGTAAGTGAATAGGGGACCCGCCCCGATATGAGCATGAAAGTGGGATGAATATCCCACGATATGCGAATATTGGGGAGGATTGCGGGACGCTAAACGTCCGGTGGACGTTTGCTTAGCGCCGACCGAAGCGGCAGCGAAGAGTGCGTAGCACGCAGCAATCCGTAGGTATCATAGTTGGGAGCTTTTGAACTGTGCGATCGGGAAAACAGACAAGTTATCTGGTGCAGCTAATTATGAAATGATGTACTGGTACAGAGGACAAAAAAGCAGAAGCTGTCCGGACAAAGCAAAGGTCCGGCTGTTTTTGCTTTTTTCATGTGAAAGGAAAAGGAGAGTCTATGGAATTTAAGAAAAACGACATTTTGACAATTGATATAGAGGATATGGGCCATGATGGAGAAGGGATTGGTAAAGCAGATGGCTATACTTTGTTTGTAAAGGATACGGTCATCGGTGACCGGGCAGAAGTAAAGATCATGAAGACCAAGAAAAATTATGGCTATGCCCGGCTGCTGAAGGTACTCAGACCTTCCCCGGACCGGACAGAACCCAGATGTCCCATTGCCAGAGCCTGCGGGGGCTGCCAGCTCCAGTTCCTTTCCTACGAAAAGCAGCTGGAATTTAAGAAAAAGAAAGTCCTGGGAAATCTCCAGCGTATCGGAGGATTTGCGGATATACAGGCGGAAAGAGTCCTGGGAATGGAAGATCCCTGGCGTTATCGGAATAAAGCCCAGTTTCCCGTGGGAAGAAACAAGGAAGGAGAAATCATTACCGGATTCTACGCAGGAAGGACCCACAGTATTGTGCCAAACCGGGACTGCCTTTTAGGCGTAGAAGTAAACGAGGAGATCCTTAACCGGATCCTTACTTATATGGAGACCTGCCATGCAGAACCTTATGATGAGAAGACAGGAACAGGACTGGTCCGCCATATCCTTCTCAGATACGGCTTTAAGACTGGGGAGATCATGGTCTGTCTCATCATTAACGGAACCAGGATCCCGGCCCAGGACAGCCTTGTGGAGGCTTTAAAAGATATTCCCGGAATGACCAGCATTTCTCTTAATGTAAATACTAAAAGAAATAACGTGATCCTGGGAGAAAAGGTGATCCCTCTCTGGGGAAAAGAATATATTACAGATTATATCGGATCGATCCAGTATCAGATTTCTCCCCTGTCCTTCTATCAGGTAAATCCGGTACAGACAGAGAAACTTTACGGAACCGCTCTGGAATATGCGGGACTTACAGGGAAAGAGACTGTCTGGGATCTCTACTGCGGGATCGGCACCATTTCCCTGTTCCTGGCCCAGAAGGCAAAACAGGTCTACGGAGTGGAGATCGTCCCCCCTGCCATAGAAGACGCCAGGAGAAACGCCAAACTGAACGGTATCATAAATGCGGAATTCTTCGTAGGAAAAGCAGAAGAAGTCCTGCCGGAAAAATACGAAAAAGAAGGCATATACGCAGACGTGATCGTAGTGGATCCTCCCAGAAAAGGCTGTGATGAAGCCGTGCTGGAAACCATGCTGAAAATGAAGCCGGAGAAAATTGTATATGTAAGCTGCGACTCTGCCACACTGGCAAGGGATCTGAAGGTGCTGTGCCAGGAGGAGTATAGGGTGGAAAAAGTGGCAGTGTGCGATATGTTTCCGCAGGGGGTGCATGTGGAGACTGTGTGCCTCTTGAGCAACCGAAAATCAAAGCCTGACACTCATGTGGATCTGACCCTGGATATGGAAGACTATTACAGGATCAAGGATCAGGAGAAATAGTCAAATAAATAATACACGGAACTTAAATCGGCAGCTGCTGATGCGTAAATGCATTGGCAGCTGTTTTTGCTGTGAACACTTAGCGAAGCGTCAGCTGAGCTTAGTGAGAACGCACATCGCGAACCTTAGCGAGGCGAAGCCGAGGTTAGTTGAGCGATGTTTCCGGCAGAAGGATTTAAGGGAGGTGGTGCCGTTGGACTAACGGCCGATGACTGGAAGACAAAGGCATTTCTAAAGTAAATATTCATTTACGGTTTAAGGAGGCACATCTATGGCTATGAAAAAATTCAGAAATATGAAAGTCTATGAGCAGAGCGGATATCAGTATAAATCCACACCGGCCATCATGCTGAAAGGGCAGTGGCTCCGTGAAGCTGGATTTGACTGCGGGACATCCATTACTGTTACTTGTGAGGAGGGGCGTTTGGTGATCGTTCCAAGAGAGGAAGCAAGCTATGTGGATGTTTTTGAGGAAAGCGGAAGGGAAACGGCGGATAAGGTCGCGGAAAAGAAAGGACGGTATTGATGATGGGAAAGATTTATGTTATCGGATCACAGAAAGGCGGGGTGGGGAAAACCACCTCCACCCTGAACCTTGCATACGCACTGCGGAAACAGGGAAAGAAAGTGCTGGCTGTAGATTTTGACAGCCAGGCGAACCTGACGGCCTGTTATGGGATTGAAAATACAGGGGAACTGGAAAATACCATCGGCCATCTGATGATGGCAGCGATAGAGGATGAAAAGCTTCTGGCCATGAAGAAGTGCATCCGGACAGAGGATGGTGTAGATTTTATTCCTTCTTCTATTTACCTGTCTGTGGCGGACGCAAAGCTGCGGCTTGAAATGGGAGCGGAAAAGATCCTGTCGGAGATCTTGGATCCGCTCAGGGAGAAATATGATTATATTCTGATTGATACCTGCCCTTCCCTGGGAATGCTGACCATCAATGCCCTTGCGGCGGCTGATGAGGTCATTATCACGGTGAATCCGCAGCTTTTGGCGATGATGGGGCTGCAGGACTATCTGCGGACGGTGACGAAGATACGGCGCCGGATCAATCCCAAACTCAAGATCGCAGGCATCCTGATGACCATGTGTGAGGCGAGGACGAACCTGTGCAGGACATTGACAGAGCAGGTGACAGAAAGTTTCCAGGGGCAGATCCGGATTTTTGATACGAGGATCCCCCATACCGTGAAGGTGGGGGAAAGCATTTATTACAGCATGCCGGTGGAACGGTACAGCCCGAAGGCAAGCGCAGGCATTGCATACAGAAAATTTGCGGAGGAGTTGATTTCTATTGAAGGCTAATGGGGCAAAGAGAAAGATTTTTAATGACGCGATTGATTTGCTGGATCAGATGGAAGAAGCCGCGGCGGTTCCGGAGAATGCGGTCCGGATGCTGTCGGCAGAAAGTATCCGCCCGTTTTGCGGCCATCCCTTTCGGATGTATGAAGGGGAGCGGCTGGAAGATATGGTTCAGAGCATCCGGGAGCATGGAGTTTTGAATCCGGTGATCGTCCGGAAACAGGAAGACGGGTATGAGATGCTCTCCGGCCATAACCGGCAGAGGGCGGCGATGCTGGCGGGGATTGACAAAATCCCTGCCATCGTGAAAGAAAACCTTTCAGATGAAGACGCGATTGTCTATGTGATTGAAACTAATATGATTCAGCGGTCTTTTTCGGAACTGCTTCCGTCAGAAAAAGCGGCTGTTCTGGCGGTGCGGTATGAAAAGATCAGCAGCCAGGGCAAGCGCAATGATATCCTTCAGGAGATTGCGGCTCTGAATGGACAGGAAGGAACTTGTGGACATGATGTCCACAAGTCCAGGAGCCGGGATGAACTGGGAAACGAGTACGGCATGACGGGAAGGAATATCGCAAGGTATATGAGGGTAGATAAGCTGATCCCTGAATTTAAAGAGGAACTGGATAATGGCGCGTTGTCCCTGGTGGCGGCTGTGGATCTGTCTTATTTATCGGAGAAAGAGCAGAAGGCTGTGGCGGCTGCGGCGTCAGAGGATAAGGTGAAGCTGAATCCGAAAAATACGGCGGCGATCAGGGCGGAGTCTGGAAATATTACGCAGAAGAGTATCCGGGAAATTGCGGATTCGGCGGCCAGGCAGAAGAAAAAAGAGATGGTCAATATTAAGCTGTCGGCAGCAGTGTACCAAAAGTATTTTGCGGATCGGAAGACAGCAGAGGCGGCGGATATTGTGGAAAAGGCACTGGAAGCGTGGTTCCGAAAGGAGGCGCCGGATATTGTTCAGTAAAGAAGAATTGAAAAGCCTGGATAGGAAATATTTTGCCGTCATTGTGGCGGACGAATATGATGTAACGGTAATGTCCTGGAATACGGGGCATTACTGGTACATCCACAACCCGGAGTATCCGGGGAAAGGCAGCTGTGTTATTTTTCATAAGCATAGGGCATCACATCCGTATCACCAGCATGGCAGGGCGGATACGCTGCGGCAGGCGGTACGGAGGATTAAGGAGCATGATAGATGGCAGATGAATGGAAGAAAACATTGTAATTGTAATTATAATTTTGGAGTAAAAAATAGAGCTAAAAAGGCTTGTAACTATAATTAATATATGATAACATCATTCTGTTAAAGTAGGCGACAAGATTAGTATATAAAATGTAGAGAGTAGGATGATATGAAAAAAGAATTGGTTCCGATGGAACACTTGAATATTGGAGAATTCAACCGGGGACAGGCGTCAAAATTGATTCGCAATCTGGTTGAGAATGATAAGGCGGCATTTATACAAAAAAACGGAAAGCCCATAGCGGTTGTTATTTCTTATGAACGATATGAGCGTCTACTTAAAGCAGGCATTGATATCAACGAATATTAAGAAGGAGTTTTTAGCTATGGCAGAAGTAAAGCTTTTTAATGATAATTGTATAAAAGCAATGGAGAAAATTGAAGAGTCTTCTATAGACTTAATTGTTACAGATCCTCCATATAATTTAGGGAATTTTATGAAAAAACGTGATACAAATCTTTCTAAAATGAGAGATAATTATTTCGGGGCGGCAGGATGGGATGATATGGATTTTGATGAATGGACCGAATCAATGGATCACTTTTTTGAATCTGCGGCTAAGGTTATGAAAAAGGGAGGATCTATGATTGTGTTTATGGCCATCATTAAGGTTGAGACAATAATCAGGTTGACTGAAAAGCATGGATTCTATTATAAAACAACTGGAATATGGCACAAAAAAAATCCAATGCCACGAAATATGAACTTGCATTTTGTGAATTCAACAGAAGCGTGGCTGTATTTTACATATAAGACAAGAACAGGCACATTTAATAATAATGGGAATGTACTTCATGATTTTGTTGAAACGTCCGTAACGCCAGTGAGTGAAAGAAGATATGGTAAACATCCGACCCAGAAACCAGAGAGTCTTTTGAAGCATTTTATCGAGGTGCTTTCAAATGAAGAAGATTGGATACTAGATCCATTCATGGGTAGCGGTACAGCCGGTGTGGTCGCAAAGAAATACAATAGGAATTTTATTGGCATTGAGCTTGATAAAGATTACTATGAAATGGCAAGCAAGAGGATAGAGGAGGCGACCGTATGCGACCTAAAGTAATAGATCTATTTGCGGGTGTAGGCGGATTATCGCTTGGCTTTGAAAAATGTGGATTTGATGTTGTGTTAGCCAATGAATATGATCCTGCTATTGCAGCGGCATATCAAGAAAATCATAAGAAAACCAAAATGATAGTAGGGGATATAACAGCTCTTGACCTGAAAAAAACATTTGGAAAGTATTCAGGTCAAATAGACGTTGTCATAGGCGGACCACCTTGTCAAGGCTTTTCGCAAAAGGGACAGAGAAAGACTATCCATGACGAAAGAAATTTTCTTTTCAAGTATTATGTAAAAGTAGTCGAATTGGTTAAACCGACCTATTTTGTTATGGAAAATGTACCAAATCTCTTGACAGCAGAAGGTGGCTATTTTAAGAAAGAGATAGAAGAACTATTTGAATCAATGGGATACAAATTGAAATCAGGTGTTCTAAACGCATCAGACTATGGGGTTCCACAAAATCGTCGTCGAGCTGTAATAATTGGGAAATTGAATCAAGAAGCTCCTGATCTTCCAAAACCAAAGAATTTGAATGTTACAATTTGGGATGCAATTAGTGATCTGGCTTATCTGGAGTCAGGAGAAGGAGCTGAGGTGCAGGGTTATAGAAATCCTCCTCAAAGTGATTATGAAAAAATGTTGCGAGGAAATGCGGAGGTCTTATACAATCATGTTGCAACAAAACACTCCAAGATTGCATTAGAACGATTGGCAATGATACCCGAAAATGCAGGGCGGGAAGTTCTGCCAGAAGAGCACTTAACTAAGTCAATCTATAGTGGAACATGGACACGAATGCGAAAAGATGAGATTTCTGTGACGATAACGACAAGGTTTGATACTCCTTCATCTGGTAAGTTTACGCATCCTTTTTTAAACAGAGCGATAACCGTTCGTGAGGCAGCTAGGATACAATCGTTTCCAGATAGCTTTAGATTTATAGGAAATAAAGGTTCACAAATGAAACAGGTTGGAAATGCAGTCCCGCCTTTGTTGGCACAAGCGATTGCTGAAAGTATTATGAAAGATATAGCGGAGGTAAACCATGAGCAATAGACCGGACAACGCATTGGCATACGATGAACTGGATTTGAAATTAGGCATCAAATCTTCTCTTCCTCATATAAAGAGTACCCTTGCTTTAGCTGTTCTTTTTTGGGAAGCAGCGGATAAACCGGCTGCGTTAAATTATTCGAAACAAAACGGAGATACATTACTTATTTCGGATGATTTGAAACAGTGGATGTCAGATTATTATGCTGAACTTTTAGAAGAAGAAGAAGGAATATCTTCTGATAACTTGTTTGCTATAGTGAATGATAATCAGTTGTTTAAGTCACAAATGGAAGCATTGATAGTTGCATTTGAACTTGTTTGGAAATTGGCGAAAGTTGAATTTGTTGATGGGAATAAACCTGCCAGTGCAGAGAGAACAGACAGAATCCGATATCCAAAAAGATTACTATTTTCTAGTAATGTTGATATTATCCATAACGTGATTGAAAGCAATAAAGAGGCTTACAATAGAGTACTTTTTTCTTGGATTGGATGCAGGATTTCTATAGACCCGGAGTGCGAAAAACTTCTAGTGTCAATTTTTTCAATTCTTACTGAAGGGGCATTATTTAAGCTTACAGACGGATCGAAGGACGTTGTCTTTAACCAAAATAGTATTTATCGAAAACTTTTGGAAACAGGAGAATCAGTAGATATTAATGGTGATGTCGAAGCAAAGGGATCATTAAGAATATTGAAATCTTTGTTGAGGGATTCTTTGAATCCATTCTTAAAATATTCAAATGGAATGGTCTCTGTAGATAAAAATCGAACAAGTGAACTTCAAGAGTATCAGAAACGTGTGGATATGTTTTTACGTCTCTCTGCTACGAAGGTAATTGGCTTAGAGAAACTGGATGCAGAAACAGAAGGCTTAGAGCTTGAAAATTTAGAAGATAGTCGTCTGACAGTTGGAACCAATGTGCTACTGTACGGAGTTCCAGGGTCAGGAAAAAGTTGGACGATAGAACATGAGTATTGTAAAAAGGACAGTAAGGTGGAGAGACTTGTTTTTCACCCAGATTATACATATTCTGATTTTATTGGTCAGATACTTCCGAATGTGGCTGAGGATGGACAGGTTAGCTACAAGTTTACTCCTGGACCATTTACCAATATTCTTAAGGCTGCCTACCATGATCCGTCAACAGAGTATATTTTGATTATTGAGGAAATCAACCGAGGAAATGCCCCAGCAATTTTTGGTGAAGTGTTCCAGCTTTTAGACCGTAAAGTAGAAATAGATGATGCAAATGATGATGGGTTTCCTATAGGAACCAGCGAATATGGAATCACGAATGCCAATATAGCAAATATTGTTTATGGAAATCCGAATCAAAAGGTAAGAATACCATCGAATCTATCAATTATCGGAACGATGAATACATCGGATCAAAATGTATTCACTTTAGATACTGCTTTTCAGAGAAGATGGGATATGCGTCTGATTGAGAACAATTTTGATAATGTTGATCCGAAACTTGCAGATGCGCCGATTCTTGATACGAATGTTACTTGGAGAAGGTTCTGCACGGAGATAAACAGGATTGTGGTGGGTAATAATGCTAGACTGACTTCTTCTGAGGATAAAAGACTTGGAGCATATTTTGTCCATCTTAAAGATCTCTTATATGATGAAAAAATGGGAGATTTGTCTTCAGGCGAATATGACACATTAAGAAAAAAGGAAAGTAGCGGAACTATTACGGAAACAGAGAAAGCAAGATTGACTGAGATACGTGATGCAATGAAGCAGAATCGTAAGTTTCCAGAAAAAGTCATCAAATACCTGTGGGATGATGCATTTAAATTCAATCGAGAAATAGTGTTTGAAACTACAGACTATCAAAGCTTAGAGCAGGTCATCAGAGCGTTTATGTATACGAAGGGTGTTCAAAGATTTGCTATGTTCAAGGAGAATGTCAGAAGCGCATTTATAGACACTGATCAGTAAGGTGGGATGACGATATGGATATGGAGTCTGCTATAAAGGCAGTAGAAGATAAAAAATTTGATATAAGGACTCAGTGCCATGTCAATTCTAATGAGGATGGAGATAGATTTGTAGGCATCAAGGCGGAATCTGACAAGGTACTGGTGTATTTTCCGATTGGGTATGAATTGCCGGAAAGTGATGCAGAGATTCGGACAGACATAAAGCATTTAATACAGGTTCTGGCGGAGTTTACAACGAAAGAGGATCGGCTTCTGGCCGTAAATAAATTTGCTGCACCGCAGACGGTTGACTTTCCAATCAATGCTTATCGAAACGTTATTGAGTATTATTTGTCAACGGGAAAGTATTATGTGGAAACAGATCCAACGTTTGTGACGGCGGCTTCTGGTAACCAGGACTGGCCAAGAACAGTGAAGGAACAAATGCCACTTGTTCAAAGGAAAGGGAATGCGAGTTCTTTTATTTTTACGTCTTTCACGGTCAGAGCTTCCATGCCGAATTATGCAAAGCAGATCACACAGATCAATAGGTATTGTGTTTATGAAGCTTTCCAGAAGTTAGGATGGCTTTATGTGCCGTTCATGCCTGAAGAACCGGGTCCGCATCCGACTGTACCCGAATCTATTGCGATTGTCCGGGGGAAGATGTCTGGAACGCATGATGATAAAAAGCGTAAACTGTTTCAAGGCATGTTAGATATGCTCATCTATATGGATGAGAAGACAGCTGAAAAGCAGTTCTATTTTGGAACAGACGATTTCGATCATGTATGGGAGAAGTTGATTGATAGGGCATTTGGGGAACGGGATAAAGATAAGTATTTTCCAAGGTCGAGATGGTATCTCGATTATGGTAAATATAAAGAGAAGCGTCCGTTGATGCCGGATACTATTATGATTTATAACGGAAGATATTATGTTCTGGATGCAAAGTGTTATAAATATGGATGGACGGGGAACCCGGATCATCTTCCGAATGGTTCTTCCATAAATAAACAGATTACATATGGAGAGTATCTGGAAAAGCATAAAGGTATAGGAGCTGATTCAATCTTTAACGCGTTTATTATGCCTTTTAATATGGGAAAGAACTACTTTAAAATCAATGGCTTTGTTGGAAATATAGGGGAAGCTACGGGTGATTGGCGTAGGAACCGTAAGTTTTATGAAAGAATTCAGGGAATAGTTATGGATACACGATATCTGATGTACCACTATTCAGGTAAGCCCTTGAAGGAAAAGGTAGCACTTGCAGAATGTATCGAAGCAGTTATGAATAAACCGTTGCTTCCCGCCGGCGCAGATGCGTTGCCGGAGCATAGGCCAGTAAAATACGATTATGCTCCCCAGTCGGTTATGATGGTGGCTGAAGAGCCGGTACCATATGGAACGAAAAAAGATGATCATTAAAAATCCTCTGGTCGAGGTGTAAAAACTAAGACCAGAGGATTTTTTTATCCTTCCCGTTCCCGCTTTCTTTTCCTGTATCGATCCTGCGTGACGCGATTGCAACAGGCGGCACTGCAATAACGAACACGGGTGGATGTGGTTTTGACAAGAAAATATTTTCCACAACGGGGATTTTGACATGGACGGTATAATTCCAGTTCCGGATTAAGGTAGAAGATAGAGAAATAAACAGCGCACAACAGAGAATCCACTTTCCAAGATGGTGACATTTTATTTGCATCATAGATGGGATGTATGCCTGCAAGATTGGTGTTTATCTCTTCTCCGATAATAATTTTGGCTGTGTCGATCATAGCGTGTTTCAGTTCAGCTGTCAATTTACTATAATCTGGTTTTGAGCAAAATGCTAGGTCATTAGTGACAACTCCTATGTCATAAAAATAGTGAAATAAGAAGTCGGTAATTCGGCGCTCAGAATACTTCCCGTTGTGATTCATATATAAGGCCGTAATTTTTTGAAATAATGACTCAGTATATCCAGGTTTTGTAGAGTATCCGCTAACGATATCGTTGTAATCTTCTACAGAGAACTTATAATCGGAGTAAACAGAATCGGTAATTGTAAAATAATCATTATCAAATGCTTCCTGCCTTCGACTATCAGATAATTCGATGTCAGAATTCAACAGTAGATCCCTATATGAATGATGGCAGCAATGGTAAGTCTCGTTCATGGATTGGGTTTTAACAGTAAAATCCGGAGCAAACAGCAGTGACATCAGAAGCTGGAAGATACGAGTATAGTCTTTTTTTATTTCACTGATTGCAGTCATAAGTTCTACAGTATTCTTTATTCTTTCAATTAGGTTGTATAAAGAGCCTGCATCAAAGGCTTCATAGTTAGTCTCTGAAACCGGAAAGAGAAATCCATTGTCTGACATGAAAGATACAAGTTCCTTAAAAGGTTTATCCGGGAGAGAGATTAATCTACCTAAGATATTACTTTCTTCAATGGTACCGTTTTTTGCAATTCTGACTAGCCCATGTTTTGCGGCATACGCAAACATTTTTTTTTCTGACGGAACTGCCTGTAGCATGTAGCTGCGGAGAGGCTGTTCGTTTTTTGAAATATGATGAATATCCTCCACACAATCGCATGAACAGCTTTCATATCTAAATAAAATCCCCTCAAAAAAATTATTTTTTAATTCCGGCATTTTTATCACCTCAGATTTCCTAAATGTTATCTCTTTTATGAGACTTGTAGCCATATCATTCCCAAATAGTGATAGTAAATCATATGGAATAGATTAATTTTAACATTAGATAATGAAATATTCAACACTATTTACGTTATTTAAAATAGAAAATAATGTTTAAATTTGATATCTTCAATTATTTTTAGTAATAAGCGATACTATAAGCAGGAATCAATAGATTCCAATATTGAGAAAGGAGGACATCAGATCAGATGAACAAAAGGCAAACATCAAAAAAAGTAGCATCTAAAGCTGGAAAGCTATTAAGAAATAGCACAAACAAAAATGTAAAATCTGTTGCTGGGTCTGCATTGTCACAAACAAAGACAGGAAAAAGAAGGTAATCCGGTCTATGGCAGGCAGATACAGATCTTAATTGATTATGTCTGCCTGCTTATTTTTTTTCGCAACAGGTGAAAGTTAAAAAGATTCGTCAGAACGAAATCAGTACGATATATAATACGACAGAAAATTAGTTGACAGTAGAACACATGTTCGATATACTATATTTATCGCTACCATAGGATTTAAGTCACGGCAAACAGTGCAGAGGAAAATAAAACAATCACCAACGGTCAGTTTGACATTCCCTTTTGGCTGGCCTCTTGCGGGAGGCGAAAAGATATGCAGGAAGTGCATGTGGCTTGTCCATGTTGTAAAAATAAAAGGTTGTTTGACGCGGATCCGGAAACAGTAGAGGGCATTATCAAAATTAAATGCCCCATCTGCAGATCGGTCATTGCGGTCAGCTTCCACAAGAAAAAGGTTCGTACTGAGCGAATCGGCGTATGAGCGATCATAACGACCAGGGCCTGACGAAGTATAGATGTGAAAAGACATCTGTATTTTGTCAGGCTCTTTTTTTATGTAATTTACAAATACAGAAAATTTCATTTTTAAAAGGAGAAGAAGTAAATAGACAGTCCGGAAAAGTCTTAAAAATCCGGATGATAACAAAAATTGAGATATTGACCAGAACTGGTATCTCTGGATGCCGGTTCTGATGAGTATCCCAAAGATGCTCAGATAAAAATTCATATCGGCCGCATGTGCGCAGTGAGGCAGGATACGACATACCGTGGAAATCAGCTGTGAGAAAGACAGCTGACGGAACACGGGTGTAAGTACCCTTGTTTTCCTGCGCATTTTGCCGGTTCCGGGTACTTTGGTCCAAAGTCCGTACCGGGTATCCTGCTCTCACTGCCTCCCGGCCAGCTAAGGAGGCAATCATGAGAGTAAGAAAGACGAGACAGGACCAGAGAAATGTGTACCGTTATCCAGTGAGTGTTGAGGACGGACGCGGCGGTTACCGGACGGTTTATATGACAGTCCGGCCGGGTGAAATGGGCGTGACTGAGGTGTGGATCCAGGATCTGCACCGGATGGATGATAATGAAGTCACCAACAACATCAAGAACGGACATCCCAGACTGACACCGGAGCAGAAGGCAGAGAAGAAGGAATGGGAAGAAGCGCATCCGGGCGAGAAGTATCCGATCGATTGGAATCTTTCCCTGGATTACATAGCCGGAGATACGGATGACGGGGAGCTGGACAAGAGCAGCGTGCTTGCCGGGGCCAGTTATGATCCATTTGATGAGGATGTGCCGGATGAGGTATTAAAACTCCGTGAGATTGCGGCCACTAAAATGACGGACCGGCAGAGACAGGCTTACCAGCTGATCGGCCTGGAGGGATACCCCAGGACAGAGGCGGCGAAGATCATGGGTGTGAGTGTGAAAGTGGCCAAGGTTCATTATGATAAGGCGATTGAGTGTATTAAGAAAAATTTTTAAAGGTTTTTCGGGAGAGGGTAAAATCTCTCCCCTTTTTCTTGCCTGTGACATGTAAGGAAGACAGCTTCCTGCAGAAAGAGAGGTGAGGAAAGAATGGCGGTCAAACATAGGATTGTCATTAACGTCTCGGATTCCAGCGGGCGTAAGGAGAACGTGCTGAAGGGTGCAGATGTGAAACTCCCGGAAAGGCTGCTTAACTTCCTGTTCGGGGAGTTTACGCAGGTGTATCTCCTGTCGCCGGGGCAGACGGTGGAATCCGTAGATATCCGTGAAGTTGAGGAAGGAGGAGCAAAAACATGTCAAAGATGAGTGAACTGAACCGGCTGGTTCAGGAATTGAAAAAGTGCGGGGAAAGCCTGATGAACATTGCCGATGAACTGGCAGAGATTTTTTCTGAGACAGGGAAAAAGAAGACAGAAGCTCCCACAGAGTCGGCAAAAGAATATACCTTTACTGAGGTAAGGGCATTCCTGGCGGAGAAGTCCAGGGCCGGGCACACCGCGGAGATCAGGAGGATCCTTGAAGCGCACGGGGCGGACAAGCTGTCCGCGCTGGATAAAGGGGAATATGCGGCAGTGATGGCGGAAGCGGAGGTGTTGGGATAATGGGAAAGCACGCACTTTTATCGGCGTCATCCAGCCACAGATGGCTGGAATGCCCGCCTTCGGCAAAATTGTGCGCGGAGCAGGAAGACAGAGCCAGTCCTTACGCGCAGCAGGGTACGGACTGCCATGAGCTCTGCGCTTATCTGGTGAAAAAGTTACTGGGTAAAGATGTGACAGATCCTACAGAAAACCTTACTTATTACGACCAGGAGATGCGGGACTGCGCGGAAAGCTATTGTTCTTATGTCAACGAACAGATTGAAGCGGCAAAGAAACGCTGCCCGGATCCGCAGGTGCTGATCGAGCAGAGACTGGATTTTTCCAGATGGGTGGAGAACGGTTTCGGCACTGGCGACTGCGTGATCGTGGCAGATGAGGCGCTGCAGGTCATTGACTATAAACATGGAGTGGGCGTACTCGTATCTGCGGAGAAGAACCCGCAGATGATGTGCTACGCGCTGGGCGCACTGGAATTGTTTGACGGCCTTTATGACATCCAAGAGATCCGTATGACCATCTTCCAGCCCAGGCGTGAGAATGTCAGTACCTGCGCCATGGCAAAAGAAGAACTGCTCGCCTGGGCGGAGGAAGTCTTAAAGCCTACGGCGGCCCTGGCCTATGAGGGCAAGGGAGAGTTCAAGGCGGGGGAACACTGCCGGTTCTGTAAAGTGAAAGCGGCGTGCCGCAAAAGGGCGGAACATAACCTGGAACTTGCGCGGTATGACTTTGAGATGCCTGCTGTTCTGGAAGATACCGAGATCGCGGCGATCCTTCCGAAGATCGATGAACTGGTATCCTGGGCTGCGGATATCAAGGAATACGCCCTGCAGCAGGCACTGTCCGGAACGCGTTATGAAGGGTTCAAAGTCGTGGAAGGCAGGTCGAACCGGAAATACAGTGATGAGGCCGCAGTTATTTCGGCGGCGGAATCCGCGGGATATGATCCTTACGAGAAAAAACTTCTCGGCATTACCGCCATGACCGCCCTGATGGGGAAAAAGAAGTTTGAGGAAGTGCTTGGCCCGTTTATCGTAAAGCCCCAGGGCAAGCCGGCGCTGGTGCCGGATTCCGATAAGAGACCGGCGCTCAATACAGCATATGAAGATTTTAGTGAAAATTAAGGAGGAAAAACAGTATGGCTAAGTTCAATAACCCAACAAAAGTAATTACCGGAGTCAACACCAGATGGAGCTATGTCAACGCATGGGAGCCGAAGTCCATCAATGGAGGCGCGCCGAAATATTCCGTGTCGCTGATCATTCCGAAGTCTGACACGAAGACGCTGGAAAAGATCCGGGCGGCGATCCAGGCGGCCTACGAGGAAGGGCAGAGCAAGCTGAAAGGAAACGGCAGATCCGTACCGGCGCTTTCCGCGCTGAAGACGCCGATGCGTGATGGTGACGCGGAAAGACCGGATGACGAGGCCTACGCGAATTCTTATTTCGTGAACGCAAACAGCGGCACGGCGCCGGGGATCGTGGACGCGGACAGGAACCCGATTTTGGAGCGCTCCGAAGTATATTCCGGGGTGTACGGCAGGGCGAGCATCAATTTCTACGCTTTCAACAGCAACGGGAACAAAGGGATTGCCTGCGGCCTGAACAACCTGCAGAAGATCCGGGATGGCGAACCCCTTGGCGGCAAGAGCAGGGCGGAGGATGATTTTGCGGAAGAGGATGAGGAGGATTTCCTTTCCTAAGAACAGGATGATCATATTTGGGAAGACGGGTGCCGGTCAGAAATGGCCGGCGCCTTCTTCCAGATTGGAGGAAAGATGGAGACGATCAGTATTGATATTGAAACATATTCTGAGAATGACCTGGGCAAATGCGGCGTGTACAAGTACGTGCAGCATCCGGATTTTGACATCCTGCTCTTTGGCTATGCGGTAGATGGCGGTGATGTCCGGGTAGTTGATCTGGCATCCGGGGAAACGCTGCCGGAGGAAGTGCTGACAGCCCTGACCGATGAAACAGTGACGAAATGGGCGTTCAACAGTAATTTTGAACGTGTCTGTCTGTCGGAATGGCTGAGAAGGAACCATCCGGAGTATTTCCGTTCTTACAGTGATGAGGGGGATAGTGTCGGGGATTATCTGGATCCCCATGGGTGGAAATGTTCCATGGTCTGGTCCGCTTATATGGGGCTGCCCCTATCCCTTGCTGGCGCCGGCGCGGTGCTGGGGTTGGAAGAGCAGAAGCTGAAAGAGGGGAAAGACCTGATCCGGTATTTCTGCGTGCCGTGCAAAGCAACGAAGGCCAATGGGGGAAGGACCAGGAACCTTCCGGAACATGACAGGGAGAAATGGAAGCGTTTCAAGTCCTATAACCGGAGGGATGTGGAAGTGGAAAGGTCCATTCAGGAAAAACTGCGGAATTTTCCTGTGCCGGATTTCGTCTGGGAAGAGTTCTGGCTGGATCAGGAAATCAATGACCGGGGGATCCTGCTTGATATGGATTTGGTGGAGAACGCGATCCTGCTGGATGGGATTTCTAAGGATAAGCTGTCAGACTCCATGAAAGAGATCACCGGGCTGGAAAACCCCAACAGCGTGGCGCAGATGAAGCAGTGGCTGTCCAGCCGTGGCGTGGAGACGGAATCGCTGGGGAAGAAGGACGCGGCAAGGATGATCGCAGATAGGGATATGGATGAAGAAGTCACGGAGGCATTGAAGCTCCGTCTGCAGCTGGCAAAGTCTTCCGTAAAAAAGTATCAGGCCATGCGGAGCGCTGTCTGCAGGGACGGCAGGGCGAGGGGAATGTTTCAGTTCCTAGGGGCTAACCGGAGCGGCAGGTGGGCAGGGCGGATCATCCAGCTGCAGAACCTTCCGCAGAACCATATGGAGGATTTGGAGCAGGCGAGGGGGCTTGTCAAGAATGGGGATTATGAAGCCCTGTCCATGCTGTATGATTCTGTGCCGAATGTGCTGTCGGAACTGATCCGGACCGCATTTGTTTCCGGAGATGGAAATAAGCTTTGTGTGGCGGATTTTTCTGCGATCGAGGCCAGGGTGTTGTCCTGGCTTGCTGGGGAGCGGTGGAGGATGGAAGTGTTTGTGAATAACGGTGATATTTACTGTGCATCGGCATCGGCGATGTTCGGGGTGCCGGTGGAAAAACACGGACGGAACGCGGAACTGCGGCAGAAAGGGAAGATCGCGGAATTGGCTTTAGGATATGGAGGATCTATCGGCGCCCTGAAATCGATGGGAGCTCTGGAAATGGGACTGGCGGAAGAGGAACTTCAGCCGCTGGTGGATTCCTGGCGGACGGCGAATCCCAATATCGTCCGGTTCTGGTGGGATGTGGACCGGGCGGTAAAGAAGGCGGTGAAGCAGCGGGAGCCGTCCGTCCTGCGGGGGATCCGTTTTGAGTGCCGCAGCGGGATGCTGTTTATTACCCTGCCTTCTGGAAGAAGGCTTGCCTATGTGAAGCCGAGAATCGGTGAGAACCGTTTCGGCGGGGAATCTGTGACTTATGAAGGCGTGGGAGGAACAAAGAAGTGGGAGCGGATCGAGAGCTACGGCCCCAAGTTTGTGGAGAACATTGTGCAGGCCATATCCAGGGATATCCTCTGCTACGCCATGAGGACGCTGTCACACTGCCGGATCTGCGCCCATGTGCATGATGAACTGATCATCGAGTGCCGGAAGGATGCTTCACTGGATGCAATCTGTGAGCAGATGGGAAGGACGCCGCCCTGGGCGGAAGGGCTGGTTTTAAGAGCCGATGGTTACGAAACGCAGTTTTATAAAAAGGATTAAGACTGTGCATATAATAAAATTTATATGAATATCCATCATAAAAAATTCACAATTTGCAGACTGGTCATAAACTCTAATTGGTGTTATATTATAGATGGAGAAAGGAGGATGAAAAAATGGCAAATGTTTTTGATACAGCAAAATATATTTTGGAACAATCTGGATCTATGTCAACTATGAAGCTCCAAAAGTTATGCTATTATTCTCAGGCATGGTCTCTTGTTTGGGATGATTCTCCTTTATTTGAAGAAGACTTTCAGGCTTGGGCTAATGGGCCGGTATGTCCTGATTTGTTTTTCAAAACCCAGGGCAAGTATTCAGTAAGTGCGAGCGATGAAACTGGTGGGGAAGGAGATTTATCTGAAGATCAAAAAGATACTATTGATAAAGTATTAGAGCATTATGGAAGCCACGATGCCCAGTGGCTCAGCCAGCTGACACATATGGAAGATCCTTGGATTAAAGCGAGAAAAGGCGTTCCGTTAGGTGCCGGGTGTAATAATGTGATTACGAAAGAAAGTATGGCATTATACTATGGCGGGCTCTAAACGAAAAAAAGAGATAAAGCAAAAAGAAATTCCTAGAGGAAAATTTATCGCTCAGGGTGGAAATCCTGAGCGATATTATTCAGAAAATCCTGCATGGTCTTTTGCAAATTCTGATCAAGAGATGTGGGCATTCTCAGAGGATCATATGGGAAATTTATTTTGGACAGAGATTCTTCCTAGATTAAAATCATTAGAGAGTCAAACATGGAGCGAAATATTAGTTCGCGATAAAAAGCAAAATCACTCCTTGGATTTGAGTGAATTGAATAAGGTTGCACAAGATAGATTAGCTTCAAAATATATAGAAGCAGAATCATTAATATCATTGCGGATAACTGGCAGTCATAGATTATATGGGTATATGACAGGCAGAGTTTTTAATGTGCTTTGGTATGACGATGATCATGGGGATAATAGTACGTGTGTATGCAGATCCCGTTTAAAACATACATAATTCGATTGATTAAAAAATATAAAATCCGTTTGGCAGTTAGCTAAACGGATTTTTTTGAGAGAGGGTAAATATCCTCTCTTTTTTATTGCCTGTGACTTGAGGAAACAACCTCAATAAATCTTATTTAGGAGGGTAATTCATGAGTGAGTTACAGGTATTCAGCAATGCGGAGTTCGGCTCGGTCCGCAGTATCACAGTCAATGGTGAGCCGTATTTTGTCGGGAAGGATGTAGCGGAGATTCTTGGTTACGCCAATACCAGGGATGCTCTTGCGAAGCATGTTGATGAAGAGGACAGAAGGGATGGGGTAGCGATTCGCGACTCCATCGGAAGAGAGCAGACGCCGGCGCTTATCAATGAATCCGGTCTGTACAGCCTGATCCTTTCCAGCAGGCTTCCGTCCGCGAAACGCTTCAAGAGGTGGGTGACTTCGGAAGTCCTTCCGGCGATCCGGAAGCACGGAGTATTTGCGCTGGATGACATTGTGAACAACACGGATGCTCTGATCGAAGCGCTGCAGGCGTTTAAGGCCGAGCGGCTGAAGAGGATGGCGCTGGAACAGGAGGCCGCCGTGCAGAAGCAGCAGCTTGCGGAGATGAGGCCGAAGGCAAGCTATTACGATGTGGTCCTGAACAGCCCCAGCCTGCTGGCGGTATCGGAATTCGCGAAAGATTATGGATGGAGCGCGAAGCGGATGAACCAGTACCTGCATGAGAAAGGCGTGCAGTATAAGCAGGGCGGAAAGATATGGCTTTTGTACCAGAAATATGCCGGGTGCGGCTACACCAGCACGAAGACGCATGCCTATCCGGCGCATGACGGGACAACGCATACGAAGGTGCATACCTACTGGACGCAGAAAGGAAGGCTTTTCATCTATGACCTGCTGAAAGCGGACGGGATCCTCCCGCTGATCGAAAGGGGGAACTGAGCATGGGGATCAGCAAGTATAACAGCGAGGGGTATTATGATCCCGTGGTATATGAGGCGCTGACCAGGATCGAGGCGGAAGAGCGGGCGGCCAGGGCGGCAGCCGCGTACCGCCCGTTGGTCTATATCTGTTCGCCTTACGCGGGAGACGTGGAGAAGAACACGTTCCGGGCAAGGGCGTTTTCCCGGTTCGCGGTGGAGAGACACTGCATCCCGATCGCGCCGCACCTGCTCTGCCCGCAGTATCTGGATGAGGAAACGGAACGGCGGCTGGGGCTGAAGATGGGCATTGTGTTCATGGGAAAGTGCGAAGAGGTCTGGGTGTTCGGCGATACAGTTTCCGAAGGCATGGCCGCTGAGATTGAAAAGGCCAGGAAGCTGCGCAAGAAGATCCGGTATTTTACCGATGACCTGCGGGAGAAGGAGGGGATGGCAGAATGAAGATCGCGTATGGAAATTCCCGTATGGAGAAGAGATGGAAAAATAACGAGATCTCCTGGGATGATTTCTGCAAAAGGGTCAGCACTACGCAGACCACCACGGAAACGGTGGAGGAATACCGGAAGATGACAAAGCCCCAGCAGGACGCTGTCAAGGATGTGGGCGGTTTTGTGGGCGGACATCTGCGGGGCGGCAGGAGAAAGACCGGGACGGTTCTGTGCCGGTCCATGCTGACGCTGGACATGGACCACGGCACGCCGGACATCCTGGATGAGCTTTCTCTGTTCAATTCCCATGAGCTGTGTGTCTACTCCACACATAAGCATACGCCGGAAGCGCCCCGGCTGCGGCTGATCTTTCCGCTGAAAAGGGATGTGTCCGAGGAGGAATACCCGGCCCTTGCCCGCAAGGTGGCGCAGGAGATCGGGATGGACCTGTTTGATGAGACCACGTACCAGCCGCACCGGCTGATGTACTGGCCGTCCACGTCACGCAACGGGGAGTATGTCTATCAGGTCATGGACGGCGACATCCTGGATCCGGACGCTTACCTGAGAATGTATGATGACTGGCGGGACGTTTCCACCTGGCCGGTATCGTCCAGGGAATCGGAAGCGGTGAAAAAGGCCGCGAAACAGCAGGCGGACCCGCTTACGAAGACCGGTGCGGTGGGGGCGTTCTGCCGTACTTACCCGATCCGGGAGGCGATCGAAAAGTTCCTGCCGGATGTTTACGCGCCGTCGGCGATGGAAGGAAGGTATGACTATATCCCGGCAGACAGTTCCGCCGGCGTCATCATCATCGATGAGAAGTTTGCCTACAGCTTCCACGCGACGGATCCGGCCTGCGGGCAGCTGCTGAACGCTTTTGACGCGGTGAGGGTGCATAAGTTCCCGGATGATGACCCGAAAAAGTCCTATAATGCCATGGCCGAATTCGCCGCGGCGGATGAGCGGGTGAAGCTTCGGATCTTTGAGGAAAAGCGGCAGGCGGCAGCGGAGGATTTTGACGAAGCGGATCCGGACGCGTGGAAGAAGCAGCTTCAGTATGAAAAGAAGAGCATGGAACTTAAGAATAACCTGCATAACCTTATGCTGATCCTGGAGAATGATGAGAACCTGAAAGGGATTGTGTTCAACCAGCTGGCGGACGGCATGGAGATCCGAGGGAAGGTTCCCTGGCCGCATCCGGCCAAGTTCTGGCGGGACGCGGATGACGCCCAGCTGATCTGCTATGTGGACGCGGCATACGGGACATTTTCCGCCAGGAATTATGATATCGCCGTTACGAAGGCCGTGGATGACCGGTCCTACCATCCGATCCGGGAGTTCTTTGAGACGCTTCCTGCTTGGGACGGGGTGGAGCGCGCGGATACGCTGCTGGTCGATTATCTTGGGGCGGAGGACACTCCGTATGTACGGGCAGTTACAAGGAAGGAACTGTGCGCGGCGTATGCCCGGGTGTACCATCCGGGAATCAAGTTTGACAGCATGATCGTCTTAAACGGGGACCAGGGGATCGGGAAGAGTACGCTGATCGCGAAGCTTGGCGGCGAGTGGTATTCGGACAGCCTGAACCTGTCGGATATGAATGACAAGACGGCGGCGGAGAAGCTGCAGGGCTACTGGATCATGGAGATCGGGGAGCTTGCCGGGATGCGGAAAGCGGACCTGGATAAGGTAAAAGCCTTTATTTCCAGGCAGGATGACAAATACCGGGCAAGCTTCGGAAGAAGGGTGACGCCCCATCCGAGACAGTGCGTATTTTTCGGCACCACTAACAGCCAGAACGGGTATCTCAGGGACATTACCGGCAACAGGCGTTACTGGAATGTGAAGGTACCGGGAAACGGGAGGTACAAGCCATGGGATATGGATGAGGATACGGTGAAGCAGGTCTGGGCGGAGGTCATGGTATATGCCAAAGCCGGGGAGAAGCTGTATCTTCCGCCGGAACTGGAGGCCTATGCCAAAGAAGAGCAGCGGGCGGCGATGGAACGGGATGACCGGGAAGGGCTGGTGCAGGAATACCTGGATATGCTCCTGCCGGACACCTGGGACTCCATGGATGTCTATAAGCGGCGTGATTATGTCCGGGATGCGGATGACCCGATGAGGCCGGACGGCATCATCCGCCGGATGGAGGTTTCCAACATGGAGATCTGGTGCGAATGCTTCGGAAAGGCGAAAGAGGATATGAAGCCATCGGACAGCTATGCTATTTCCGCCATCATGGAAAGAATCGCTGGCTGGGGCAAAACCGGGAAGGCAAAGATTCTTCCCATCTATGGAAGGCAGAGGATCTACAAAAGAGATGAATGATTTTAGTGAACAGCCTGTCGGAACAGAACAGCATCTTGTTCCGTTCCTAACGGGTTGTTCAGTGAAAAAGCATGGAAATATGCAGGGTTTGGAGCAGATATGAAACAACGAAACAACTTTTTCTCTATAGTACAAATAAATAGTGTTTTTGATAGAAAGAAGACGTGTGTAATGCATGTATATACGCGCGTAAAGGATTTTCTGTGCCGTTGTTTCATAGTGGAGGATATATGAGAGAGAAAACAGTGGAGCAGAAGCTGGTAAAAGCAGTGAAGGCGGCAGGCGGGATCTGCCCGAAATGGACAGCGCCTGGATTTGATGGCCTGCCGGACAGGATCGTGCTTTTGCCGGGCGGGAGGATGGGCTTTGTGGAAGTAAAGGCTCCGGGGAAGAAAGCAAGGCCATTGCAGGAGTCCAGGCATGGGCTGCTGCGGTCTTTGGGGTATCGGGTGTATGTGCTGGATGACCCGGGGCAGATTGGAGGGATCATTGATGAAATACGAACCGCATGATTACCAGGTTTACACATCGGAATATATCAAGGAGCATGAGACGGCGGCGGTATTCCTGGAATGCGGGCTTGGGAAGACATCCATTACATTGACGGCAATCTATGATCTGATGTTTGACCGTTTTGAAATCCGCAAGGTGCTTGTGATCGCGCCGATCCGGGTGGCAAAAATGAGCTGGCCGGATGAGATCGAAAAATGGGACCATATATCGGATCTCCGCTACAGCGTGGCAGTGGGAACAGAGACAGAACGGACGACGGCGTTGGAAGCACAGGCGGATCTTTACCTGATCAACAGGGAAAATGTCCAGTGGCTGGTGGAAAAGAGCGGCCTGCCGTTTGATTATGACATGGTAGTGGTGGATGAGCTGTCGTCTTTTAAGAACTGGCAGGCAAAACGCTTTAAGGCATTGATGAAGGTGCGGCCGAAAGTGAAGCGGATCGTGGGCCTGACCGGGACGCCTTCTTCCAACGGGCTGATGGACCTGTTCGCGGAATATAAGCTTCTGGATATGGGGCAGAGGCTGGGAAGGTTTATCGGGCAGTACCGGAATCGGTATTTCATGCCGGATAAGACGAACGGGCATGTCGTATACAGCTATAAACTCCTTCCGGGGGCGGAAGAAGCGATCTATGACAGGATCTCTGATATCACGATTTCCATGAAATCAGCGGATCATTTGAAGATGCCGGAACTGGTGAATTCCAGATACATGGTACATCTGGATGAACCGGAACTTGAAAAATATGAGCGGATGAAGCGGGATCTTCTTTTACAGCTGCCGGAAGGGGAAGTGACAGCCGCGAACGCGGCGGCTTTGTCCGGGAAGCTGTCCCAGATGGCAAACGGGGCGGTGTATTCTGATGACGGCGCTTATGAAATGATCCATGACCGGAAGCTGGATGCTTTGGAGGACATCATTGAGGCAGCGAACGGGAAGCCGGTCCTTGCGGCCTATTGGTACCAGCATGACCTGGAACGGATCCAGGACAGGCTTTCCGGACTTAAGATCGGTTTCGCCAGACTGGATCAGGAACGGAATATCCGGTGGTGGAATGAGGGGGAAGTCCCTGTGGGGCTGATCCATCCGGCATCCGCCGGACACGGCCTGAACCTTCAGAGCGGCGGGAATATCCTGGTGTGGTTCGGGCTTACATGGAGCCTGGAACTGTACCAGCAGACGGTGGCGAGGCTTTGGCGGCAGGGACAGAAGGAGACGGTGTCTGTAATCCACATCCTTGCGGCGAAGACCATTGATGAACAGATCATGCGCGCGCTGGAAACAAAAGACCACACACAAAAGGCATTGATTGATGCCGTGAAAGCGGAGGTGATGGGGCATGGCGATCGTCAATAAACAGGCAGGGGATCCTTATGAGAACCTTGCGAACGCGGTCATCGCGCAGGCGGCGGAGGATTACAGGGCAGCGCTGAAGAAAATAAAAGCGCATCCCAAAAACAAGGATGCTATAGATGAGGCTTTGCGGATTGAGAGGTTTTTCCGTTCCGGCTGGTATCAGACATTTACTTCCGTAGATGGAGAATGTTTGATCCGCAGACTTCAGGCGGAGATAAGGTCATCATAGTCAATCAAGGGAGGCAATCCGAGGGGAACGATTTACAGATTTCAATCGGAGGTGGCTTATGAACAGAAAGCAGCAGGAAGCAAAGAAGTATTTATCCCAGGCATTCGGGCTGAACCAGCGGATCGAGAGCAAGCTGAATCAGATTGAGGAACTTCATAATCTGGCGGCCAAAGTCACAGCGGCTTATTCGGATATGCCGAAGAGTCCGAACAGGGATGGTTCCAGAATGGAAGATACTGTCTGCAGGATCATAGACCTGGAATCAGAAATCAACCAGGATATGCTTTGGCTGGTGGAATTGAAGAAGGGGATTGTCCGCAGAATCAAAGCTGTGGAGAATACGGAACTTCAGATGGTATTGGAACTGCGGTACCTGTCCTATATGAGATGGGAAGAAATCGCGATTGAGCTTGGCTACGGCATCGATAATGTATTCCGGCTTCACCGGAAAGCCCTTGCGGAAATCGAAATTCCTGAAACAATACAGTAAAATCAAGTACATTACAGTATGCCTTTGTGATATTGTTAAGATGCGGAAAATAAAAAGAGAGAGCCTTGAGGAAGCGATTCCCCAGGGCTTTCTTTATGCCCAAAGGAGGTGGGAGTATTGCCGAGGAAACCGAAGCGGCCATGTTCCTGGCCGGGATGCCCGAACCTGACGGAGGGAAGGTTCTGTGAGGAACACCAGAAAGAAGAGAACCGCCGCTACGAGAAGTACGGCAGGGATCCTGCTGTACGCCGCAGATACGGGCGGGCATGGAAACGGATCCGCGATAAGTACGCATCGGAGCATCCGCTGTGTGAGCAGTGCCTGAAGGAAGGGCGGTATGTGAAGACCGAGGAGATCCACCATAAGCTGCCGCTGTCTCAAGGCGGCACCCATGAGAGGGGCAACCTGATCGCCCTGTGCCGGTCCTGCCACGCGAAGATCCACGCGGAGAATGGAGACCGCTGGCATAATCGGTGAAAGTTCAGTCGGGGAGGGGCGGTCAAAATCTCTGTGTCTTTTCTTCCGGGGAACGGTGCGGGGGTGTCGTGTACAAAAAATGGAAATCAAAGGGGGTATTGCCCCCGGAAAGGAAAGGGGTGAAGGCCATGGCCAGGGATGGGACAGGCCGGGGCGGCGCAAGGGTCGGCGCCGGAAGGAAAAAGAAAGCGCTGACAGACCGGATCAATGACGGCGGTACGGCATTGGTCCTGGACCTGCCGGAGCCTTCGGAGATGTCCGGGGAGGAAATGCCGCCGGTGAAGGATTACCTGAAAGCAAAGCAGAAAAGCGGAAAGAATTTCTGCGCGGCGGAGGTGTATGAAGAGACATGGAAATGGCTGAGGGAGCGGGGATGTGACCGGCTGGTCAATATCCAGCTGGTGGAGCAGTACGCGGTGTCCGTATCCCGGTGGATCCAGTGCGAGGAATGTATTTCTGAATACGGATTTCTGGCGAAGCATCCCACCACAGGGAACGCCATCGCTTCCCCGTATGTTTCCATGTCCCAGCAGTATATGAAGCAGGTCAACCAGATCTGGTATCAGATCTACCAGGTGGTGAAGGAGAACTGCTCGGTGGAGTGGCAGGGGTCTACGCCCCAGGATGATGTGATGGAGCGGCTGCTCCGGGCAAGAAATGGAGGAATGTGAGATGGAACATAAAATGCGGATGATGGAGACCGCGAAGCTGGTGCCGTATATCAATAACGCGAGGACCCATTCTCCGGCGCAGATCGCGAAGCTGCGGGCATCCATCCGGGAATTCGGGTTCCTTAATCCGGTAATCATTGATGGGGACTGCGGGATTATCGCAGGGCATGGGCGTGTGCTGGCGGCGCAGGAGGAGGGGATGGAAAAAGTTCCCTGTGTGCTGGCAGACCATCTGAGCGAAGCCCAGAAGAAAGCGTATATCCTGGCGGACAACCGTATGGCTATGGACGCCGGATGGGACGAGGAACTTCTGAGGATCGAGATTGAAAGCCTGCAGGGAGAGGACTTTGATGTATCCCTGACCGGCTTCCGCGAGGACGAGGTGACAGACCTGTTCGCGGTACGGGAGGACCCGGACGATACGGGAAGCAATAAGGAGTATGACGAGGGGGAGTTTGGGGATGAGGAATTCGCGCACGAATGCCCAAGATGCGGCTTTAAATTCAACTGACCACAGGTTCCCATGGAAATGGCGGCTGGATGACCTGAAGGACGTTCCAAAGAACGGAAGGACGGTATTCAGCTGTTTTTCCTGCGGCGGAGGCTCTTCCATGGGATATAAGCTTGCCGGGTACACGGTGCTGGGGAATTGTGAGATTGACCCGGAGATGATGAAGCTGTACAGGCGGAACCATCATCCGAAATATCCGTATCTGATGGATATCCGGGAATTCAATCAGCTGCAGGTCTATCCGGAGGAATTAAGACATCTGGATATCCTGGACGGGTCGCCGCCCTGCTCTGTATTCTCCACTGCCGGGGACCGGGAGAAGGCATGGGGAAAGGAAAAGGAATTCCGGGAAGGGCAGAAGAAACAGCGGCTGGATGATCTGTTCCTGCATTTCATCCGGACAGCAGAGATTTTAAAACCTAAGGCAGTGATCGCGGAAAATGTTTCCGGCCTGCTGAAAGGCAACGCCAGGGGCTATGTGAATGAACTGCTGAAAGCCTTTAAAGCGGCGGGCTATGTGACACAGATCTTCCTGCTGGACGCCCATACCATGGGGGTTCCGCAGAGGAGGAGACGTGTCTTTTTTATTGCCCATCGCAATGACCTGGACCTGCCGAAGCTGAAGCTGGATTTCCATGAGAAGCCGATCCGCTTCGGAGAAGTGCGGAGCGAACATGGGATTCCCTACCAGAAAGCGCTAATGACGGAGCTGGTGGCGAAAAGGAAGAAAGGGGATACCTGTTTCGCAGATATCTCCATTAGGGAACGCGGAAAACTGTCCATGTTCAACAATGCTATTGTGGAAGACTGCCGGGTGGCGCCGACCAATACCGCCTGCGCGATTGTAACCAGGTTCTGTGACGGGGAAAAGTATTCCGTCCATGATTATGTGGCAACTCAGACGTTTCCGGAAGACTATGATTTCATGGATCAGGAAGTCAATTATGTCTGCGGGATGAGTGTGCCGCCGGTGATGATGGCGAACATTGCCAGTGAGGTGTACAGGCAGTGGCTGAAATACGTGTAAGGAGTTGGTTTATATGGGAATGCGGAAACTGAAAAAATATAAGCCGACGGAATTTAAGGCGAAGGACAGCCAATACTGCAAAAAAGCAGCAGACTTCGCGGTGGCTTTCATTGAGAGTCTGTGCCATACCAAGGGGACTTGGGCGGGAAAGCCATTTGAGCTGATTGACTGGCAGGAGCAGATCATCCGGGACCTGTTCGGGATCCTGAAGCCAAATGGATATCGGCAGTTTAATACCGCATACATTGAGATCCCCAAGAAACAGGGCAAATCTGAACTGGCTGCGGCGGTAGCCCTTCTGCTCTGCTGCGGCGATGGGGAGGAACGCGCGGAAGTGTATGGCTGTGCCGCTGACAGACAGCAGGCCTCCATTGTTTTTGAGGTGGCGGCGGATATGGTGCGGATGTGCCCGGCGCTGAACCGGCGGGTAAAGATCCTGGCTTCCCAGAAACGGATTATCTATCAGCCGACCAACAGTTTTTATCAGGTGCTGTCTGCGGAGGCCTACAGCAAGCATGGGTTTAATATTCATGGAGTTGTCTTTGATGAGCTGCATACCCAGCCGAACCGGAAGCTGTTCGATGTTATGACAAAGGGGTCCGGCGATGCCAGGATGCAGCCTCTGTATTTCCTGATCACTACAGCAGGGACGGATACCAACTCTATCTGTTATGAGACGCACCAGAAGGCGAAGGACATTCTGGAAGGCCGGAAGATCGACCCGACCTTTTATCCGGTGATCTATGGGGCGGATGAGGGTGACGATTGGACTGACCCGAAGGTATGGAAGAAGGCCAACCCGTCCCTGGATATCACAGTGGGGATGGACAAGGTGAAAGCAGCCTGCGAGTCGGCGAAGCAGAATCCGGGGGAAGAGAATTCCTTCCGGCAGCTGCGGCTGAACCAGTGGGTGAAGCAGGCGGTGCGCTGGATGCCGATGGAGAAATGGGATCAGTGCGCTTTTGCTGTGAACGAAGAGGAACTGGAAGGGCGCGTCTGCTACGGCGGCCTGGACCTTTCCTCCACCACGGACATCACGGCGTTTGTCCTGGTGTTCCCGCCCCTGGATGAAGAAGATAAGTTCCAGCTGCTCCCGTATTTCTGGATTCCGGAAGAGACGCTGGATCTGCGGGTACGCAGGGACCATGTTCCGTATGATGTGTGGGAACGGCAGGGCTTCCTGCAGACCACGGAGGGGAATGTGGTGCATTACGGATATATTGAGAAGTTCATTGAGCGCCTGGGGGAACGGTTCAATATCCGGGAGATCGCTTTTGACCGGTGGGGCGCCGTGCAGATGGTCCAGAACCTGGAAGGGATGGGATTCACGGTGGTTCCCTTCGGCCAGGGATTTAAGGACATGTCGCCGCCTACCAAGGAGCTGATGAAGCTGACATTGGAGCAGAGGATCGCCCACGGCGGGCATCCGGTGCTGCGGTGGATGATGGACAACATCTTCATCCGTACCGATCCGGCGGGGAATATCAAGGCGGATAAGGAGAAGTCCACGGAGAAGATCGATGGAGCGATTGCGGCGATCATGGGGCTGGACCGGGCGATCCGGTGCGGGAATGATACCAGGGCATCGGTTTATGACAGCCGGGGAATTTTGTTCATATAGTTTATGAAAAAGGTATTGACCCTGACGTTATGTAATAGTTTATGCTATGATTACCACAGGGGAAAGAGGTGATCAGGATGATGACAGTACATGAGGTCAGCCAGATATCCGGAGTAAGTATCCGCGCTCTTCATCATTATGATAAGATTGGACTTCTGCCGGCCACAGAGGTTACGGACGCAGGATACCGCATGTATGACGATACAGCACTGGAAAGGCTGCAGCAGATACTCTTATTCAAAGAACTGCAGTTTACACTGAAAGAAATCAAGGCTATTCTGGACAGCCCCGATTTTGACCGGGGCAGGGTTTTGGAACAGCAGATTCAGTTGTTGGAACTCAGAAAAGAACACTTGCAGAATCTGATTGATCTTGCCCGTGGAATCAAAATGATTGGAGTGAAGCATATGAGCTTTGAGGCGTTTGATACAAGAAAGCTTGATGAATACGCCAGGCAGGCAAAGGCATCTTGGGGACAGACCGATGCCTATAAAGAGTATGAAAAGAAGTCCGTAGGACGGGGCAAGGAGGAACAGCATGTGCTTAATGTCCAGATGATGGAGATCTTTTCTGAGTTTGGAAAGATAAAAGAGCAGGATCCGGAGGGTGAGGCCGCAGTTGGTCTGGCAAAGAGACTGCAGGAATTTATTACAGAGCATTTTTATACCTGTACGGATAAGATATTGCTGGGTCTTGGAGCAATGTATGCGGGCGGCGGTGATTTGACAGTCAACATTGATAAAATTGGCGGAACCGGAACAGCAGAGTTTGCTGATAAGGCAATTCAGGCTTATTGTAAAAAATAGCAGCAGTGTATGAACAGCAGAGAACAGCATCTGTCGAAAAGGCAGGTGCTTTTCTTTTGCCATTTTTCAGAAAGGATGATGACGGTTATGGGATTTTTCAGCAGTTTATTCCGTTCTCGTGACAAGCCGTCTGACCGGATGTCCGGCAGCGGCTATACCTTCTTTATGGGAGGGAGCACATCCGGGAAGCGGGTGAATGAACGGACGGCCATGCAGATGACGGCAGTGTACTCCTGCGTGAGGATTTTGTCGGAGGCGGTGGCCAGCCTGCCATTACAATTCTATAGATATATCGATGATGGCGGGAAAGAGAAAGCGGTGGAACATCCGCTTTATTTTTTGCTCCATGACGAGCCGAACCCGGAGATGACGTCTTTCGTGTTCCGGGAGACGCTGATGACGCACCTGCTTCTGTGGGGCAATGCCTACGCCCAGATCATCCGGAATGGGCGGGGAGAGGTGGTGGCCTTATATCCCCTGATGGCGGACCGGATGTATGTGGATCGGGATGACAAGGGGCAGCTGTACTACGAGTACACCCTGTATTCCGATGACGCGCCTACCATGAAGGGATCCATTGTCCGGCTGTCCCCTTGTGAAGTGCTGCATATCCCTGGTCTGGGATTTGACGGGCTGGTGGGCTATTCGCCCATCGCTATGGCGAAGAACGCCATCGGCATGGCCATGGCCTGCGAGGAATACGGGGCGAAGTTTTTCGCCAACGGCGCGGCGCCTTCCGGGGTGCTGGAACATCCGGGGACGATTAAAGATCCCAGCCGGGTGCGGGAAAGCTGGCAGAGGACATTTGGCGGATCCGGGAACGCCAATAAGGTGGCGGTGCTGGAGGAAGGGATGAAGTACACGCCCATTTCCATCTCGCCGGAGCAGGCGCAGTTCCTGGAAACCAGGAAGTTCCAGCTGGATGAGATTGCCCGGATCTTCCGGGTGCCGCCCCATATGATTGGGGATCTGGAAAAGTCGTCTTTCAACAACATCGAGCAGCAGTCCCTGGAATTCGTGAAATATACCCTGGATCCCTGGGTGTCCCGGTGGGAGCAGTCCATGGTGCGCTCGCTGCTGTCCAGGGAAGAGAAATCAAAGTATTTCATCAAGTTCAATGTGGACGGACTGCTCAGAGGGGACTACCAGAGCCGGATGAACGGATATGCCACGGCAAGGCAGAACGGCTGGATGAGCGCCAACGATATCCGGGAACTGGAAAACCTGGACCGGATCCCGGCGGAGCAGGGCGGGGATCTGTACCTGATCAACGGGAACATGACGAAGCTTGCGGATGCCGGGCTGTTTGGAACAGGCCAGCAGGGGATGCCTGCAGGGGCAGATGATTTTGCGGGGAAAGGAGAAGAGATCCGATGAAGAAATTTTGGAACTGGAAAAGCAGGAAGATCCGGGATCAGGATTCCGGTGAGGAGAGGATTGAGAGGGTGCTGTTCCTGAATGGGACCATCGCGGAAGAGAGCTGGTATGACGATGAAGTCACGCCGGCTCTTTTTAAGGAGGAGCTGATGGCGGGGAGCGGCGATATCACGGTATGGATCAACAGCCCCGGAGGGGACTGCGTGGCCGCGGCCCAGATCTACAACATGCTGATGGATTATAAGGGGAATGTCACGGTAAAGATCGATGGGATCGCGGCGTCTGCCGCAAGCGTGATCGCCATGGCGGGCACAAAGGTATTGATTTCGCCGGTGGGGATGCTGATGATCCATAACCCGGCGACCATCGCCTGGGGAGATTCCGGGGAGATGCAGAAGGCCATTGAGATGCTGGAAAGCGTGAAGGATTCCATTATCAACGCCTATGAGATCAAGACCGGCCTGTCCCGGGCGAAGCTGTCCCACATGATGGACGCGGAGACCTGGATGGACGCCGGGAAAGCGGTGGAACTGGGCTTTGCCGATGGGATCCTGAAACGTTCTGAAGTTCCGGATGACATGGAGCCGCCCGCGGTATCCATGCTCTATTCCGAAGCCGCCGCGGTCAATTCCTTAATGGATAAGATCGCGGCAAAGTGCAGGACAAAACCGAAAACCGAACCGACAGGCCGCAGCGTAGACAGTCTCTATGAGCGGCTTAATTTATTGAAGAATTAGAGGAGGACATGACGATGACGATTTTAGAACTGAGAGAAAAGAGGGCGAAGGCGTGGGAGGCAGCGAAGGCCTTTCTGGATTCCCACAGGAATGAAAAAGGTGTGCTGTCTGCGGAGGATGACGCCGCCTATACCCGCATGGAACAGGAGATCACGGATCTGGGGAAGGAGATCGCCCGGATGGAGCGGCAGGAAGCCTTCGAGAGGGAACTGTCCCAGCCGGTGAATACGCCCCTGACCGGGCGTCCGGCATCCGGCGGCGCGGGGAAGGAAAAGACCGGCCGCGCTTCGGAGGAATACAGGACGAACTTCTGGAACGCCATGCGCTCCAAGGTGCCGCTTCCCGGCGTGGTCAACGCTTTGGAGGAAGGGACGGATTCCGAGGGCGGATACCTGGTGCCGGATGAGTATGAGCGTACCCTGGTGGAAGCCCTGGAAGAGGAAAACGTGTTCCGCCAGCTGGCAAATGTGATCCGTACTTCCAGCGGCGACCGGAAGATTCCGGTGGTGGCAACGAAGGGAACGGCGTCCTGGATCGATGAGGAAGGGGCGTACACGGAGAGCGAAGATTCCTTCGGCCAGGTATCTATCGGGGCTTATAAGGTTGGTACCATGATCAAGGTATCAGAGGAACTTCTCAATGACAGCGTCTTTGACCTGGAATCCTATATCGCGAAGGAGTTTGCAAGAAGGATCGGGGCGAAGGAGGAAGAGGCCTTCTTTACCGGGGACGGCTCCGGGAAGCCTCTGGGCGTTCTTGCTGCCACAGGCGGAGCGGAGACTGGGGTGACGTCGGCGTCCTCTACGGCTATTACGGCAGATGAGCTGATGGACCTGTTCTATTCCCTGAAATCCCCTTATCGGAAGAAGGCGGTATGGGTGCTGAACGATTCCACCATCAAGGCGGTGCGCAAGCTGAAGGATTCCACGGGGCAGTACCTGTGGCAGCCGTCCCTGATGGCCGGTACGCCGGATACCCTGCTTGGCAGGCCGGTGAAGACCTCCGCCTATATGCCGGTGATCGCGGCGGGGGCGAAGACCATTGCCTTCGGTGATTTCAGCTATTACTGGATTGCGGACCGGCAGGGACGTTCCTTCAAGCGGCTGAACGAACTGTACGCCGCCAACGGCCAGGTGGGCTTCCTTGGCTCCCAGAGGGTGGATGGGAAGCTGGTGCTGTCCGAGGCAGTGAAGGTGCTGGCGCAGAAATCAGGATCTTCCAGCTGATGGCCTGCGGACAGCCTCAGAGGGGTGTGACTGCTTCACGCCCCTCTGTCTGACGGGAGGTGAAGGCTATGGTGACACTGCAGGAAATGAAAAACTATCTCCGGGTGGATGATGATGACGATGATGCTTTAATTGAAACCATCATAGCTTCGGCAGAACGGCAGTGCATGGATATCCTGCGTACGGACAGTGAGGAAGAACTGGTATCGGTCCAGAATGGGAAGACAGCCGTGATGTTCACCGCGGCATATTTGTATGAACACCGGGAGGAAGCCGACCACCATGCCCTGAATCTGACGCTTCGCGCGCTGCTCTTCGGCAGCCGGAAGGAGGCGTTCTGATGGAGATCGCTCTTCTGAATGTTAAAGTGACCTTCCAGAAGAATTCCGTGGTGTCGGATTCTATTGGGAACCGGAAGAATGTCTGGGAGGATTATTATACCTGCCATGCCACGGTCAGCGGAGAGAGCGGGCAGGAAAAGGCTGCCGCCGGATTGACGGTGGCGGAATCCGATCTTGCTTTTACCGTCCGTTTCTGTAAACGGGCGGCGGAGGTGACGGCGGACGGGTTCCGCATCCTGTTCGGCGGGGAGATTTACAACATCGTGGCTGTGGACCATATGAACTATAAGAAGAAAACGCTGAAGTTCCGGTGTGAGAAAGCGAGGCGGTGACCATGGGACAGACGGTACAGATCGGGGAATTGGCGGGGGCTGTCATGAAGACTTTGGAGGAATACGCGGATCTGGCTACGGAGGATGTGAAGCAGGCGGTCTGGGATGCCGGGGAGACGGTAAGGAAGGAGATCCGCGCCAATGCCCCGAAGGATACCGGGGAGTACGCCAAAAGCTGGGCGGTGAAAAAGACCAAAGAGACATCCAGTAGCCTGACGCTGACGGTCCATTCCAAAAACCGCTACCAGCTGGCCCATCTGCTGGAATACGGTCACGCGAAGCGGAACGGCGGACGGGTGGAAGGCAAAGCCCATATCGCCCCGGCGGAGGAAAAGGGGATCCGGCAGCTGGAAGAAGAGATCGAAAGGAGCCTGAGGGATGGATAAACTTCTGGAAATTTTGAAAAGCGCCGGATTTCCCTATGCCTATGACCATTTCGCGGAAGGGGAAGCACCGGATCCGCCTTTTGTCTGTTACCTGCTTCCGGGGAGCGATAACTTTTCGGCAGATGGGAAGGTCTATTACCGGATCAGCGAGGCGCGGGTGGAATTATATACGGATCAGAAAGATTTAGCCGCGGAGGGAAAGCTGGAAGATGCTTTGGACGCCTGCGGCATTTTTTATGAGAAATCGGAAACCTGGATTGACAGCGAAAAGCTGTACGAGGTTCTGTATGTGTTTGAGATACCGATAGGTGAGGAAGGCGCATACAGGACGGATAAGGAAATGGAGGGAGCAGGAAATGTCTGCGAAGAAGAATAAGGTAAAATTTAATATCTGCAACGTGCATTACGCACTGATCACGGTGGATGAGGACGGGGACGTGACTTTCGGGACGCCGGTGGCTATGCCGGGCGCGGTATCCCTGTCCCTGGAACCCAACGGCGAGCCGTCCAATTTTTACGCGGATGGGTACGCCTACTATACGATCTCCAACAACATGGGCTATGAGGGGGATCTGGAACTGGCCATGGTGCCGGAGAGCTTCCGAACGGATGTGCTGAAGGAATCCCTGGATGACAACAGTGTGCTGGTGGAGAGCGCCAATGTGGAGACAGCGAACTTTGCCCTGCTTTTTGAGTTTGACGGGGATGTGAAGAAGATCCGCCATGTGCTGTACAACTGCTCGGCGGCAAGGCCGAACATTGAGTCCGCGACCAATGAGGAGGAGATCGAGGTACAGACGGAAACGCTGGCCATCACGGCGGCGCCCCTGGCCAACGGCTATGTGAAAGCCCGCACCGGGGACAGCACCACGGATACGGTTTACACCGGCTGGTATACCTCTGTGTATATGCCGACGGTGACAGATCCGGAGACCTCCGGGGTACAGCAGTCCAGCCTGCGGGGAATGGAAGAGGATGAAATCGGAGGGGAGACATTATGAGCATGAAGAAAAATATCACGATTGATGGGCAGGAGGTCGCGTTTAAGGCCTCCGCCGCCATCCCCCGGATTTACCGGATGCGGTTCCACCGGGATATTTACAAAGACCTGCGGGATCTGGAAAAGGGGATTGATAAGAATGACCCGGAGAATTCCAATCTGGATCTGTTCTCTTTGGAAATGTTTGAGAACATTGCCTATGTGATGGCGAAGCATGCCGATCCATCTATCCCGGATACGCCGGAGGAATGGCTGGATGGGTTCAACACCTTTTCCATCTATCAGGTACTGCCCCAGATCATTGAACTGTGGGGGCTGAACACCCAGACGGATGTGCAGGCTAAAAAAAACTTCGCCCGACTGACCGGGAAATGACGACTCCCTTGTTCCTCCTGCGGTGTGTGCAGCTGGGGCTTTCCATCCGGGATCTGGATCTGCTTACGATCGGGATGGTGAACGATATGTATGTGGAGAGCCGCAATGATGAGTGTAAGTATGCGGTGGTGGCAACGCAGGAGGATTTCGATAGATTCTGATTGAAGAAAAATCCGTGATCATGCTATAATTCATATAATTTTAGCGTGAGGTGAAGTTGAATGTCAGATTTTAAGATGAATAGGGAAGAAGTTATTATGACAAAATTAAACATAGAACAGTTTAAATTTGAAAGCATACATGGAAATGCTAAAGAAATAAATCAAAAAATAATGAAGTTGATGGCACATAGTTTTCCGGTTATAGGTTTAAACCAAGGAATTTATTATCGGGCAAGGATTATAAAGGAGGCAGATGGTGAAGATACAGGAATAATCAGGAAACACGGCGTGCCAATTACTGGATATAATATTTCACATTCCGGTGTCCCGCCAGCAAAATATGTCACTGAAAATGGTCGTGTAAATCATATTGGAGAACAGGTTCTTTATTTGGCGGAGGATGAAGAAACATCTTGTAAAGAAAATAAAGCTGAAAGCAATGTATATTTATCAGTTGCTGAATGCAAAATAGAAAGCAACATAAAAGTTGCAAATTTTACCCTTACTGCTTTGTCTGGATTAGAGTATGCTTTTCCCCAGGATTTGATCATGCAATTTAGATCCGAATACGGTATAGACATAAGAGCTATGTATATTTTTGTTCGAGATTTTCTGACTAATCCTAATTATAAAGCTGAAGAGATAGATTATGCGTTTTCTTTGGCATTTTTGGATTTAATCAAGAGTCGAAAAGATATTTCAGGTGTAAAGTATACATCTTATTTTACTGGAAAAACCAATATTGCGTTATGGGATGAAAACAAATTTCTGGAATGTAAGAATAGTAAAGTTGTAAAAAGTTTATAATTATAAATCTTGAAATGAGTCGAGTGATCGGCTCTTTCTTTTTGCTCATTTTCAGGAGGTGGTGACACATGGCAAGCCGGATCAAGGGCATTACGGTGGAGATCGGCGGCGATACCAGCGGGCTGGAAAAGTCGCTGAGCACGGTGAACAATTCCATAAAGAAGACCCAGAGCCAGCTTCGGGATGTGAATAACCTTTTGAAACTGGATCCATCGAATACCATTCTTCTGGCGCAGAAGCAGGAGCTTCTGCAGGCGGCTATCGGGGATACGGAAAAGAAGCTGGAAGCTTTGGAACAGGCCCAGGAGGATGTGGCGAAAGCCTTTGAGCGGGGCGATCTGGGGAAGGACCAGTACATGGCTTTCCAGCGGGAGGTTGAGGAAACCAGAGGGACGCTGAACCGGTATAAGGCGGATCTGTCTGGTCTGCAGTCAGAGCAGGAGCGGCTGGCTTCTAATACGGAGCGTCTGAATAAGCTGTTCGCGGCGACTGGATCCAGTGTGGATGATTATGCCGATGTGCTGGGAAGCCGTTTGGTGACGGCGATCCGGAACGGGACGGCTTCTTCTGACCAGCTGAAAACCGCTGTGGAGAAGATCGGGAAGGCGGTCACCGGCGGGAAGGCGGATATCAAACAGCTGACCGCCGCCCTGGATACGGTGGATGACGGGCAGGCTGTCCGAAACCTGATAAACGATCTGAATGATGTGGGTGACGCAGCCCAGGACGCTGCGGATGACATCGGGGAGATTGCCCAGGCCACCAAAGGCGCAGCCCTGATGGAAGCCGCCGACCAGTTGTCTGTGGTTGGGGATAAGATCCAGGATGTGGGCGATAAAGCGGTGAATGCCTACGCAGAGACAGAGACAGCGGTTTCCAAGGTGAACGCCTACTTCGGGGAGACCGGTGCGGCAGCGGAAGCCAGCGCGGAGATTGTAAAAAATGTGTATGGATCCGGTGTGGGCCAGAGCATGGACGCCGTGGCGGAAGCGGTCATCATGGTCAAGAAAAACCTGGGTGATCTGGGAGATACCGACCTGACTAACCTGACGAAGCAGGCGCTGACGCTGGAAGAATTATACGGGATTGACATGAATGAGACCCTCCGTGGCGTCAATTCATTGATGAAGCAGTACGGGCTGACCGCTCAGGAGGCCATGGACTATATCGTCCGGGGTACCCAGAACGGTCTGGACAAGACCAATGAGTTAGGAGACAATCTGTCCGAGTACGCTGGAAAATTTGAGCAGGCAGGATATTCCGCTTCCGAGTATTTCCAGCTTCTGCAGAATGGCCTGCAGGGCGGGGCATACAACCTGGACAAGGTCAATGACGCTATCAATGAGGTGACTACCCGTCTGGCAGATGGGACCATCGGGGATGCTATTGACCTGTATTCCCAGAAGACACAGTCCCTGTTCCTGGCATGGCAGAACGGGGAGGCTACCCAGAAGCAGGTGATCGATTCCATTGTGGCGGATATCGCAAACTGTACCAACGAACAGCAGGCCCTGAATATGGCAGCGGAAGCCTTTGGCACCATGGCCGAGGACGGGAACCTGAAATTTATTACTTCCCTGACTTCCGTGGGAGAGACTTATGACAGTGTAGCCGGATCTGCGGAAAATCTGTTCAGCCAGACACAGACGCCTATGCAGGAGATGGAGGCCAATACCCGGAAGCTGCAGCAGGCGCTGGTTCCCCTTGGAGAGAAGATTGTGGAACTGGCCAATGTGGTGCTGCCGCCCCTGGTGGCCATCATTACAGCAGTGAGTGAGGTATTCGGTATGCTGCCGGAGCCGGTGCAGAATTTTGTCATCATCCTGGGTGCGTTGTTGGTGGCATTTACCGCATTGACGCCGGTGATCGCGGCCTTGGCGGTGTCCTTCGGGGCACTGAACATTTCCCTGCTCCCGGTGATTGGGATCATCGCCGGGGTGGCGGCGGCCATTGCCGGGATCATCGCCATTGTGAAAAACTGGGGAGCGATCACGGAGTGGTTTGGGAATTTGTGGCAGGCGGTATCTCAGAAGCTGATGGAGTTATGGAACGGGGTGGTGGTTTTCTTTACAGAGACTATCCCGGCAGCGTTCCAGACCTTCATCAGCTTTTTTTCTGCCATCCCGGACTGGTGGAGCGGCCTGTGGTCACAGGTATCCGCGTTTTTCACGAATACCTGGAACGCAATCCTGCAGAATCCCATTGTCCAGCTGGTGGTGACAACGATTACTTCTTTGTGGGAGAATGCGAAAAATACTCTGCAGGGGATCTGGTCGGGTATCTGCGACATTGCCGCCGGTGCCTGGGAGCTACTGAAAAATGTGATCCTTGCCCCGGTGCTTCTGCTGATCGATTTGGTGACGGGAAATTTCTCCCAGCTTGCTTCTGATGCGGCAAATATCTGGAACAATATCAGAAATGCCGCCTCCCAGATCTGGTTAGGAATCCGGCAGGTGGTGACTTCTGCGGCTTCGGGACTGAAGCAGGGCGTGGAGACGGTGCTTTCGGCTCTGTCCCAGTTCGCCGCTCAGATCTGGTCCGCTATGAAGCAGACGGCGTCTTCTGTCTGGAATGGCATCAAGATCACGGTGGTGAATATCGCATCCACGTTGCGTGAAGCAGCGGTGACCGCCTTCCAGCGGATGGTCTCCGGGATCAGCTCTGCCCTTTCCAGGCTGTATTCCGTGGTTTCTAATGGATTTTCTTCCGCCATCCGGTTTATTACCGGGCTGCCGGGGCAGGCGTTCCAATGGGGGAAGGACTTTATCCAGGGGCTGATTAACGGAATTTCCAGCATGATCCAGAGTGTGATCAACACAGTTTCCGGTCTGGCTGACCGGATCCGTTCTTTCCTGCACTTCTCGGCTCCGGATGAGGGGCCGCTGGCGGATTATGAGACTTGGATGCCGGACTTCATGAAAGGGTTGGCGAGCGGCATTGAGAAGAACCGGAACCTGGTGAAGAAAGCTGTCCGGGATGTGGCTTCGGATATGGTACTTTCACCGAAAGGAAACGGGATGGAGTATGGCTATACCGATGATACTTTATCCGGTGGGAATATGTCCGACCTGATCTCCGGGATTTCTTCTGCGGTGTCAGAAGCCCTGGTGGGATTCTCCGGCCCGCAGGGGAATATCGTGATCCCGGTATATGTGGGTGGGACGCTTCTGGATGAACTGGTAGTGACGGCGCAGGCAAGACAGAACCTGCGGTCAGGAGGGAGGTAAGCCATGGCATTTATACAGTATCTGACCTTTGACGGGACGGCCCTCCCTTTGCCGGATTCCTATGAAGTACAGATGGATGATGTAGAGGCGGACTCCGGCGGGGAGACGGAGGCCGGTACGGTGCAACGGGATGTTGTGCGCGCAGGCGTGGTGAGCATCCCGGTGACATTTTCTGTTTCGGCAAAGTGGCTGAAGATTCTAACGGAGTTTAAACAGAAGGAAAAGATCACGGTGGGATATTTTGATACGGAGACACTGGCTGTGAAGACGGCGGAGATGTATGTGGAAGGGTATAAGGCTTCCCTTGTGAAGGATACTTCCCGGAAAGGTCTGTGGACAGTGAGTTTTACGCTGAGGGAGTTCTGAAAGTGTATTCTATTTTGGTGGGAATTGTGGTATATTTGAGAAAAAGATTGAGGTTACAGAGGTGAGGTTATGAAAATCGCAAAAATTCTGTTATCTATAATAACAATACTTTTTGCTGTATTAGGATTAATAAAAGTTCTTCCATTTGATATAGCAAATCCTATTATGCTTACATCACTTGCTACTCTTTTGCTGTTAAGAAGTGTAGAATATAAAAATAGCAGAGAGAAAAGTGGTTTTGTTCTTACCTGTTTAACCGCAGTTTTTGTCTATGTTGTTGTGATTTATAATGTTTTTATAGGATAAGCAGCTCCCCATTTATTGAGAAATTGAACAAAATGACAAATCCTATTTTATATTACCAACCAATAGTAACCCATGATCCTGATGAATTGGGAGGTGAAGTATGAAGATCGAGATTAGAAAGGATTTTCCGCAGCATTTTAAACCGGCATATCCGGAGGAATTTGATTTGTTTTCTCATTTTGAGGTAACGGCAGGAATACCGAACGTTCTGTTTGCTGTCACGACTTGGAAAGAGAACGGGAAACCGAATGTTTGCTTTCATTCGTGGAGCTGCTTTCACGGAGATAAGACTGCTTTTTTCGCTGTGATGGGAAACTTATATCAGCATACCCACACCTATGCCAATATCCAAAGGGAAAAATGTTTTTGCATCAATTTCCTTCCGATAAATTGCTACGATAAGCTAGTAAAGACTATTCACCAAAATGGAATGAATGACGATGAATTTGCGGCAGGCGGCTTTATGGTTGCAAATGCAAAAACTATTCACGCACCTGCGATTAACGAAGCGTTTCTCACTATGGAATGTACTTTGAAAGAAATGCAGGATTTAAGCGGTGCGGGTATTACGGCTATGGTAATCGGGCAGGTACAGCATATATCTGTAGAAGAATCCTATGCACAAGGATATGAACAGAGATATGGTAAAGATGGATTTATGCTGCTTGTGCCTGCACCGCAGGATCTTATCACCGGGGAGCCGAATCAGTCGGCGATTGCCACCGTGCATATTGAGAAATATGACTGATTTGAGGAGGGTGCGAAAATGGCAACTTCAAATATAAAAGCGCTGATTTCTGGAGAGCTTCGTAAAGTGTGGGAGCTGGTTTTGAATGTTGAAAATTATGGAGCTTGGAGAAGCGACCTGAGTAAGACAGAAGTTATCAGCGACAAGCAATTCATCGAATATACCAAAGATGGCTACCCTACGACATTCACCGTGACGCTTGTTGAACCATACAGACGCTGGGAATTTGATATGGAAAACAGCAATATGACAGGTCATTGGATCGGCGTTTTTACGGATAAAGGAAATGAAACAGAGATAGATTTTATGGAGTGCGTGGAAGCGAAAACATGGCTGCTGAAACCTTTTGTGAAGTCATATCTGAAAAAGCAGCAGGCACAGTTCGTTGCAGACATAAGAAAGGCATTGGAGGGAAATAACCTATGAAAGATATGATTGGATACTGCGGATTGGACTGCGAAAAATGCGATGCATACATGGCCACCGTCAATGACGATCAGTCTTTGCGGGAGAAAACAGCGAAGCAGTGGGCAGAGTTAAATAATGCTCCAATTTTGCCGGAACATATTAATTGTGAGGGATGTCGTGTGGACGGAGTAAAAACAGTATTTTGTGAACATATGTGTGAAATCCGTAAATGCGCTTTAAGAAAAGGCGTTTCTACTTGCGGCAACTGTTCTGAGTTGGAAACTTGTCAGACTGTCGGGGCTATTATTTCAAATGATTCTGCTGTTTTGAAGAATTTGAGAGGATAAATATATGAATAAACGAATTAAAAGATGAGGAGGTTTTATGAAACGGAAATTAGGAATTGCCAGATGTGGTCTTGCGTGCTGTTTATGTACAGAAAATGCCGATTGCAATGGATGCGGTTCAAATGGGTGTCCAGATAATGATTCTTGTGAGAATAAAAAATGTTCGATTGCAAAAGAACTGACACATTGTTATGAGTGTGAAGAAAATTGCAGGAAAGGAGTATTGAGTAAAATTAAACCATACACATTTACCTTATTTGCTAAAAAATATGGAGAAGAAAAGCTCCTGGATTGTTTAGAGAGAAATGAGAAAAATGGAATTGTGTATCATCGAGAGGGCATACACGGGGATTATGATGATTTTGATGATGTAGAGCGGTTAATGAATTTTATTTTAACAGGAGTACGATAGATTAAAAGTTGTTGAGTTATATAATTCTGATATTTTATATTGCCAAGAGCATCAGTCAGAAATGATTGGTGCTTTTTTGATGCCTGGAAACGGAAGGAGGGGTGTCCGATGTACCCGGTGAGCGAGGCGTTCCTGCAGGCGGTGCAGGGGAACACCCGGAAATATTACTGGACGGGGAAGATCACCACGGCAGGCGGCGTGGAGTATCCCTTTGACCAGGAGGATATTGTGAAAGGCAGCGGCTATATCACGGCCCAGTGCTGCGGCAATTCAGAGATTGAACTGGGCGCGGTGTATGCTGCGGAGATGGGGCTCAGCCTGTTTCTGGATATTGACCGGTATACGCTGGAGGATGCGGAGGTAGAATTAGCCTATCATCTTCGGCTTGCCAGCGGCGCCTATGAGACTGTCCCCATGGGGATCTTTGAAGTGAGTGAAGCCAACAGAACGGTGCATGTGCTGGAACTGAAGGCTTATGACCGGATGCTCCGCTTTGACCGGGCTTTCAATGGCTTTGAAACCATCGGCACCGCTTATGGGATGATGGCGCTGTGCGGTACGGCCTGCGGGGTGGAACTGGCGCAGACCCAGGCGGAGATTGAGGCTCTTCCGAATGGCTCAGAACTGCTCTCCATTTATCCGGAGAATGACATTGAGACATACCGGGATGTGCTGTATTTTACGGCTCAGGTGCTGGGCGGGTTCTTCTGCATCAATCGGGCAGGGAAACTGGAATTCCGGCAGTACGGGAAGACGCCGGTGATGGAGATCCTGCAGAAGCATCGGTTTTCCAGCAGCTTTTCTGATTTTGTGACCCGGTACACAGCGGTCAGTTCCACCAACCTGCGGACGCAGACTTCCGAGTATTACGCTTTGGAAACAGATGACGGGCTGACCATGAACCTGGGAGTCAATCCCCTCCTGCAGTTCGGACTGGAAGAGACCAGGGCAGAACTGTGCGGGAACATCCTGGATGCCCTTTCCAAAGTGAACTATGTGCCCTTTGATTCCGATACCATCGGAAATCCGGCATTGGATCTGGGGGATGTGCTGACCTTTTCCGGCGGGCAGGCAGATGCCGGACAGATCACCTGCGTGACGTCTTTTACGGTTAAGATCGGCGGGCGGCAGAGCCTGAAATGTGTGGGGAAAAATCCCCGTCTTTCCCAGGCAAAGTCCAAGAACGATAAAAATATTTCCGGTTTGCTGAACCAGATTGAGGCGGGAAAGATCGGCATCCACACCTTTACCAATGTTTCTGAATATACCATCGGTGAGACGGATGTGCGGATCATCAGTATTGAGTTCGCTTCCAAAGAGGAAAATCATGCCCAGTTCTTCGGGCAGGTGGTGGTGAATGTGGCGGCTGATCCGGCCGCGAGGTCAGCCAATGCCATCGGCACGGTTGTGATCCCGTTCCCCTCTGGGGAGAGTGAGGGCAGTGAACCGTCCGGGACGGCTTCAGCAGGAAATGAGGCGGGAACTTCCAGTTCTGCTGCGGATGCAGCTGGCACAGATATTTCTGTCGATGTGAGCCTGCCGGTCACCTGGACGGAGGACGGGAAGGCAGTCTGCTATGTCACCTTTGAACTGAACAATGCGGAGATCCTGCTCCATCATCCGGTGGAGACCTGGCACAGCGGGAAGCACATCCTGTCTTTGTATTATCCGATTGAAAATATCGTGCCGAATATCACAAATACCTTCAACGTGTACCTGCGGATGGAGGACGGCTCCGGCAGTGTGGGGATCGGGGACTGCATTGCTTCCATCAGCGGCCAGGCTATGGCGGCGGCTGCGGCGTGGGACGGCAGGATCGATATTGAGGAAACGGCGGCTCTGTTTTCTGTGGGCGGCGGCCTGCAGGGTAAGGGCTTTACAGATGTGATGACAGTGGAAACGATGGAACTGGTGCAGAAAAGCTATTCGGATACACTGACGGCAAAGCCGAAGATCGGGGCGTTCTGCCGGCCGGTGACGCTGCCGGTATCCAGTGACGCAGAATGATGGGAGGGAAATAGACATGACTTTAAAAGGCGTGATGATAATTGAACTGACGGATGAAAATACCGGGGCGGTGGAAACAGTCACGGAGGAGAACATGATCACAGAGTCCGTCAATAATATCCTGGGGTTAAACCCTATGGGTATCTTTTACGCGGCAACCGGGGAGTATGACGATGCGGTCCTATGGAACGGGAATCTTCTTCCCATCTGCCCCAACATGATCGGCGGCATCCTGCTCTTTTCTGAAGCTCTGGCAGAAGATGAGGAACTGCTGTATGAAAGTTCCGATAACCTGCCGGTGGCCTACGCTTCCAACAATGTCAATTCTACGGCGAACCTGGCCAGGGGGAGCCTGAACCTGACGGAGAGCATGGCTCTTTCCAATGGATATAAGTTTGTGTGGGAATTTACGCCCAATCAGGGCAACGGGACGATCGCAGCGGTGGCGCTGACCAGCGCCCTGGGCGGGCAGAATGGTTTTGGGAGCCTTGTGGGGGATGCCAGCGCCTTTCTTCAGCTGAAGGCGGCGGATATCGGGTCAATTCCGGATGCCAATAAGATGGTGCTGTTTGAGGCGGTGGAGATGGACTTTGAGAACAGCCTGCTGTATTCCATTACTTTTGAGAACGCGGCCGTCCGAATCCGGAAGCTGCGGATCCCGGTGTTTTCCATCGGGCTGAATGAGAAGCTGGACGATTCCACTTATACCGTCCTGGATGATGAGGTGCTGACGCCGGAAACCTTTGAGTTCCTGGGAAGCTATACCAAGTATGGGGAATTCATGGACGGGCAGGACGGATACTGGTACGGGTTTTCCAATGAGGGGAATTCCTCCGGAGACGCTGCGATGCTCTGGATCAAGATTTCCAAAACGGATTATTCCTTTACCGAGGGCCAGTGGACGCTGTCCAATGCCAAGCTGATGGATGTGGGGAACCGGGAGAACAGCACCTTCGCAGAGCGTGTGGTGAAATGCTGCATCCGGGGCGGGTATCTGTATGTGCCAGCTTATGATAAAAAGGGAATTTATAAGATCAATCTGTCCAATGCCACGGATGTGACGCTGATCAATTTCGGTTTTACCTCCCAGTGGAAGCCCCTTTGTGAGACTGGCTCCTGCGAACTGTATCTGACACTGATCGGGGATCTGATCATCGGCGGGGATTTCCAGATCACGGCGGAGGATACGGTGATCCAGACCCAGGGAAGCGTGCGGCTCAATAACGCCGCGACGCCCCTGTTCCAGTACAAGAATTTCCTGTTTGGATGGGGCGGCAGCTATGGCAATGAATACCGGACGGCCTATCTGCTGACGCCGTACCTGGCATCCATTAATAACCTTTCCTCAGCGGTGGTGAAGACGGTGGACAAGACCATGAAGATTACCTACACGCTGACGGAGCAACCGGATTCCGTGCCGTAAGGAAAAGATCTGTCCCGGAAAGGGCAGGCGGCACTTTATATAGAAGATGATTGGCAGGCGCTCTTTTACGGGCGTCTTTTCTTATGCGGGAAAGTGAGGAATTGAAATGAAAGAATTTTGGAACATGGTCCAGATGGTATTTGCCGCTGTGGGCGGATGGCTGGGATACTTTTTGGGCGGTAATGATGGGCTGCTGATTGCCCTGGTGCTATTTGTGGCAGTGGATTACCTGACCGGCGTGATGTGCGCTGTTTCTGATAAGACATTATCCAGCAACGTGGGCTTTAAGGGGATCTGCAGGAAGGTGCTGATCTTCCTTCTGGTGGGGATCGCCAACATCCTGGATGTCCATGTCATCGGCACCGGGTCGGTGCTGCGGACGGCGGTGATCTTTTTCTATATCTCCAATGAGGGCGTGAGCCTTTTGGAGAACGCGGCGCACCTGGGGCTTCCGGTGCCGGGGAAGATCAAGGCGGTGCTGGAGCAGCTCCATGACCGGGCGGAAAAAACAGAAACGGAGGAGAAATGAGATGAAGTTAGTACAGAGCATTTTAACGAAAAATCCCTGCTATACAGCAGGAAGAAAGATCACAGTTAAGGGGCTGATGCTCCATTCGGTGGGATGTCCCCAGCCGAAGGCGTCCGTGTTTATCAAGAACTGGAACAGTCCCTCCTATGACAGTGCCTGTGTGCATGGGTTTATTGACGGAAATGACGGGACGGTATACCAGACCCTTCCCTGGAACCACCGGGGATGGCACTGCGGCTCCGGCAGCAACGGGAGCGGCAACAACACCCATATCGGTGTGGAGATGTGCGAGCCTGCCTGTATCAAGTACACAGGCGGGGCGAATTTTACCTGTTCTGATACCGCTGCGGCAAAGGCTGTGGCGAAGCGTACTTATGAAGCGGCAGTGGAACTGTTTGCTTATCTGTGCAGACAGTACAATCTGAACCCGACCGCAGATGGCGTGATCATCAGCCACCGGGAGGGACACAGCCGGGGGATCGCTTCCAACCACGGGGATCCGGAGCATCTCTGGAACGGCCTGGGGATGGGATACACCATGGACGGGTTCCGGAAAGCGGTGAAGGCTGCCATGGACGGCTCTGGTGTTTTGGAACCGGAAGAGGGCGGATGGTACCGGGTCAGGAAGTCCTGGGCAGACGCAAAGTCCCAGAAAGGGGCGTTCAAAGTGCTTGCCAACGCCAGGAAGTGCGCGGATGAGAATCCGGGGTATTCGGTATACGATGAATCCGGAAAGGCGGTATACGGCAGCCAGGGATCGGGGAATGGATTTTCCCCTTATCTGGTGCAGGTATCCATCACGGATCTGAATATTCGGAAAGGTCCGGGGACGAACTGTGGGAAGACTGGAAAGTATACCGGGAAAGGCGTTTTTACCATTGTGGAGGAAGCCTCCGGCCAGGGAGCTTCCCGTTGGGGCAGACTGAAATCCGGCGCAGGGTGGATCTCGCTGGATTATGCGAAGAGAATCGGGAACTGAAGAAACAGCCGGAGGAGTGGTGCATTGCGGAGAACGCCCGTGTCGCCCTTGATCAGCGTTACAATGGATTGGTCAGCCACTATGAAGCGGCCAAAATACAATATGATGAGGACACTCAGTTACCGACAAAGCCAATCGAAAAAAGCTACTGAAACAGTTCCTCCACGTGGTGGAAACGCAGGAGCTGATTTCACATTTTGACGAGCGTCTATGGTTAAGTCTGGTGGTTTTGGTGACGGTTTATAGCGAGTAGGATATTCGGCTAACCTTTAAGTATGGGATAAATATAAGGATGTATAAAAAAATCCGCTGCTGTTATTCATCAGAAAATGAATTCAGCAGCGGGTTGTTATTGTGTTTTCATCAATATCATGTAGCACAAACCGAAATCTTCCCTTCATTCGTTTGTTCACAGGGACTGTCACCATTAGACTGATCATTGAAAATTAATCAGCATGTGTATCACTCTGGCGGCGGATAATCGGTTGTTCTGTTTGTAAAATCATCCCTTTATTTTGTTCCAGATTCGAATGCTTGCTTCGATATGCATAATCCAGTGACGGGAAAGGGGCATCTGAATCAATCCGCGGATATTTTTTCCACACCAGAAATCGATCAGCCATGTGGCATTTTCGTCAGTGCTGACCACTTGCAGAGCCTTGAGTCTGGCTTTGTCTTCATCACCGAACCTCCTTTTTAATTCTTGATAAGAGAGTGTTCGCAGCCACTCTTCAGTGCTGTTTTTCACTGCTGTGGTATAGTTGTATAAGGCATCTATATTCAGCATCCGGGAAAAGTCTGTAATCTGCGGTCCTGCCAGTTCGTTGCCTGTTGTGATAATCGGTGCACCTATGGAAGATTGATGAGACCGGAATATCTCATCATCCTGCAGGATCAGACTATGGACAACAATATCCTCTATGCGGATCGTGTGCCAGATGGAATAAGCTATGGTTTTTGAGTGATAGCCCTTCGCATTCGGGAAAGGCATCGCAGAAAAATCTGCCGGAGAGATTTCTCTTTTTATGGAGAGCAGCTCCTCCATCAGCTTTTCCCGTAAATCCAGAAGGGTAGCAATGCCAGCCGCAAAGGTTGTTTCCTTTTTTATCTGCAGCTGCATTGTTTTGTTTAACTCCGACCATTCCTGATTCATTAGATTTCCCCCTCATATTGCATTCTTCTGCTATTAGGTATAGCATTACCTGCGTCCAAATTCATTCATCACCAAATAAATGGAATCAATTTGTATTTTACTCGCTTTTTGTATTCTGAATATCCCGCAAGTCCATCTTCCAGTATCTTCTCTTCATTTCGGATCCTTTTGGCAATAACAAACGGATATAGCAGAAATACCACAAATGAAATAACGGAACCAAGCACCAGTGGTATGGAAAGAAATAAGAGTACAGTAGCACTGTACATTGGATGGCGAACAATACCATATAATCCTGTATCAATCACCTGCTGTCCCTGCTGTACCTCAACCGTTCTGGATAGATAGGTATTCTCCCGCAGAACCTCGGCGTACATCAGATAAGCCAACAGGAACACCACTGCAGCCGCCCGGGAGACCAAATCCGGCAAAGGGTACCATGTGAACCGATAATCCAGTCCTGCCAGTAGAAAGCCGAGTATAAACATCAAGCCGCTTAGTTTGATTACTTGTTTCTGTTCCGTCTGTTGTTCTCTGGCATTCAGCCGCTTTCTCAGCAATTCCGGATTCTTGACCAGCATGATAATACCTGCAATAAACATTGGGATAAACAAGATTCCCATCAGAAGCCAACCTTTCCAAAAGCTCAGTGTTCCCGCCGGGAGAAAAATTAACAGTCCCACCAACAAAACACCTGACAGGAATTTAACCATTGCCTGAATAAATAATTTTTTTGTCATATTGTCCTCCTATTGCCGTTTCATTTGCCGCAGGAACATCCATATCGCTGCCAACAGAATGATGACAGCATATCCCAGCACCCACCAAAGGTGGGGGAATATATCTGAAAACCTGCCTGAAAGGATGGCTTTTTCCATTTCTACTGCGTGAACAAAGGGCAAAGCATACGCAGCCTGTTTGAAAGCACCGCCTATAAGATCAAGATCGAACCATGTTCCGGACAACCATGCGGAAAGATTCGTCAGAAGCGCCCCGCAAATGCCGCCAACCTGCTTGTCGTTCAGGGCGCTGCCAGAGAGAAGCCCCAGGGCAATAAACAAAACCGATACTGGAAGAATAAACACAATGGCATATAGAATTCGTATCGTCATATCCAATCCCAGAATGATTGCTGCAAGATAGCAGATTGCGCATTGGGCAACCGCAATGGGAAGAATGGGCAGCGTATAGCCCAGAATAAAATCTATGGAGGTTAGAGGTGTTGTGTAAAGCCTTTGCAGTAAAGAACTGCCCCTGTCCTTCGCCAGGATGGTGGCAGAGAACAGTGTCAAAAAAGACAGACCGAACACAGTGATACCGGGTGTTATACTCTGTATCTCAAACAGAGGAATCGGAACATTTGCCTGGATCGCTGTCAATAGGAAAATCAGCACAAGAGGAAATCCCAGACCAAAACCAAGATTCAGCGGATCACGCAGAATCTCCTTTGTATTTCTGTTTGCAAATGTCAGCATTCTCATATTTCGGCCCCCTTTACTACCTGAATAAATGCATCCTCAAACCGGTCTGCTCCTATGATGTTCTTGATATATTCCGCTGTACCGCAGACCAACAGCCGGCCGTCTTTCATAATGCCAATCCGATCAGACAGGCTTTCAGCTTCTTCCATATAATGAGTTGTCAGAATGATGGTGACAGTGCCCTTCAGGGAGCGTATTAGATCCCACAGTTCGTTTCGGGCTAAAACGTCCAGTCCAAGAGTCGGTTCATCCAAAAACAGAATCCTTGGATAGCAGACAAGAGCCATGGCAATGCTTAACCGGCGTTGCCAACCACCGGATAGTTTACCAGCTTTCTTCTTTAAAATCTTTTCCAATCCCAGCAATTCTGTCAGTTCCAGGACTCTGTCATCTCGCTTTTCCCCGGAAAGACTGTATACACCGCACATCAATTCCAGATTCTCCCGTACAGAAAGACCGGGAGCCACGGCAGTTTCCTGTGGTGATACAGCGATTAGTGATTTGACAGCAGCAGTGTCAGATAGGATACTCTTTCCCTCCAGCCAGGCATCTCCGCCTGTTGGTCTGGTCAGACAAGAAAGCATTTTGATTGTAGTGGTCTTTCCGGCTCCGTTAACTCCCAACAGAGAAAACAGCTCGCCTTCCTCTATTTCCAGATCAAGTCCCTCTACAGCGACAACATCTCCATATTCCTTCCGCAATTGTTCTGTTTTAATCGCATTCATGCTGTTTTCCCTCCGTGAATCGAATTTTTAAACCAATGTATGCATCCGTTAGTACACGGCTTACAAAAGCATCATCCCAGTCCAGATAGGAGGTGGCAATCATGGTCGCAATACCATGAACATAGATCCACATTTCTAAATGGAACAGATATGCTTCATCCTCCCCGATGCCCAAATTTTTTTGAATCATATCCAGTAGTGGGAGAATGGATTCTCGATCTTCCTCTATGTTCTCGCTACTTCTGTCACACATAAACAGCAGTTTGAACAGTTCTCGTTTTTCCCGTGCAAAGCGGACATAGGCCATACCACTGGCCTTGTAGGGAGGGTATTTGCCTGATGATATATCATTGCTTAAATAGGATTGATAAATGGTATTTGCGGCTTTGATTACTTCCTGCTGAACTTCTTCCATATTTTTAAACAGACCAAATATTGGTTTCGCAGAAGAGCCGAGCCGAGATGCCAGCGCCCGTGCGGTGAGACCTCCCATACCTTCGTCCTGGACGATTTCCAGAGCAGCAGATATAACTTGGGTTCTTGAAAATTTAAATTTAGGTGGCATAATAAATCGTTCTCCTGTTAAGAAACAAACGTTGCGCAACTGATGTTTCTATTATATACAAAATCGTTCGCAGTGTCAAGTAAGCCACGTGCTGAAAGAAATCCAGAGGACGCTTTGTGAAGCCTTTTTTAATATAAAGTCATGGAAAAATCAGCATATATCTGATACAATTATTTGTACGAATACTACAATTGTGAAGAGGGAGGAATAGGCAATGGCCTCTGATTATAAAAAGGAATATAAGGAATTGGAACGAAAAATCGTATTAAAACAGGATATATTGGAAGCTTTATCATATGTTAGTATTTGTAAAGGTCAGACGGTCATGGTGCATACCTCTCTGAGCAGTCTTGGCTTTGTCTGCGGCGGTGCGCAGGTGATGATAGAGGCGCTTTTAGAAGCAGTTGGCGATGAAGGAACAATTATGATGCCCACACAGTCATGGAAAAACCTTGATCCTGCAGCAGGTGTTCATTGGGAGGAGCCGGAAGAGTGGTGGCCGCTGATCCGGGAAAACTGGCCAGCATATAACAAAGACATTACGCCAACTAATACGATGGGAGCGGTGGCAGAAATGTTCCGGAAATGGCCAGGTACATTGCGTAGTGATCATCCCGCTCGTTCTGTCGCTGCAAAAGGGAGATATGCTTCGTATTTGACTTCTGACCACGACCTTTCCAATATTTTTGGAGAGGGATCTCCCATCGGAAAATTATACGAGTTGGATGGATTTGTCTTGCTCATCGGTGTAGGCTATGATAAAAACACCTCCCTGCACCTGGCAGATGTCAGAGCAGATTATCCAGGTAAGCATAACAGCACGGAATTCAGCGCAGTCATGGAAAATGGCAGACGGATGTGGAAACAGTATGAAACGCTCTATGTGGACGGTGAAGATTTTAATGAGATCGGCAGGGCTTTTGAACGTGAGTGCCATGTTAAAAAAGCGGATCTTGGAAACGGTACGATCACATTGATGAAGCAACGGGAGCTGGTTGATTTTGCTGTAAGATGGATAGAAGAAAACCGAAAATGAGTCAGGGAGAATTTATGAATTCCAGGTACAGGACATGGAATAAACAAATGTGCGCCGGAGGCCATAGCAAAGATGCTGAAGAACTGATATGGAGAGGACAGCCATGGTAACTGATAATGACAGAGCATATGCAATCCGTGAAATCCGCAAAGATGAGGTTGAGCTGCTAAAAGATTTTCTGTATGAAGCGATTTTTATTCCGGAGGGTGTAACTCCGCCGCCGAGGAGTATCCTCGACCAGCCGGAGCTGCGAGTATACATAGATGATTTCGGTTTTCGAAAAGGGGATCATTGCCTGGTGGCTGACTGCAATGGAAAAGTGGTGGGCGCTGTGTGGACAAGGATCATGGATGACTACGGTCATGTGGATGATGACACGCCATCCCTTGCGATTTCCTTGTATGAGGAGTACCGTGGAAAAGGCATTGGCACACAGATGATGGCAAAAATGCTGGGGTTGCTGAAAAAGCAGGGCTTTAAACGGGCGTCTCTGGCGGTGCAGAAAGCCAACTATGCAGTAAAAATATATGAACGGGTAGGATTTCAAACTGTGGATGAGAATGAGCAAGAATACATTATGGTCTGTGAGTTATGAGAAATCAAAGAGTAGAAGTCAGAAGATACCAACCATCCGACTGTCAGGAATTAACGGAGATGTTCTATAATACTGTGCATACCGTCAATGCAAGGGATTATTCCAAAGAGCAGCTAAATGCCTGGGCCACGGGACAGGTAGATATGGATAAATGGAACAAGTCGCTGCAGGAGCATTATAGTCTGGTGGCAATCTTGAATGATAGGATTGTGGGTTTTGGAGACATAGACGAAACAGGATATCTTGACCGCCTGTATGTACATAAAGATTATCAGGAGCAGGGAATTGCCTCTGTGCTCTGTGATCATCTGGAACAGGCAGTATCAGGAAAAATCATCACTCATGCATCCGTTACGGCAAAAGGATTTTTTGAAAAGAGAGGATACAGAGTGGTAAAGAGGCAGGAAGTGGAAAGGCAGGGGGTTCTACTGACTAATTTTGTGATGATGTATGAAAAACCTTGTTTTTTATCCTGACTGGAAAGAAAAGAAAATCGGAATATGTGGAGGTGAATCCATTGAGAGAAAATGTATATCAGTCTCCTTGCGGACCAATTCATTATTGGGTAAGTGTTTTAACTCCGGATGCAATCACACTCGTTTTTCTTCCTGGGCTGACTGCGGATCATAGATTGTTTGACAAACAAATTGAGTTCTTTTACGACAAGTATAACATTGTTGTATGGGATGCGCCTGCACATGCAGCTTCATGGCCTTTTCAGTTCAACTTTGACCTGTTCGATAAAGCCAAATGGCTCAATACAATTTTGGAGCGAGAGAAAATTGTCAAACCTGTTATTATCGGTCAATCAATGGGCGGATATGTGGGCCAAGCTTTTGCGCAGCTTTATCCGGACCAACTGAAAGGGTTTATTTCTGTTGACTCTGCACCGTTACAGAGAAAATATGTGACAGCAGCTGAACTTTGGCTTTTGAAAAGAATGGAACCCGTATATACCCACTATCCGTGGAAATTACTTTTGAAATCAGGAACGGAAGGTGTAGCTGTTTCTGATTACGGCAGAAATCTAATGCGGGAAATGATGTTGGTTTACGAGGGAAACCAGAAACGTTATGCACAAATTGCCGGGCATGGATTTCGTATCCTGGCAGCTGCGATGGAAAAGAATTTACCTTATGAAATCAAATGTCCAGCTATGTTGCTATGCGGTACACAAGATCATGCTGGTTCATGTATACGTTATAATAAGGCGTGGCATCGAGACACGCATATTCCATTGAAATGGATTGAAGATGCGGGGCATAACTCTAATACAGATAAGCCGGAATGGATAAACGATTTGATTGAAGAATTTCTTTCAAACATTTCGAGAGATCAATAACTTCCCGTTGCCGAACAATCGCCACTGCTGCTCAGGGCTTTCGTCTCCCGCAGGGGGTGTTCAAAGGTGTTCATTTCCAAAATGAAAAAATGTGATTGTATCAAATACCTCAAATTAGTAGAGCCAGCATATGGAACTGAAAATACTATAATACAGTTTCAAAAATACTATAATCGGTTTATTTGAATTATTGTGAACCCAGGGTAAAATACCTGGGTTTTTCTTTGCCTGTGACATGAGAAAACAAAGCAGGGCTTATCTCTGCGGCAAGAGAGGCGGGAAACTCATGGAAAGACGGGAACTGGTCAGCACAGGCATGTATACGCAGAAACAGGCAGATCTGAACATGGAGCAGTGCGCCGAATTTATGGCGCGGATGATCCAGAAGTACGGCGCTGAAATTCTGGAAGAACTGGAATCAGAAAAAACACAGATTCCTGATGAGAAACAAACATGAAACCACATCCTTACCGGCAGTCATCTGGGCTGTCGGCTTTTTCTGTGCGTTCCGCATAGTTTTCAGGGAGAAACCTTGTGCGTCCTGCGAGTTGGCGGGGATGCCGGACTCCGATATATTAATCATACACGGGGAACCGTGTGACAGTGAGCAACCGAAAGAGGTGAGGACGTGAAAAAGAAATGTTACATTTACACCCGTGTTTCCACGGCCGCCCAGACGGAAGGCTACAGCCTGGAGGCTCAGCAGGAACGCCTGCGCCAGTACGCGGAATATAAGAACCTTGAAATTGCGGGCGAATACTGTGACGCCGGAAAATCCGGAAAGAGCATCCTGGGAAGACCTGCCTTTATGGAGATGATGGACGACATCGCCAGCGGGAAGGATCAGATCTCTTATGTGCTGGTGTTTAAGCTGTCCCGTTTCGGAAGGAACGCCGCGGATGTGCTGAAATCCATCCAGACACTTCTGGACTATGATGTGGATCTGGTATGTGTGGAAGACAGTATTGACAGTTCCACCCAGGGCGGAAGGCTGACCCTCGCGATCCTGTCCGCTGTGGCGGAGATTGAACGGGAGAACATCCGGGTGCAGTTTATGGCCGGACGGATGCAGAAGATGATGGAGGGAGGCTGGGCAGGCGGACCGGCGCCTTTCGGATACCGGAATAAGAACGGGAAGCTGACTGTTGAGCCGGGGGAAGCGGAGATTGTCCGGCTGATCTATGCCAAGTATCTGGAACCGGATATGAAGCTTGCCACAGTAGTGCGGTGGCTGAATGACCACGGGAACCGGCGGATTTCCAGAGGAAGCCCCTGCCCCTATAACCGGGATTTCGCTGCCCGTGTCCTGAACAATCCTTTTTACTGCGGGAAAATTGTATACTACCGCAGGACGAACCGGGGCATGGATGAGCAGAACCAGAGGAAGGAGATCACGGTCAGGGGAAAGCAGGAAGCCATTATTCCGGAAGAAATGTGGGACAAGGTACAGGAGAAAAGGAAGCAGATGGCCGTCCATTATGAGAAAGACGAACCGGATCGGATCAGCATGCTGTCCGGATTGGTGAAATGTCCGCTGTGCGGGGCAGGGCTGGTGATGCAGAAGAACAAACATGTTAATAAGAACAGGGGCGGATACTATAAAACGATTTATTACTACGCCTGCCGGAATTACCGGAAGTCCGAAGGGCGCAGATGCAGTTTTAAGCATACCTATAACCAGAGCAAACTGGATGGGGCAGTATTGGAGATTCTTGGACAGCTGACGCGGACGGAAGAATTTCGGAACGCTTTTGCGGCAGCCATTGGCGATCAATCCTCCGAAGCGTCTTTTGAGGGACAGCTGAAAGACCTCCGCAGGAGACTGCACAGCCAGGAGCATCTGAAATATAAGCTGGGTCAGGAACTGGACCGTCTGGATGTCTTGGCGGATGGGTATGACGAGGCATATGATGCCATCCAGGAGCGGATTGATGCCGCTTATGACCGGATTGAGCAGCTGGAGACAGAGATCGGACAGGTGAGAAGGAAGCTGGCGGCAGTCCGGGAGGGGCTTCAGTCCTCCGGCCAGATTTGCCGGATCTTGGATCATGTTGACCGGCTTTACCGGAAAATGAGCTGCGCAGAGCGGCGGGAACTGTGCCGGCAGTTCATCGAGCGGATTGAGGTATTCCCGGAAGAGCAGAAAGACGGAAGGATCTTAAAATCCGTTGCGTTCCGTTTCCCGGTCTTCTATGGGGAGGATGAAGCGGCCAGGGAGCAGGCACTCCCGGACGAAACGGTAGCGTTTGCGCTGGACTGCAGGAAACTTCCAGTGACCGTGCCGGAGGCGAAAGCAACCTATGCGGAGATCAAGGCGTATGTCCTGGAAAAGACCGGATTGAAAGTGTCCTCCCTGTATATCGCCCAGATCAAGCGGAAATACGGCATAGAGATGGGGGAAAACTACAATAAGCCGGAGGATCCGAAAGCGCGTGTCCCAAAATGCCCGAAGGAGAAGGAACTTGCGATCCTGGATGCCCTGAAGAATTTCCGGATGGTGCCGGAGACGGCAGAATATGAGGAGGCGGAAGCGTGAAAAAGAAGGAAAAATGTTATCTTTATATCAGGGTTTCTACTGCCATGCAGGTGGACGGCTACAGCCTGGACGCCCAGAAAGACCGGCTGGTGAAATTCGCGGAGTTTCAGGGTATGGAGATTGTCAGGGAATACTGCGACGCGGGAAAATCCGGGAAAAGCATTACCGGAAGGCCGGAGTTCCAGCAGATGCTTCAGGATGTGGCGGATGACCGGGACGGGGTAAGCTATATCCTGGTGTTCAAACTGTCAAGGTTTGGCAGAAATGCGGCGGATGTGCTGAATTCCCTGCAGTATATCCAGGATTACGGCGTAAACCTGATTTGTGTGGAAGACGGGATTGATTCTTCCAAAGACTCCGGGAAACTGACCATCACTGTGCTGTCCGCCGTTGCTGAGATTGAGCGGGAAAATATCCTGGTTCAAACTATGGAAGGGCGCAGGCAGAAAGCCAGGGAAGGGAAATGGAACGGAGGGCAGGCGCCTTTCGGATACCTCCTGGATTCCAAAAACAGCACCCTGATCGTGAACCCGGAGGAAGCGGAGATTGTCCGGATAATCTTTGATAAGTTTGTCCATACGGATATGGGAGCGGATTCCATCAGCAATTACCTGAACCAGCATGGATATTCCAAGAAGAAACTCCGGGATCAGGAAGTCAGCCATTTTTCCAGAAGCACAATTATAAAAATCCTGGACAATCCAGTCTACGCGGGTAAGATTGCTTACGGCAAAAGCGTGACGGAAAAGGTGAAGGGAACAAGGGACCAGTACCGGCGGGTAAAGCAGGACGAGTATCTTCTGGCGGACGGACTCCATGAGGCGATTATTGCCCCGGAGACCTGGGAAGCGGCGAAAGCCAAGCGCAAAGTGACAGGCGTCAAATGGAACAAAACCCACAGCCTTGACCATGAGCATATTTTATCTGGGATTTTGAAATGCCCGGTCTGCGGTTCCGGGATGGCCGGGACGGTAAGGCGGAGGAAGAATAAGAAAACCGGCGAGTACAAGGATGACTTTTACTACAGATGCCAGCACAGAAAAAAGATTGATGAGGATCATTTCTGCGGTTTTAAGCCGTCTCTGAACCAGGATGAACTGAATGAAAAGGTGGTGCAGATCATCCGGGATATGGTGGCGATGGAGAAGTTCCGGGATTTCATCCAGAGCAAGCTGCAGGAGAAGGTGGATGTTTCTACCCTGGAAGAAGAACGGGAACAAGTGAAGGGAGAACTGCAGCAGGTGATGGGCGCTAAAAAGAAGCTGGTGCTCATGCTGGATAAGCTGGATGTCAATGACCGGCATTATGAACGGAAGTATCAGGATATGCAGGAGCGCCTGGATAACCTGTATGACCGGATCTCCGAGCTGGAGGAGATGCTGGCGGATGTGGAAGAGAAGATTTCCGCATCCTGCGATGAGCAGATCACCGGAAAACAGATCTATCAATTCCTCCTGGAATTTGATAAGATATATAGAAAGATGACGGATCTTGAAAAGAAGGAATTCATGAGAACGTTCATCAAAGCAATCGAACTGTATCCTGAAAGGGATGACAGCGGGCGCATCATAAAGCAGATCAGCTTTAAGTTCCCGGTGTATTATAACGGCTGTGAAGGCGATACAATTCGGTTGCTCAACGAAAATACAGTCGAGACGGTCGCTCTGCTCACGAGAAATGCCCGGTAAATCAAAGGTTTCTGCCGATTTGGGGAGAAAATAGATGTGTGTTTCTGTTTCCGCAGAATGGATATGGGGGAATTGATTTACCCAGGGGGATAGATCTTGGAGAACAGGTGTCATACGTTTTGGCGAAAGGATATATTTTCACAAAACCAGTAAAAAGTGGCATTGCATTTTCTTTAATTAACTGGAAGTGCAATGCCATTTTGTTATAAATAAAGTTTTTATCAAAATGGATAATTACATTCTATAGTGATCTATGGTGTTCAAACTTTATTCTTAGCATTAATGTAAATTTGAGAAAGCCCAGAAATATGCCATTTCTGGCAAGTTAGATATCCTCTATTTACATATTTTTTCTGCAATTTTCAGCTTCATTTTTTGCGATTGTCCTTTTGAGGACTTCAAGGGGGTGGTAAGTTTCTTACAAAAAATGGCGCAAGTATATAACCTTATGACAAAAATACAATTTAGCGGAATGGAGAAATACAAAGATGGGGATAGTGGCAATTCGTTATTATAATGTATGGTTTTATTTACTCTTACAATCGGAATTAGATGTGGTGAAGTTTTCATATTTATCAAAACGTATAGAAGCAGGTGACAGTTTTAGAATGAGAGAGATATATATAAGTGGTGTGCTATGCAAAAAATAAAGTATAGAACAAAGTTTGTATATAGAAAGGACTTTCCAGTAACAGCAAATTTTTGGAATTTTTATTCATACATACGTTCGAAAATCGAAAATGGCATATCTAAAAGAATTTCTTAGAATTTACATTATGAGAAGTTTCAGGATGGAACAGTGAAATGTATTGAGGATGAGATACCGTTTGAAGTGTCAGAGGGCTGGGAGTGGTGCCGGGTTCGGGATGTTGCTTCTGTCAAAGGAGGTAAAAGGCTTCCAAAGGGAATGAGTTTTTCTCTTTATAAGACTTCTCATGCATACATTAGAGTCACAGATATGAAAAATCATACCATAAATACAGATGATTTAAAATACATTTCAGAAGATGTATTTTTGAAACTTAAAAATTATACTATTTCCAAGGATGATCTTTATGTTACTATTGCAGGTACAATTGGTGTCACCGGTGAAGTTCCGGCAGAACTGGATGGGATGAATCTTACTGAAAATGCTGCAAAGGTTACCAATATACAAATCAACAAATCCTTTTTGTGTTTGTTGTTGCAGTCAGAATTTGTTCAGCAGCAGTTTAAAGGCAAAACACATCAGGTTGCCATGCCAAAGCTGGCATTAGAACGTATTTTATCGACTTTGATTCCTGTTTGCTCTACTGAAACACAGATAGCCATAGTTAAAAGATTTTGGAAAATAGATCAGTTGATAGGTCTAATTAGTAAAGAAAAGGATGAATTGACAGATACTGTTTCTAAGACAAAATCTAAAATTCTTGACTTGGCTATTCGTGGGCAGTTGGTTCCACAAGACCCTAATGATGAGACTGCTTCTGTTCTTTTGGAACACATTCGTGCTGAGAAGGAAAAACTCATCAAACAGGGAAAAATTAAGCGTGATAAGAAGGAATCCATCATCTTTAAAGGTGAGGATAACTCTTATTATGAGAAGGTCGGCAATGAGGTTAAAAATATCGATGGCGAAATTCCCTTTGAATTGCCAGACGGATGGGGGTTTGTTCGGCTGAAAGAATTGTGGAAACTTATCTCTGGACGAGATCTTTCACCTTCTGAATACAATACTGATGGAGTTGGTATTCCGTATATCACGGGAGCCAGTAATTTCATAAACGGAAAGGTGGAATTGGTGAGATGGACAACATCACCGCAAGTAATAACCAAAACTGGAGACTTGCTACTCACTTGCAAGGGAACTATCGGCGAAATGGCGTTTAATAATTTTGGTGACGCTCATATTGCACGACAAATCATGGCAATACGCAACACATTCGATCTCAATCCAGAATATCTTGCTCTTTGCATGGTTTTCCATATTAACGCCATAAAAAACGCTGCAAAAGGGCTTATCCCTGGAATATCAAGGGAAGATATCCTGAATTTAATTCTGCCAGTGCCCCCAAGGGCTTATCAAGCAAGAGTTGTTAAACAAATGGTTATGGTGACGAGTTTTCTCACCTCAATAGAAAAGAGTCTCAGGTGAGGCTCTTTTCTATGCGATTCAACTCGTGCAGCGCTGCTTCAATGGCTGCAACAATTCTATGTTGTTCAGTTAACGGCGGGAACGGAATGGTGAATGATATGTATGTGGAAAGCCGGAACGATGAGCATAAATATGCGGTGGTGGCTACGCAGGAGGATTTTGACAAGTTTTGAGTGCTTTTACTGGATCGTGAGGCCGTCTTAAATGCGGTAGCGGGTAATATCTTTCCAGTTTGCAGGGAATCCCATTATATCCAAAAGGGAAGATTCGCTGATCTGTCCGCTGTTTTTTATGTACTTATTGATAATACCGATTAATGTACGTTTAAATTCCAGAAAGTCCTGTTTGGGGAGCAGGTAACGGAAAGCGATGACCAGACCGAACAGATCCCGTTTTCCAGAAAGATACTGATTCCCTTTTTTTGGTATATTCAGTTTCTGATGAAGCATTGTATCTGGAAAATCAATCTGGGTCCGGAAAGAATAAAGACGCTCGTTATGTGCGCATACGTTCCGGAACAGGGTAAGAATTTTCAGATAACGTTCCAGGTTCTTTTCATTAACGCCTGGAAAATCTTTGCTGATACCGCTTTGCAGTTGGAAGGGAAGCAAGGCGTAAAACCTGGAAATCTGTCCATAAGTCAGGGTGTTGGTCAGCACCCATAGAGGAACGTTATGGTAAACCTTCCGTTGGTGGACAACATAATTATGTTCCGTATTTTTATTTGCCTGGTAGGATAAGATCTGGATCAGGCGGGTGATATCAGCAGCAATCTTTTTTGTATGATTATAATTCCCAGGAGTGAGGTATGCGGTCTGCTGTTCGCCATGGAGACTGCAAAAATGGTAGGAAACAAGCTGCCGGATTTTACATTCTATTTCACACAAATATTTGAAAACAAGTTCACGCAGGGAAAGGTCAAACTGGTACAGGGCATAGATATCCTCAAAAGAAGTATTGTTCTGGTAAATGCGGGTCATGGGATTGATGAACGGTGTTTTGTATCCTCCGATCAAGGAAAAATATCCGATATTTTTTAGGATTTCTTTTGCGGCTGCCCGGTCATGAATTTGAAGTTTTTTTTCGTTCTGCAGTTTATCAAGCTGCTGGTCGTATGTAAGAAACGGTTTTGACAAAGATTTCCCCTCTTCCTGTTTTCAAAATAAAAAAGGAGGGCCCGCAGGTCCTCCCCCGGTCTCAGTCCTCACGAGTATCTGAAACCTGATCACTAAGACAGAGTCTAGCACGGATCCACTCAAAAGTCAATGTCTTTTAGCAAATCCGGCGGCTTTGTCCTTTGATTATTGTATTCGAAGAAAAAAGAAAATATGCAAAGATTCCGCCCGGAGTAATCCGGGTTTTTCTATATTCATTTTCAGGAGGTAGTGATACATGGCAAGCCGGATCAAGGGCATTACAGTGGAGATCGTCGGCGATACCAGCGGACTGGAAAAATCGCTTGCCGTAGTGAATAATTGCATAATTCGGACTTTAAATACCTCGAATTCGAGGAGGTTAAAAAGCGGGCGGGGGCAAATGCCTACGGTGGGTATCGCAGAGATAGATGAAAAAGATCCTGATTCCAACCAGAAGAGTTGCATGCAAAATTGCTACATAATATAATAAATGTGATATAAGCGTCTAAATTAGAAAAGAGGGTACATCCCTTGTTCTCTTAGAACATAAAAAACGTAATCAGATGGGAGTGTGAACAAATAGCGGAAGATAAGAACAGGCCAGATCAGAGCCAGGGGGAAATTGAGGTTTCAACCTGTCGGAATTTCCGACAGGTTGAATGGAGGGGAAACGGCAGGTAACAAGAGAGCTGCCTTTCTACAATCTGGATATGATTATTTCTCTCGGTTACAGGGTAAAATCCTTGATTGCCACACAATTCCGCAGATGGGTCACGGAACGTCTGAAGGAGTATATGATCAAGGGTTTCACAATGGATGATGAGCGCCTAAAAAATAGGCGGCGGCAACTATTGGCGTGAGTTGCTGGAACGGATTCGGGAGATCTTTCTACGGCAAAAGATATTGGAATTGCCAAGAATTTTTAGCAGATCTCTCCTTCACTATTTCAACTCTGCCCCATCACTAAACGCATTTCCAACCTTTTCTCCCAGCTTCAGATAAGCGTTGTTCACCGGGTCAAAGGTGATGGGCTGGAGCAGTGCCGGAGAGATTTTCCCATTTTTATCCAGAATCTTTTCGTCTGCGCTGACGTTGACGATATCTCCGATGATGTCCCCGTCTTCAGTGATCTTGACCAGCTTACACTCCAGGGTCATGGGGAATTCCTGAATCAGAGGAGCGTCCACAAATTCACTTTTTACAGTATGGAGGCCGGCTTTTTCCAGTTTGGCTGGCTCTTTATTTCCGGAGACGATTCCTACATAATCTGCTTCTTTTACATGAGCAGCGTCTGCGAAACTTACAGTGAAGGCCTGGCGGGTTTTAATATTGGCTGTGGTCTTGTGGCCTGCGCTTAGGCAGATACATACTTGGTTGGTATCATAAATCCCTCCCCAGGCAGCGTTCATAGCATTGGCAGAGCCGTCTTCATTATATGTGCCGATGATCAGCACCGGCAGAGGATACATCCAGGATTGTTTTCCAAAGTTCTTTCTCATTATAAATATCTCCTTTCCCGTTTTTGGGGTTTTTAAGTATCCAAAGAGTCCCTTTTTTGAAAGGTTATATATGTATTTCGGAACCCTCCATTATTATATACCTTTTGAAAAAGTTAGAAAAGTGTATATATGTCTCGTCATAGTTTTGGATAAGCTTATATAATAAAAGTGCAGACGGATGGAGAAACAATATATCTCCCCATATGGTTATGATCTGGCATGAGAAACTTTACATTACTAAAGAATTTATAAACAAGTATAAAATAAGTGATAAAGTCACTGACAAACTGTCAGAAATCTGATACAATGCATTCAGTAGCTTGAAAACAAAGGTTTCAGGAGGTCGTGATTATGATGAAAATGTTATTTTATATGTTTATAAATACCAGCGTAGGAGAAGAGGTAAAACGGATCTTAAATGATCTGTTTCCGGGACTGATCAAAGAACCTAAAAGAGTGCCGGTGAGGGTGCCGGTGCCCCAGCCGGAAAATGGCAGACGGAGAGATCCAAGATACAGATAAGACACAAAAAGAGCAGCGGAAATGGAACCGCTGCTTTTCTTTTGGCTATATTTCATAAAATAAGAATAATGTGGGCCGTTTCTTATAAGAAACGGCCCACAAAAGTATTTAGATAATAAAAAAGCGCGAGACGGGACTCGAACCCGCGGCCTCGACCTTGGCAAGGTCGCGCTCCACCAACTGAGCCACTCGCGCATAAGCGGGTGATGGGAATCGAACCCACATATCCAGCTTGGAAGGCTGGTGTTCTACCACTGAACTACACCCGCAGGTTATTTTGTTTTCGTCTCCTGTCGAAGACAAGTGATATAATACTACATGGAAATCGAATTGTCAACAGTTTTTTGAAAAAAATTAAAAAACAGAATTTTCAGTATACTTTTAAAAGAACTTTTTCTGAAATAGAAAGCATATCCGGTGAAAAATAAACCGTAGGCTGCAGGAACCCGGAGATTCCGGTTTCTGAAACCTACGGTAAAAATCGAGACAGCAGATAGATAAGCAGATGACACATGAACTGCCTGCTTTCTGTTAGATTACTCCTGTTTTACAAAACGATGATAAATATACTGATTGGCTTCTTTCTCATGGGTATCGTCCAGAGGAGCAAGATCCGCGCTGCCATATTTCCGCTTCAGAGCATTGGACAGAAGATAATCGCAAATATGGGGATTTTTCGGAAGAAGAGGGCCGTGGAGATACGTACCTACCACATTTTTATACAGGACGCCTTCCGTTTTGTCTTCTCCGTTGTTCCCGTGACCGTACAGTACCCTGCCGAAAGGCCGGTTGTCTCCGATATAGGTCCTGCCGCCGTGATTTTCAAAGCCTACGATAGGCAGGGAGAAGTCTTTGTTTTCCAGGACAATGTTGTCAATAAGTCTGGGGCTGCCCTGTTCCGTATATAGATCCACCAGAGAAAGGCCTTCGATAGTGCCCTCGTCGGTTTTGTAATAATGACCCAGAAGCTGATAGCCTCCGCAGACAGCCAGGACTGTGCCTCCGTCTTCTACGTAAGCTTTGAAATCTTTCTGGATGTCCCGGAGCCGGGAGCAGACGATCATCTGCTCTCTGTCTGAACCGCCGCCCAGGAGAACGATGTCTAGCTTAGAGAAATCAATGGTGTCTTCCAGGGTAAATTCAATAGTTTCCGCCTCGATCCCTCTCCACTGGCTCCGCTTCATCATACACTGGATATTTCCACGGTCTCCGTAGAGGTTTAAAAGATCCGGATATAAATGCCCGATAGTCAGTTTCATGATTTCCTGCCCTCCATTCTTTTGAGAATATTGTGGGTGGTATACAGACCGGTATAATTTACCAGCACATAGAGATTTTTAACCCCATTGTGGATCTTCTCTGTGATGGCTTTTTCAATGTCCGGTTCCAGGTCGCAGGGGATGTCCACGTATTTCAGCCGCAGCCGCATATCCTGACAGCGGATGCCGCATACCGTAATGGAGGCGGCGTTTGCATCGGCCAGACGGTCAAAATCTACGTCCCAGAGCCAGGAAACGTCGGTGCCGTCCTGGCTGTTATCATTGATCAGGATAATAATATCCTTGGGCGCCGTGTCTGTCATTACCGCAGAAATATTCTGGTTAAAACCAGCCGGGTTCTTTGCCAGATTCAGCATAACTTTGGTGTCAGAGATCTGAAACAGCTCGTTTCTGCCGAACTGGGGAGTATAATCCCCAAGGATCTTATTAAAGTTTTCCAGAGAGACCCCTGCCAGGGAGGCGGCCCCAAAGACGGCCAGGATATTGTAAACATTATAAAATCCCCGGTAATTGGCTTTCACATGGAAATCTCCTACATCAAAGGCAATGCCGTCGGCAAGAGATACGTTGGTACCGTCAAAGTCCAGCTTCGGACGCTTAAAGCCGCACCGGGGGCAGTAATAATCTCCCAGCTGGCTGTAGTGGTAAAAGTTGTATTCCATTTTTTCACCGCAGCGCTTGCAGAACCGGCCCTCCCGGATCTCCCTGGTATCTTCATCCTGGAATACCTGCTGTCCAATGCCGAAGGTGAAATGAGGATTTTCATTTTCCAGTGCCAGGTAGGTGGACAGGGAATCGTCCCCATTGACCAGTACTTTCATTTCAGGTGCCATCTTCATGGCGCGGGAGAGCAGATCCATGGTAATGTCGATCTCTCCGTAACGGTCCAGCTGGTCACGAAAAAGATTGG
>ERZ1643247.270-NODE-270-length-65800-cov-7.407620_pt1 | contig 65800 bp, 63 predicted proteins | sample MGYA00579264_ERZ1643247 | MGnify/ENA primary metagenome ERZ1643247 (study PRJEB29033, sample SAMEA4952262) | chicken gut metagenome | biome: Broiler Chicken; feature: Gastrointestinal Tract; material: Caecum | place: Ireland | collected 2018 | study: Broiler... | reverse complement strand
ACAGCTGGAATTTTCCGATCTTGTTCTTCAGATCTCCTGCATAACCATCCTGTCCACTGCCCGTTTCATTGTCGAACTGATACGGGTAATAGCTGCCGCCGACCGGCGCCACACGGTACTTGGCACGTTTATAGGGCCGTATGCTGTCCGGGGTATAGTAGTAGATTTCAATGCCGTCAATAGGCGTATGGTTTCCGGCGAATCCATTCACGATATCATTAATATCATACCCTGTCACCCATGGAAGCCATCCATCCGGCGTATGTACCCTATATTTCAACGATCCCTCAGATACCCGAATGGCTATATCCGTAATCGGTGATTCCTCCCAACCGGCAAAATCCAGAAGATCCATAACCTCTGGAAGCCAGCCGTGTTTCTCTGTCCGCGCCCGATAATAAGTATGGACCTTCTTATCGGTCGGCATGGATCCAGAGGGCTGCGCCGGTGTATCCGTGTCCGTTGATCCAGAGTTTCCACCAATTATTGACGGAAAATTCTTATAACACTTGTTCATATCCACGTTCCCAGAGATTCCTGGAACCTTTCCGCCTGATGTATATTGCCACATATCACAGTCCATATCACAAGTCACATTGTACTGGGCCACCCATTTTGTATAGGCGTCAAGGCTTCCTTTAATGGTATCCCTGAAATATGAAAGCGATGCGTATATTCCGGCCCAAAAGCCCATCTTCTCAATAGCTTCACAAATAGGAATGATGTAATTGGCGTTGAAGTTCTTCGGTGCAATACCGTTACCATTCGTCCACTCGATGTCTATGTAAACAGGGTAAGACAGCTTTCTACCTTTAAGCAGTCTCTGTATGTGGGATATTTCCGAACGTGCATGGTCCATAGTGGTGGCGTAAGTATAAAAATATACGCCGTATGGTATCCCCAGCCTTTCGCATTCGGAAACATTTCTCGACCACTGAGCATCGTCCTGGCTTGCAATATCGTCTCCGTATCCACATCTCAGGATTGCTCCATCAATATTTCCTTTAACCTTTTCCCAGTCAATTTTCCCCTGGCTATATGATACATCAATGACTTTTAATTTCGACATATTATTCCCCTTTCTTTGGTTCCGCATAAGATAATGCCTGGTTGCTGTCTGATACTCCGGCTGTGGTCGGGTCTGTTACAATGCCTAGGATCGCCAACACCGCGAACAGAGCATTGACCACGGCCAACAGCTTATTCCCCAGGTCTCCCAGATCAATCGTGAACCCAAAAACTGCCGCCACAACCTGGATCAGCAGAAGAACTGCCGGTATCAGTGATAACCAGAAGTTTTTGTTTTTGATCCTCACCATCCAATTAATCTTCATGAGCTTTTCCCTCCTTGGTTTTTATGTTTAATTCATGTATTTCTTCATTCATTTTTGTGATCATCCCATTCCCGCCTAACTCATGATAGGCACTGTACATCTCACAAAAATTGTCATACGCATAAGACGGGATCTCTCCTAATGCCATATACTTGTCATGGTAATCAATCAGCTGCACTCTCAGCAATAACATAGTCCCCCGGCTGTTTGCGTCCCTGTCCCTTTTCTGCCGTTTCAACAGCCATACGGCATATCCCATCAGCGCTGTCAGGATGATCGGCAGCGCTACCGTGTATGTCTCAAGCATCAATCTTTCCATCTTGTTCATTGCCTCCAAGCTGTTCCTCTACTTTTTCTTTCCACATTTTGGGGACGTTATCAATCGTCATGATCCCTCTCTGTATTTTGTCAACATAGAACCGAACCATAATTATTCACCTCCTCCGACGATGGATGCCAGCTCTGCGATGGCCCCATCTTGAATGTCCTGGCCGTTTTCGACAATCTCAAGACGTTTTTCGATATCGGTCTTTTCCCGGATCCCGAAAGATGCCGTCACTCCATCTTCTGTAATGTCAACTTCCCGGAACACTGGCCGGATCAGGACCATATCGCTGTACACGCCAAATTCAATGTCATCCTGGAGAAATTTGACTGTGTCCAGATTCCCTTTCGCCATGAGCTTGCCCGCAATCGTGCCGAGTGCCTGAAAATCTGCTGCTGTAGCAGTAATATTTTCAAGCGAAGCTCCTTCTTTGATTGTTATTTCTGTGGTGTCATTCAAAATTAATTTGTGCATAATATACCTCCTTTTAATGGCCTTTCGGCCAACTATTCAGTTAACAATAATTTGACGAAGTCAATTGATAATAATGCCAAATATACACCTCCGGAAGCATCGAATAACAAAATAACAAATACTCTGCTTATCAGCACATCCGGAAATTTTTCTGAAGAATATATGCACCCTGGGTATATAGCTACCGAAGATGCATCAGAACTTTCATCAAGTCCCGTAACTTCTGGACCGTTCTATGCTTACAGAGAAGTTTTTTTCTCTCCGAATAAAACTATTGTAAAACTAACCGAAGCATATCCGCAAAATGGAAGAATATGGGTTAATGCGTATGATAGCGACACTCAAAAATGGCGTGGCTGGAATACGCAAGTCTTAAAATCTGATATTGCAAACAATTTAACCACAACCGATACTTCAAAAGTTGCTTCTGCCACTATGGTAAAAAAACTTAATGATGAAAAACTCGCAAAAACCATATCAGGTGACAAAACGAATAAATGTACTCAAGATCTTAAAAATATAAAAATTATTATGTCGGACTACAATGGTAACGGTGTCGTTAGTGGATATGATTCGTATATGGTAATCCATTATGCTTGCGATATAAGAGATGCACAACAATATTATTGCTTTACAGTCGGATATGTTTCTGGGAATGAATACCATCCAGCAACCGTATCAAATAAAGTGCTTTCTCCTGCAACTAATTCAGTGGGAACTGTTGCTGTTCAAGGAGGAAGCTCATCATTTGTAAAGCAGGTATTCATTCTAATTCCTCAAATTAATTTTGCATTACTTAACTGATTTTTCCTCAAGTGCATCGACTCTTTCCATAAGCTTCTGGATCATCAGCGTGTTCAGGGCGATGAATTCTTCGTAACGAAGGGAATATATGTACTCTCCTTCAACCGGTTCATCTTCGGTATATGTAACTGTTTCGGTGTGCTTTTCACCTGTTTTCTCGTCCAATACCTGTATATCCTTTGTTCTCTGGACAGGAACTGTCTTCTGATCGCGGCAGAAACCGGCAAATTCCAGATCGGATAGCCCTGCCGATTCCATAGCTTCCGCCACATCCTGAGCGACGAATCCAACATGGGTACGGCCAGAAGTTCCCTTATTGAATTTGAATGATGCCGGAAGAAGCTTCATAAACATTTGGATGTAACGCTCATCCAGTTTCTGAATGGAATTTTTCATATTTCGGTCAGAAGTATTGATGGATCCTGTTGTAGCATAGATTGAGTTCCATTTGTGGTTAGCTGTTCCAAGTCCGAGCATTCCGTTTACGTCAGGATCCAATGTCCAAGCATTATCATGTACTCCGAAATGGAGGTAGAACTTTCCCTCATTTGAAGCAGCTATAAACAAATTCTGAGGTGTAGGTGAATAGATCTTGGCAGAAGACGACCAGTTAATTCCTGATTGTGTTGATGATTCCATATTGATGTTGCCAGATGCACTGATTGTCGTCGTACTGATACCGGCGTATGCATATAACAGTCCACGAACACCCATCGGACCGGCCACATCATCGCCAGCCTTATTAAGATAACGCCCGTCATGGTCACCACTATGTTTGTGGGAATTTAAAGCATCATTTAATGCTTTACCTTGACGGGCATCCAAGGCCTTGCCTGATGCTGTTGTGGTCAGGTTATTGGCTATGTCTGAAATATTTAGTTTCTGCCCTATAGACTGCGTCAAATTATTGATTTGCGAAGGAATATTCTTGATGTACTTATTATAGAAATACTGCAAGCCGCTCAAATTGAGAAAACTCATATTCTCACCTCGCTATTCCGTGAAGAGCGCATCGATCTCTTCTTCTGTGATCGCTTCAATGTTGGCTGCTGATCCGGCAGGTCCTTGTGGCCCTTGCGGCCCCGCTTCTCCTTGTGGCCCTTGCGGTCCCTGAGCTCCAGTAGCTCCTTTTAGGTTTTTAAACGCAAATGTGAATACCTTGGCCGTATTTGGTCCGCTGGCTGTCACTGTTACTGACGGCGTTCCCGTATTACTGTCCACGCTGGCTGTTGGCGTACCGAATCCTGCTGCTGCGCCTGCGGGCCCAGTCGCTCCATCCTCACCAGCCGGCCCTTGTGGGCCTGTCTCGCCCTGAGGGCCTGTTGCGCCTGTTTCTCCCTTAGGTCCCTGTGGACCTATCTCACCCTTAGGTCCTGCCGGTCCCCTGAACTCATCATCTTCGATGGCTTCTGTAAGCGCCTTGTCGTTATACAGCACTTTATTCGCGTTGATCGTATCCGTCTTTTTCAGAAATAATCCCTGTGCCCATGTTTTCACATTTTCCGTGAACTGGGTCAGCCCCGTCAGGTCAAGAAATTTTGCCATCATCTACTCCTCCTCAAATAATCCATCTATTTCTGTGTTGTCTATCGTTTCTATGACGGTCCCTTCACCGTCTCCGCCGCCCTCTGGCAAGCTGACCGCCGTGCCGATCTTCCGGCCTTCGCTGGTCAGTTGTAGGAATCCTTCGTCCAGCGACATACTGTCCGCCTTGTTCTCCACTTTCTCTGCCAGCTGTAGTAAGATATTTTCTCCATCTGGGACATCCGAAATATCATCATCCAATGCATCGATCTCTGCATTGGTGATATAGTCCTGCTTCAGTACATACGTTTCATTCAATTTTTGTGAGCTATATGTCGTTTTCGTTGATACATGGTTGTCATTGATCACTCCGGATACTGCGCCCTCAACGGCTTCAGCGGCGGCATTCGCTGCCTGTGCTGCACTGTTTGCCGCGTCTTTTGCAGCATTCGCATCTTCAGTCGCCTGCTGGATCTGGTCCAGATACTCATCGATCAGCGGCGATCCGGTCTCACTGTCGATGGCCATCACAGACGGTCGTATATGTATAGGCTGTGAAAACGTCAGCAGGTGACGATCATTCTGTAACAGATCCAACTGGATCATCGCCGTACCCACCTCTGCTGTTATCTGCGGATCTCCGGATACCGTCAGAGAATTATCTTCCGTATCCACTTCTGCTGCAACCATCCACTGTTTTCCAGACGGCTTTGTGATCGTCGCGCTGGCCGATGCGCCTTCCGGAATATCGAAGTCCCGGAACATAAACGACATATCAATAGCGTCCGTCCCCTGGGTGAATGTCACTTTCTGCTTGAAAGCGTCCATCATCACATAGACATCTATTTTCTGCTCATTCAATTCTTTGCACCCCCTTTTTATGCCGGGATCCACCGAACAAGTGAGACGTTTTTGGGCGGATCCGGAGGATTAATGATCCCTTTGGGATATATGAATCCCTGGAACTGATTTCCCGGCGTTCCGCTGTAAATATTGAGATAGAAGCAAGGAAAGCTATTGAACAGTTGCGAAGGTGATAGGTTCATTTCGCCGTCGCTGTTCCATGCTGAATTCGATGTTATATAACTCCCATCATCATTGATCTGCTCCACAACGCACACGTGCCCGCCCGGTGAATAGCCAAAACACATGATGGCTCCAAGTCTCGGTTCCTGCCCGACTTCATATCCCTTATCGATAGCATCCTGGTACCACCGGTTCGCATTCCCGGTGCCGGCGGTAAATGGCGGATATTCTCCGGTGATTTCAAACCACCGGCCGGCTGCATAGGCCGTGCAGTTTGCAATGCCATAACCATACTGATAATAGAGATTTTCGCCAAAATAATACCGATATGCTTCACTTGAGGTCCGCATATCAGTCGGTTCATATATGGATAATCTTGGTGTCAGGATAATCCCCGGAGAATCCGGAAGTATCTGTGACCACTGTAGGGCCTGCTGCGCCCGGGCCGGCTGTGGCGTTACTGTAGGCCGCTCATAGTTGTAGAGGAATGCATTGGCCAGCCAAATAATATCATGAGTCGTATCTGTAGCAAATTCACGAAAAGAAAGTGGATAGCTGCTTGTAGCTATCCACGTTACCTCTTGAGGTGAAAAGCACTCCTCTATTAATTTTTCAAGCATACCATATCCATAGGATTCTGGATCATCCAGATCATATCCATGACTGGTCAACCAGTCTGTGATACGCCAGTAGGGCGTCCAGCCGACAAGCCCCATGCCGTTATTTTCATTACCGTCATACGGCTGGTATCCATGCTGCCACTGTCCCGGGTTCAGGTAAGATTCCGACATCATGTTTCCCAGCATGGCCATGATCGCATTCCGGGATGTAAATCCATGGGCGGATAAGTATGAATAGATGATATTCGCATTATTTTGCTGGAAAGCACCGTAACTCTCCATGGCATCGGAATAGTATCCGCTGCCCCAATGTGATTGCCAAGGCATATTAATCCTCCTATGTTATCTGTCCGCCGGATGCCGTCTGTCCCCCGGTGAGAATACCATTTGTGAAGTCCATATAACTGCCGTCAGAAAATACAGCACGTCCGGATTTGCCGTCTTGAACCCCACTATCTCCATTTATTTTAATACCGGATCTTGTGATACTTATCCGGCGGACTATTGCTCCTTGATTGTAATCGCATGCATACAATCCTTCAGAATCCATATACGACATGCCACCGCCGCTCCAACTCTGAATCGAAATCATGGAACCTACGTCTCCGAAAACTATATATATAGCATCATTTGGATTGTCCACATCCATAATTCTTATCGATGTTGTCCTGAAAAGCATTGCATAATGTTTCTCTCCATATGTTGCGTAGAATACGATCTCATTCTTATCGAGGTCAAACGCAGCGCCGTCTTCCCCTTCTACATAATCAACACTTAACAGTTTCCCCGCCCGGATACGGTCTGCCAGCATGGTCCCCGCCGTAATGAAGTCCGCCACGATCGCTCCATCCTGCGTGATGGCTGTGGGGTATAGCCCATCATATCCATTACTGCTGTGGCCCAGCCCGGACAAATTCCACCGCCATACATTCTTCGCTGTCTCTATGTCCGGTGTGTCCATGATCAGGAATTCTTCCGGCTGGCCCTCATCATTCAGCTTGAATCGTATGTATCCGCCCTTATTTCCAGTGATCTGCTGCGTAGCGCTTTCGATATACTGGTTGACCACCGATGACGTCGGCCGCTTTTCCAGTTCTTCTTTCTGCTGAATGATCGTCATGGCCAGATTGGTCTTGGCGTCGCCAACTTCGATACTGTCATATTTTTCTTTCAGGCTGTCATATACCGTCTTGATAACCTTCGCTTTCGCTGATACGCCCAGCTTCTCAAATTCCACCGTCACATAGTCGCATAATGACACTGTCTCAATGCTCTTCATGTCCTTATATTCCTCTGTCTGTTCCAACTGTACGAAGGATACCTTCAGGCTGACCGTAGGTATGCCGATATCGTTATCCTTAACATATTTTTCGGCTTCATCCCGAAGCTGCTCAACGGTTGGCTGGTCCTGAAACTTGTCCGACATATCCAGCGGTGTGACCCGCGGATATGGAAAATACTGTGCGTTTTCTGAGGAAACGATCTTTTCCGGCAGCTCCGCATAGGCACCATCCGTGTTCTTCCAGTATGGATATATTCCGGTTATGGTGTTCTCAATAGATTCCTCCTGCGTCAGATCCGTCAGGTTCTTGCCGTATCGGATCAATACCCCATTGTCTTTTCCCCGGGCAACACACAGCTTCACATTCCACTTATCGAAATAGTATTCCCCGCCATATGTATCCAAGATTGACCCGTCCACACCGCCGAGAAGTTCCGCTGCCGAATAGGGTTGCTCTGTCTTGAACGATGCGTTCGATCCGGAATCTGTTGAAAAAATGAACGGGCAGGCCGTGACGGCGTTCTGTTTCAGTCCTTCCAGCGCCTGTCCGGCGTAGGCGGCCGAAAAAGGCGAGACCGGTATCAGGTTCATCCGATACCTCAAATGTCTCCCATATACAGTGATCCGTCCATTGATCGGTTTTGAAATCTTGTAAATCTCAAACGGCTGATCAGCATCACTGGCATTGGGTTTCGCCGTGAAATATCTGGATATCTTGATCTCTGAAAACATCTGCCCGGATACTGGGTACTGCATCTCTGCTTCATAGGTCCCATTACGCTCTTCTGTTACTGCGCAGGACATGACATCCGATAAAGCGCCGATCCCGTTGGAAGAAAATTCTGTTTCTGTTTCCGAATATAATATCGGTATCATATGCACCACCACCTTGGTGTTATTTCCACCCTTGTTATTCCTGTTGATAACTCCACAGTATTGATCCCTCTGGGAAGTTCCGGAAAAGTATGGGATACTGTAGCGTTCTTGTTTTCCTCCCCTTTGTAGGCATTTTGACGGTCACAGTCAATATCTACGTATCCATCGATCTCGCTGATCTCTATCCTGTCGTTGTTGATGGTAAGTGTCCCGGAGGTTCCATACACCCGGATCAGCGGCCGTGATGGAAAATTAAAAGGATTCAGAATCCTTCCGGATGCTGTCAAAACTTCCGGATACTGCCCCGGCTTATAAAAACGCTGCGGTGCGCAGTTAAATGTCAGATCCATTTCCCCGGAAAGATTTAGAAACCGCATATCGAAATCAATCGGTCCTGTGAATTTCCCCAGGCGGAAGAAATTAGGATCATACGAATCCTCAAGGCGCTCATACCCGGATCCATGAAGCAGCCACTTTCTGGCCGCCCCTGCATTCCGGGCAAAGTCTTTTCGGATAAACGCAGGATAATTGACGGAGATGTTCTTATATCTCCCATTGTCAATCGTCAGTGTACCGTTCCGCCCAGGGATCTCCACTTCCTCCACATCTCTCTCCGGAGCATTGTATACTGCCGGACCGGATATGTAGATTCCAAACTCCCGGCTCATCCTTCCCCGGAAAATAAATTGATTAACCAAAGGCTGCCTCCTTCCTGGTGACTTCCTGGTTGATCTTTTCGGATATGATATCCGCCAGTTCGTTGACATCCTGGCCAGGCGCCCCGTAAATATACAGGTTGACGCCACCGATATTATGGTTGGTGGTCTGATTTGTGAGTGGCTGCACCACTGCCTGATTTCCGGCCATTGTCAGAAGTTCCGGCCCTGCTTCACCCACAACGGCGGAGCCTTGGGATAATATACCGCCTTTTGCCAGGTAGGGGATGTGTCCGATCTCGCCGATATTAATGCCAAAGCCTTTTCCTCCGATTCCCGGAACCCAATCCGGTATATCGAAATGAATCTTATTTAATCCTCTGATCAGCCAGTTGACACCGTCGATCGCCCCGTTGAGTAATCCAATAATGAAATTTAGCGGTGCTTTTACGATAGCGCCCAATCCATTGAAAATTCCGGAAAACACTTCTTCTACTCCTTTCCAAGCGCGTTCCCAATCACCTGTAAAAACACCTCGAATGATGTCTATAACGCCATTAAATACTTGGACGATCGCATCCCATATGGCTTTCACGCCAGCAAAAAATCCATTAAGGACATTTCCCAGGCCTCCAAAAGTCTCCGTCCAGTCTTTTGCGAATACGCTTTGCATGAAATTATCTACTGTAGACAGGACATTCTGTATATCGTCCCCGAAGAGCGCCACTATTGCTATAAGAGCCGTTATCGCTGCGCCGACAAGGAATACGGGATTTGTGAGTGTGCTGATCACTGATCCAAGAATCGGTAATGTCTGTGTAAGTGTCGTAGCGCCTGTGATCAACCCTTGGATTTTGGATGCAAAATCCGCAAGTTTTAAGGCTGCAATGCCTCCTCCTATGACCGTCAGCACAGCTGCGACTGTCTCTCCGTTCTTCAACAGGAAGTCCAAAAACTCCACGATTATAGGAACGATCGTTTCTGCAAAAAAACCAAACGCTCCTGAAATCGCAGCGCCTATCGCTTCAAAGTCAACATCTTCCGTTAATGCCAATAGGGCCTCAAAAATCTGGTTGATCCCATCTTTTACGGCAGCCATTACCGGCGCCAATCTTTCGGACAGCTGTGCGGCCGTTTCCATGAAATCCGCTTGTGCTTCATTGGCCGATACTAAGTCACTGTTATTCTCCCGCCATGCCTGTCCGGCTTCCATAAGGCCCTGATCTGCCAACTGCTGCATGATCAGGTTTGTCCGCTCTGACTCCGATCCACACGCCGCCAGTTTTTCGTTGAACTCATCCTCATTGACCCCTGCCCAGTTAAGGACATCTGCAAATGTCCCTGTTACGGTTCCGACTTTTGCCGTCTCATTGATCGCCTCAGCCAGTCCGTCGATCGGAATTGAATCTCCATAACGCGCCCAGGCTCCTACGGTCGCATCGATCAGGTTGGTCAGTTCGCCCTGTGACAGCCCTAATGCCTGTAAGTTGGCTGTTGTGGTCGCTGCTGTCTGGTCATCTCCGAGAACGCCATATAACTGCTTATAGCTGGCTTTTGTTTCCTCTGCGGTATAACCCGCCTGAGCGCTGGATACTTCCAGTGATCCCATGATCTTCCGGTATTCGGCAGTTTCTTCGCTCAGATCGGATATTGCCGAAGCGATCCCTTTGACGCCCTCAATAACTGCCCCGGCTTTCAGGTAGTCCCCGAAGTTTGATGCTTCTTTTCCGGCATCCCCCAGGGCATCCTGGGCGTCTTCGGCCGCATCGGCAACATCTTCCACGGGCTGTTCATCAACGCCATTGATTGCCCTTTCTGTCTGTTCCGCCTGATCTCGCAGTGTTCTGAGGCTGCTCTCTGTCGTAATAATCTCGCGTCTCAGGGCGTTATACTGTTCTTCTGACACATCCCCGCGCTCAAACTGCTGCTGCACCTGCTCTTCCGCTTCTTTTAGCGCGGTCAGCTTCGTCTCCGTGTCCTGGATCTCGGTGTTCAGGAGTGAATATTTCTGCCGTAACAGTTCCGTATTCCCCGGATCCATCTTCAGCAGTTTTTCCACATCTTTCAGCTGTGTTTTTGTGGATCTGATATTACTATTGACGCCTTGCAGGGCCTTGTTTAGCCCCGTGGTATCACCGCCAATTTCTACCGTTATACCTTTTATCCGACTTGCCGGCATACTTTATCACCCCTTTCCGAAGAACCGGTAAATGTCTTCCTGTGTGGCTTTGATGGGATATTCCTCGCGGTCATTCATCTTTTCTGCCAGCATATCGTAGACCATCCCCATGCTCATCCCGGATAAAGCCTCATCCGAAAGGTTCAGCTCCGCACATCTCAACATGAAAATAGCCCCGTTATTTTCCCGCGTCGTTTGCCTTATTTTTTTTTAGGCACCGAAGTGGTCGCGCTGGATAATGACCACAGTTTCAATATTTCCGGAAGTACTTCATAGATGGAAAACATCTCGAACCCGTCCAGCCATTCATCCGGCGTATCCGGTATGGATGGATCCGCGTGTTTTGCCATAACAAAGGCCACGTTTTCAAAGATCGTCAGATCCACAACCGAAAATTGGGCGTCTTCCTTCTCTTCTTCCGTCGCGTCTTCCGGAAGATCCATGACCTTTTTATAGGCTTTCCTCAGGCTGTTCATATCCCGGATGATATCCCGTCCAAATTTGAATCGGTACATACGGGGTATGAGGGCCGAAGCCCTCATCTTTACTTTTTTTCCGTCAATGTTTAATATCTTTTCCATAAGATCACGCTTTCTGGAGGTCTACGGACGTCTGTTCCAATCCAGCTGCCTCCGCATCTGTTTTTTCATACACTTTCGTGAACCATGCTGTCTTAACATTCTCCGGAGTCTGCGATGTCGTCCGCGCCATGACTTTTCCGTCTTCCATCGGGGCTGCCGAAATGCTGCTGGACTGGGTCTGCGGCTCTTTGCTTTCCGTATTCGTTGTGCTGCCGATCCCCGGCCGGGTCGCCGTGCAGTTATACAGGCAGTAATACTGGTTGTCTGCGTCACCATCGATCTGATATAACAGTGCGAATGCTTTCGGCTCGATATTCGCATTCTCAACCAATACATGGTCTGTCTCATCATCTGCGAAACCGAAGATATCTTTCATGAACTGGTCTGGGGACCGGGCCATTTCCAGGTCGCCCGAATAACCATTATTAGCCACAGACTGATAATAGATCACGCCATCTGCATAGAACGGCGTGATATCTCCCTGTGGATCCAGTGTCAGGGTTACCGCGCCGGGTACTTTGACCGGCGTCCCCCAGGTGGCTACATCTTCATCGTCCTGGATTACCGCATAATGGACATTTTTCAGATTGAACTGAACTTTATTTTCTTTGTTTGCCATTTCACACCTCCAAGTCATAAGTCACCCGATAACAATTTTCATCATCGAGTTTTTCTTCTTCTTTGTTCCAAAAAAATGAGGATAAGGCTTTCTCGACCTTATCCTCTGCTTCCAGGTCCTTATATCTGGAATAAATATCCACCTGTATGTGGTTAATTTTACAATAGACTTCTCCGTCTGCTGCAAAGTTGTTTGTATATGGTACGGTATATACAGCAAACGGCATCTCCGGGACATCGTCTTCCGGGAAGGTCCCAAAAGCCACCGGAAGCCCGGATGTCTCAAGCAGGCTTTTAAAATCTTCAAGTTCCATGATCACTTACCCTTTACAATAACATTGACTCTCTTCCCGATCAGCTCTTCCGCCTTTTTCTCAGCTGGCTCGATATGCGGATATGCCGGCGCCGTCCCGATCACCTGTCCTTTGGCATTGACGACCACATGGCCTTTCTCCAAGAGGTGGGTCAGCTGGTATTTTGAGTTATAGACCGCTACTCTGATTTCGCTGTTACTCTCATACATCATTTTTGCCTTCCACCCTCTTTTGTATTTCCCGGTCTTTTTCGGCGAATCTGCCTGGATCTGCTGTCTGGTCTTTTCCGCAACATCCATGATCTCTTCTTTCAACCGGTCGGTCACTTCCTGATCATATGCAGACAATTCACTGATGATCGCATCAGCTAATCCGTCGATTGAAACATTTCTTCCCATCACACACCCGCTTTCTTTTCCAGGTACAGTTCAATATTCTCTCCATGAGCTATATATGTCCGGTACACGCCGTACCGGACGCCATCCAGCACTGCGATCATTTCGCCTTCATAGTCGTATCGGAACATGGTCACCTGGTACTCCGGCTTGATCCCATTCCGCCCGGCTTCCATCCACTCGCTTCCGGATACGCTGGCAATATTACAGAAAACCTGTCGTTCACTTTCCTTGCTGATCACCTGGCCGATAACGTCCTTTTCATAGGTTTGCTTAACCAGTTTGATCACGTTACTCCTGTCCATCAGCATCTCCCCAATCGGTGTATCCGGTCGCTGTCCTAAGCTGGGCTTTCTGCTCATCATAGGACTGCTTCAGCCACTCCCGGTCTGACGGCTCCCCGAAATGTACCTTACAATAGGTGGTCACAGCCCGGAGGATCAGTCTGTCCTCCAGGCTATCTTCCGTGACGCCCGCTATCCCAAGGTCCATCAGCGCCGCTTGGATCAGGTCTGTCAGTTCTTCGTCAAAAGCACCGGTTGAAACCCTCAAGGAAATCTTGACCTTCTCAAGGGTTTCATTACTTGGCCTTTCGGGCACGTTTCGCCACCACCTTTTCCTCAAATACGCATTCAGAAAAATCAAAAGTGATCAGATCCACTCCGTCAACCGCCACCGTGAAAGTATCGTCCTTGCTGATGCGGAAGACATTGTCCACTTCCCAGGGGATATCTTCTTTTCCTGGCATACCGTTTTTCTTGAATGTCATTGTCTCACCGGATCTTTCAATGGAAAACGGGAAGAAGTATCCTTCCTGTTCTTCAACGTTGTCACCGTTAAATCCGGTATATCCGGTCACATAGTGGAAGGTTCCCCTAACACGTCCGCTCGCTAAAACTTCCGTGTCTTCTGTGACCATCTCTCCAACGGTCTTACCGTATAAGTTCTGACTTGCCGCTGGTATACTGATGTCAGAACTTATTATTCCCCCTGCTTAACGGTCAGCTGCACGAAGGCATCCGGATCAATCAGGGCGCCTTCGCCTCGGGCGTATCCGCTATAGGTTGTTACGTGCTTTTTAATGTCCTTGTCGCTCTCAATCATGATATCCTGGACCATATTGTAGACCAGCTTTTTGCCGTCGCCGATCAGAATGACATTATCCGCAATCGAATCCTCCACTTTGATCTGTGCGCCCAGGATAACGCCTTCCTGTCCGGCCTGTGCAGACGGCTGGAAGATCGGCCGGCCCGTCGTATCCACCATACCTACCAGGTAGTTATAGATCGTAGACCGTGTAGCATATACGCTGACTGCACCGACACGTTTGAGCATCCCGAATACTGTGGCCAGTTCTTTGAAGGACAGCGTCCCTTCCGCCGCGCTTTCAACTTTATTTGCGGATGTCATGTCTGTCCCGATCTGAGCAATCACATCGTCCGCCATGGCATCACCCATGCTCCGGCTGATCTCAGCCACAAGGTACTGCTCCAGTGCGTCGATGCTCATGCGCTGCATGGCGTAGGAAATATCCACGTGCTTTGAAAAATCCTTTCCGGAAAGGGTCACTTTGACGAATGTATTCTGCTCATCATCGTTTGCCGCATTCTCTGCCACAGTCTTTGCTGCGCCCTGGGCGATCGCCGTATGTTTGATGACTTCAAGGATCGTCCCTGTCCGGTAGATCGTAATATCTCCCATGATCGAATGCTGCTTGGATACCAGATCCCAGATCTGGTTCAGCATCGTGGTCGGCAGCACATTCCCGGTATTCTGTGTCGTATGTACGAACGCTGCCCGTTCTTCCCGGCTCATGTCCATCCCGAGCAGGTTTTTGAGGAATGCATTGCGATATTCCTTGGAGTCTGCCCCAGGCGTTTCCTTCCTTTCTTCCGGGTCTGTGAATTTTCTGACTGTCGTTCCTTTTTCGGAAACATCCGCTTTTAACTTCCGGCGTTTTTCTGCCGCTTTCTCCAATTCGGTTTTTCTCTCTTTGAGGTTCCTCACCTCTTCCGTCAATGCGTCAATATCCGCTTCCGGCTTATCCATTTCCACATTGATCTCCGCATAACGTTTTTCAATGTCTTCCATTGTCATGTCTTTGATATCCATTTCATACCTCCATCATAAGTCTTAATTTTTTCTTAGCCCGTTCCTTCCTTTCGGCCTCGATCTGCCGGATCACACTGTCTGCAAAGCTTCTTGCGCTGATCGACGTCTGATCATTGGCCGGAATGGATACGGCACTGACATCATAGATCTTGCTAATCTTCGTGATTGTCCGCAAACATGTCTCATGGTCATTTTCTTTGTCGTCCGTGTATACCCGCTGGTCCTCCGATACGACGAAGCAGAATGACATCCGATCGGTATATCCTCCCTTGATCTCCTGATACAACTGCTGCCCGATATCTGTTCCACCCAAATCGGCCTGTATGAACAGCCCATTGGCATCCACAGAAAGCTGTAAGGTTCCGTTGCGTGTCCGCGCAAACACCCGGCCTTCATGGTCATACTGCATGATGACATCGGACATATCACATTCATTCAGCGCATCCGGCGCCACCTGCTCCTGTACGGTATAATACCGTCCCTCATACAACGTATAGGGCTGGTTGAATGTTGTCGCATAGCCTTCAACAATCATCTTTCCTTCGGTATCAGCTGTCCGGACCTGGACGGTCATAGAACGGTATTCCTTATTCATCTGATTTTGCTTCACTGGTCAGATCATCCCCCTTTCGTGTTACGCTTCCATCCTTTCCAAGAAGATAATATTCCCCTCGGATGGTATACGCCTGCCCCTGCCCATCCGGCAGCGGCGGAAGGTTCCATATCTCCCGGATCTCATCCCGGTTCATGATCCCCCGGTCGGCCATCTGAGCGGATACATTCAGCTTGTCCTGGTTGCTCATATACTGCAGTCGGTTCGCCGTCGCCATGATCATAGATCCAGCCGCCCGTTCCCTCTCGCTAAATGTCATCTTTGTTGACACGTCCGAGTACTGGATGGCGAATGGCTCTATGGATCCTTCGTAAAATGCCGCCCAGGCATCTCCAAAAGCTTTGTTTTGCAGAATGTCCTCATTGACGCCAAAATAATTGAACACATTGGTCTTTATGGCGTTCATCTGGTCGGCGTCGACAACGAACGGCGTCGACTTGATCTGCTGTATATCTGTATATGTATTTGGAAATAGCAGTACGCCCCCGGCATCCTTTTTCAGGTTGTTTTCCGTAAACCGTTTCTGTTCCTTCGCCAGATCCTCTGATTTTGCGAAGTTGTTCATCCTGGCCATGAACCGGAATGTGGCCGAGCTCTTTACAGCTTCGGATATGCCTTCATTCTGAATGTGCATCAATTCCATGGTCGACCTCAGCGCTGTATTACTGCTGCCGAAAAAATCATCCTGGTATTGGAATTTGTTCATGATCCCGCACCGGCTCATTTCTATCACCGCACTCTCGCCGCTTGTGAACTCATATTTCAGCCAAGGTTCCCCGTTATAGTCCAACAATTCGCATCTTGATGGCAATATCGGATAATACCCTGTCATCTCCATGTAATCATCCAGCACCGGTACAATGAAAGCGGTATTCTGCATATCCAGTATGGTTGACAGCCGGTATAAAAACTGCCCCCATGTCTGAAAGCTGTTTGGCCCGGTTCTAAGCCGGGTCCTCAACTTAGGTTTTGCGCTCCCTTCCACCGTTACATTCAGTTTGCTGATGTGTGTGGCCTTGGCGTGTATGGCCGATCTTACCAGCTCACTTTCATACAGCGCTCCATTCCAGGACGTGAATGCCGGCGTATAGGCTGTCAATGTCTGGAAGAATCCATTCGGATCCGCCCGCGTGTTTGGCTTTTTAAATATCTTTTCAAATAATCCCATCTTTCTCACCCTTCACTTTGATTTCTATGTCGTCTGAAGCAACAATGATGTCGCAAAATTCTTCAATGATGATCACCCCGTCTTCCCTTTCTTTTAATATCCTGTCCCTCAACTTTTTATAGTCTTCTGCTTTCATTAGTTTTTTTATTTTGATTATCAGAAGATCATGCATTTTTTAACTGCTCCCCTATCTCTCCATACCATTTCTGCCGGACGGCCATAGCATCCAAAAGCGCTGCTGTACCGTCGATCCGGTCTGTGGCCGATAGCTTGATCAGCTTTGTCCGGTTGGTTTCATTGTTCATCTTCAGTGCCGAATTAAGCAGGTGAATCTTCATCAGGTCATTGTCACCAAAGTCGAATCCTCCGTCTTTTACGGTTCCTTCTACTTCCCGGATGACCGGCGTCATGTTTTCGCCCTGGTAGCAATCGTCCATGTGGAATCCATACTGTTTCATATCCTGGACAAGGTACTGAGCCGAATATCTGTCATACCCGATCTTGAGTGGATAGATTTGGTATTCCTCAACCAGATTTGTGAAAAACCTCTCGCAGTCGTGGTAATCCACAAAATTTTCACCAGAAAGGATAAGCATCCCCCGTTTGACGTAAGCGCTGTATGGTATCCCGTCCCGCGCAGTCGCTTCTTCCAGTTTCCCGGCCGGCATGAAGAACCGGCAGAATACATACAGCATCCCATCTTTTTCGATTACCGCCAGGCACGCAGTCAAGTCCGTTGTCTGTGACAAGTCGATTCCGCCAACGCAATAGCAGTCCCGAAACGATTCTATGTCCAGATGTCCCCCGAATGATTTCTCAACGTCATGGGTATTGAGCCATGCCTGGGAACTGTTCTGCTTAATATTGCAGTACTTGGTGATGAACTCCGCTTTCTTTGACAGGCTCCCTTCCGCTATGGCGATCTCTTCCAGCAGATAATCTACGGATACCGATACGCCCAAATTGGGATTGCTCTTCCGCAGTTCATTGATGTCGTTCCATTTCTCCACATCGTCAATCATGTAAAGGAACGGCGCCAACCGGTGTTCTTTGGAATCGCCAAGCAGGAAGCGTGTTGCTCGTTTCATCAGCTCATCATAAATCCCATCGTTGATATATCCGGATGTACTGATGGAGATGATCAGCGGCTGCTTCCTGGCGCCCAATGCCGACTTCATGACTTCATACTGTTTCAATCCCTGGTCCCCTGGCCACGATGCGATTTCATCGCATATGGTCAGGTGTGGGTTGAATCCATCTGACTTTTTGGCATTGAAGGCGATCTTCTTGACGCTGCTGTTGGTCGACTCGACATACAGATCCGCTTTCCGCCGTTTGATCAGTTCCTGAAGCTCCGGTTCCTGCTGCGTCATCTGCCAGAAATCGGAATATACCAGGTCCGCCTGATCCAATTTCGGCGCAACACAGAATATCTTCGCCCCGTACTCACCATCCATATACAGGCAGTATGCCATGATCGCTGCTGCGAACAGTGTCTTTCCGTTCTTCCTACCCATGATGATCAGGATTTCCCGGAAGATCCGTATCCCGTTTTTGTCTACGATCCCAAATATGACGGATACCGCCGCTTTCTGCCATAGCTCCAACTTCAGAAGGTCGTTCCTTCCTTCACAGTGATGGCAGAAGGCTTCGATGAACCGGATCGCCCGGTTGGCCTTTTTCTGGGAAAAGAAAAAGAGCTGGTTTTCCAGCCCCTTGATGATGTACGCGTAAAATAACCGGATCCACTTCCCTACGACAATAGATCCTTCCTGCATCGCCTGATAATATGCGTATATGTAATTATTCATCGGCAAACATCTCTAATTTTGACCGTTTTTTCTCCGGCGGCAGCATTTTTTCCAGCCGTTCAGAGACCACGTTGTAATTTTTGATCAGCGCATTGTAGGCCTGTAAGTCCGCCGCCACTTTTTTCCCGTATTGGTTGGCCCCGTTCTTATATTCATCGTGGCATCCGTTCTTGTTGATGTCTTTCTGTAGGTCTTCCAGGGTAATCTCCATAAAAGCAAACTTGTAAAGCAGCTTCCGGAAGATCTCTAACTTGTTTTCCGGAAGATCCGCATAAAGATTTTCTAATCTTGCATACTCTTCTTTTATCCGTGTTTCTTTCTTCTTTTTCGCTATAATAACACCCCCTTCGCGCGTAAGAGAGAGGAAATCTAAGGTGCACCCACCGGTCTATAGGAACTGTGTAATTTTTTATGACTGGGGGGATCTGCACAATTTTATTCCGTCTTCGCTCAACTCAATACGATCTTGCTGTTTTGTATCTGTAACAAAATAGATATCCATGTTCCCTTCTTTGTCAATGCTTATGCTGTACATTCGGTCAATCACATCCTTTGGCAATGACTTTAAAATCTCTATCTTATCGTTTAACCTTTTTAATCTTTTTGTATTTTCGTCTACTTCATCCGAAAGTTTAATGGTCCCATTTAATAACCATGTATCTATACATTTCATCTTGCCACCACCTCTCCATATTGGTTTACTTTATAGCGTTTCCTGCTGCCATGCTTCTTAGCATGGCAATCCCGGCATAACAATTCCAGGTTATCCCAACTTAGTGTGATCTTTGGATCATTGATATTGTCCGCTGTAATATGCGTTTTGTGATGAACAATATCCCCATGCTTATATAATCCATTCTTTAGGCACTCCTCACATAGATATCCCACACTCTTTGCGTATCCGTTTCGGCACTGCTGCCAGGCTGCCGACTTGTAGAAGCTCTGTGCGTACGGTTTCATATAACCACTCCATTTGCATCAAAAAAAACACCCGAGATATTCTCGGATGCTTTTTCTCTTTACTTGTTCTGTTCTACAAACTCTTTCATCATTTTTGTTAATTGCGGCCCCATGCCTACACCCGCTTTCTTGCAGGCTTCTTGAAATGCTTTTGCCACTTCTCTATCTACCTTATAGGTCTTTGAAATTACCCCAGCTTTAGCATCCCATTTGTCTTGTGGCCTAATCTTTTTCTCTTCCTCTTCCATACCGCACCTCACATATGATGTTTAATGTATTGGATATTATACTCACAACTAACGCAAGACCTATTACTAGATCTATACCTTTTGATACTGCATAATATCCAAGCAGGAAGAGAGTCAATAAATTTGATATTGTTAAGCTTTTCCTCATAGATTTATTTTTCGAGATGGTTTATAATATAAGCGGTGGGTGGCAAACCCACCGCCAAGCACCTATTTGAAGAAGGTTTCATATATCATGCATATCGCAGTTACCAGACCGTTGATGATGCTGACTATGATTGCCGCTTTTTCAAGTTGGTGCTTTTTCTTTTTATGCGCCATCTCTTTCACTCCTTTCCTTGTTTCTAATTATATTATACTTCATACGTGTACGTATGTCAACACTTTTTTTGAACAAATATATATAACAAAACCGCCCTGCATTTCTACAAGGCGGTCACCAAGAAAGGAGATTCCCACAAGATTTCATACTACTAATATACATCAGATTTTTATGATTTTTATGAAAGTTTCAAGTATGACGAAATTCTTTTGGATATGGTACTCTGCTCCATATTCATCCGCTTCGCGATGTCCTGCTGCCGCATCCCTTCTTGGAAGTACAGTTCAAATATCTGCCGTGTTTCGCTGTCAGGTATGTAAGAGATAAAATCTTCAATCTCCACTACCTTCTTTTCGGCTTTCTCCCGCCTTTCCCGCTTCATTTTCAGCAGCTCCTGTATGGCATCGTTGGTCTTTGGCTCATACATCAGGACAGTTGTCCGGATTTCGGTATACGGAAAATCATGACTGGAACCCCTGACCTTCCCGGATACCACAGGGACTTCCCGTTCCTCCAGCCTCTGTATGGACTTGTCCAGCTGCTCGATCTCTCTATGTAACGCTCGCAGCTGCTTCAGCTCCTCCATGGTCAACGGTATCACTCCTCCCCAAATGCTTCCTCGTACGTCATCCCCGTAGCCTTCAGGATGGCGTCGATCACGATCTTAGATGTCCCTCTATCTCCTGACATGGAATAAGCCAACGTAGTGATTGGGATACCCGTCAGGTAGCTGAATTTTTTGAAACTCAGGCCGTGGTCATCCATATACTTACGTATGCCGGGATATATAATATTACGTTCCCTCATTTTTTCAGCTCCTCCCTGACCTGTTTGTCCGTCAATTTGATCTCCTCTTCATAATCACGGCTGAACACCGCCCCGCTATCGGTGATCCGCTCACAGCGCAGCCATCTTTCCGCCTCTCGGGGTATGCCGTCGATTACTGTTCGGCGGTGGTGCAGGTACTTCCGGCCGGGGATCAGGTTGTCCTTGTCCATTCAGTCTATCCCGCCTTTCTCGACAATCTCTATTGCCCTTTCCTTTTTGATATATCTTCCTGCGATTAATGGGTCATATACTGTCAGGTGTATTTCATTTCTCATACCTTCAATAACTTTTTCTTTGTCAAAGGCTGTCGGTTGCATATCGATCAATTTCTGTGCAGCCGTTATCGGGTCTTTTGCGAAATCCGACTGTCCTCCAAACGCCTTTGAAAAATCCACTTTATCAGCATCAATCAGTCTCATTCTGTTCATCTGCCCCTTCTTTTTCTCTCACTATCAATCAAATCACATATGATTTTTAAATCACTGTAAGACATCCTGACATCAATAAGCCTTTCTGGTTCTGTGGCCCATACTGCCATCCAAAATGGAGTTTCTACAGCGTTCTGGATAGAAATTCTGTCCACTTTTCCCTCTCTGTCTACGCCACCAACATGCCATCTCTTCTCACTCATCTTCCATTCCCTCCAAATTCTCAGCAATAGCCTGTCCACAGTTCGGACAATGTTTATAATCGTCATAGTCTACTTCATATTTCTTATTGCAGTTCGGGCAAATCCATGTATCATAAACCAATTCGCCTTTATCGTCATATCCATCACCTTCATAATCCGGTCTCTTCGGTTTCTGTTTCTCAACAGCTTCCCGGCATTCTTCCACGGTTCCGATTTCCCGGTACTGCTGGATTTCTTTGAGGGCGGTGATTGCGATTCTGGCTATCTCCTTGCAAACAATTCCACTTTCTCTGTATACCGGGCACTCTTCGCACGCTTCCTGCTCTGCTTGCACGCCTAAACAATGGATTGCTATTTTTAACGCTTCATTCTCCGTCATTCTTCCTCGCTCCTTTCCGGTCGGTACGGCTCCGGAAGTGGGCGCCAAGCGATAACATATTGATCTACAATCCCCGGACCATTCCACCAGTGGCCGTTTCCGTATTTGTAATGTCTTACATCTTTAACGTTTCCAAATTTAGCCGTCACTTGATATTCATAAAAGTCCTGCGATACCGGGTTTATTTTTTCTTCCGGCAGACGCTCCTCAACCGGGATCCATCCGTCATTCATGCGCTTGCGTATGATGTCTATCACAAATAGTTTTCCCTGTTGGTAGGCTTCAAGACTCTTTCCGTATCCGTATCGGTATATATCATCACCCAGTCCAGCCATGATTTTTAGTTGTGTGTTGATACGTCTGTCAAATTCTTGTTCAATCTCTTCTAAAATGCCCTCAAATTCTTTCTTTGTTTCCATATTAATCCTCCAGTTCTATTCATTCCACCAGTCGCATTCTTCCCTTACTTTTGGCCTATCCGCAAATCCTATCCAATCAGCAGGTATTTCTCCTTCGTTTTCCTGTATCAATCTTCCTATCCCTTTCGCCGCTTCTTTCAATGTTACGTTCTCATTAAACGTAAATGTTTTGGAAATATAAAACTTTTTACATAACATTACGTCGTCAATACTTGGCACTGGATTTTTGTAACCCATTCCCTTTTGGCTACCTTCCTTCATGTGCTTGCGGATAATATCCTCTACCACGCTCTGCCGCACATATCCATCTACTTCTATGTCCTCCCGATAGATAGGAGTATCTTCTTGCCTTGTTGCTTCTTCTATCTCTTCCAGAATCTTCTCTAATTCCTGCATGTCTCTTCCTCCTTGCTGCAATATTCTGTACCTTCCAGGTCTGCAAAACTATGTAACATAACCCGTCTTATATTTTTAGGGTTTCTTCCACAGCTTATATTGGTGCATTCTGTATTTGCACAATAGGTTTTGTCTTCCTGCATGTCAGTCCTCCACTTTTCGGAAACCTAAAAAATTAGCCAGTCCCATCGAACCATCCCTACAACTGTGCATATGTAATTTTGTAACAGGATTTAATATTTTCTGTTTCACATCACATTCGGCAGTCATAATCACCATATTTTTTATGGCTATATCTGCACTTCCGGTTACAGCTACTTTAAATTCTTCCCCGCACAGGCGGCATTTGTAGATTGCTTGGTATTCAGTCATGTTCATTCCCTTCCCTCTGCTACTCTGCTAGAATATAGATAACTGCTGCCTGTCATATCTCACTTTCTTTGTGGTAATCTTCTCTGCATTCCCGATCCTTTCTATCCTTTCTTTCTGCCTCCGGCTTGCCATGTAATAATCATCCACTTCCGGCGGTATCGGGATATACATTTCCTCCGGAATAGGGATCCGGGTTTTCTCGCATATCTCCGATATCTGCCTTTTCGCATAGATGATATGGTTCCGGGTCAAGTTCATGTTCGTTCCATCTGGCCAAAAAGGATCGTTACACCCATACTGGTTGATATACTCCCAATGTCCGACTTCTTCCCGGATATTCTTGCACAGTATTTTTATTTCCTGATCAGGTGTTTTCTTCTTCATGGAAGCACCTCAGGGAAATCAAAAATACACATTTGTCCTTTCACCTCTTTCGCCTCTTCTTCCTCGCGCCTCTTTCGCTCTTCTTTATATGTGTTGTACTTCTGACGATATTCATAGCTTTTCCCAAAGATATTCCATGCCGCTTTTACGATATTCGGTTCATAAGGTCTAATCTTTTCCAGATCATCCACAGCCTTATATGATATCGGACAGCCACAGCATCCGGTTCTGGTCAGCCCATAAACTTCATAAGCATCTGAATACTTGATCCCGTAAAAATCCTTATACCACTGCTTATCAGCATCAGAAACATAATATAATGGCTTCAGTCTGTACTTTCCATTGGCAGACTCCGTAAAACACATTGATGAACTGTCTTTCCTTGGAACAGAGCGCATACCTCCTTCATCTCTTCGTTCCCCGGTAATGACCATCTCATATCCTTTTTGTACACTATGTGCAATCTGCTTTTTGCAGTAATCGCAGCACTTTGCGCTGATCCGGAAGTCAGGCGGATATTCTCTGATGAAATCCCGCATATATTTTGAAGAATTGATAACTAGCTGAATGTTTGGCCTTGGCTCCCCGGCAGAATTACAGCAGCACAAAAAATTTATTGTCGTTTCGCATCCGGGATACCGATCTTTTAGTTCTTTACGCTTTGCTGCCTTATCCTCTGCATTTTCATATTCCTCTGCAATGGAAAGAGGTATCCTTTTTTTCTGCCAACCTTCCAATCCGGCTGACATTATTTTTGAAACAAACGGTATGCCATACATTCTGGTTGATTTGACGATGTTAATTTTTGGCCTGATCTCCTCAATCTCAACTCCGTATTTCTCAGCGGTGTATTCCACATGATCTTTTGTGGCCTTCATCTCCAACCCAGTATTGAAAAATACATACTTAATTTCTGGAAGATCGAACAGATTTCTTGTACTCTCAATTAAGTGGATCATAATATCGCTATCTGCCCCACCTGAATATGAACATATCGCTTTGGGGTGTTCTTTTAACCTTTTTGCGATAATACTCTGTATTGCCGTAAATTTAGCCGGTGAGTCAAAATCAGCATATTCCGGTCTTTCTGTGTATACTCTGCTTCTATACACTTCTCTCATTATTCATTTCCCCTCCCCATGGATCTTTGCTGCCAGTTTTTTCTCCAGATCATCATAGTCATACGTCCGCTGCTCAAAGTTTGTGAACGCATTCTTTTTCCCTGGAGCCTTCTGGTTTTTCTTTCTCAACGGGTAAAAACTCTTCCAGCCGCTTGCGATCGCTTTTTTGACGATCTGGATCCGCTCCTCTGCATATATCGCAAAAGTCAGGATAAGCCAGCTCTTTCAGAACTTCGGCATATTCTGGGTATTCGTGAGTATATAACTTATGGCCAAGAAGTTTCTCGGCGTATCTGTAGAAATATACCCGGTCTTTCCCGGTCAACATCACGATCCCTGTATACATCTCAATTACTGCCAACTGCTGCTTTGTGATCGTCCTTTTTTGCTCCCTTAATCTGTTCACTTCCTGGCATTTTCTCAGATATTCTTCATCCATCTCCCGGATCTGGTCCGGCGTCAATCCGGTATCTTCGTAGTCCGCCAGCTTATTAACGATTTCATCCAGATAACTCGCATTGATAAGCAGCTTTTGCTTCAATATCCCATTCCCGCGCTGATCCCTTTTCCTCTCTGTTAACCTATGCATCTTCCTTCCCCTTTCCTATATTTTTTTCTTCACCGAAAACCTGTGAACATTAAGTTTTCTTAATGCTTCCGCCCATAAGGCGGCATTTTTTACCGGCTTTCCATTTAGCTTTTTCCATCCGTTTTCGACCCAGTTGTCTATCCATCCTTCCCGGAAGGCTGTCACGACCAGATCAACGTCTGTGTAGACTTCCAGGTCTACCGGCCGGTTGATATATCCCAACCCTTCCAGGATCGCTTTCAGTTCCCGCTCGATCCGGCTTCCAGATACTGTGACCGGATGGGCAGACTCATATTCTTTCCCGGAGATCTCGGTGAACAGTATCACCTTGTCCCGGTATATCGTCAGGCTAACCATGCGCCATCCCCCAGTATCAGGTCTATGTACAATACGCATCGGATGAACTCTGTCCCGTGGACCTTCCGGGAGCAGACCAGGAACCGCTTTTCTTTCCCGATGACCTTATATGTCCTCCGGACCTGTTCCTGCCGCGTCTCCGAGTAATTGAACTTATCTTCCCTGACCCGGATTTTCTGTCCTACCTGTATATGGTCCCTGTAATCCCCGATCTCCTCAAAAGTGATCGGCATCTTCTCTCCTATGGCCTGGGCGTTCCTGCGTATCCTCTTTTTCATAGGCAGTTCCTCCCGAAAATACTTAGAAATCGCTCCCGGGCCGGCACGGAATAGAACATCTCATCTTCCCTATACCGGCGTTCTATAAATGCCCGCTCAAAAGCCCGCTGGCCTTCTTTTTGCATCTCGTCCATCTTTTTCTTGTCGAAATGCACACCTCGGTCACCGTTATGGTCCCGCCAGCACAGTGTCACTTTCAACCCATATTTCTCGGAAAGCTTCCGGTTGGCTCCGCCGAATATATGGTGCTCATGCAGCCCATACTCGGATCCGCAGTAATAGCAGCATCTTGGCCGGACTTTTCCGTCAATTACACTCTGCATGATCTCCCTCCTTAAAAAAATGGCAGTTCTTCGTCCAGTCCATCCGGTATGTCCTGGAATCCATCGGCGCCGGCCGGCGGCCATAGGTCCCGGTTCTCCTGGGACTTCTTGGTCTCCGCAAACTCCTGGGATTCCACCACCACATCGGTGGTATATACCGTCCGTCCTTCCTGGTTCGTGTATTTTCCTGCCTGCAAACGCCCGGTTATCACGATCTTCATGCCTTTGCGGAGATATTTCTCCGCAAACTCCGCACTCTTCCGGAAGGCGATGCAGTTGATGAAGTCGGTTTTCGCCCCGCCGTCGGATTTATATTTCCTGTCCACCGCCAGGGCATACCTGGCCATGGCGATTGGCTCCGCCCCCTGTGAGTAGCGGACCTCCGGATCTCTTGTAAGTCTCCCCATCAAAATGACTGTATTCAATTCCTCATCCTCCTTGTCTTGATCAATGTGTAATATTGGTGCCGATATCCTGTTGGTGTTATGTAATCCTCGAACGACCCTTTTAACATCTCATAGCCGTCCGGGATCCGCGGCTGCCGGAAGTCCTTTGCCCGGATGCGTCTTTCCTTTTTCTTCGGCATGACCAGATTTCTGGAACAGGTATATGCCTGCTGCCCTTTCCGTTCTCCTTTCTCCCGGCTCCGCTTCGTCTCCTTCAGGAAATACTCTGCCAGCTGGATGTAATCCCCGGTATCGTCCAACTGGGTGAATCTTGGCCGGCCTCTTCCCCACCGGCGCCGGACCATCTCTTCGCCTCCGGGTATCCGGTTCAGGATGACATGGTGGTGTATGGCAACTGACTGATATTCAGTCGTTGCGATATACTTTAATTCATGGCCAGCCTTCCGGTAATCTTCCCGGAGTCCCCGGAAGAACCTGGCCAGCTCTTTCTTTGCTGCCTCTGCCGGCAGGCGCATTTCCCGCTTATAGGTCAGCACCAAGTGATAATCACCTGGGCGGAAGTTGGCACAGATCTTCAGGTTCAGCTTCCGGGCTGCCCGCCGCTCGTTATTCCTCTGGATGTCTTCCGGCGTGGCCCTCCTTTTCTTTCCCCGGCGCTTCGCTGGCCGGCCGCAGGTATGTTTTTCAATATGCCTTGATAGTGGCGTGTCGTAGATGACCATCTTATACATTTATGTCACCCTCATTGTCCTAAAGTTAATGTCTTGATCTAGGCCAAAGGCGGCCTGTCCGCCGCCTTTTTCCTTGACTTTCCGCGCCACTCCTGATATGATTTTTATAGGTATTTTTGAGTGGGCTTTAAGCCTTTGGGCCGTCTGTTTTTCAGTCGGCCCTTTCTCTTTCTTCTCTTTCCTGCACGATTCGTAGGTATTCCGTTTCCGCAGTCTCGATCAGCTCCGCCTGCATCCGGGCGGCCTTTTCAATGCCTTCTTTTGCTGTCCTTGAATAATCCAGGATCATCTTCCGGCTTTTAGGCTGCTCCCAGCCCACGATGCAGTAGAAGGGTTTTCCTCTCCCGTCGTGGCTGATCTCTATGGTCACATCTGTGACCTTCACATCCTCTTTGAAGCATGTCCGGAATGTCTTTGATGTTTGTATATCATCGATCAGCATCTTCCCATCTCCATTCCGCTATATTTTCCGCATCGAACATTTCGCTTACTTCTTTGGATTCCCGATAATATGTTCCGGAATCGATAACGCCTTCTCGGTTCATAAGTATCAGCATTCCGTCCAGTTCTTTTTCCCGCAGCAGGCACTCTGTTTTCCTCCACGGGTCTCCATACCTCTTTCGATCGCCATATTTCTTCCTCAAGGCACTGATGTAGGACTCCTTGAAATATTTGTACGTTTCATACATCCTTCATCGCCTCCTTAAACCTTTCATGCGCCCTCTCCAGGCGTTCAAATTCCTCATCGTACAAGGCGTCAATATTTCTTAGCGTCATAACCCTTGTCCATATGACGCTTACCTCAAAATCGAACACTGCCTTGTCCTCTTTTCCTCCCGGTTTCTTCAAGTGATCTGTCAGGTTACGCATTACATGGATCTGTCTGCTAACGAAGTCTGAAATCGTAGAATCTTCGATCAGGCGCATCTCGTTCTTCATCTTCTCTTTCCTTCCCCCACAGCCACAGCCTTCCGATCAGTGACAGTACAATGATCCCGCACCAGATCAGGCAGCTTTCCAGATCCGTCTGTATCTGCTGTGGCATATATATCAGGCTGACGGCTGCTGCCAGCAGTCCGATCAGCGACAGCAGATTTATTATGTACTTCATGCTTGTCCTCCCTTCCCGCCTTCAGGCGGTATTTTTCTTCGGTATCGTTTTAAATCCTGCCGACATCCCTGCCCGGCAGATCGTTTCTTCTACAATCTTCGCCACTATCTCTTTAGGGATGTCGTCCTGATTCGTCCACTTTCCGTTTACCTTAATTTCACTGATTATCTTCATCTGATCACCTCTTTTTAAGGTATGTGTTTTGGATTGTCCAGGTTGCTTATTACCACTTTAATTTGATATAATTCTTCTATTCATTTAAGAAAGGATGGAAAATATGGAAAATATTTCAATCATTATCAATCTTTGTCTTTGCGTTTTGTCCTTTATTTTGGCATTGTTGTCTATTATTTTTGTTATTCTTACTCTCCGGCAGAATCAAAAACTTATAATGCAAAATAATCTTATGATAGAAAACGCTACACGTCCTTACGTAACCATCTACCTCGATTCTGTTACCATTTGTGAGCAGGCCAGTTTTTTTGTTTTAAAAAATTTTGGTCAATCCATTGCACAAATTACTGATTTTGAATATGACCCTATTTTAAAAACATTGGAAGATGGCAATTCTGAAGCAAGCCGGCTTATCAATGAGCAATTCGATTTTGTGAAAGGCCTTTCTCTTGCTCCTGGTCAGTCAAAAATGCTTTTATGCAGTGTTACAAAAATCCCCAAAAAGTCACTAAACTTCAAAATAGTCTATAATTATGCTGGAAAATCTTATGATGAAACGCTAACCTTAAATGTCAAAAATTATTCCCATATTCCCGTTCCGCGTCCTGATACCCACATTCTTGAAGGAAACGAACGTCAAGTCCACTCTCTTCGCGAAATTATCGAAAGGCTCATATGATTTTCCCGCCTATGACTCTTTTTTCAAGCAACGCTTCTTTCTTAATTGCATTGATTGTGTCTTCCAAGATTTGTGTCGCTACATATACGGTTATCTTCTCATTAATGAGGATAGCCGTAATTTTTTCTATAATTTCATTTGCCTTTTTCTTGGATATGCTTCCACCTATTCCCATCGGATAATAGTCCCAGCTTACATGATTTGGAAATTCTCCATTAAATTCTTCTAATGTGAACATCATGCTTTTCCTCCCCTTTTTTTATTTCACTTGCTGACATCATTACCAAAGTGTTTTCTAATTTTGAACGTAAAGTAAACGGTTATGAATCTCAGCAGCCAGATGAAGAATAAGCACTAATATCGCAATGGCGATTCCACCCTTTTTTAGAGTCGCCATTGTGCGCTCTTTTTCTTTTTTTACCAGTCGTTCTGTCATATTCCAATATCTTTCGTCTTCCGCTCTCATGAACCATTCAAATGCACGCCGATCTCCATATTGTTTTCTGAGTCCATCTATGTCAACTCGACTCACATACGTCACCCCTTTCTTCTTGATCCGATGTTGTACTTTTCTTTTGTCGCCTTTGTAATCAAATTTAATTTGATTTATCTGGCAAAAAAATATACTCTAACGGCATTTTATACAATTCGCTTAACTTTCTACTTTGGGAAATGGTTGGCTCTGAATTTCCCTTTTCCCAATTTACAACAGTCTGTTTGGATACGTGCATTTCCCTTGATACATCTTCTTGAGTCATCCCGGCGTTAACGCGGGCTGCTGCCAAACTGATCTGTAGCTTTTCCAATTTTTTCACACCTTTCCTTTCTCCCCGTCAATCCGATAGGGCAGCTATCTTTATTTGTGTAATAGTCCTCTTATTTCCCCTTTCCCTTTGATAATCATATTGTAAATCAAATTTAATTTGATGTCAATACTGAAATAAAATTTTTTTTGATTTTTAGTTGTTTTCTATCTATTTATATTGTATTATACAAGTATAAGGACGGTGAGAATATGAACGATATAGAACAAAAGAAAATTTTTTCAAAAAATTTAAACAATCTTCTTTTACAGAGAAATAAAACTCAAAAAGAGGTCGCTGATGCAATTTCCGTATCCCCACAAACTTTTAATACGTGGTGTCAAGGAATAGCGCTTCCTAGAATGGGAAAGGTACAGAGATTAGCTGATTACTTTCATGTCGAAAAGTCTGACCTTATAGACGAAAAATCCGACTTTTCTTCCCGTCCCTATCGCAAAGGCGTTCCCATTCCTGTCTACGGACGTGTGGCCGCTGGTGTTCCTTTGGAAATGATTGAAGATATTATAGATACAGAAGAAATCACGGAGGAAATGGCCCGGACAGGTGAGTTTTTCGCTTTACAGATTCACGGCGACAGTATGGAACCAAAAATGTCAGAGGGTGATGTCGTTATCGTCCGCAGGCAGGACGATGCCGAATCCGGCGATACTGTTATTGCCACTGTGAACGGTACAGATGCTACCTGCAAGCGTCTCCGCAAATACCGTGATGGAATAGAACTAATCGCAACAAATCCCAGTTATGAACCGATGTTCTTTTCTAACGAAGAGATTGAAAAGAAGCCGGTGAGAATACTGGGTCGCGTTGTGGAATTAAGGGCTAAATTTTAAAAAAATTTAATCAAAAGATAATTGGGGGTATCTTTATGAAGAAAAAGCAAACAGATCCAAAAGCTAAACCTTATAAACTTTGCCGAAATATTTCTATAATTTTCTTTTTGATTACTGGTTTATGTACACAGTTAGATAATGGATATGAAGTTACTCCAAAACCTATCATGTTTTTTGGATTATTTAGTTTTTTTGTATGTCTCATATTTTTTATCTTCTATGTAATTTTAAAGTCCAAATTTAAGCACTTACAAAATATTTCTAACTTGCAAAATGTAAAAGCAAAAAAGCAATACATTGAAAAAGTCTGGATAACCGATTCGGGCAAACAATATCACAAAGATCCTATGTGTAGTGGAATGAAAAACTCCTATCAGGTATCAAAATCCGAAGCTATACGTATGGGCAAAGATCCTTGTAAACGTTGTTATTGATATTGTATTTATTAAACCGCTTAGGCGTTTTAATATCACATTTTCCATTGGGGGGGATAAATGGTATGTTAAAAAAATCTTTCATCTCTTCTGGATAGATGAGATTTTATTAATTTTTTCATTGATAAAATTTAATAAAGCACTATTCAGGAGGTTTGGTTATGAAATGCAGAAAATGCGGAAGAGAAATGAAACTTGTTCAAATTGACGGCGAAGATTGGTATGTTTGCGATAACTGCCGGATCCGGCGTGAAGCGGATTCTGAAGTTAAACAGTATAAAACGGCTCCCCATAAAATAAGCAAGTGTTTATTAATATCCCTTATCATTGGTGTTGCCTATATGGCCTACAGTGCCTGGTATTGGGGCGGAGCTGCTGGAAGCGGCGCCAACACGGCGGAACAACTTGGTGCTGGTATCGCAATCGCAGTTGTAATGCCTCATTTGGTTGTTACATTTCTTGCAGTCCTTTTTAACGCTCTTGGCTGCTTCTTGAAGAAAAGAGGATTTGCTTTGACCGGCGCCATCTTATATGCAGTAGCCATGGTATTATTCCCGTTATACTTTATGTTTGTTATCCTTGAAATGATTCTTTCCTTTGTTGGATTTGGAACCATGAATAAAAAATAAAACAATCCGGCCCTTCGGGGCCGGACTCCAAAAGAACACTTTTAATTAAATATTAAATTTCTTGTCAAATTTGTGAACTTTTATCCAACATATTGACTTTTTGCTGCTTTTGGCGTACATTAAAAGTGTAACAGATGTTACTAAGTAAAGTATATCCTTGGCAGTACTCCTCCCAATATAAGGGATGTGACGAACCCAAGGATATTTTTGTTTTAAGGAGATTTACTTATGATAAAAACAGCTATTATGGTTGATGGGGCATTTTATAGAAAACGTGCATTTTACTTTTGGGGAGACTTATCTCCAAAGGATCGTGCAGAAGAATTGGTTAATTATTGTAAACGCCATATCAAAGAAGAAAAGGCCGGTGCTGAACTTTATCGTATTTTTTACTATGATTGCCCCCCCTTCATTAAAAAGAATATATCATCCACTTTTAAAAAAGCAAATTGATTTATCTCAATCTGATCAATTTAAATGGTCAAATGATTTTTTTAACGAATTGAAACATCAAAGAAAGTTTGCTCTTCGCATGGGCCGTTTAGCCGAAGAACAAGCTTACTACAATATTAAGCCTGCTGCAATGCGAAAATTATTAAACAAAACAATATCCATAGACGATTTAACCGAAGGTGATTTTTCTATTGATATCAAACAAAAAGGTGTGGATATGCGCATTGGTGTAGACATAGCTTCTGTTACTTTTAAAAAACAAGTTAATCGCATTATATTAATTTCTGGAGATAGCGACTTTGTCCCAGCTGCTAAGCAAGCCCGCAGAGAGGGAATTGATTTTATACTTGACCCCATGCGCACAACTATAAAAGATGATCTTTTTGAACATATTGATGGAATGCGTACAAAAGCTCCTAAATTCCCCATTGTTAAAAAGAAATAATTGATATCCAAGAAAAAGCCGGCCCCTGCGCCAACAGGAACCGGCCGTACGCCCTTGTCCGACCAGCAGACATTTTCTATAGGACGATTTTACTATAACATCTCCGGAGATGCTACAGATTTCCCGCACAAATATTGTATCATCTTCGGACAGCCTCCGCAAGCGGAACGCACGTTCCCCGCTGGCTGTTATTTTTGCATTCAAAATTGCATTCTCATTGCAATATATTGCAATAAAAGGAGATGATGATCATGACAGATTATAAAGACGGCGCCTTGTACATCCGTGTCAGCACCGACAGGCAGGAAGAATTGTCTCCGGACGCCCAGAAGCGGCTGCTGATGGACTATGCCAAAAAGAATAAGATCCTTATCCAGGAACCCTATATTTTCATGGAAAACGGCATATCCGGCAGAAACGCCAAAAAGCGTCCTGAATTTCAGAAGATGATCGCCCTGGCCAAATCAAAGCCGGCACCCTTCCAAGTTATCCTTGTCTGGAAGTTTTCCCGGTTTGCCAGAAACCAGGAGGAATCCATTGTCTACAAATCCATGCTGAAGAAACAGTGCGGGATTGATGTGGTCAGCATATCCGAGCCGCTGATCGACGGTCCCTTCGGCAGCCTGATCGAGCGGATCATCGAATGGATGGATGAGTATTATTCCATCAACCTGTCCGGCGAAACAACACGGGGCATGACAGAAAAGGCGCTCCGGGGCGGCTATCAGTCCACCCCGCCGCTGGGCTATAAAGCCGTCGGCGGCGGAGAACCCTTTGTCGTGGCGCCGGATGACGCCAGACTGGTCACTTACATATTTGAGCAGTACTGCCGCTGCTGCAAGGACCCCACAGCCATTGCCCGCCAGATCAACGATATGGGCATACGGACCCGGCGGGGCGGCCGGTTTGAACGGCGCAATATCGTTTACATTCTCCGCAACCGATTCTATATCGGAAAACTGGAATGGAACGGAATATCCGCAGATGGGAAGCACGAAACCTTCATCTCGCCGGAGCTGTTCGATCAGGCGCAGCGCCGGCTTGATGAAACCTTTTCACCGAAACACAGGCGCAGCATTTCCACCTGCAAACACTGGCTGTCTGGCCTGGTAAAATGTTCCATCTGCGGCGCGTCCCTGTCTTATAACAAGCAGAAATACCCCTATTTCGTCTGCTGGAAGTACGCCAAGGGATTCCATAAGAATGGTTCTTCCATCAGCGAAAACCGGCTGATACGCAGCGTCAAAGAGTATCTCGAAAAACTTATGAACGGGCAGGATTTTTCCCTTTCATACATAGCCCCAAGCACTCCCCAGCTGAATGTTCGGGATCAATGCCAAAAGGATCTGGAAAATCTCCGGATCCGCGAGCAGCGCATCCAACTGGCCTATGAAACCGGAGTGGACAGTCTGGAAGAATATAAGGAAAATAAGGCACGGCTGGCCCAGGAGCGAAAGCGGCTTGAAAAACAGTTTAAAGATTTGGAAGACGCGCCGCCGGCGGCGGATTCAAAAAAGGTTTTTCTGAAAAAAGTCCGGACAGTGTATGATGTCATTGACGATCCGGATATCGACAACGACACCAAGGGAACATTTATCCGGTCCATCATTGAAGAAATCATCTATGATAAAGAAAAAGATACACTCACCTTCCGGCTGTACAGCCCGAAAACCCGCTGAATAAGCGGTTTTTTCCTTCCCATAGGGTACTGATGTATGGGGGCCCTGACACCCGTACCCTATGGTTAAATATTTGAAGATGATACAATATTTTTTATATGGAAATTCCCCGCATCAACCTATGGCTTTTAAGGAATATTGCATTTTAGAACCGCATATGCTATAATGCCAGTAGGCTAATAGATGTAAGTTACTCCATCAGGAGCAACAAACAAAAATCCCGGAGGTCGCATCTCCGGGATTTTCTATTCCTACTTTTTGTTATGGGAAGGCTTAACCCCATAGGCTGGTTGCCGACTATTCATCACTGTCCAAACATTTGCGGATAAGAAGGCTAATCAAATCTGCCACGACAGCGATAATAATAGATATAAGTATTTCCCTCAGAAGCACCTCCTTTCTGTTACCAGTATAGGAGGCGGCAACAAACGCATTATACCACACACGTCTGTTTGTTCCCAGCATCATCTAATCTTCTTACATTTTGGGAATTAAAAAAGGACCCGCCGGTTTCCCGGCGAGTCCATATGAAATTTTATTGTGCCATTATTATTTATTCAATGCACAGCTGAAATTTTCCGATCTTACTGGAAAGATCTCCGGCATAACCATCCTGTCCGTTGCCTGTCTCATTATCGTACTGATATGAATAGTAGCTGCCGCCGACCGGCGCCACACGGTACTTGGCACGTTTATAGGGCCGTATGCTGTCCGGGGTATAGTAGTAGATTTCAATGCCGTCAATAGGCGTATGGTTTCCGGCGAATCCATTCACGATATCATTAATATCATACCCTGTCACCCATGGAAGCCATCCATCCGGCGTATGTACCCTATATTTCAACGATCCCTCAGATACCCGAATGGCTATATCCGTAATCGGTGATTCCTCCCAACCGGCAAAATCCAGAAGATCCATAACCTCTGGAAGCCAGCCGTGTTTCTCTGTCCGCGCCCGATAATAAGTATGGACCTTCTTATCGGTCGGCATGGATCCAGAGGGCTGCGCCGGTGTATCCGTGTCCGTTGATCCAGAGTTTCCACCAATTATTGACGGAAAATTCTTATAACACTTGTTCATATCCACGTTCCCAGAGATTCCTGGAACCTTTCCGCCTGATGTATATTGCCACATATCACAGTCCATATCACAAGTCACATTGTACTGGGCCACCCATTTTGTATAGGCGTCAAGGCTTCCTTTAATGGTATCCCTGAAATATGAAAGCGATGCGTATATTCCGGCCCAAAAGCCCATCTTCTCAATAGCTTCACAAATAGGAATGATGTAATTGGCGTTGAAGTTCTTCGGTGCAATACCGTTACCATTCGTCCACTCGATGTCTATGTAAACAGGGTAAGACAGCTTTCTACCTTTAAGCAGTCTCTGTATGTGGGATATTTCCGAACGTGCATGGTCCATAGTGGTGGCGTAAGTATAAAAATATACGCCGTATGGTATCCCCAGCCTTTCGCATTCGGAAACATTTCTCGACCACTGAGCATCGTCCTGGCTTGCAATATCGTCTCCGTATCCACATCTCAGGATTGCTCCATCAATATTTCCTTTAACCTTTTCCCAGTCAATTTTCCCCTGGCTATATGATACATCAATGACTTTTAATTTCGACATATTATTCCCCTTTCTTTGGTTCCGCATAAGATAATGCCTGGTTGCTGTCTGATACTCCGGCTGTGGTCGGGTCTGTTACAATGCCTAGGATCGCCAACACCGCGAACAGAGCATTGACCACGGCCAACAGCTTATTCCCCAGGTCTCCCAGATCAATCGTGAACCCAAAAACTGCCGCCACAACCTGGATCAGCAGAAGAACTGCCGGTATCAGTGATAACCAGAAGTTTTTGTTTTTGATCCTCACCATCCAATTAATCTTCATGAGCTTTTCCCTCCTTGGTTTTTATGTTTAATTCATGTATTTCTTCATTCATTTTTGTGATCATCCCATTCCCGCCTAACTCATGATAGGCACTGTACATCTCACAAAAATTGTCATACGCATAAGACGGGATCTCTCCTAATGCCATATACTTGTCATGGTAATCAATCAGCTGCACTCTCAGCAATAACATAGTCCCCCGGCTGTTTGCGTCCCTGTCCCTTTTCTGCCGTTTCAACAGCCATACGGCATATCCCATCAGCGCTGTCAGGATGATCGGCAGCGCTACCGTGTATGTCTCAAGCATCAATCTTTCCATCTTGTTCATTGCCTCCAAGCTGTTCCTCTACTTTTTCTTTCCACATTTTGGGGACGTTATCAATCGTCATGATCCCTCTCTGTATTTTGTCAACATAGAACCGAACCATAATTATTCACCTCCTCCGACGATGGATGCCAGCTCTGCGATGGCCCCATCTTGAATGTCCTGGCCGTTTTCGACAATCTCAAGACGTTTTTCGATATCGGTCTTTTCCCGGATCCCGAAAGATGCCGTCACTCCATCTTCTGTAATGTCAACTTCCCGGAACACTGGCCGGATCAGGACCATATCGCTGTACACGCCAAATTCAATGTCATCCTGGAGAAATTTGACTGTGTCCAGATTCCCTTTCGCCATGAGCTTGCCCGCAATCGTGCCGAGTGCCTGAAAATCTGCTGCTGTAGCAGTAATATTTTCAAGCGAAGCTCCTTCTTTGATTGTTATTTCTGTGGTGTCATTCAAAATTAATTTGTGCATAATATACCTCCTTTTAATGGCCTTTCGGCCAACTATTCAGTTAACAATAATTTGACGAAGTCAATTGATAATAATGCCAAATATACACCTCCGGAAGCATCGAATAACAAAATAACAAATACTCTGCTTATCAGCACATCCGGAAATTTTTCTGAAGAATATATGCACCCTGGGTATATAGCTACCGAAGATGCATCAGAACTTTCATCAAGTCCCGTAACTTCTGGACCGTTCTATGCTTACAGAGAAGTTTTTTTCTCTCCGAATAAAACTATTGTAAAACTAACCGAAGCATATCCGCAAAATGGAAGAATATGGGTTAATGCGTATGATAGCGACACTCAAAAATGGCGTGGCTGGAATACGCAAGTCTTAAAATCTGATATTGCAAACAATTTAACCACAACCGATACTTCAAAAGTTGCTTCTGCCACTATGGTAAAAAAACTTAATGATGAAAAACTCGCAAAAACCATATCAGGTGACAAAACGAATAAATGTACTCAAGATCTTAAAAATATAAAAATTATTATGTCGGACTACAATGGTAACGGTGTCGTTAGTGGATATGATTCGTATATGGTAATCCATTATGCTTGCGATATAAGAGATGCACAACAATATTATTGCTTTACAGTCGGATATGTTTCTGGGAATGAATACCATCCAGCAACCGTATCAAATAAAGTGCTTTCTCCTGCAACTAATTCAGTGGGAACTGTTGCTGTTCAAGGAGGAAGCTCATCATTTGTAAAGCAGGTATTCATTCTAATTCCTCAAATTAATTTTGCATTACTTAACTGATTTTTCCTCAAGTGCATCGACTCTTTCCATAAGCTTCTGGATCATCAGCGTGTTCAGGGCGATGAATTCTTCGTAACGAAGGGAATATATGTACTCTCCTTCAACCGGTTCATCTTCGGTATATGTAACTGTTTCGGTGTGCTTTTCACCTGTTTTCTCGTCCAATACCTGTATATCCTTTGTTCTCTGGACAGGAACTGTCTTCTGATCGCGGCAGAAACCGGCAAATTCCAGATCGGATAGCCCTGCCGATTCCATAGCTTCCGCCACATCCTGAGCGACGAATCCAACATGGGTACGGCCAGAAGTTCCCTTATTGAATTTGAATGATGCCGGAAGAAGCTTCATAAACATTTGGATGTAACGCTCATCCAGTTTCTGAATGGAATTTTTCATATTTCGGTCAGAAGTATTGATGGATCCTGTTGTAGCATAGATTGAGTTCCATTTGTGGTTAGCTGTTCCAAGTCCGAGCATTCCGTTTACGTCAGGATCCAATGTCCAAGCATTATCATGTACTCCGAAATGGAGGTAGAACTTTCCCTCATTTGAAGCAGCTATAAACAAATTCTGAGGTGTAGGTGAATAGATCTTGGCAGAAGACGACCAGTTAATTCCTGATTGTGTTGATGATTCCATATTGATGTTGCCAGATGCACTGATTGTCGTCGTACTGATACCGGCGTATGCATATAACAGTCCACGAACACCCATCGGACCGGCCACATCATCGCCAGCCTTATTAAGATAACGCCCGTCATGGTCACCACTATGTTTGTGGGAATTTAAAGCATCATTTAATGCTTTACCTTGACGGGCATCCAAGGCCTTGCCTGATGCTGTTGTGGTCAGGTTATTGGCTATGTCTGAAATATTTAGTTTCTGCCCTATAGACTGCGTCAAATTATTGATTTGCGAAGGAATATTCTTGATGTACTTATTATAGAAATACTGCAAGCCGCTCAAATTGAGAAAACTCATATTCTCACCTCGCTATTCCGTGAAGAGCGCATCGATCTCTTCTTCTGTGATCGCTTCAATGTTGGCTGCTGATCCGGCAGGTCCTTGTGGCCCTTGCGGCCCCGCTTCTCCTTGTGGCCCTTGCGGTCCCTGAGCTCCAGTAGCTCCTTTTAGGTTTTTAAACGCAAATGTGAATACCTTGGCCGTATTTGGTCCGCTGGCTGTCACTGTTACTGACGGCGTTCCCGTATTACTGTCCACGCTGGCTGTTGGCGTACCGAATCCTGCTGCTGCGCCTGCGGGCCCAGTCGCTCCATCCTCACCAGCCGGCCCTTGTGGGCCTGTCTCGCCCTGAGGGCCTGTTGCGCCTGTTTCTCCCTTAGGTCCCTGTGGACCTATCTCACCCTTAGGTCCTGCCGGTCCCCTGAACTCATCATCTTCGATGGCTTCTGTAAGCGCCTTGTCGTTATACAGCACTTTATTCGCGTTGATCGTATCCGTCTTTTTCAGAAATAATCCCTGTGCCCATGTTTTCACATTTTCCGTGAACTGGGTCAGCCCCGTCAGGTCAAGAAATTTTGCCATCATCTACTCCTCCTCAAATAATCCATCTATTTCTGTGTTGTCTATCGTTTCTATGACGGTCCCTTCACCGTCTCCGCCGCCCTCTGGCAAGCTGACCGCCGTGCCGATCTTCCGGCCTTCGCTGGTCAGTTGTAGGAATCCTTCGTCCAGCGACATACTGTCCGCCTTGTTCTCCACTTTCTCTGCCAGCTGTAGTAAGATATTTTCTCCATCTGGGACATCCGAAATATCATCATCCAATGCATCGATCTCTGCATTGGTGATATAGTCCTGCTTCAGTACATACGTTTCATTCAATTTTTGTGAGCTATATGTCGTTTTCGTTGATACATGGTTGTCATTGATCACTCCGGATACTGCGCCCTCAACGGCTTCAGCGGCGGCATTCGCTGCCTGTGCTGCACTGTTTGCCGCGTCTTTTGCAGCATTCGCATCTTCAGTCGCCTGCTGGATCTGGTCCAGATACTCATCGATCAGCGGCGATCCGGTCTCACTGTCGATGGCCATCACAGACGGTCGTATATGTATAGGCTGTGAAAACGTCAGCAGGTGACGATCATTCTGTAACAGATCCAACTGGATCATCGCCGTACCCACCTCTGCTGTTATCTGCGGATCTCCGGATACCGTCAGAGAATTATCTTCCGTATCCACTTCTGCTGCAACCATCCACTGTTTTCCAGACGGCTTTGTGATCGTCGCGCTGGCCGATGCGCCTTCCGGAATATCGAAGTCCCGGAACATAAACGACATATCAATAGCGTCCGTCCCCTGGGTGAATGTCACTTTCTGCTTGAAAGCGTCCATCATCACATAGACATCTATTTTCTGCTCATTCAATTCTTTGCACCCCCTTTTTATGCCGGGATCCACCGAACAAGTGAGACGTTTTTGGGCGGATCCGGAGGATTAATGATCCCTTTGGGATATATGAATCCCTGGAACTGATTTCCCGGCGTTCCGCTGTAAATATTGAGATAGAAGCAAGGAAAGCTATTGAACAGTTGCGAAGGTGATAGGTTCATTTCGCCGTCGCTGTTCCATGCTGAATTCGATGTTATATAACTCCCATCATCATTGATCTGCTCCACAACGCACACGTGCCCGCCCGGTGAATAGCCAAAACACATGATGGCTCCAAGTCTCGGTTCCTGCCCGACTTCATATCCCTTATCGATAGCATCCTGGTACCACCGGTTCGCATTCCCGGTGCCGGCGGTAAATGGCGGATATTCTCCGGTGATTTCAAACCACCGGCCGGCTGCATAGGCCGTGCAGTTTGCAATGCCATAACCATACTGATAATAGAGATTTTCGCCAAAATAATACCGATATGCTTCACTTGAGGTCCGCATATCAGTCGGTTCATATATGGATAATCTTGGTGTCAGGATAATCCCCGGAGAATCCGGAAGTATCTGTGACCACTGTAGGGCCTGCTGCGCCCGGGCCGGCTGTGGCGTTACTGTAGGCCGCTCATAGTTGTAGAGGAATGCATTGGCCAGCCAAATAATATCATGAGTCGTATCTGTAGCAAATTCACGAAAAGAAAGTGGATAGCTGCTTGTAGCTATCCACGTTACCTCTTGAGGTGAAAAGCACTCCTCTATTAATTTTTCAAGCATACCATATCCATAGGATTCTGGATCATCCAGATCATATCCATGACTGGTCAACCAGTCTGTGATACGCCAGTAGGGCGTCCAGCCGACAAGCCCCATGCCGTTATTTTCATTACCGTCATACGGCTGGTATCCATGCTGCCACTGTCCCGGGTTCAGGTAAGATTCCGACATCATGTTTCCCAGCATGGCCATGATCGCATTCCGGGATGTAAATCCATGGGCGGATAAGTATGAATAGATGATATTCGCATTATTTTGCTGGAAAGCACCGTAACTCTCCATGGCATCGGAATAGTATCCGCTGCCCCAATGTGATTGCCAAGGCATATTAATCCTCCTATGTTATCTGTCCGCCGGATGCCGTCTGTCCCCCGGTGAGAATACCATTTGTGAAGTCCATATAACTGCCGTCAGAAAATACAGCACGTCCGGATTTGCCGTCTTGAACCCCACTATCTCCATTTATTTTAATACCGGATCTTGTGATACTTATCCGGCGGACTATTGCTCCTTGATTGTAATCGCATGCATACAATCCTTCAGAATCCATATACGACATGCCACCGCCGCTCCAACTCTGAATCGAAATCATGGAACCTACGTCTCCGAAAACTATATATATAGCATCATTTGGATTGTCCACATCCATAATTCTTATCGATGTTGTCCTGAAAAGCATTGCATAATGTTTCTCTCCATATGTTGCGTAGAATACGATCTCATTCTTATCGAGGTCAAACGCAGCGCCGTCTTCCCCTTCTACATAATCAACACTTAACAGTTTCCCCGCCCGGATACGGTCTGCCAGCATGGTCCCCGCCGTAATGAAGTCCGCCACGATCGCTCCATCCTGCGTGATGGCTGTGGGGTATAGCCCATCATATCCATTACTGCTGTGGCCCAGCCCGGACAAATTCCACCGCCATACATTCTTCGCTGTCTCTATGTCCGGTGTGTCCATGATCAGGAATTCTTCCGGCTGGCCCTCATCATTCAGCTTGAATCGTATGTATCCGCCCTTATTTCCAGTGATCTGCTGCGTAGCGCTTTCGATATACTGGTTGACCACCGATGACGTCGGCCGCTTTTCCAGTTCTTCTTTCTGCTGAATGATCGTCATGGCCAGATTGGTCTTGGCGTCGCCAACTTCGATACTGTCATATTTTTCTTTCAGGCTGTCATATACCGTCTTGATAACCTTCGCTTTCGCTGATACGCCCAGCTTCTCAAATTCCACCGTCACATAGTCGCATAATGACACTGTCTCAATGCTCTTCATGTCCTTATATTCCTCTGTCTGTTCCAACTGTACGAAGGATACCTTCAGGCTGACCGTAGGTATGCCGATATCGTTATCCTTAACATATTTTTCGGCTTCATCCCGAAGCTGCTCAACGGTTGGCTGGTCCTGAAACTTGTCCGACATATCCAGCGGTGTGACCCGCGGATATGGAAAATACTGTGCGTTTTCTGAGGAAACGATCTTTTCCGGCAGCTCCGCATAGGCACCATCCGTGTTCTTCCAGTATGGATATATTCCGGTTATGGTGTTCTCAATAGATTCCTCCTGCGTCAGATCCGTCAGGTTCTTGCCGTATCGGATCAATACCCCATTGTCTTTTCCCCGGGCAACACACAGCTTCACATTCCACTTATCGAAATAGTATTCCCCGCCATATGTATCCAAGATTGACCCGTCCACACCGCCGAGAAGTTCCGCTGCCGAATAGGGTTGCTCTGTCTTGAACGATGCGTTCGATCCGGAATCTGTTGAAAAAATGAACGGGCAGGCCGTGACGGCGTTCTGTTTCAGTCCTTCCAGCGCCTGTCCGGCGTAGGCGGCCGAAAAAGGCGAGACCGGTATCAGGTTCATCCGATACCTCAAATGTCTCCCATATACAGTGATCCGTCCATTGATCGGTTTTGAAATCTTGTAAATCTCAAACGGCTGATCAGCATCACTGGCATTGGGTTTCGCCGTGAAATATCTGGATATCTTGATCTCTGAAAACATCTGCCCGGATACTGGGTACTGCATCTCTGCTTCATAGGTCCCATTACGCTCTTCTGTTACTGCGCAGGACATGACATCCGATAAAGCGCCGATCCCGTTGGAAGAAAATTCTGTTTCTGTTTCCGAATATAATATCGGTATCATATGCACCACCACCTTGGTGTTATTTCCACCCTTGTTATTCCTGTTGATAACTCCACAGTATTGATCCCTCTGGGAAGTTCCGGAAAAGTATGGGATACTGTAGCGTTCTTGTTTTCCTCCCCTTTGTAGGCATTTTGACGGTCACAGTCAATATCTACGTATCCATCGATCTCGCTGATCTCTATCCTGTCGTTGTTGATGGTAAGTGTCCCGGAGGTTCCATACACCCGGATCAGCGGCCGTGATGGAAAATTAAAAGGATTCAGAATCCTTCCGGATGCTGTCAAAACTTCCGGATACTGCCCCGGCTTATAAAAACGCTGCGGTGCGCAGTTAAATGTCAGATCCATTTCCCCGGAAAGATTTAGAAACCGCATATCGAAATCAATCGGTCCTGTGAATTTCCCCAGGCGGAAGAAATTAGGATCATACGAATCCTCAAGGCGCTCATACCCGGATCCATGAAGCAGCCACTTTCTGGCCGCCCCTGCATTCCGGGCAAAGTCTTTTCGGATAAACGCAGGATAATTGACGGAGATGTTCTTATATCTCCCATTGTCAATCGTCAGTGTACCGTTCCGCCCAGGGATCTCCACTTCCTCCACATCTCTCTCCGGAGCATTGTATACTGCCGGACCGGATATGTAGATTCCAAACTCCCGGCTCATCCTTCCCCGGAAAATAAATTGATTAACCAAAGGCTGCCTCCTTCCTGGTGACTTCCTGGTTGATCTTTTCGGATATGATATCCGCCAGTTCGTTGACATCCTGGCCAGGCGCCCCGTAAATATACAGGTTGACGCCACCGATATTATGGTTGGTGGTCTGATTTGTGAGTGGCTGCACCACTGCCTGATTTCCGGCCATTGTCAGAAGTTCCGGCCCTGCTTCACCCACAACGGCGGAGCCTTGGGATAATATACCGCCTTTTGCCAGGTAGGGGATGTGTCCGATCTCGCCGATATTAATGCCAAAGCCTTTTCCTCCGATTCCCGGAACCCAATCCGGTATATCGAAATGAATCTTATTTAATCCTCTGATCAGCCAGTTGACACCGTCGATCGCCCCGTTGAGTAATCCAATAATGAAATTTAGCGGTGCTTTTACGATAGCGCCCAATCCATTGAAAATTCCGGAAAACACTTCTTCTACTCCTTTCCAAGCGCGTTCCCAATCACCTGTAAAAACACCTCGAATGATGTCTATAACGCCATTAAATACTTGGACGATCGCATCCCATATGGCTTTCACGCCAGCAAAAAATCCATTAAGGACATTTCCCAGGCCTCCAAAAGTCTCCGTCCAGTCTTTTGCGAATACGCTTTGCATGAAATTATCTACTGTAGACAGGACATTCTGTATATCGTCCCCGAAGAGCGCCACTATTGCTATAAGAGCCGTTATCGCTGCGCCGACAAGGAATACGGGATTTGTGAGTGTGCTGATCACTGATCCAAGAATCGGTAATGTCTGTGTAAGTGTCGTAGCGCCTGTGATCAACCCTTGGATTTTGGATGCAAAATCCGCAAGTTTTAAGGCTGCAATGCCTCCTCCTATGACCGTCAGCACAGCTGCGACTGTCTCTCCGTTCTTCAACAGGAAGTCCAAAAACTCCACGATTATAGGAACGATCGTTTCTGCAAAAAAACCAAACGCTCCTGAAATCGCAGCGCCTATCGCTTCAAAGTCAACATCTTCCGTTAATGCCAATAGGGCCTCAAAAATCTGGTTGATCCCATCTTTTACGGCAGCCATTACCGGCGCCAATCTTTCGGACAGCTGTGCGGCCGTTTCCATGAAATCCGCTTGTGCTTCATTGGCCGATACTAAGTCACTGTTATTCTCCCGCCATGCCTGTCCGGCTTCCATAAGGCCCTGATCTGCCAACTGCTGCATGATCAGGTTTGTCCGCTCTGACTCCGATCCACACGCCGCCAGTTTTTCGTTGAACTCATCCTCATTGACCCCTGCCCAGTTAAGGACATCTGCAAATGTCCCTGTTACGGTTCCGACTTTTGCCGTCTCATTGATCGCCTCAGCCAGTCCGTCGATCGGAATTGAATCTCCATAACGCGCCCAGGCTCCTACGGTCGCATCGATCAGGTTGGTCAGTTCGCCCTGTGACAGCCCTAATGCCTGTAAGTTGGCTGTTGTGGTCGCTGCTGTCTGGTCATCTCCGAGAACGCCATATAACTGCTTATAGCTGGCTTTTGTTTCCTCTGCGGTATAACCCGCCTGAGCGCTGGATACTTCCAGTGATCCCATGATCTTCCGGTATTCGGCAGTTTCTTCGCTCAGATCGGATATTGCCGAAGCGATCCCTTTGACGCCCTCAATAACTGCCCCGGCTTTCAGGTAGTCCCCGAAGTTTGATGCTTCTTTTCCGGCATCCCCCAGGGCATCCTGGGCGTCTTCGGCCGCATCGGCAACATCTTCCACGGGCTGTTCATCAACGCCATTGATTGCCCTTTCTGTCTGTTCCGCCTGATCTCGCAGTGTTCTGAGGCTGCTCTCTGTCGTAATAATCTCGCGTCTCAGGGCGTTATACTGTTCTTCTGACACATCCCCGCGCTCAAACTGCTGCTGCACCTGCTCTTCCGCTTCTTTTAGCGCGGTCAGCTTCGTCTCCGTGTCCTGGATCTCGGTGTTCAGGAGTGAATATTTCTGCCGTAACAGTTCCGTATTCCCCGGATCCATCTTCAGCAGTTTTTCCACATCTTTCAGCTGTGTTTTTGTGGATCTGATATTACTATTGACGCCTTGCAGGGCCTTGTTTAGCCCCGTGGTATCACCGCCAATTTCTACCGTTATACCTTTTATCCGACTTGCCGGCATACTTTATCACCCCTTTCCGAAGAACCGGTAAATGTCTTCCTGTGTGGCTTTGATGGGATATTCCTCGCGGTCATTCATCTTTTCTGCCAGCATATCGTAGACCATCCCCATGCTCATCCCGGATAAAGCCTCATCCGAAAGGTTCAGCTCCGCACATCTCAACATGAAAATAGCCCCGTTATTTTCCCGCGTCGTTTGCCTTATTTTTTTTTAGGCACCGAAGTGGTCGCGCTGGATAATGACCACAGTTTCAATATTTCCGGAAGTACTTCATAGATGGAAAACATCTCGAACCCGTCCAGCCATTCATCCGGCGTATCCGGTATGGATGGATCCGCGTGTTTTGCCATAACAAAGGCCACGTTTTCAAAGATCGTCAGATCCACAACCGAAAATTGGGCGTCTTCCTTCTCTTCTTCCGTCGCGTCTTCCGGAAGATCCATGACCTTTTTATAGGCTTTCCTCAGGCTGTTCATATCCCGGATGATATCCCGTCCAAATTTGAATCGGTACATACGGGGTATGAGGGCCGAAGCCCTCATCTTTACTTTTTTTCCGTCAATGTTTAATATCTTTTCCATAAGATCACGCTTTCTGGAGGTCTACGGACGTCTGTTCCAATCCAGCTGCCTCCGCATCTGTTTTTTCATACACTTTCGTGAACCATGCTGTCTTAACATTCTCCGGAGTCTGCGATGTCGTCCGCGCCATGACTTTTCCGTCTTCCATCGGGGCTGCCGAAATGCTGCTGGACTGGGTCTGCGGCTCTTTGCTTTCCGTATTCGTTGTGCTGCCGATCCCCGGCCGGGTCGCCGTGCAGTTATACAGGCAGTAATACTGGTTGTCTGCGTCACCATCGATCTGATATAACAGTGCGAATGCTTTCGGCTCGATATTCGCATTCTCAACCAATACATGGTCTGTCTCATCATCTGCGAAACCGAAGATATCTTTCATGAACTGGTCTGGGGACCGGGCCATTTCCAGGTCGCCCGAATAACCATTATTAGCCACAGACTGATAATAGATCACGCCATCTGCATAGAACGGCGTGATATCTCCCTGTGGATCCAGTGTCAGGGTTACCGCGCCGGGTACTTTGACCGGCGTCCCCCAGGTGGCTACATCTTCATCGTCCTGGATTACCGCATAATGGACATTTTTCAGATTGAACTGAACTTTATTTTCTTTGTTTGCCATTTCACACCTCCAAGTCATAAGTCACCCGATAACAATTTTCATCATCGAGTTTTTCTTCTTCTTTGTTCCAAAAAAATGAGGATAAGGCTTTCTCGACCTTATCCTCTGCTTCCAGGTCCTTATATCTGGAATAAATATCCACCTGTATGTGGTTAATTTTACAATAGACTTCTCCGTCTGCTGCAAAGTTGTTTGTATATGGTACGGTATATACAGCAAACGGCATCTCCGGGACATCGTCTTCCGGGAAGGTCCCAAAAGCCACCGGAAGCCCGGATGTCTCAAGCAGGCTTTTAAAATCTTCAAGTTCCATGATCACTTACCCTTTACAATAACATTGACTCTCTTCCCGATCAGCTCTTCCGCCTTTTTCTCAGCTGGCTCGATATGCGGATATGCCGGCGCCGTCCCGATCACCTGTCCTTTGGCATTGACGACCACATGGCCTTTCTCCAAGAGGTGGGTCAGCTGGTATTTTGAGTTATAGACCGCTACTCTGATTTCGCTGTTACTCTCATACATCATTTTTGCCTTCCACCCTCTTTTGTATTTCCCGGTCTTTTTCGGCGAATCTGCCTGGATCTGCTGTCTGGTCTTTTCCGCAACATCCATGATCTCTTCTTTCAACCGGTCGGTCACTTCCTGATCATATGCAGACAATTCACTGATGATCGCATCAGCTAATCCGTCGATTGAAACATTTCTTCCCATCACACACCCGCTTTCTTTTCCAGGTACAGTTCAATATTCTCTCCATGAGCTATATATGTCCGGTACACGCCGTACCGGACGCCATCCAGCACTGCGATCATTTCGCCTTCATAGTCGTATCGGAACATGGTCACCTGGTACTCCGGCTTGATCCCATTCCGCCCGGCTTCCATCCACTCGCTTCCGGATACGCTGGCAATATTACAGAAAACCTGTCGTTCACTTTCCTTGCTGATCACCTGGCCGATAACGTCCTTTTCATAGGTTTGCTTAACCAGTTTGATCACGTTACTCCTGTCCATCAGCATCTCCCCAATCGGTGTATCCGGTCGCTGTCCTAAGCTGGGCTTTCTGCTCATCATAGGACTGCTTCAGCCACTCCCGGTCTGACGGCTCCCCGAAATGTACCTTACAATAGGTGGTCACAGCCCGGAGGATCAGTCTGTCCTCCAGGCTATCTTCCGTGACGCCCGCTATCCCAAGGTCCATCAGCGCCGCTTGGATCAGGTCTGTCAGTTCTTCGTCAAAAGCACCGGTTGAAACCCTCAAGGAAATCTTGACCTTCTCAAGGGTTTCATTACTTGGCCTTTCGGGCACGTTTCGCCACCACCTTTTCCTCAAATACGCATTCAGAAAAATCAAAAGTGATCAGATCCACTCCGTCAACCGCCACCGTGAAAGTATCGTCCTTGCTGATGCGGAAGACATTGTCCACTTCCCAGGGGATATCTTCTTTTCCTGGCATACCGTTTTTCTTGAATGTCATTGTCTCACCGGATCTTTCAATGGAAAACGGGAAGAAGTATCCTTCCTGTTCTTCAACGTTGTCACCGTTAAATCCGGTATATCCGGTCACATAGTGGAAGGTTCCCCTAACACGTCCGCTCGCTAAAACTTCCGTGTCTTCTGTGACCATCTCTCCAACGGTCTTACCGTATAAGTTCTGACTTGCCGCTGGTATACTGATGTCAGAACTTATTATTCCCCCTGCTTAACGGTCAGCTGCACGAAGGCATCCGGATCAATCAGGGCGCCTTCGCCTCGGGCGTATCCGCTATAGGTTGTTACGTGCTTTTTAATGTCCTTGTCGCTCTCAATCATGATATCCTGGACCATATTGTAGACCAGCTTTTTGCCGTCGCCGATCAGAATGACATTATCCGCAATCGAATCCTCCACTTTGATCTGTGCGCCCAGGATAACGCCTTCCTGTCCGGCCTGTGCAGACGGCTGGAAGATCGGCCGGCCCGTCGTATCCACCATACCTACCAGGTAGTTATAGATCGTAGACCGTGTAGCATATACGCTGACTGCACCGACACGTTTGAGCATCCCGAATACTGTGGCCAGTTCTTTGAAGGACAGCGTCCCTTCCGCCGCGCTTTCAACTTTATTTGCGGATGTCATGTCTGTCCCGATCTGAGCAATCACATCGTCCGCCATGGCATCACCCATGCTCCGGCTGATCTCAGCCACAAGGTACTGCTCCAGTGCGTCGATGCTCATGCGCTGCATGGCGTAGGAAATATCCACGTGCTTTGAAAAATCCTTTCCGGAAAGGGTCACTTTGACGAATGTATTCTGCTCATCATCGTTTGCCGCATTCTCTGCCACAGTCTTTGCTGCGCCCTGGGCGATCGCCGTATGTTTGATGACTTCAAGGATCGTCCCTGTCCGGTAGATCGTAATATCTCCCATGATCGAATGCTGCTTGGATACCAGATCCCAGATCTGGTTCAGCATCGTGGTCGGCAGCACATTCCCGGTATTCTGTGTCGTATGTACGAACGCTGCCCGTTCTTCCCGGCTCATGTCCATCCCGAGCAGGTTTTTGAGGAATGCATTGCGATATTCCTTGGAGTCTGCCCCAGGCGTTTCCTTCCTTTCTTCCGGGTCTGTGAATTTTCTGACTGTCGTTCCTTTTTCGGAAACATCCGCTTTTAACTTCCGGCGTTTTTCTGCCGCTTTCTCCAATTCGGTTTTTCTCTCTTTGAGGTTCCTCACCTCTTCCGTCAATGCGTCAATATCCGCTTCCGGCTTATCCATTTCCACATTGATCTCCGCATAACGTTTTTCAATGTCTTCCATTGTCATGTCTTTGATATCCATTTCATACCTCCATCATAAGTCTTAATTTTTTCTTAGCCCGTTCCTTCCTTTCGGCCTCGATCTGCCGGATCACACTGTCTGCAAAGCTTCTTGCGCTGATCGACGTCTGATCATTGGCCGGAATGGATACGGCACTGACATCATAGATCTTGCTAATCTTCGTGATTGTCCGCAAACATGTCTCATGGTCATTTTCTTTGTCGTCCGTGTATACCCGCTGGTCCTCCGATACGACGAAGCAGAATGACATCCGATCGGTATATCCTCCCTTGATCTCCTGATACAACTGCTGCCCGATATCTGTTCCACCCAAATCGGCCTGTATGAACAGCCCATTGGCATCCACAGAAAGCTGTAAGGTTCCGTTGCGTGTCCGCGCAAACACCCGGCCTTCATGGTCATACTGCATGATGACATCGGACATATCACATTCATTCAGCGCATCCGGCGCCACCTGCTCCTGTACGGTATAATACCGTCCCTCATACAACGTATAGGGCTGGTTGAATGTTGTCGCATAGCCTTCAACAATCATCTTTCCTTCGGTATCAGCTGTCCGGACCTGGACGGTCATAGAACGGTATTCCTTATTCATCTGATTTTGCTTCACTGGTCAGATCATCCCCCTTTCGTGTTACGCTTCCATCCTTTCCAAGAAGATAATATTCCCCTCGGATGGTATACGCCTGCCCCTGCCCATCCGGCAGCGGCGGAAGGTTCCATATCTCCCGGATCTCATCCCGGTTCATGATCCCCCGGTCGGCCATCTGAGCGGATACATTCAGCTTGTCCTGGTTGCTCATATACTGCAGTCGGTTCGCCGTCGCCATGATCATAGATCCAGCCGCCCGTTCCCTCTCGCTAAATGTCATCTTTGTTGACACGTCCGAGTACTGGATGGCGAATGGCTCTATGGATCCTTCGTAAAATGCCGCCCAGGCATCTCCAAAAGCTTTGTTTTGCAGAATGTCCTCATTGACGCCAAAATAATTGAACACATTGGTCTTTATGGCGTTCATCTGGTCGGCGTCGACAACGAACGGCGTCGACTTGATCTGCTGTATATCTGTATATGTATTTGGAAATAGCAGTACGCCCCCGGCATCCTTTTTCAGGTTGTTTTCCGTAAACCGTTTCTGTTCCTTCGCCAGATCCTCTGATTTTGCGAAGTTGTTCATCCTGGCCATGAACCGGAATGTGGCCGAGCTCTTTACAGCTTCGGATATGCCTTCATTCTGAATGTGCATCAATTCCATGGTCGACCTCAGCGCTGTATTACTGCTGCCGAAAAAATCATCCTGGTATTGGAATTTGTTCATGATCCCGCACCGGCTCATTTCTATCACCGCACTCTCGCCGCTTGTGAACTCATATTTCAGCCAAGGTTCCCCGTTATAGTCCAACAATTCGCATCTTGATGGCAATATCGGATAATACCCTGTCATCTCCATGTAATCATCCAGCACCGGTACAATGAAAGCGGTATTCTGCATATCCAGTATGGTTGACAGCCGGTATAAAAACTGCCCCCATGTCTGAAAGCTGTTTGGCCCGGTTCTAAGCCGGGTCCTCAACTTAGGTTTTGCGCTCCCTTCCACCGTTACATTCAGTTTGCTGATGTGTGTGGCCTTGGCGTGTATGGCCGATCTTACCAGCTCACTTTCATACAGCGCTCCATTCCAGGACGTGAATGCCGGCGTATAGGCTGTCAATGTCTGGAAGAATCCATTCGGATCCGCCCGCGTGTTTGGCTTTTTAAATATCTTTTCAAATAATCCCATCTTTCTCACCCTTCACTTTGATTTCTATGTCGTCTGAAGCAACAATGATGTCGCAAAATTCTTCAATGATGATCACCCCGTCTTCCCTTTCTTTTAATATCCTGTCCCTCAACTTTTTATAGTCTTCTGCTTTCATTAGTTTTTTTATTTTGATTATCAGAAGATCATGCATTTTTTAACTGCTCCCCTATCTCTCCATACCATTTCTGCCGGACGGCCATAGCATCCAAAAGCGCTGCTGTACCGTCGATCCGGTCTGTGGCCGATAGCTTGATCAGCTTTGTCCGGTTGGTTTCATTGTTCATCTTCAGTGCCGAATTAAGCAGGTGAATCTTCATCAGGTCATTGTCACCAAAGTCGAATCCTCCGTCTTTTACGGTTCCTTCTACTTCCCGGATGACCGGCGTCATGTTTTCGCCCTGGTAGCAATCGTCCATGTGGAATCCATACTGTTTCATATCCTGGACAAGGTACTGAGCCGAATATCTGTCATACCCGATCTTGAGTGGATAGATTTGGTATTCCTCAACCAGATTTGTGAAAAACCTCTCGCAGTCGTGGTAATCCACAAAATTTTCACCAGAAAGGATAAGCATCCCCCGTTTGACGTAAGCGCTGTATGGTATCCCGTCCCGCGCAGTCGCTTCTTCCAGTTTCCCGGCCGGCATGAAGAACCGGCAGAATACATACAGCATCCCATCTTTTTCGATTACCGCCAGGCACGCAGTCAAGTCCGTTGTCTGTGACAAGTCGATTCCGCCAACGCAATAGCAGTCCCGAAACGATTCTATGTCCAGATGTCCCCCGAATGATTTCTCAACGTCATGGGTATTGAGCCATGCCTGGGAACTGTTCTGCTTAATATTGCAGTACTTGGTGATGAACTCCGCTTTCTTTGACAGGCTCCCTTCCGCTATGGCGATCTCTTCCAGCAGATAATCTACGGATACCGATACGCCCAAATTGGGATTGCTCTTCCGCAGTTCATTGATGTCGTTCCATTTCTCCACATCGTCAATCATGTAAAGGAACGGCGCCAACCGGTGTTCTTTGGAATCGCCAAGCAGGAAGCGTGTTGCTCGTTTCATCAGCTCATCATAAATCCCATCGTTGATATATCCGGATGTACTGATGGAGATGATCAGCGGCTGCTTCCTGGCGCCCAATGCCGACTTCATGACTTCATACTGTTTCAATCCCTGGTCCCCTGGCCACGATGCGATTTCATCGCATATGGTCAGGTGTGGGTTGAATCCATCTGACTTTTTGGCATTGAAGGCGATCTTCTTGACGCTGCTGTTGGTCGACTCGACATACAGATCCGCTTTCCGCCGTTTGATCAGTTCCTGAAGCTCCGGTTCCTGCTGCGTCATCTGCCAGAAATCGGAATATACCAGGTCCGCCTGATCCAATTTCGGCGCAACACAGAATATCTTCGCCCCGTACTCACCATCCATATACAGGCAGTATGCCATGATCGCTGCTGCGAACAGTGTCTTTCCGTTCTTCCTACCCATGATGATCAGGATTTCCCGGAAGATCCGTATCCCGTTTTTGTCTACGATCCCAAATATGACGGATACCGCCGCTTTCTGCCATAGCTCCAACTTCAGAAGGTCGTTCCTTCCTTCACAGTGATGGCAGAAGGCTTCGATGAACCGGATCGCCCGGTTGGCCTTTTTCTGGGAAAAGAAAAAGAGCTGGTTTTCCAGCCCCTTGATGATGTACGCGTAAAATAACCGGATCCACTTCCCTACGACAATAGATCCTTCCTGCATCGCCTGATAATATGCGTATATGTAATTATTCATCGGCAAACATCTCTAATTTTGACCGTTTTTTCTCCGGCGGCAGCATTTTTTCCAGCCGTTCAGAGACCACGTTGTAATTTTTGATCAGCGCATTGTAGGCCTGTAAGTCCGCCGCCACTTTTTTCCCGTATTGGTTGGCCCCGTTCTTATATTCATCGTGGCATCCGTTCTTGTTGATGTCTTTCTGTAGGTCTTCCAGGGTAATCTCCATAAAAGCAAACTTGTAAAGCAGCTTCCGGAAGATCTCTAACTTGTTTTCCGGAAGATCCGCATAAAGATTTTCTAATCTTGCATACTCTTCTTTTATCCGTGTTTCTTTCTTCTTTTTCGCTATAATAACACCCCCTTCGCGCGTAAGAGAGAGGAAATCTAAGGTGCACCCACCGGTCTATAGGAACTGTGTAATTTTTTATGACTGGGGGGATCTGCACAATTTTATTCCGTCTTCGCTCAACTCAATACGATCTTGCTGTTTTGTATCTGTAACAAAATAGATATCCATGTTCCCTTCTTTGTCAATGCTTATGCTGTACATTCGGTCAATCACATCCTTTGGCAATGACTTTAAAATCTCTATCTTATCGTTTAACCTTTTTAATCTTTTTGTATTTTCGTCTACTTCATCCGAAAGTTTAATGGTCCCATTTAATAACCATGTATCTATACATTTCATCTTGCCACCACCTCTCCATATTGGTTTACTTTATAGCGTTTCCTGCTGCCATGCTTCTTAGCATGGCAATCCCGGCATAACAATTCCAGGTTATCCCAACTTAGTGTGATCTTTGGATCATTGATATTGTCCGCTGTAATATGCGTTTTGTGATGAACAATATCCCCATGCTTATATAATCCATTCTTTAGGCACTCCTCACATAGATATCCCACACTCTTTGCGTATCCGTTTCGGCACTGCTGCCAGGCTGCCGACTTGTAGAAGCTCTGTGCGTACGGTTTCATATAACCACTCCATTTGCATCAAAAAAAACACCCGAGATATTCTCGGATGCTTTTTCTCTTTACTTGTTCTGTTCTACAAACTCTTTCATCATTTTTGTTAATTGCGGCCCCATGCCTACACCCGCTTTCTTGCAGGCTTCTTGAAATGCTTTTGCCACTTCTCTATCTACCTTATAGGTCTTTGAAATTACCCCAGCTTTAGCATCCCATTTGTCTTGTGGCCTAATCTTTTTCTCTTCCTCTTCCATACCGCACCTCACATATGATGTTTAATGTATTGGATATTATACTCACAACTAACGCAAGACCTATTACTAGATCTATACCTTTTGATACTGCATAATATCCAAGCAGGAAGAGAGTCAATAAATTTGATATTGTTAAGCTTTTCCTCATAGATTTATTTTTCGAGATGGTTTATAATATAAGCGGTGGGTGGCAAACCCACCGCCAAGCACCTATTTGAAGAAGGTTTCATATATCATGCATATCGCAGTTACCAGACCGTTGATGATGCTGACTATGATTGCCGCTTTTTCAAGTTGGTGCTTTTTCTTTTTATGCGCCATCTCTTTCACTCCTTTCCTTGTTTCTAATTATATTATACTTCATACGTGTACGTATGTCAACACTTTTTTTGAACAAATATATATAACAAAACCGCCCTGCATTTCTACAAGGCGGTCACCAAGAAAGGAGATTCCCACAAGATTTCATACTACTAATATACATCAGATTTTTATGATTTTTATGAAAGTTTCAAGTATGACGAAATTCTTTTGGATATGGTACTCTGCTCCATATTCATCCGCTTCGCGATGTCCTGCTGCCGCATCCCTTCTTGGAAGTACAGTTCAAATATCTGCCGTGTTTCGCTGTCAGGTATGTAAGAGATAAAATCTTCAATCTCCACTACCTTCTTTTCGGCTTTCTCCCGCCTTTCCCGCTTCATTTTCAGCAGCTCCTGTATGGCATCGTTGGTCTTTGGCTCATACATCAGGACAGTTGTCCGGATTTCGGTATACGGAAAATCATGACTGGAACCCCTGACCTTCCCGGATACCACAGGGACTTCCCGTTCCTCCAGCCTCTGTATGGACTTGTCCAGCTGCTCGATCTCTCTATGTAACGCTCGCAGCTGCTTCAGCTCCTCCATGGTCAACGGTATCACTCCTCCCCAAATGCTTCCTCGTACGTCATCCCCGTAGCCTTCAGGATGGCGTCGATCACGATCTTAGATGTCCCTCTATCTCCTGACATGGAATAAGCCAACGTAGTGATTGGGATACCCGTCAGGTAGCTGAATTTTTTGAAACTCAGGCCGTGGTCATCCATATACTTACGTATGCCGGGATATATAATATTACGTTCCCTCATTTTTTCAGCTCCTCCCTGACCTGTTTGTCCGTCAATTTGATCTCCTCTTCATAATCACGGCTGAACACCGCCCCGCTATCGGTGATCCGCTCACAGCGCAGCCATCTTTCCGCCTCTCGGGGTATGCCGTCGATTACTGTTCGGCGGTGGTGCAGGTACTTCCGGCCGGGGATCAGGTTGTCCTTGTCCATTCAGTCTATCCCGCCTTTCTCGACAATCTCTATTGCCCTTTCCTTTTTGATATATCTTCCTGCGATTAATGGGTCATATACTGTCAGGTGTATTTCATTTCTCATACCTTCAATAACTTTTTCTTTGTCAAAGGCTGTCGGTTGCATATCGATCAATTTCTGTGCAGCCGTTATCGGGTCTTTTGCGAAATCCGACTGTCCTCCAAACGCCTTTGAAAAATCCACTTTATCAGCATCAATCAGTCTCATTCTGTTCATCTGCCCCTTCTTTTTCTCTCACTATCAATCAAATCACATATGATTTTTAAATCACTGTAAGACATCCTGACATCAATAAGCCTTTCTGGTTCTGTGGCCCATACTGCCATCCAAAATGGAGTTTCTACAGCGTTCTGGATAGAAATTCTGTCCACTTTTCCCTCTCTGTCTACGCCACCAACATGCCATCTCTTCTCACTCATCTTCCATTCCCTCCAAATTCTCAGCAATAGCCTGTCCACAGTTCGGACAATGTTTATAATCGTCATAGTCTACTTCATATTTCTTATTGCAGTTCGGGCAAATCCATGTATCATAAACCAATTCGCCTTTATCGTCATATCCATCACCTTCATAATCCGGTCTCTTCGGTTTCTGTTTCTCAACAGCTTCCCGGCATTCTTCCACGGTTCCGATTTCCCGGTACTGCTGGATTTCTTTGAGGGCGGTGATTGCGATTCTGGCTATCTCCTTGCAAACAATTCCACTTTCTCTGTATACCGGGCACTCTTCGCACGCTTCCTGCTCTGCTTGCACGCCTAAACAATGGATTGCTATTTTTAACGCTTCATTCTCCGTCATTCTTCCTCGCTCCTTTCCGGTCGGTACGGCTCCGGAAGTGGGCGCCAAGCGATAACATATTGATCTACAATCCCCGGACCATTCCACCAGTGGCCGTTTCCGTATTTGTAATGTCTTACATCTTTAACGTTTCCAAATTTAGCCGTCACTTGATATTCATAAAAGTCCTGCGATACCGGGTTTATTTTTTCTTCCGGCAGACGCTCCTCAACCGGGATCCATCCGTCATTCATGCGCTTGCGTATGATGTCTATCACAAATAGTTTTCCCTGTTGGTAGGCTTCAAGACTCTTTCCGTATCCGTATCGGTATATATCATCACCCAGTCCAGCCATGATTTTTAGTTGTGTGTTGATACGTCTGTCAAATTCTTGTTCAATCTCTTCTAAAATGCCCTCAAATTCTTTCTTTGTTTCCATATTAATCCTCCAGTTCTATTCATTCCACCAGTCGCATTCTTCCCTTACTTTTGGCCTATCCGCAAATCCTATCCAATCAGCAGGTATTTCTCCTTCGTTTTCCTGTATCAATCTTCCTATCCCTTTCGCCGCTTCTTTCAATGTTACGTTCTCATTAAACGTAAATGTTTTGGAAATATAAAACTTTTTACATAACATTACGTCGTCAATACTTGGCACTGGATTTTTGTAACCCATTCCCTTTTGGCTACCTTCCTTCATGTGCTTGCGGATAATATCCTCTACCACGCTCTGCCGCACATATCCATCTACTTCTATGTCCTCCCGATAGATAGGAGTATCTTCTTGCCTTGTTGCTTCTTCTATCTCTTCCAGAATCTTCTCTAATTCCTGCATGTCTCTTCCTCCTTGCTGCAATATTCTGTACCTTCCAGGTCTGCAAAACTATGTAACATAACCCGTCTTATATTTTTAGGGTTTCTTCCACAGCTTATATTGGTGCATTCTGTATTTGCACAATAGGTTTTGTCTTCCTGCATGTCAGTCCTCCACTTTTCGGAAACCTAAAAAATTAGCCAGTCCCATCGAACCATCCCTACAACTGTGCATATGTAATTTTGTAACAGGATTTAATATTTTCTGTTTCACATCACATTCGGCAGTCATAATCACCATATTTTTTATGGCTATATCTGCACTTCCGGTTACAGCTACTTTAAATTCTTCCCCGCACAGGCGGCATTTGTAGATTGCTTGGTATTCAGTCATGTTCATTCCCTTCCCTCTGCTACTCTGCTAGAATATAGATAACTGCTGCCTGTCATATCTCACTTTCTTTGTGGTAATCTTCTCTGCATTCCCGATCCTTTCTATCCTTTCTTTCTGCCTCCGGCTTGCCATGTAATAATCATCCACTTCCGGCGGTATCGGGATATACATTTCCTCCGGAATAGGGATCCGGGTTTTCTCGCATATCTCCGATATCTGCCTTTTCGCATAGATGATATGGTTCCGGGTCAAGTTCATGTTCGTTCCATCTGGCCAAAAAGGATCGTTACACCCATACTGGTTGATATACTCCCAATGTCCGACTTCTTCCCGGATATTCTTGCACAGTATTTTTATTTCCTGATCAGGTGTTTTCTTCTTCATGGAAGCACCTCAGGGAAATCAAAAATACACATTTGTCCTTTCACCTCTTTCGCCTCTTCTTCCTCGCGCCTCTTTCGCTCTTCTTTATATGTGTTGTACTTCTGACGATATTCATAGCTTTTCCCAAAGATATTCCATGCCGCTTTTACGATATTCGGTTCATAAGGTCTAATCTTTTCCAGATCATCCACAGCCTTATATGATATCGGACAGCCACAGCATCCGGTTCTGGTCAGCCCATAAACTTCATAAGCATCTGAATACTTGATCCCGTAAAAATCCTTATACCACTGCTTATCAGCATCAGAAACATAATATAATGGCTTCAGTCTGTACTTTCCATTGGCAGACTCCGTAAAACACATTGATGAACTGTCTTTCCTTGGAACAGAGCGCATACCTCCTTCATCTCTTCGTTCCCCGGTAATGACCATCTCATATCCTTTTTGTACACTATGTGCAATCTGCTTTTTGCAGTAATCGCAGCACTTTGCGCTGATCCGGAAGTCAGGCGGATATTCTCTGATGAAATCCCGCATATATTTTGAAGAATTGATAACTAGCTGAATGTTTGGCCTTGGCTCCCCGGCAGAATTACAGCAGCACAAAAAATTTATTGTCGTTTCGCATCCGGGATACCGATCTTTTAGTTCTTTACGCTTTGCTGCCTTATCCTCTGCATTTTCATATTCCTCTGCAATGGAAAGAGGTATCCTTTTTTTCTGCCAACCTTCCAATCCGGCTGACATTATTTTTGAAACAAACGGTATGCCATACATTCTGGTTGATTTGACGATGTTAATTTTTGGCCTGATCTCCTCAATCTCAACTCCGTATTTCTCAGCGGTGTATTCCACATGATCTTTTGTGGCCTTCATCTCCAACCCAGTATTGAAAAATACATACTTAATTTCTGGAAGATCGAACAGATTTCTTGTACTCTCAATTAAGTGGATCATAATATCGCTATCTGCCCCACCTGAATATGAACATATCGCTTTGGGGTGTTCTTTTAACCTTTTTGCGATAATACTCTGTATTGCCGTAAATTTAGCCGGTGAGTCAAAATCAGCATATTCCGGTCTTTCTGTGTATACTCTGCTTCTATACACTTCTCTCATTATTCATTTCCCCTCCCCATGGATCTTTGCTGCCAGTTTTTTCTCCAGATCATCATAGTCATACGTCCGCTGCTCAAAGTTTGTGAACGCATTCTTTTTCCCTGGAGCCTTCTGGTTTTTCTTTCTCAACGGGTAAAAACTCTTCCAGCCGCTTGCGATCGCTTTTTTGACGATCTGGATCCGCTCCTCTGCATATATCGCAAAAGTCAGGATAAGCCAGCTCTTTCAGAACTTCGGCATATTCTGGGTATTCGTGAGTATATAACTTATGGCCAAGAAGTTTCTCGGCGTATCTGTAGAAATATACCCGGTCTTTCCCGGTCAACATCACGATCCCTGTATACATCTCAATTACTGCCAACTGCTGCTTTGTGATCGTCCTTTTTTGCTCCCTTAATCTGTTCACTTCCTGGCATTTTCTCAGATATTCTTCATCCATCTCCCGGATCTGGTCCGGCGTCAATCCGGTATCTTCGTAGTCCGCCAGCTTATTAACGATTTCATCCAGATAACTCGCATTGATAAGCAGCTTTTGCTTCAATATCCCATTCCCGCGCTGATCCCTTTTCCTCTCTGTTAACCTATGCATCTTCCTTCCCCTTTCCTATATTTTTTTCTTCACCGAAAACCTGTGAACATTAAGTTTTCTTAATGCTTCCGCCCATAAGGCGGCATTTTTTACCGGCTTTCCATTTAGCTTTTTCCATCCGTTTTCGACCCAGTTGTCTATCCATCCTTCCCGGAAGGCTGTCACGACCAGATCAACGTCTGTGTAGACTTCCAGGTCTACCGGCCGGTTGATATATCCCAACCCTTCCAGGATCGCTTTCAGTTCCCGCTCGATCCGGCTTCCAGATACTGTGACCGGATGGGCAGACTCATATTCTTTCCCGGAGATCTCGGTGAACAGTATCACCTTGTCCCGGTATATCGTCAGGCTAACCATGCGCCATCCCCCAGTATCAGGTCTATGTACAATACGCATCGGATGAACTCTGTCCCGTGGACCTTCCGGGAGCAGACCAGGAACCGCTTTTCTTTCCCGATGACCTTATATGTCCTCCGGACCTGTTCCTGCCGCGTCTCCGAGTAATTGAACTTATCTTCCCTGACCCGGATTTTCTGTCCTACCTGTATATGGTCCCTGTAATCCCCGATCTCCTCAAAAGTGATCGGCATCTTCTCTCCTATGGCCTGGGCGTTCCTGCGTATCCTCTTTTTCATAGGCAGTTCCTCCCGAAAATACTTAGAAATCGCTCCCGGGCCGGCACGGAATAGAACATCTCATCTTCCCTATACCGGCGTTCTATAAATGCCCGCTCAAAAGCCCGCTGGCCTTCTTTTTGCATCTCGTCCATCTTTTTCTTGTCGAAATGCACACCTCGGTCACCGTTATGGTCCCGCCAGCACAGTGTCACTTTCAACCCATATTTCTCGGAAAGCTTCCGGTTGGCTCCGCCGAATATATGGTGCTCATGCAGCCCATACTCGGATCCGCAGTAATAGCAGCATCTTGGCCGGACTTTTCCGTCAATTACACTCTGCATGATCTCCCTCCTTAAAAAAATGGCAGTTCTTCGTCCAGTCCATCCGGTATGTCCTGGAATCCATCGGCGCCGGCCGGCGGCCATAGGTCCCGGTTCTCCTGGGACTTCTTGGTCTCCGCAAACTCCTGGGATTCCACCACCACATCGGTGGTATATACCGTCCGTCCTTCCTGGTTCGTGTATTTTCCTGCCTGCAAACGCCCGGTTATCACGATCTTCATGCCTTTGCGGAGATATTTCTCCGCAAACTCCGCACTCTTCCGGAAGGCGATGCAGTTGATGAAGTCGGTTTTCGCCCCGCCGTCGGATTTATATTTCCTGTCCACCGCCAGGGCATACCTGGCCATGGCGATTGGCTCCGCCCCCTGTGAGTAGCGGACCTCCGGATCTCTTGTAAGTCTCCCCATCAAAATGACTGTATTCAATTCCTCATCCTCCTTGTCTTGATCAATGTGTAATATTGGTGCCGATATCCTGTTGGTGTTATGTAATCCTCGAACGACCCTTTTAACATCTCATAGCCGTCCGGGATCCGCGGCTGCCGGAAGTCCTTTGCCCGGATGCGTCTTTCCTTTTTCTTCGGCATGACCAGATTTCTGGAACAGGTATATGCCTGCTGCCCTTTCCGTTCTCCTTTCTCCCGGCTCCGCTTCGTCTCCTTCAGGAAATACTCTGCCAGCTGGATGTAATCCCCGGTATCGTCCAACTGGGTGAATCTTGGCCGGCCTCTTCCCCACCGGCGCCGGACCATCTCTTCGCCTCCGGGTATCCGGTTCAGGATGACATGGTGGTGTATGGCAACTGACTGATATTCAGTCGTTGCGATATACTTTAATTCATGGCCAGCCTTCCGGTAATCTTCCCGGAGTCCCCGGAAGAACCTGGCCAGCTCTTTCTTTGCTGCCTCTGCCGGCAGGCGCATTTCCCGCTTATAGGTCAGCACCAAGTGATAATCACCTGGGCGGAAGTTGGCACAGATCTTCAGGTTCAGCTTCCGGGCTGCCCGCCGCTCGTTATTCCTCTGGATGTCTTCCGGCGTGGCCCTCCTTTTCTTTCCCCGGCGCTTCGCTGGCCGGCCGCAGGTATGTTTTTCAATATGCCTTGATAGTGGCGTGTCGTAGATGACCATCTTATACATTTATGTCACCCTCATTGTCCTAAAGTTAATGTCTTGATCTAGGCCAAAGGCGGCCTGTCCGCCGCCTTTTTCCTTGACTTTCCGCGCCACTCCTGATATGATTTTTATAGGTATTTTTGAGTGGGCTTTAAGCCTTTGGGCCGTCTGTTTTTCAGTCGGCCCTTTCTCTTTCTTCTCTTTCCTGCACGATTCGTAGGTATTCCGTTTCCGCAGTCTCGATCAGCTCCGCCTGCATCCGGGCGGCCTTTTCAATGCCTTCTTTTGCTGTCCTTGAATAATCCAGGATCATCTTCCGGCTTTTAGGCTGCTCCCAGCCCACGATGCAGTAGAAGGGTTTTCCTCTCCCGTCGTGGCTGATCTCTATGGTCACATCTGTGACCTTCACATCCTCTTTGAAGCATGTCCGGAATGTCTTTGATGTTTGTATATCATCGATCAGCATCTTCCCATCTCCATTCCGCTATATTTTCCGCATCGAACATTTCGCTTACTTCTTTGGATTCCCGATAATATGTTCCGGAATCGATAACGCCTTCTCGGTTCATAAGTATCAGCATTCCGTCCAGTTCTTTTTCCCGCAGCAGGCACTCTGTTTTCCTCCACGGGTCTCCATACCTCTTTCGATCGCCATATTTCTTCCTCAAGGCACTGATGTAGGACTCCTTGAAATATTTGTACGTTTCATACATCCTTCATCGCCTCCTTAAACCTTTCATGCGCCCTCTCCAGGCGTTCAAATTCCTCATCGTACAAGGCGTCAATATTTCTTAGCGTCATAACCCTTGTCCATATGACGCTTACCTCAAAATCGAACACTGCCTTGTCCTCTTTTCCTCCCGGTTTCTTCAAGTGATCTGTCAGGTTACGCATTACATGGATCTGTCTGCTAACGAAGTCTGAAATCGTAGAATCTTCGATCAGGCGCATCTCGTTCTTCATCTTCTCTTTCCTTCCCCCACAGCCACAGCCTTCCGATCAGTGACAGTACAATGATCCCGCACCAGATCAGGCAGCTTTCCAGATCCGTCTGTATCTGCTGTGGCATATATATCAGGCTGACGGCTGCTGCCAGCAGTCCGATCAGCGACAGCAGATTTATTATGTACTTCATGCTTGTCCTCCCTTCCCGCCTTCAGGCGGTATTTTTCTTCGGTATCGTTTTAAATCCTGCCGACATCCCTGCCCGGCAGATCGTTTCTTCTACAATCTTCGCCACTATCTCTTTAGGGATGTCGTCCTGATTCGTCCACTTTCCGTTTACCTTAATTTCACTGATTATCTTCATCTGATCACCTCTTTTTAAGGTATGTGTTTTGGATTGTCCAGGTTGCTTATTACCACTTTAATTTGATATAATTCTTCTATTCATTTAAGAAAGGATGGAAAATATGGAAAATATTTCAATCATTATCAATCTTTGTCTTTGCGTTTTGTCCTTTATTTTGGCATTGTTGTCTATTATTTTTGTTATTCTTACTCTCCGGCAGAATCAAAAACTTATAATGCAAAATAATCTTATGATAGAAAACGCTACACGTCCTTACGTAACCATCTACCTCGATTCTGTTACCATTTGTGAGCAGGCCAGTTTTTTTGTTTTAAAAAATTTTGGTCAATCCATTGCACAAATTACTGATTTTGAATATGACCCTATTTTAAAAACATTGGAAGATGGCAATTCTGAAGCAAGCCGGCTTATCAATGAGCAATTCGATTTTGTGAAAGGCCTTTCTCTTGCTCCTGGTCAGTCAAAAATGCTTTTATGCAGTGTTACAAAAATCCCCAAAAAGTCACTAAACTTCAAAATAGTCTATAATTATGCTGGAAAATCTTATGATGAAACGCTAACCTTAAATGTCAAAAATTATTCCCATATTCCCGTTCCGCGTCCTGATACCCACATTCTTGAAGGAAACGAACGTCAAGTCCACTCTCTTCGCGAAATTATCGAAAGGCTCATATGATTTTCCCGCCTATGACTCTTTTTTCAAGCAACGCTTCTTTCTTAATTGCATTGATTGTGTCTTCCAAGATTTGTGTCGCTACATATACGGTTATCTTCTCATTAATGAGGATAGCCGTAATTTTTTCTATAATTTCATTTGCCTTTTTCTTGGATATGCTTCCACCTATTCCCATCGGATAATAGTCCCAGCTTACATGATTTGGAAATTCTCCATTAAATTCTTCTAATGTGAACATCATGCTTTTCCTCCCCTTTTTTTATTTCACTTGCTGACATCATTACCAAAGTGTTTTCTAATTTTGAACGTAAAGTAAACGGTTATGAATCTCAGCAGCCAGATGAAGAATAAGCACTAATATCGCAATGGCGATTCCACCCTTTTTTAGAGTCGCCATTGTGCGCTCTTTTTCTTTTTTTACCAGTCGTTCTGTCATATTCCAATATCTTTCGTCTTCCGCTCTCATGAACCATTCAAATGCACGCCGATCTCCATATTGTTTTCTGAGTCCATCTATGTCAACTCGACTCACATATATCTCCCCTTTCTTCCGGATCTGATGCTGTCCTTTTTATTGGACATGCTATTTGCTACACTACTCGAGGAAGTACTCAATGGATACCCCGAAGTAATCGGCAAGGGTTTTTAGCTTGTCAACTTTTGGGTTACTTCTACCACGTTTCCAATCAGATAATACGGATTGAGCAATTCCGGTATCCTTGGATACCTGGTATGCTGTTTTGTTGGTTTTATCCAATAATTCGTCAAATTTTTCGTACACTTTTACACCGCCTTTCCGTATATATATAGTTGTAATTACTACGTAAATGTGATAGTATTTACTTGTCAGATAAATTTAACATTTCCGTAGTACGCATTTGGATTATCGGTTTTCCTTTGCATACTCATACTATACTATGCTTTTTCGATAATGTCAATTGCATATTATCGGATTTTCATAGTATTATCCATATTTGTGAAAGGTGGACAGAAAATGTATGAGATTTTTGAGCAATTGCTACAAAAGTATGGCGTAAGTGCGTACAGAGTAGCAAAAGCCACAGGGGTAACACAGTCTACCCTTAGTGATTGGAAACGTG
>ERZ1643247.268-NODE-268-length-66390-cov-111.738961_pt1 | contig 66390 bp, 77 predicted proteins | sample MGYA00579264_ERZ1643247 | MGnify/ENA primary metagenome ERZ1643247 (study PRJEB29033, sample SAMEA4952262) | chicken gut metagenome | biome: Broiler Chicken; feature: Gastrointestinal Tract; material: Caecum | place: Ireland | collected 2018 | study: Broiler... | reverse complement strand
TAGCACATTTTGTTGAAGTTTCTTTATTTTTTATCTAGCACAACGGGTTAATTTATTAAAGATACAAAGGAGAATCCTATGAGTTTTACATTTGTTAAACAGCTTCCTTCTCCGGACCAGATCAAGGCCCAGACCCCCATGTCCGAAGAAATGAAAAAAATAAAAGCCGAAAGAGACCGCCTGATCCAGGATGTGATCACTGGAAAATCTGATAAATTCCTGGTGATTGTAGGCCCCTGCTCCGCAGATAATGAAGATTCTGTATGTGAATACACCAACCGCCTGGCAAAAGTCCAGGATAAAGTAGCCGACCGTCTTGTCCTGGTACCCCGGATCTATACCAATAAACCCAGGACCACCGGTGAAGGGTATAAGGGTATGCTCCATCAGCCGGACCCGGAAGCCCAGCCGGACGTTATGGCAGGCATTCTGGCTATCCGTCATATGCATATGCGTTCCATATCCGAAACCGGTCTGACTTCTGCTGATGAAATGCTCTACCCAGACAACTGGCACTATCTCTCTGACCTGCTTTCCTATGTGGCCATCGGAGCCCGTTCTGTAGAAAACCAGGAACACCGTTTGATGGTCAGTGGTCTGGACATTCCGGCAGGTATGAAGAATCCTACCAGCGGAGACTTTTCTGTTATGCTGAACTCTGTAGTAGCTGCCCAGGGAGGACACGACTTTATCTCCAGAGGATGGGAAGTAAAGACAGAGGGCAATCCCCTGACCCATACGATCCTGAGAGGAGCGGTGAACAAACATGGCAACACCATTCCCAATTATCACTATGAGGATCTGCAGCTGCTTCTGGAAATGTATGAGAAAAGAGACCTTCAGAATCCGGCAGTGATCATTGACGCTAATCACTCTAACTCCGGAAAGAAATTTGAACAGCAGATCCGTATCGTTAAAGAAGTTCTGCACAGCCGTCTGATCTCTACAGATATCCAGAAGCTGGTTAAGGGCGTCATGATCGAAAGCTACCTGGTAGAAGGCTCTCAGAAGATCGGACCTAACCATATATACGGAAAATCGATTACAGATCCCTGTCTTGGCTGGGAAGATACGGAAAAGCTTCTCTATACCATTGCAGAATTGTGTTAAAACAAAAATGAGCTGCCGCATTAAACGCATATCAGGATATTTATACATTTTATTGCTCAGTCTGCGCAGCTTTGAGCCTATGGTCTCAAAGCTGTGCTCGACAAATTCGCATAAAATGTATAAATATCCTCGATTTTGATTAATGTGACAGCTCGTTTTTATTTTCTGGGATGTGCTTTCATATACACATCTCTGATCTTATGGATATTCATATTCATATAAATCTGTGTGGAAGAAATGTCAGAATGTCCCATCATTTCCTGGACACTTTTCAGGTCTGCCCCGTTCTGGAGCAGATGAGCCGCAAAGGAATGCCGGAGAGTATGGGGGGTAATGTCCTGCTGGATCCCTGCCGAAGCGGCATATCCTTTCAATACCTTCCAGAACCCCTGCCGGCTCATGGATTTTCCAGAACAATTCAGGAAAAGAAAATCGCTGTCCTGTCCTCCAAGAAGCTGTTCCCGGGCTCCTTCCATATATTTCTCCACTGCCTGTTTTGCAGCGCTTCCAAATGGGATCACCCGCTCTCTTTCCCCGCCGCTGCAGGTCAGATACCCTAATTTCAGATTTATATCTTTTATTTTCAGACTGATCAGCTCGCTCACTCGGATACCAGTGGCATACAGCAGTTCCAGCATAGCTTTGTCCCGGATTCCCTTAGCCGTATTTCCCTTTGGCTGGGCAAGGAGCAGATCCACCTCCTCTACTGTCAGGATCCCCGGCAGTTTTTTCTCGATCTTTGGCGCCTTCAGCTTCTCCGCCGGGTTTTCCTTCCATCCGTATTTCCGGGTCAGATACTGAAAAAAAGCACGGACGGACGCAATGCTTCTGGAAATAGAAGAAGCCGCAAAATTTTTCCGTTCCATATAAAGAACATAAGAATTCAAAACCGTGGAAGTAACCTGTTCCTCGGTCTCGAATCCCCCCTCTGTCAGATACGTTTCTAATTTTCTCAAATCACGCTCGTATGAAACTTCTGTATTTTTTGAAGTGCCCCTGGTATTATGTAAATAATCAATAAATTCTTCTATCTCGCACTTCATTCTTTCTTTTCCCTTCTGTAAACATAGTTCGATTATATATCAAGACCCGGTAAAAAATCAAACCCTAAATTTTACAAAACCTATGATAAATCCCTATGTTTTGACATTTCCCACAACATATCGAAACCACTCTTTTCATTTTCCACTAGATGTGGTGAAGATATATTTGTAAATTTTTTGTGAACTCACATATGTTTTTCGATGATCCAGGCCAGGATCTTTTGATTTACATAACTTTCCGACCATATTCCCAGCAAAAGAAGCACTCCGGCCATAGAAAGAAAGAAAAAATAAGCTTTATAGTCCTCTCTGGTCCTCTTTGATCCTCCCATTGATTTCCTGCTCATCTGCAGGACTGCAAAGAAGTAAAGCAGCCAGCCGGGAATATAAAAAAGGATCTGTGGAAAAAGGCAGAGGATACCGGTCCCCAGCCCCTGGATCCCCCACTGCGTAAGGAAAAGGACTGCAAGATTTCCTCCCAGGAATCCGGCCCACAAAAGCCCTCCTGCCACCAGAAACATTCCCAGTATCGTCACGCCACACACTGCTCCCAGAAAAAACAGCTTTCCCCTCTGAAAAAAAAGTTCTCCAAAAAATTGAGCCGCTTCCAGATCCGGGCCGGAACTGAGGTATACAGAAAGCAGACTTGTCTGATAACCTGTTTTTCTTAAAAAAAGATTTCCGGCCAGGACTCCCATTCCGAAGCCAGCCAGATACAGGATCAGAAACAGACGCATATTTTTTTTCATTGACTTCACCCTTTACAGTCTATGAATGAAAAAGTAAAAATAGTCTTGGAAATGGAAAAAGACTCTTACCTTCGTAAGAGCCTTTTTCCATTAGATTTAAAGTCGACTTTATTTTGCGTAGTCCACAACTCTGGACTCGCGGATCACATTTACTTTTATCTGTCCCGGATATTCCAGTTCTGCTTCGATCTGCTTGGATATATCTCTGGCCAGAAGTACCATGTCGCTGTCGCTGACATGCTCAGGTACTACCATAACACGAATTTCTCTTCCTGCCTGAATAGCAAAAGATTTGTCCACTCCTTTGAAGGAGTTTGTGATATCTTCTAACTGTTTTAATCTGTTGGTATAGGTTTCTAAAGTTTCTCTTCTTGCTCCCGGCCTTGCCGCTGAAATCGCGTCTGCAGCCTGGACCAGACATGCGATCAGGGATGTAGGCTCTACGTCGCCGTGATGAGCTTCCACCGCATTGATAACAATCTGGGATTCTTTATATTTTCTACATAAGTCAGCACCAATCTGAATGTGGGATCCTTCCACTTCATGGTCGATGGATTTTCCGATGTCATGGAGCAGTCCTGCTCGTTTTGCCATACGTATATCTGTTCCCACCTCTCCTGCCAGGAGACCTGCAAGCTGAGCCACTTCGATAGAATGTTTCAAAGCATTTTGACCGTAGCTTGAGCGGAACTTCATACGTCCAAGAAGTCTGATCAGTTCCGGGTGGATTCCATGTACCCCAACTTCCAATGCTGCGGCTTCTCCTTCTTCCCGCATCATGGTCTCGACTTCTTTCTGTGCTTTTTCAACCATTTCTTCAATTCTGGCCGGATGGATACGGCCGTCTACAATCAGCTTTTCCAAGGCGATCCTTGCTACTTCCCTGCGGATCGGATCAAATCCGGAAAGCACCACTGCTTCCGGAGTATCGTCGATGATCAGATCTACGCCTGTCAGCGTTTCCAGGGTACGGATATTACGGCCTTCACGACCGATGATCCTTCCCTTCATCTCATCGCTTGGAAGCTGCACAACAGAAATCGTAGCTTCCGCAACATGGTCCGCTGCGCATTTCTGTATCGCATTTACAACATATTCCTTTGCCTTTTTGTCTGCGTCTTCTTTTGCCTTGCTTACCAATTCTTTGTAAAGTTTGGCGGTGTCAATTTTCACTTCATCTTCAACAGTTTTCAACAAATAATCTTTTGCTTGTTCGGAGGTAAGACCTGAAATTCTTTCCAGTTCCTGAATTCTCTGTCCCTGCAGTTCGTCGACTTTTTTCTCTTTTTTCTTTAAATCTGCTTCCTTTGCTGCATATTCGGCTTCTCTCTTCTCCAGGACGTCTGCCTTTTTGTCGAGCGCCTCTTCCTTTGACAAAACACGTTTTTCGTACTTCTGAAGCTCGTTTCTTCTCTCCTTAGTCTCCTTCTCCAGTTCATTTTTGGTACGAAGGTTTTCTTCCTTTGCTTCCAGGAGAGCTTCACGCTTCTTAGTTTCCGCAGTCTTCAATGCTTCATCTATAATGCTTCTTGCTTTCACTTCCGCAGTTCCGATAGTCTCGGCATCCTTTTCCGCCTTTTTCTTCACAGAGATATTGGCGGTAACAGGAACTGCGATCAGCAATGTAACAGCTACAGCAACGATTGCAATGATCACATAGATTGCCACAGGAGCACCTCCTTATTAAGTTTTCATTGTACGTATACAACAGTATAATTTTATACTGATTTCATAAAAAAGTCAACATAAAACCCAGATTTAAGAAGGGTATCTATGTATATTTTACACAAGTTTCCTTTTTTCGCGGAACAATCTCCCTGCATCCAGGAGGGCAACAGGTCCTTTGTACAGGATGGATCCAGGCAGCTTATGTATCTATATCTGTCCATTCTCCAGCAGATTCCCGCAGTACCGATAAAATATCCGAGGAGGCAAAGCCCCGGCGCATGAGAAATCCATAAAGTTTCTGCCGCTCTTTCTCTTCCATGGTCCCCTGGCTTTTTCTCTTTTTCCGGATCAGTTCCCGGATCCTTTCTCTGGTATCTGCTCCCTCCTCAGTCTCCTGAAAAGCAAAGTCAATATCTTCCTGAGAAACTCCCTTATTCCGCAGTTCCATCATGATCCTGGCCCGGCCTTTGCAGCCTCTCTGATTCTGGATATAGTTCACTGCGTACCGCTTATCATCTATATAATGAAAGGATTCCGCATAAGCAATGGCCTCTTCCACTGCTTCCGGCGGATATCCGTTCTGCTCCAGCTTATTCTCCAGGCCTTTTTTTGTCCGGTCACCCTGCTCTAAAAGACGCAGAGCCCGCAGCTTTGCCCGTTTAATAAGGACTTCCTCCAGGATCTCCCGGTAGGTTTCCATGGAAAGGTCCTTGTCTTCTTCAATATGATAGCGGGATACTTCCCCTTTGTACAGGACAAAGGGAGGAAGTCCCTCAGCTTCGATACGGTATTTCTGCCTGGTCACAGGCCTGATCCGGGTAACGAGCATAGATTTTTCCTTCAAGCTTCCTCTTCACTTTCCAGGTGCAGGGTCTCCTGTGCAGGCTCAGCCTTCGGCTCCTCTGTTCCTTCCTCTACGGCCAGTCCGTAATGTTCCCTTACCTTTTTCTCGATCTCCGCGCATACGGCAGGATTCTCTTTCAGATATTTTTTGGCATTTTCCCGGCCCTGTCCGATCTTGGCATTATTATAAGCATACCAGGCGCCGCTTTTATTTACGATACCCAGATCCGCAGCCAGATCCAGGATATCCCCCTCTTTGGAAATTCCTTCACCGAACATGATATCGAATTCTGCTTCTTTAAAAGGAGGCGCGATCTTATTCTTCACTACTTTGATCCTGGTACGGTTTCCTACCATCTCGCCGCCCTGCTTCAGCGTCTCGATCCTTCTTACATCCATACGGATAGAAGAATAGAATTTCAGAGCGCGGCCTCCGGTGGTCACCTCCGGATTGCCGAACATCACCCCTACCTTTTCACGGAGCTGATTGATAAAGATCACGATACAATTTGATTTACTGATGTGGGCAGTCAGTTTTCTCAGAGCCTGAGACATCAGTCTTGCCTGAAGTCCTACATGGGCATCTCCCATATCTCCTTCGATCTCTGCTCTTGGCACCAGGGCGGCCACAGAGTCCACGATGATAATATCCACAGCGCCGGAACGGACCATGGTCTCTGTGATCTCCAGAGCCTGCTCTCCGTTATCGGGCTGAGAGATGTACAGATTGTCGATATCCACACCGATATTTTTTGCATAGGCCGGATCCAGAGCATGCTCTGCATCGATAAATCCGGCAATGCCGCCTCTCTTCTGGACCTCTGCCACCATATGGAGAGCCACGGTAGTCTTACCGCTGGATTCCGGCCCGTAGATCTCTATGATCCTTCCCTTGGGAACGCCGCCCATTCCCAGAGCGATATCCAGGCTCAAAGAACCGGTAGGTACGGTTTCCACATTCATATTTGCGGCAGAATCTCCTAATTTCATGACAGAGCCTTTGCCGAACTGTTTTTCTATCTGCCCCAGAGCAGCGTCCAGAGCCTTTAATTTATCTTCTTTCACCATCTGTGCCATTTTTCTTCTCCTTTTATTTCACTGTTTCCATTTCGCGAACTTATGTTCGCTTATGTACCCAATAATAGTATAGTTTTCGGGGATTGTCAACTGTTTCTTTTCTGCTTCCTGCAGTCTGAAGCTGCCTTTATCTGGGGAATCGGGGGATACGGAAAGAACTTTTCCGGTTAAAAACAGGATCCGATGTTTTTCTCTGAAAAATGAAGAAATAGCTTTCTCTGATATGACCTGGCTTCATTATAGCACGTCCCAAAGCCCCGTGTAAATCCCAGTAAAATCACCAAAATTTCCCGGTAAAAAACCGGGTAAAACTGTAAAAAAAGCTCCCTCTTCCGATTTTTCGTGAAAGAGAGAGCTTTTCAAACCCGACGCTTTCCCTCCCGGATCCTTTTCCCTCCGAATCGCTAAGAGCCGGCTGTCCTATAAACTTTTACTGCACAGAGGGCTGTGTCAGTACTGACCGTACGTGAGCCACTTCTTCCGGTTTGGCGCAGGCTGCCGGAACATAATAGCTTTTTGCTCTGGCGATCTGATAGATCTCCTCCTGGGACATCTCACACTGATTCCGCATCTGTTTGAGCACCTGCTTTAACCGGGGATTTTCAGTCTGAGGGATCATCTCCCCATAACGCACCAGTTCACCATTGATCCCTGCCAGGGTATCTGCCACCATTGTCTTATCTGTCATCTTCTCTACCTCCTACTGTAAAAACTGCATCAGCTGCTGCTTGCTCTCCAGGGCAGACTGGGCCGATTTCTGAAAAAACTGCTTCACCTGTGGATCCTGCGCCTCATGGGCATAATCCTGCATTTTACAATGGGTAGTGTCAAAGCCGCCGATGAGATGGCGGAGATTCTGAAGATCCAGTACCGAAATATCTGTCATGATCTTTTCCTCCTTAAATTTACTTACACCTTTAGTATGACAGGATTCCGGATTTTTATGTGGCGTCAGGCATTTCGGATGATCCTTTTACTTCCAAATTAGGTAAGTAAAAAATAAGCTCCGCAGATCAGGATAAATATTACCCCAGCGGCAGGGATATTCCTCTCTCTTCTCCAAAAAAAGGAGCTGTTTGCTCAACAGCTCCTTTTCATTCTCTCTATAATCAATATCCGATCAGCCAGTTGTACATCTCCTCATACTGCTTTGCAGAATTATTCCAGGAGAAGTCTTTTGCCATGGCACGATCCACCATTTTGTTCCATTCTCTCTTCTTGTCGTAGTATACGCCTTCTGCGTAACGAATAGTTCCCAGCATTTCGTGAGCATTGTAATTCTTAAAGCTGAATCCGGTGCCGGTGCTTTCGTATTCATTATAAGGCTCTACGGTGTCTTTCAGACCGCCGGTCTCTCTGACGATAGGAAGGGTTCCGTAACGAAGGCTCATCAGCTGGCTTAAGCCGCAGGGCTCAAACAGGGAAGGCATGAGGAACGCATCGCAGGAAGCGTAGATCCTGTGGGAAAGGGCGTTGTCGTAGAAGATATTGGCGGAAACTTTCCCCTGGTATTTCCATGCGAAATGGCGGAACATATTCTCATACCGCTCTTCTCCTGTCCCCAGGACCACGATCTGTACATTGTCCTGGCACAGCTCATCCATCACGTATGCCACCAGATCGAATCCCTTCTGGTCTGTCAGTCTGGACACAATACCGATCATCATAGCTTTTGGATCTTCGTTTAATCCCAGCTCTCTCTGAAGGGCTGTCTTATTCTTTACTTTTTCCTTCCGGAAGGTCTTGGCGTTAAAGTTCTTAGCGATCATAGGATCTGTCTGGGGATTCCATTCGTTATAATCCAGACCGTTGACGATACCTCTCAGGTCGTTGCTCCGGGCTCTCATCAGTCCGTCCAGACCTTCGCCGTAAAATTCAGTCTTGATCTCCTCTGCATAAGTATTGCTTACTGTGGTAATAGCGTCTGCATATACCAGACCGCCTTTTAACAGATTGGCATCTTTGTATGCCTCTAATTTATCCGGTGTAAAGAAGTAAGCCGGCAGTCCTGTCAGCTCACGGATCGTCTTAATGTCCCAGGTTCCTTGGAATTTCAAGTTATGTATCGTCATAACTGTCTTAATTCCCTGATAGAATGGGCTGTCCTGGAAACCGTCCTTTAAGTATACCGGGATCAGTCCCGTCTGCCAGTCGTGGCAGTGGATCAGGTCAGGTCTGAAATCAATAGTCGGCAGGATCGAAAGAGCCGCCTTGGAGAAAAAGGCAAACTTCTCAATGTCAAAACGAATGTCTCCATATGGCTGGTAACCCGAGAAATAATACTCATTATCAATAAAATAAAATTTGATCCCGTCATACTCCAACTGCATGATACCTACATATTCTCTTCTGTATCCGATATCCATATAGAAATGGGTGATATACTGAAGCTGATTTTTGTACTCTTCCTTCATGCACATATATTTTGGAATGATAACTCTCACGTCAAAATAATTTTTGTCAAAGCATTTGGGCAGTGCACCTACTACGTCTGCCAACCCCCCGGTCTTTATAAAAGGTACTGCCTCTGAGGCTACAAATAATATCTTTTTCACCTAAAAAACCCTCCTTGCCACACTTTCTGATCATTTGTCCTTTTCAGGACTAAATCTACCAGTATTATACCCCATTTTATTGGCAAAGAAAAGTCATTTTTTGTATTCCAGTCTGATTTTGTCCGCGATCAGGGCAATAAATTCCGAATTTGTAGGTTTTCCTTTCCCTGTGCTCACTGTGTATCCGAAGAGCTCGTCAATGGTATCCATCTTTCCCCGGCTCCATGCCACTTCAATGGCATGACGGATAGCTCTTTCCACCCGGCTGGGCGTTGTCTGATGCTTTTTTGCAATAGTCGGATAGAGGATCTTTGTGATGGAATTGAGCATTTCCATATCGTTTACCGAAAGTATGATGGCATCCCTGAGATACTGATATCCTTTTATATGAGCGGGGACTCCGATCTCATGTATGATATTGGTCACATCCGCTTCCAGATTTCTTTCATAATAACTGGTGCTGTTTTCATAGGCATTCACCTTCCGCAGATCCTTCTTTGGGCCGTCTTTTTCCTGGCGGATATGTTTGATCCTGGACAGAAGCATGTCATTGTCAAAAGGTTTGAGGATATAATAATTCGCCCCTAGGGAAAAAGCATCCTCCGTGATCTGTTCCTGTCCTACTGCAGATACGACGATAAACGCGGGGTGTTTTTTCAGATTGGCGTCTTTTCCCACCCGTTCCATAACCGTAAGTCCGTCCACCTTTGGCATAATAATATCCAGAAGTACCACGTCCGGCTCTTTTTCCTTGATAATATCGTATATTTCGGCGCCGTTGCTGGCATGTCCAACTAATTCCAGCTCCTGGTCTTCATTTATCAGGTTTCCAAGTAAATCTAACATTTTTTCATTATCATCTGCTATAGCGACATTTAACTTCTCCATTACTTATCCTCCATATATTTGTTGCCATATTCTTCAGAAAATGACGGGCGCCCTGTAGAATCGCCATTTCTAAAGACTATTAGTATTATATTCTCTGGGCTTTTCAGAATCAAGCTAAATCATACTACAATTAGCGATATATTCTGATAACTTTTTTGATTTTTCGACATTTTTCATGTCTGATTTCCAGGGAAGGTGAATTTATTCCAGCATATTTTCAATAAAAATCCCGTACCCTTTTGCTGAATCCTGGACGAAAACATGAGTCACCGCGCCAATGAGTTTTCCGTCCTGAAGGATAGGACTGCCGCTCATTCCCTGAACGATCCCTCCTGTTTTTGCCAAAAGTTCCGGATCTGTCACCTGTATCTGAAAGGATTTATTGGTATCCTGCTGACCGCTGTAGATTTCTGTGATCTCTATATCGTACTTTTCCACCTTATCTTCCGACTGCATAAGAAGCTGGGCTTTTCCTTTTTTCACCTCCTGTTTGTACCCGATCATTACCTTTTCTTGTGCAATCCGGGTGCCGGGAAAAAGTTGTCCGAATATTCCGATATCTGTATTTTTTTCTATGATCCCGATCTTTTTTTCCTCGTCATATTCAATATAACCGGAAAGCTCCCCCGGCGCTCCCTGGGTTCCCCGGATAATTGAGACGATCTGGGCCTGATAAAGTTCTCCTCCTGACACATCCAGAAGCTGGCCGGTATCGGTGTCGCTGATCCCATGTCCAAGAGCGCCAAACTTACCATTCTCATCTACATAGGTCATAGTTCCTATCCCCTGCGTGTTGTCTCTGACCCATATGCCCAGTTTGTAATCCTCTTCCTGTGTAAGTACCGGCGCCAGGGAAAGAGGAATTTCTTCTCCTTTACGGTTTACCAGCAGTTCCACATCTTCCCCCTGGCAGTTTTCTATCGCCGCGATCAGCTCTCTTTTCCTGGAGACAAGCTTTCCGTTTACCTCCAATATATAATCTCCCGGCTGTACAATGTTGGCTGCCGGTTCCTGGATCATGCCGTTTTGATCTGTGATCTCTCCTGTATCTACGATCAGCACTCCCTGGGTTTCCATATACAGACCTACGGTTGTTCCCGAGACATAAACCCATTGATCTTCTACCGTCTCTACCTGAACTGTTTTCAGAGGCAGCATTCCCAGAAGAGAACAGGGGATCTGATAACTTCCTCTGTCTGACACATCAATGGTATCCGGATAAGTTACCAGAGGAATATCCAGGGATTCCCCGAGGCCTTCCTCCTGGCCGTACCGGACATAGACGGTATCCGGTATCCGCTCCTTGAGTTCTTCCAGAGAAAGAGTTCCTGCCGCCATCAGGTCTGTTACTAAGAATCCGAAAAGAAAGAGACGATAATTACGTTTTTTCGACAAAAAAATCACATCCTCTCTTGTAAATTTCTATCCATACTTTTCCAGCAACCCTGAAAAAGAAAAAGGATACACTTTGTTGTGTACCCTTTTTTATTATGTGACCTTTTGTCTATTTCAATCTTGTATTTTTTTGTTGCTGTGCCAAATCTTTCATCTCCCCGGCATTTTCCAGCACTGCCTGAGTGATCTTGGCGCCGCCTAACATCCTGGCCAGTTCTTCTACAGACTCTTCATAAGAAAGCCTCCGTATCCTGGTGGTTGTTTCCATATTTTCCACATTTTTTTCGATGAGATAATGATAATCTGCCTGGGAAGCGATCTGAGGAAGGTGGGTAATACACAGGATCTGATGACTTTCTCCGATAACCCGCATTTTTTCAGCCACTTTCTGGGCAGTCCTTCCGCTGATACCGGCATCAATCTCATCAAAGATCAAAGTCTCCGTCTGATCCTTATCTGCCAGAAGCGTCTTAATAGCCAGCATGATCCTGGAAAGTTCTCCTCCGGATACCACCTGCTGGAGAGGCAGTACCGGCTCTCCAGGATTGGTAGAGATCATGAAAGTGATGCTGTCCCTTCCCTGGGCGGTATATCCATCTTTCTGTTTAAAAAGGATCTGAAATTCCACATTCAGGAAATTCAGATCTTCCAACCCCTGGATGATCTTCTTTTCCAGTCCTGCGGCCCATTTCTTCCTGCTATCTGTCAGCTCCAGAGAAGCGGCCTCCAACAGCTTTTCCTCAGCGGCCAGTTTTCTTTCCAGTTCTTCCTTCCTGGCCTGAAAATTTTCCAGTTTTTCCAGTTCTGCTTCTTTTTCTTTCTGATAATCCAGGATTTCCTCAATAGTATGTCCATATTTGGATTTTAAATGATTGATCAGATCCAGACGTTCCTCGATCTCCTGAAATTCTTCTTCCGAAAAAACAAATTCTGAAAGATAAGAAGACAGTTCCCGGTTCAGATCGTTGAGAAGGCTGTCCATATCTTCCATGGAACTGTAAATATTTTCCAGTTGACTGTCATATTCCCGGATCTGGGACAGTTTCTGGATGGCTCTTCCCATCTGGGCTCCCATTCCCTCTCCCTCGTATCCGGTGATCTGATATACAAATCCCAGGCCTTCTGTGATCTTTTTACCGTTAGACAGCTTCCGGTAAGAGATTTCCAGTTCCTGATCTTCCCCTTTTCTCAGCCCGGCTCCGGAGATCTCCTGGATCTCATACTCCAGAAATCCCATTTCCCGACGGCGCTGTTCCTCGTCTATGCCATAACCTTCCAGTTCTTTTTTCAGGCCGCTGTATTCCCGGTAAAGCTCTTTTACTTTTTTCTTTTTCTCCTGGATCTCCTGCCCGCCAAAGCCGTCCAGGATCTCCATCTGTTTTTCCGGATAAAGAAGAGACTGATGTTCATGCTGCCCATGGACATCCAGGAGCAGGGAAGCGATCTTCCGGATATTTGCCGCCGTAGTAGTCTCCCCGTTAACCTTGCTGATACTCCTGTTTTCCATAAGTCTTCTGGTAATGATCACCTGTCCGTCCTCAGGAAAAACTTCCATTTCTTTTAATTTTTCTTCTGTAGGGGCGTCCACCTGGAACACCAGTTCTACCAGGGCATAAGGAGCGCCTTCCCGGATCATGCCCCGGGACATCTTCTGCCCCAGAGCCAGGTTCACAGATCCCATAAGGATCGATTTTCCCGCTCCAGTCTCTCCTGTCAGGATATTCAGCCCCGGCCCGAAATCTGCCTGAACTTCCTGGATCAGCGCCAGATTTTTCACATGCAAATGCACCAACATCTCTGATCCACCCCTTTTTCTACTGATTTAATATTTTCTTGATCTTGTTTAAAAGCTGCAGGGTTTCCTCCGGGCTCTTGCTGAAGCAGGCAATGGTATCGTCTCCGGCAATACTGCCCACCACTTCCCTCCAGTTCATATGATCCAGAGCCACTGCAGCGGCATTGGCCATTCCTACCCCTGTTTTGATCACCAGGATATTCTGGGCCACGTCCATGGATACAAAAGCTTCTCTCAGGACTCTTATGTATTTTTCTCCATCGGCAGTCTCCTTGGCAGTCATCACCGTATATCTGGATCCGCCCCCCGGCTTTGCCACCTTTGTCAGATTCAGTTCCCGGATATCCCTGGATACAGTAGCCTGGGTCACCCGAAATCCTGCCGCATTGAGCCGGGATGCCAGTTCCTCCTGGGTCTCTATATCATAATGATCCACCAATTCTATGATCTTTGAATGTCTGGCAATCTTCATACCTGCCTCCTAATCTCTCATCTTGGTGCGGAGCACCTCTAAAAAACTGATGTTGCTGATCTTAATGATCCGGGTATCCTTTACTGAACGGCGGATCACGATCCTGTCTCCCACATTCATGGCGATATTGGTATCCCCGTCAAAGGAAGCCACCGCCTTTCCATTTCCCCTGTGTGTCCCCTGGGCGATCTCTACTCCGATCTCATCCTCCGCCGGAAAGATAATACTCCGTGTGTTCAGCGTATGGGGGGACACAGGAGTCATGATCATGATATTTGTCTCCGGAGACACGATAGGGCCACCGGCAGACAGGCTGTAGCCTGTAGATCCTGTGGCCGTGGAGATAATGATACCGTCGGCAGTATAAGTATTTAAGAACTCCCGGTTAATGTAATTGCGGAAGCGGATCACTCCCATAGGGCCGTCTCTGCCTATGACAATATCGTTTAAAGCCACATCTTCCGCCACCATCTTTCCCCGGTGGTAAACCTTGCCATTGAGCATCATCCTTTTTTCCACTGTATATTCATCTGCTATCAGATGATTCAATGCCGGCTCAATAGAGCTGCTGTCGATCTCAGCCAGATATCCCAGTGTTCCAAGATTGATACCCAGAAGAGGGATCTGCCTGCTGACTACATCTCTGGCCGCCTGAAGAAGGGTCCCGTCGCCTCCCAGCACAAGTACGCATTCCACGTCTTCCGGTATCTGGCTGATATCCGTATAATGGTGCAGACTGTCCCGGACTCCCGGAGAAGAAGACCGGATAGAACATTTCTTTCCTTTGCTCTTTAAATATCCCTCCACCCGGGAGGCGACTTTCAGACCTTCGTCTTTTTCACTGTTTGCAATAATATAAAAATTATCCATGATCACTTATCCAGTTCGTGGTGTGCCTGGTCCACCGTTGCATTTATATCTATGTTTCCGTCCTTTGGAAGCCCGTTCTGCTTTTTCTGGAGATAAAGAAGATATTCAATATTTCCCTCCGGTCCTTTTATAGGAGAATACTCCAGGTTCAGAAGGGCAAAGCCCATTTCCGAAGCAAAGGAAGTGATCTTTTCAATAACCTCCCGATGGACTGCCGGATCCCGGACCACGCCTTTTTTTCCTACCTTTTCCCTTCCTGCCTCAAACTGGGGCTTAATAAGACAGACTACCCGTCCCTGGTCCTTCAGCAGTGCGTAAACAGGAGGAAGTACCTTGGTAAGGGAGATAAAAGAGACATCAATAGATGAAAAATCTGCTTTTTCCCCGATATCCTCCGGTGTCACATACCGGATGTTTGTCTTCTCCATACAGACCACTCTGGGATCGTTGCGCAGCTTCCAGTCCAACTGTCCGTGGCCTACGTCAATGGCATAGACCTTCACCGCACCGTTCTGGAGCATACAGTCTGTAAAGCCTCCGGTGGAGGAACCTACATCCATACAGATACAGCCTTCCAGGCTCAGTCCAAAATGGGTCATGGCCTTCTCCAGCTTCAAACCTCCCCGGCTTACATATTTCAAAGTATTTCCCCGCACTTCGATCTGTACCGTATCCGGGAACATAGTGCCTGCTTTGTCTTCCTTCTGATTATCTACAAATACGCTTCCTGCCATGATCACTGCCTTAGCCTTCTCCCGGGAAGCTGCCAGGCCCCGTTTTACCAGCAGGACGTCCAGACGTTCCTTCATTTATCTGGCCTCCTTGATCTTTTCGTAAATAGATACCGGGTCCAGACCCAGTTTTTCTTTAAGTTTTTCCGGATTCCCGTGTTCTATGAACTGATCCGGTACCGCAAAAATAAGCACCCGTACCTGAGGATGTTTTCTTCTCATATAATCTGCCACAGCCATGCCGAAGCCTCCCGACTTCACATTCTCTTCTATCGTCACCAGAAGATCATGGTTTTCTGCCAGCCGGTCCAGCATCTTCTCATCCAGAGGCTTTACAAATCTGGCATTGAGCAGGGTAGGGTCTTCTCCTTCCTCTTTCAGCATCCGGTATACCTCTTCCCCGGTCTTTACCATACTTCCCACAGGGAAAAGAGCGGTTCTTTCTCCTTCAAAGAGGATCTCGCTGCGTCCAAGGACAATGGGCGCACGGAATTCTTCCAGACCGTCATAAGCCTCTCCCTTTGGATACCGGATGGCTATGGGGCCCTGGTATTTTACCGCAAATTTCAGCATATCCGAAAGCTCCCATTTGTTTTTCGGCGCCATCACTGTCATATTGGGGATCATAGACAGATAAGTCAGATCAAAGCAGCCCTGGTGGGTTTCCCCGTCGCTGCCTACCAGCCCTGCCCGGTCCACGGCAAAGATCACATGAAGGTTCTGGATACATACGTCTTCAATGATCTGGTCAATAGCTCTTTGAAGAAAAGAAGAATATACAGCCACCACAGGGATCATTCCTCCCAGGGCCAGCCCTGCCGCAAAGGTCACTGCGTGTTCTTCGGCGATCCCCACGTCAAAGAAACGTTCCGGGAACATATTCCGGAATCTTTTCAGTCCTGTTCCGTCAGGCATTGCCGCTGTAATAGCCACTACCTTTTCTTCCCTGTCTCCGAACTTCCGCATCACTGTGGAAAAAATATCCGTATAATTGGCCTTCCCATGATTATTTAGGGGGATCCCGTGTTCCAGGTCAAAAGCCGCTGTGCCGTGAAACCTGGCCGGATGGCGCATAGCAGGTTCATAACCCCTGCCCTTTTCTGTCTTGACATGGACCAGCACCGGTCCCTGGATCCGTCTGGCTTCCTGAAAGACCTGGATCATCCTGCCGCAGTCGTGGCCGTTTACCGGTCCCAGATAGGTAATGCCCATATCTTCAAAAAACATTCCCGGGATGATCAGCCGTTTCATACTATCCTTGGCTTTATGGATCTTTTTCACTGTTGCGGGGCCAATACCGGGGATTTTATTCAGCCCTTTTTTCACCCCTGTTTTCAGATCATTATAGCTGTCTGCTGTCCGCAGATTTCCCAGATAGCTGGAAATTCCTCCCACATTTTTTGAAATGGACATTTCATTGTCATTAAGCACAATGATAAAATTGGATTTCAGCTGAGAAGCATTGTTCAGAGCCTCGTAAGCCATACCGCCTGTCAGGGCTCCGTCCCCGATAACAGACACTACCTGATAATTTTCTTTATTCAGTTCTCTGGCACATACATATCCCATTCCCGCAGAGATGGAAGTAGAGCTGTGGCCTGTGTCAAAAGAGTCACAGGGACTTTCGCTCCTTTTGGGGAAACCGCTCATTCCTCCCAGCATGCGGAGATGATCAAAGCCCTCTTTTCTTCCGGTAAGGATCTTATGGGTATAGGACTGATGGCCTACATCCCAGATGATCTTATCTTCAGGAAGCTGGAACACATAGTGAAGGGCCATAGTCAGTTCTACCGCTCCCAGATTGGAGGCCAGATGTCCGCCGGTCCTGCTTAAATGTTCCAGAAGAAAGGTCCGGATCTCCCCTGCCAGTTGGGGAAGTTCGTCTACAGGGATATTCTTTATATCGTTTTCTTTCTTGATCTCATCTAACAGCATCCGCTATGCACCTCTATTTTCTGCGGGTACAAAGGGAAAGGAACAGTTCCCTCAGGAATTCCCTGTCCCCGGAAAGGCCAGAGAGGAGTTCCAGGGCTTCCCCGGTAAGTCTCTCTACCTCCTGTCCCGCTTTTTCCATTCCTTCCAGCGTAACATAAGTTGTCTTGTGATTTTTCTCATCGCTTCCCACCGGCTTTCCCAGTTCTTCCTGGCTGCCTGTCACGTCCAGGATATCATCCTGGATCTGGAAAGCCAGGCCGATATATCTGCCTATGGTCTCAATATCTTCCAGATTTTCTGCTCCTGCCAGAGCGGCTCCTGCCATAAGAGAAGCTTCTATGAGAGCCGAAGTTTTATTTACATATATATAATCCAGCAGTTCTTTTTTCAGAGGTCTGCCATCGTTTTCCACATCTACGCTCTGTCCTCCCAGCATTCCATGTATCCCGGTCTTTTCTGCCAGGATCTGAAGCGCTCTGGCTGTCCGTTCCATTTCCCGGTGATCATTTGCCAGGGAAAACCCTTTCAGAGCCGTTTCATAGGCATAGTTCAGCAAAGCGTCACCTGCAAGTATGGCCGCGGATTCTCCGAACATCACATGGGTGGTCTTTTTCCCCCGGCGATACTCATCATTATCGATCGCCGGAAGATCGTCATGGATCAGCGAATGGGTATGGATCATCTCAATAGCCGCCATAAAAGGCTCCGCCAGTTCTCCCTGTCCGCCGCAGATGTGATACATCTCTCCCAGAAAAATAGGCCTCAGCCTTTTTCCCCCGGCTTCCATGCTGTAGTTCATGGCCTTTATGAGATTCCGGGAAAATCCTTCTTCCGCCGGAAGATATTTTTGGATCACCTGCTCCGCCCGGCAGGTCCTCTTTTCTAATTCTTCGTTAAAATTCACTTAGTTCACCATCTTCATTTACTTTCAACATTTTTTTCTCAACCGTATCGATCTTTTTGCTGCACTGTTTTAAAAGTTCCATGCCTTTCTGATACATGGCAAAGGATTCTTCCAGAGAAATATCCCTGCTCTCCAGCTTTTCTACGATGCCGTCCAGCTCTTTTAAGGATTCTTCAATGGTGATCTCCTGCCCGTTATTTACCGTCCGGTCCATTTCCTGTATTCCTCTCTTCTCTTTTTTTGCTCTTTACTTCTGTCTCCAGTGTTCCGTCTGTAACACGGATCAGCAGTCTGTCCCCGATCTCAGCCTGAGAAATACTGGTAACTCCATGACCCTGTCCATCCTCCACATAGGAAAAGCCCTGATTGAGCTTATCCAGTGGGGACAGGCCTTTCATCCGTTCAATATAAATATTCAGCCTCTGTCTTGCCAGATAGATCTGATTTTTCATAGAGTTTTCCAGCTTTCCCTCACAGTCCATCAAATGGGTCCGCATTTCCTGGATCCTGTAACCGGGACTTCCGTGTCTGAGCCGGATCTGGTAATTTCTCAGATCCTGCCGCAAAAGCAGCAGCCGGTTTTCCATAGCCCGGTCCATCTTCTGCCGGTAATTTCCCAGGGTATCAAAAAAGGTCCGGATATCCGCCACAGCCAGCTCCGCCGCCCCGGAAGGGGTGGGCGCACGCAGATCCGCCACATAATCTGCAATGGTGGTATCAGTCTCATGTCCCACCGCAGAGATCACCGGCGTTGTGCACTCAAAAATAGCCCGGGCTACCGCTTCTTCGTTGAAGGCCCAGAGATCCTCGATAGAGCCTCCTCCTCTGCCTACAATTATAACATCTACGCCCAGTCTGTCCAGGGTCTGGATCCCTTTAACAATACTCTGGACAGCTCCTTCCCCCTGGACTAAAGCCGGATAAAGGATCAGCTGTACATAGGGATTCCGTCTTCCCGCAATATTCCGGATATCCTGGATAGCCGCACCGGTAGGCGCAGTGACTACCCCGATCTTTCCTGCATATTTGGGGATAGGCCGTTTATATTCCTGGGCAAACATGCCCATTTCTTCCAGTTCTTTTTTCAGGGCCAGAAATCGTTCATAGAGAAGCCCGGCCCCTTCCAGAGTGATCTCTCTGGCGTAAAGCTGGTATTTTCCGTCCCGCTCATAAACGCTGATACTTCCGCCTGCCACCACCCGGTCTCCGTTTTTCATAGGAAAAGCCAGGCCTTTTCTCTGACCGGCGAACATAACGCAGGCAATCGTTCCGGTCTCGTCTTTCAGGGAAAAATAAATATGCCCTGAAGTGTGATATTTACAGTTGGACACTTCTCCTTTTACATAGATCCGGTTCAGCATAAAGTCCTGGTTAAACATATTTTTAATGTAGGCGTTTACCTGACCTACGGAATAAATGCTGTTCATAAAGCCTCTCTTGCCACTTTTCCTAGGATCCCGTTAATAAACGAAGCAGAATCCTCTCCTCCGAAGGTCTTGCCGATCTCCACAGCTTCATTAATAGCCACTTTCACCGGAACATCTTCATCATATTTCATTTCATAAACAGCCAGACGAAGGATATTCAGATCCACCCTGCCCATTCTTTTTGTCTTCCAGCCGGTGGATTTTTCATTTAACAGCTGGTCGATCTCTTCCAGATGTTCCTGGATCTTATTATATTTATCTTCCATATAGGCCTGTTCTGTAGGTGCAAGCTCCTCCATATTGTCAAAGTACAGTTTCATCTGTTCCGGCATATCCGCCGCTTCATTAAACTCTCTTAAAAAAAGGAGCTTAAAGATATGTTCTCTCATCTCTCTTCTTCCCATGTTTTCCTCCTTAAAAAGAAAAGGTGCCTCTAAAAAAGACACCTTACCTCTCTTCTTTTTTAGATGTTTACTTGTCAAAGAACTATTTTGTCTTTTCAATCTCCACGCTGGCAATGCGCACATTTACATCAGAGACGGTGAGTCCCGTCATATTCTCGATAGCTGCCTTCACTCTCTCCTGGACAGTCTTGCTGGTCTCCAGAATGTTGTATCCGTATTTAATATTTAAAGCCAGATCCACACATACCACATCCTCCAGCACATCTACCTTCACGCCTTTGGAAAGGTTCTTCATGCCCAGCTTGCCTACCAGTTCGTTGGTAATATTTCCAGCCATGGAATCCACGCCCTCTACTTCTGTAGCAGCCAGTCCGGCAATGATAGCCACCACTTCATCTGCGATCTGTACTTCCCCCAGAGAGCCGTTGTCATGGATCTTATATACGTTTCTGTCTTCCGCCATAATTTTACCTCCTAACAGGAAATATCCTGCTTTTTATTATACCAAAAGCCCTATGAAATTAAAAGCGGTTTTTTGCTTTTCCTGCAAAAAACCGCTTTACCTTCCTTTTTTCAGTTTTTAGAAAATTCTGCAAGTTTTAAACCTTCATTTCTGTCCAGGGTCATGCCGATACTCCAGCTATTGATAAACAGCAGCAGTGGATTCCCCTTTAAGTCCATAACTTTCTTCATATCGGAGGTACCGGTCAGTTTTTTCACATCTACCTCTTCTTTATTCTCGATCCACCGGATATGCTCGTAAGGCAGAGACTCCAGACGGATATCTACGTTGTACTCATTTTCCAGGCGGTACTTCAGCACATCAAACTGGAGGACACCCACTACCCCTACAATGATCTCTTCCATACCTCCCATGATCTCCTGAAAGATCTGGATCGCACCTTCCTGGGCAATCTGGTTAATACCTTTTACAAACTGTTTTCTCTTCATGCTGTCCAGAAGCCTTACTCTGGCAAAATGTTCCGGCGCAAAGGTAGGGATCCCCTCATACCGGATCTTTCTTCCCGGAGCGCAGACCGTGTCACCGATGGAAAAGATACCCGGATCAAATACACCGATAATATCCCCTGCGTAGGCTTCATCTACCACATGCCGGTCCTGGGCCATCATCTGCTGAGGCTGGGAAAGGCGCATTTTCTTATTTCCCTGAACATGATAAACCTCCGCGGAGGCCTCAAATTTTCCGGAGCAGATACGCATAAAAGCGATCCTGTCTCTGTGGTTTTTGTTCATATTAGCCTGGATCTTGAAGACAAAGGCAGAAAAATCCGGATCCATGGGATCGATCTCTCCTTCATCAGACATTCTTGGCAGGGGAGAAGAAGTCATTTTCAGGAAATGCTTCAAAAAGGTCTCCACGCCAAAATTGGTAAGGGCAGAACCGAAAAACACCGGAGACAGTTCTCCTTTGTCTACTTTTTCCTGGTCAAATTCCGCGCTTGCTCCATCTAAAAGCTCAATCTCTTCCAAAAGCTGTTCTTTCTGATCAGGATCGATCACCTGATCCAGCCGTTCTTCCTCAATGCCTACTTCTTCCTCAATACCCTCCCTGGTACCTTTCATGGTATCGGAAAAGGTCAGTACCTTTCTGGTTTCCCGGTCATAGACCCCCCGGAATTTCTTTCCGGATCCGATAGGCCAGTTAACAGGGCAGGTTGGGATCCCCAGTTCTTTTTCAATGTCATCTAACAAGTCAAAGGTATCGTTGGCATCCCGGTCCATCTTATTGATAAAAGTAAAGATAGGAATGTGCCGCATGGCGCACACTTTAAAAAGCTTCCTGGTCTGAGCCTCCACACCTTTGGAAGCATCGATAACCATTACCGCAGAGTCCGCCGCCATAAGCGTACGGTAGGTATCCTCTGAGAAATCCTGATGTCCCGGGGTATCCAATATGTTTATACAGTAACCGTCATAATTAAACTGCAGCACAGAGGAGGTAACAGAAATACCTCTCTCCTTTTCAATCTCCATCCAGTCGGAAACTGCATGACGGGCCGTCGCTTTTCCCTTTACGCTTCCCGCCAGGTTAATAGCGCCTCCGTAAAGGAGGAATTTCTCCGTCAGAGTAGTCTTACCGGCATCCGGATGAGAGATGATCGCAAATGTACGTCTTTTTGATATTTCTTTGGTATAGTCCGCCACGGTTGGCCCTCCTTCTCTATATTAAAGGTGATCTTTCTCCAAAATTGCACACTGACGCTATTGTAGTATACCCTTTTGGCGGTTGTCAAGGGGCTTTTATTCATTTTCCTGGGTTCCGTCCTCCAAAGGAGTGATCACAATATTCTCTACAGGAACACTGGTTTTCCGCTTTACAATGTCTTCGATCTGAGCTCTGCTTGCGTCTTCCATATAGGCCTGAGGCACGATCACATCTGCGCTGTCCCCGGTAAGATTCACTACCACATCAGAAAACCCCTGGGCCTCTAAAAGAAGTTCCGCAGCTTCCTCCTGCTCTGCCAGATCCGTCATGTTTACCATAGAGTTTACTGCTTCCTGCTTCTGCTCGTCACCTATGTTTTGATTGTTAATGATCTCCAGGAGAGTCTCCTTGTTGGCAGAACGCACCTGTTCTCTGCTTACCTTTGCCTGAGCGGCAAAATTAGAGGCGCCGGTAAGGACTGCCTCCCCGGGAGTTTCTGTCTGAGAGGTATCTGCCTGAGAGGCGTCTGCAGTATCTGTTCCTTCCTTGGCCTCTACATTCTGGCTTTCTGTTTCACTGGTTTCGGTTTCCTGGTCTGTTTTTTTACTTTCTGTTTCCTGGCTCTCCCGGGAAGCCTGGCTGTTTTCTTCTAAAAGAGCGGACTCATCTGTCAGATCATAGTCCAGGCTGTCGATCTCTTCTACGATACCATCTGTGTCAGAAGCGGCGGCGGCGGTATCCTCCTCATTTTCCAGGCTCTCCAGGGCGCTGTCCATTCCCAGATGATCATCTGAATAATTAATGTATCCCGCCACAGCGATCATAATAGCCAGAGCCGTAATGATAACCTGATTTTTCTTGAAGATTTTTTTCATAGACATTCTCCTCTAATTCATTTTCATTACTTTAATTTTATGGGCTTCCACCTGAAATAATACCTGAACTGCTTCCTGAATATTCTGGATCACTACAGGATCGTCCCCTCCCTGGGCTACCACCAGAACTCCCGTGACTTTAGGATAGATTTCTGAAGATACATAAGGAGTCTGATTTCCTCTGGAATCCCGTTCATAGACCGTCTCTGCCTCGTCTTTTTCCACTACTTTTTCCTGGGTTCCCTCACAGGTGAGAAAAACCTCCGCTTTTCCCACTCCCTGGACCTGCTCCAGTACCTGGACCAGCCGGTTTTCCATCCTGGTCTGCCAGTCCTCTTGTGAAAGACTCTGACTTGTCTGGACAGATTCCTCCTCTGTCGGTTCCTCTTCCTCATTCTTTTTCACCGGCAGGGCTATGACCAGCAGCAGAAGTCCTATTAAAAGCAGAACCCCCAGATTTTCCTTTTTCATCCACTTCTCTAAAGGCTTCACGGTATCACCTCCCGCCCTTTTACAGCTTCTTCACCGCTGCTCTCCCAGGAATCTTCCCAGTCTTTAGCTTTCTCCTGCCATTCTTCCCGCCGGGTCTGGGTATCCTGGAATTCCTGTACAAATCCCTGAAGCTTATCTTCCAGACCGGTAAGGTGAAAAACAGGAGAAAGGATCACCAGGATCAGCAGCAGACCCATATAAAACTGTACATATTTCTTATAGCTGTTTTCCGGCAGGAAATGCATCACTGCCGACGCCAGGATAAAATAGCAGGCCAGATTCTGTATCCAGGAGTAAATGCTCTCTGCCATCTTCCCGCCTCCTTAATGAGAAATAAAAGATACTGCCAGAACAGCAATAGTGATCAGCAAAAGAAGCTCCACTGTAAGCAGAACTTTTAAAAGCAGCCTGCAGCCCTCTCCCATGGCCCAGAGACAGCCTGTCATCCGCTTATCTGACACCGGCTGAAGAAGGGCTGCCAGAAGTTTATAGGCAAGTACCGTTCCAGCCAGCTTAATAACGGGAGGAAGTCCCAGGATCACCAAAATCAGGATCCCAGTGACCCCCAGGCAGTTCCGGATCAGCACGGCAGTTCCAAGGGCTACCTCTGTGGCGCCGTCGATAACGTTCCCGATCCCGGGAATAGCCGCCGCTGTTTTCCCCAGAGCGTCCCGCTTTAAAGAATCCAGGGCCGGACTGATCATATTCTGGACCAGTTCCATACCGATGACCACTGCGGTAATGGTCTTCAGGGACCACTCCAGGACCGTTTTTAAAAGCTCTGCCAGTTTGGAGAGGAAATCCTCTTTGTGCAGATAATTGATCAGTTGGATGATCACATAAGCCTGGATCCCGGGGATCACTGCTTTTAAAAGGAGGGTCTGGATCAAAAAAATAACTCCCAGGACCATTTCGTAAAAAACCATGGCGGTGGCTGTGCCGGAGGCTGCCGTTACCGCCAGAAAATAAGAAGGCATCAAAGCCTGCATAAAAGCCGTCAGATCCTCCAGATTTCCAGACAGTCCGGCGCTCAGGCTTCCGAAAGAATGGAGCAAGAGAGCCAGTAGGAGCATATATACCAGGTAAAAGCTGGCCTCTCCCGCCTGACTGCCGGAAAACACGTTAGTAAAATTAGCGAACAAAGCCGCCAGGACCACCAGCAGCGCCACCTGAAAAAGCACCGCCCGGTCTGCCAGCAGATGATCGTATATGAAATTTTTTCCTGTTTCTATCAGGAAATCCATGGAAAAAGCCTCTTCTCCCGAAAGTATCCTCTCCAATGCTTCCCGGATACTGAAGGTATCTTCCCCCAGCAGTTCGTTTACCGCTTCCTGCATCTCTCCCAGTTCCAGTCCTTCCAGAAGAGCCTCCTGGCTTTCCTCCTGTTCCCGCAGCAGTTCCTCCTCCAGAGCTGCTTCATTCTGATCCCCTGTTCCCTCCTTGGCCTGGTTTTCTCCCTGATCTGACCTCTGCTTTGCTGTCTCTGCGGCTGCTTCCTCTTCCGGGATAATTCCAGCCTCCTCTCCTATGGATGCTCCATTCTTCCCGGCAGCCGGTACGGGCTGCGCTGAAAACAAAATCCCCCAAAAAAGTAAAAAAAACAAAAGGGCTGTTTTCTTTTGTCTGTTTTTTCTCCTCATGACAGAAAACCGTGTATGGTTTCCATAAGAGCCAGGAGCACCGGCACGGATAAAACCATAATATAGAGCTTTGTAAAGATCTCGATCTGGGCTCCAATGGAGCCATACCCTGCATCCTTGCAGATACCGGAAGAAAACTGGCCGATATAGGTGATCCCTATGATCTTTAATAGAGTGGACAGATATTCTATATCCAGAGGCAGATAATCCTGGATCTTCATAACTGAAGAAAACAGATAGGAAAGCTTGGACGTCATATAAAAAAAGATCAGGATGCCCGCCGCCAGGCTCAGGTAAACCGAGTACTCCGGCCTTGTCCCCTTCAAAAACAGTCCAAGGAGAACTCCCGTCATTCCCAGCATGACAATTCTTACTACTTCCATGCCTTCTCCCCCCTTTACAGCGCAAATAATTCCTGGATCGTCCGGAACAGATCATAAATATAAGGCAGGATCCAGAACAATACCAGGATCAGCCCTGCCAGGCTGGTGAGAAAAGCCAGTTCCTCCCTCTGGCTGTGTTTCAGGATCTGGCAGAGTACAGACACCAGGATCCCCACCGCTCCGATCTTAAACAGTAAACTAACCTCCACCTGATCTCCTCCCTGCTTTTTCCTTCTTTACGCCTTCTTTCATTTCGCTTCTGATGCACTGGCACGAACATCTTCAAATCAATGACTTGTCTGAATCATGCCGTCTTCCGCACACAGGTCTTCTCAGACCAGCAGGATGGCCAGAAACATTCCTGCCATAAGGCCCAGGGCCTGATACAGCTTTTTCCTGGCCGGAGCTTCCTGCCGGGTCCGTCTGATCTCTCCTTTCAGTTCTTCCAAATATAGATTTATGGTATTTTCCTGCATGGTAATATCCATATATCCCAGATCCTCTCCCAGACGGACCAGTCCTTCCAGATCCTCTTTTGTCAGACTGGAATCCTTTAGATACTCCCTGGCTTTCAGAGCAAAGATCCTGGAAAAACGCTCTCCCTGGTACTCTTTGGCTGCTTTTGAAACTTCCCGGAGAAACTGTGACAAAGGAGGACGGATCTTGTCCGCCACCCGGACCATGGCCTCAGGCAGGGCTTCTCTGCGGTAGGTGATCTCTCCAAGTAGAAAGTACACCATTTTCTGTATCTCCTCCAGTTCCCTCAGTCTTTTAGAATAATTCAGGCTTTTCCCGTATCCAATAGCCGTACAGGAAAGGATCACCAGCACTGCTCCCGCTGCCTTCAGCATAAGATTCCCTGTTTTCGTTTCCAGTCAAAAAGACTGGTTCCTCTTTCGTCAAAAATCGCCTTTACCCTTCCTGCCCGGTCCTGGTGATGAAGGACGATATAGCGTTCAAAGATCCGCTCTCTGACCAGCCGCTGCATAAGAGGTTTCCGCTTGATATCTTCTACCGAACTGCCATGTACTGTGGCAAAAAGCTTACAGCCGCAGTGGATCACCGACTCTATGGCATGGATATCTTCGTAGTCTCCCAGTTCGTCCACTGCCACTACTTCCGGGGACATAGAACGGATCAGCATCATCATGCCTTCCGCCTTTGGACAGCAGTCCAGTACATCGGTGCGGATCCCCAGGTCATTTTGAGGAATCCCCTGATAGGAACCTCCGATCTCTGATCTTTCATCCACTACCCCAACGGATACCCCCGGCATATAAGAGCTGCCGGTGCTTACCTGGCGGATCAGGTCCCTGAGGAGTGTGGTCTTCCCGCATCTAGGGGGGGAGATGATCAATGTATGGCAGATCCTGCCGTTTTTGATAATATAGGGAAGTATTGGCGAAGCACAGCCTTTTATCTGGTGTGACAGCCTGAGATTGATATAAGATATGTATTTTACGCTTTTGATCCTGTCCCCTTCCAGGACAGTCTTTCCTGCAATGCCCACCCGGTGGCCTCCCTGAATGGTGATAAACCCCTGGCGGATTTCCTCTTCAAAGGCGTACATGGAATAACTGCTCACATATTCCATGGTTTCCTTTAAGTCCTCTGCTCTTACGAAACATCCCTGGGATTCCTCCCGGGAAAATTCTCCTTCCCTGGTCAGAAAATACTCTTTTCCCTGATAGATCACGATCAGGGGCGCATTGACACGGAGACGGATCTCATAGACCTGGTCCATGTCAAAATGAGCCGCCAGAAGAGCCTGCCGGATGTGGGCAGGAAATAGCTTTGCGATTTCTTCCTGTTTCATTGTCCTCACCTCTTTTTAAGATATATATATGAGGACAATCTTTTTTTATGACAACAGATGGCAGACATCTGTTTTAATGAAAAGGGGTTTTCGGAGATCCCCGCCGGATCTCCAAGATAAAAGGTTCTTCCCCGGCCACACAGCCGGCCAGATCTTTCTCCAGCCAGAAAAACTGATGGCAGGCAGGCGGTTTCAGGGTTTTCATATCCTGGTGAAGGCCCTCCCCGGACAGCTTGATACAGCTTTCTTTGTAAGTCCAGAGTTTGATAAACTCCCCGGTGCCATCCTCCGCCTCCAGGATCTGCCGCTGCTCTCTGGCGTTCATGGTTCTTTCCACCATTCTCCGGGATCTTATGGACCGTCTTTCCTGAATGTCCACCCCGCAGGGCATGGAAGCCAGGGCGCAGACCGCCCATCCCCCGGAATGGCTGATGTTAAAATGGATCTCCGGATACTCTGCCAGGTAAGGCTTGCCATAAAGGCCTTTTTCCAGTGAGGCAGCCAGGGCTTCCAGCAGTTGTTCCGGATTCTTATTTTGGGGAAACAACTGGTCATATCCCAGTTCCTGAAGTCCCCGAAGGAGAAGGAGCCGGCCGCATATGCTCTCCCGGTTCTTCTCCTCCTTCCAATCTTTGGTCCAATCTTCGATTTTGCCTGCATAGAGATAAATGATCCCCGGCTTCACGGTCCTTCTCTCCTTTCTGCCAGACCAGATTCCAGGAGAAATCTGGAAGGCTCCAGCTTCTTTTCATGACGCTCTCCTACATAAAAAAGAGAAAGTTCTTTTCTGGCCCTGGTCATTCCCACATAGAGAAGCCGCCGTTCCTCTTCCAGGTCGCTCTCTCCTGCCGCTTTCCGGTAGGGGATGATCCCTTCGTTTACGTCCATGATAAAGACCCGGTCAAATTCCAGACCCTTGGCGCTGTGAAGAGTGGAGATCACCACTCCCTCTCTTTCTGTGTTCTGCTGTCTGGCCTGTTCTTTCAGTTTTTCCGTATACTGGGCAATATGGGAAAACCACTCACCAAAAGTCCTAAAACCTCTGGCGCTTTCCGCCAGTTCCTCCATTACCTCATAAAGCTCCTCGGTGCGCAGTTTCCGGTAAGCGGCATAGTCCTTCAGATATTCCTCATACCCCACCCCGTGGCGGATATAATTAATAGCTCCGTACGGGGTCATATCCTTTAAGGTCTTCAGATCTTCCTCCAGCTGGTCGATCCGGTCGCACATCCAATCCTTTCCTTCATAAAACCACCGCAGTTCCTCAAAGGAAACGGTTTCTGAGTCCAGAGCCTCCCTGGATATGTAGCGGTTTGGCCGGTTCATCACCTGGAGAAATTCCTTCCGGCTCCTGTCTCCCATAGCCAGCTTCATATAGGAGATCATATTTCTGGCGATCCAGTGTTCAAAAAGATTCGGCAGACTGTCCCGCATCTGGAAGGGGATCTGATATTCCATAAGGATTTCTACCAGAAATCTGGCTCCGGAATTGGTCCGGTAAAGTACCGCCATCTCCTCATAGGGACACCCTTCCTTCCTGGCTTTCTGGATACAGTCTTTCACATAAAGTTCTTCTTCCCGGCCCTTTTCAAACATTTTAACCACCGGCGCCGGTCCCGGGGGATTCTCTGTATAAATCTTCTTCCGGAACCTTCTTTTGTTCCCTGCGATGACCTTTCCCGCTGCCTCCAGGATCTGCGGGGTGGAGCGGTAATTACAGGAAAGAAGCTCTGTCTGAACCTTTGGAAAATCCTTGGGGAAATTCATCATGATCTCCGGCCTAGCTCCCCGGAAAGCATAGATAGACTGGTCGTCATCCCCTACAATGAAAAGGTTATTCTGAGGCGCCGCCAGCATTTTCACAATGTCATACTGGATCTTATTAATATCCTGGAACTCGTCCACCAGGATAAACTGGAATTTTTCCTGCCAGCCTCTGCGGATGTCTTCTCTCTGATCCAGCAGATCATAGCAATAGAGGAGCATATCGTCAAAGTCCAGCAGCCTGGCGTGGCGGCATTGGTTCACATAGGTAGTATAAATACTCCGGAAAACCTCGTCGGGACAGTTCGCAGAATAATAATGTTCCAGAGGGATCCTGGTATTTTTCACCTGGCTGATCTCCTGGGAAAGGCCCTGAAAAAATTCCTTTTCATCTTCGATCTCCAGCCGTTTCCCATAGGCGATTTCCTTGAGCATATCATACTTCCGCTCTTCGCTGAGGATATTCTTTCCTGTGAGATGATAAGCATGGCGGAGTATCCCGTAAAAAACTCCGTGAAAGGTGCCAAAAGTCACCCGGCGGTAATCCGCCTTCAGCCCGGCCTCTTCACAGAGTTTTTCAAATCTTGTCTTCATTTCCCTGGCGGCGGCCTTGGTAAAGGTCACCACCAGGATATTTCCCGGATTTACATGATAAGTTTCCAGGAGCTTTTCCACTCTCCTGGTCATTGTGGCGGTCTTGCCGGACCCGGGACCTGCCAGGAGCATCATAGGTCCTTTAAAATGCCGGACCGCCTTTTCCTGGGCACTGTTCATCTTCATAGTCTGCGGATCTTTGCCTCCTTACGCCTGACGGAGCTTTTCCACAGCAGCCTGAAGTCTCTTAAGACTTTCTTCTTTTCCCAGAACCTCCAGGATTTCCGTTGCTCCCGCAGGAGTCATCTGTTTGCCGGAAAGAGCCGTGCGGATAGGCCACAGGATCTGGCCGTTCTTGTATCCGTTCTCCTTGGCAAAACCACAGAGCAGTTCATAGAGGGCGTCGTTGCTGTAATCCTCCTGATTTTCCAGTACAGGAAGGATCTTCTCCAGCACTTCCAAAGAAAGTTCCGGATTGGTCTTCATTTTCTTATGGGTGTACATAGATACATCATATTCCGGCACCTCCTGGAAAAAGTCGATAAGATCCGAAATATCCGGAAATACTTCAATCCTGGTCTTTACCATAGCGGCGATCTTTTTCAGATCGATATCCCTGGTAATGGTCTTCTGGATATAAGGAAGCGCCATATCATAGAACTTGTCAAAGTCCATGGCTTTCATATATTCGCCGTTCATCCAGCGGAGCTTCTGGATGTCAAATACTGCAGGAGATTTGCTCATGTGATGATAGTCAAACACTTTCACCAGCTCTTCCAGAGAAAAGATCTCCCGGTTGTCCTGGGGGCACCATCCCAGGAGCGCCACATAGTTTACGATAGCCTCTGTCAGGAATCCCTGCTCTACCAGATCTTCATAAGAAGAATGGCCGGAACGTTTACTCAGTTTTTTATGCTCCTCATTGGTGATCAGAGGACAGTGCACGTAGGTAGGCACTTCCCAGCCGAAAGCCTCGTAAATACGGTTATATTTTGGTGAGGAAGACAGATATTCATTTCCTCTTACTACATGAGTGATCCCCATAAGATGGTCGTCTACTACATTGGCAAAGTTATAGGTAGGATAACCGTCTGACTTGATCAGGATCAGATCGTCCAGCTCATTGTTTGGCACGGTAATGTCTCCGTAAATATCGTCGTGGAAAGTAGTCGTTCCCTCTGTAGGCATATTAAAACGGATCACGTGGGGCTCGCCAGCAGCCAGCTTTGCCTCTACCTCCTCTTTGCTCAGATGAAGGCAGTGTTTGTCATACATGGCTACTTCCTTACCATCAATGTCAGTCTTTAAAGATTCCAGCCGCTCTTTGGTACAGAAGCAGTAGTAGGCGTCTCCCTGGTCAATAAGCTGCTTGGCATATTTCAGATAAATCCCCTGGGCGTTTCTCTCACTCTGGACATAGGGACCGTATCCTCCGTCTTTATCCGGGCCTTCGTCATGTTTCAGCCCTGTCTCCTCCAGCGTATGGTAGATGATATCCAGAGCCCCTTCTACAAAACGTACCTGGTCTGTATCTTCGATACGAAGGATAAAATCTCCCCCTTCGTGTTTTGCGATGAGATAGGCATACAATGCAGTCCTTAAATTTCCCACATGCATTCTCCCTGTCGGACTGGGGGCAAATCTTGTTCTTACTTTACTCATTCTTCTCTCTCCTTATCTATGGAATACTGTAAAGCTATTCAAGCCTTATTATTAAAATGGAAAAGGGGTATGCGGTCTGCAACCATATACCCCACTGCACAAATTATACATAACCTATATTTCTTTTGCAAGGTCAAAAAGAGAGAAAAATCCCTTCATTTCCCATTTATCTCACCGGAGCAAACAGCACTTTCCCTGTTCCCCGGTAAACATTCACCAGTCCTTCCCCGGACACCGCAGAGCCTACCAGTGATCTTCCCGATCTCTCCACAGTAAAGTCCAGACTTCCGCTCCATGCCACTGCCATATTTCCATCGATCTTGATCACGTCATCCCGAAGAGTCACTTCCACCAGTTCCTCTTTTGGACAGGGAGATTCCAGACAGAGAACTCCGCTCCCGACGATCCCCAGATTAAACATTCCTTCATTGCCTGCTACAGCAGAGGATAAGGTAGAACGCATTACCGCCTTATGCCGGAGATTGGCGTCACAGGCCAGGAACATACCGTCATCCAGGACCACAGAGCCATTCCAGTCGTCTACGTCCAGAAGGATAATATGCTTATAAGTAGGCTCCAGTACCATAACCCCGTCCCCTGTATACTCCGGCTTAATGGCGGATTCCCCTGTCACCTTTCCTCTTACGGCTTTTCCAAGCAGATCGCCTACTCCTTTGATCCCCGTGGTGGCCTTAACATTTCCTACCATCCACTGCATAGCTCCGGACTGTACCGTCACATTCGCCTGGCTGAGATCACACATGACCTGGCGCTTCCGCACATTCATAGCATTGCAGAAATAAGCCGCCATAGCATTGGTAGGCGCTACACTGAGATCCCGGGCGTATTCGATCACAGTAAAAGGTCCCATAGAATCCAGTACATTGATATCGTCGTTATTGGTAAAATTACTGATGTGGAACATTGCTGATTCCTCCTATTCAGATTTTAAAATTCTAATATATGTGCTTCCCGGAGCTGTCCGATCTGCTCCATAATATGGCCGATATTACCTTCTCCAGCATAATTTTCCATATTGAAAAAATCACGGTCTGTTTCTGACCAAAATAACTCATTTTCCTCTCCAAACACTTCTCTTTCTTTATTCAGTCTCCCTACATATACTTCCAGATAACAGTCTGATAAATAATAAGTAAAATCCATAAGATGTGTAAGCACAATATCCTCTTTCCTAATGCCCGTCTCTTCCCATAATTCCCGATATGCACCATCCAGGCCTGATTCTCCTTTTTCTATCTTGCCACCGGGAAAATTCATCATTCCCTGATAAGGCGGTTTACGTCTTTTACACATTAAAACTTTATTTTTATCCACATTAAAAGCAATCAATAAATTATATCCCTGCACATTAATCCTTCCCCTAATCAGACATTCTTTTTTAAAAAAACAGATCCCGTACTTTCGGATATTCCGATATCCTTCCTTCTCCAAGGCTCTTGCATACTGTTGATTCTCGATCTGGTCTAAAGCCTCCCTGCACTTGTTTTCCATTTCTTCATAGCTTCTGGCAATTTTCAGCTCCAGGATCATTGCTTCTCCATTCCGGATTCCAGGCGTCTTCATCACAATATCCGGTCTTCCCAGGCCCTGTTCCCGGTTGGAATAGACACGATATTTTTCTGAAACATTGAGAAGTCCTGTCAAAAATCCATGATAATAACTTTCTGAATAATCGTAAAAACTGATAGTCTCCAAAAGCTGATGGGACAGAAAGGTTCCTGCTGATTCACAGTCTCCCTTTTCCAGATCTTGGATAAAGGGTTCCATGTCTGTCTGGCTGGCTTTATGCTGAAACCATGTCAGAACACTGTTACGGTAAATATACCGTATCTCTTCATTTGGAATAGCAAGCCAGAAATAAATATTTCCTTAAGACTATCCCTGGCCATCTGAAAGTCCGGCTGCCTGGCCGACTTCATGGTCAGAGCAATCACTGGATATTTCTGTTGATGATCCCTGCAGATTTCCTGGCAGCAGGCAATCCGCAGATCCTGGAAAATATAGCTGTTATCTGTCTTTATCCCTTCTTCATCACGCTCCAGCTCAAAAAAACGCCGGATCATACTGAGATTCAAGTTTTTCCGAAACGCCGGGGTCTGGTAAAAAGATTTACCTTTCCTCCTCTTTCTAAAAGCTCACGGATCATCAGAGATTTATCTACATAATACAGATTTCTATCTGCGATCTCCCGGATATCCTCATAACCTACCGGCAGTATTTTTTTCATGAAATCACCTACCTCACTTAAAGATAGTATAACGGTTCGAAAAAAGTATTACAATAAAATACTCTAAATAAAATGGTCATTTTTTCATAGGAAAGATAACGATAAAAATATATAGGTCGAAAACTAAAAAAAGCCCTGTACGCCTCAAGGATATCCTCGTCCGACGTACAGGACTATTTTTCTTTTTCTATTATTCACATACCGCCCGTGCAAATTCTTCCATGATATCTTTCACTTTCTCGATCTTATGGCACCGATAGGCATTCTCTCCGCAGAACAGCAGAGCCTCGTCCAGATTTCCCTCTGCCGCATTGACTAAAGCCTGGGTGATACAGTAGGGGATCTTTGCCGGATCGCAGGTGATGATACAGTGGTAACAGTGTTTGATCCTGCATTTTTCCGTTTTTGTCTTATCGATAAATACATTATGGATGGCTCGTCCCGGCATGCCTACAGGGCTTTTCACAATGCAGATATCTTCCTTCTTTGCTTTTATATAAGCTTCTTTATAAGCAGGAGCCGCATCGCACTCTTGTGTAGTGACAAACCGGGTAGCCACCTGGACACCGTCTGCTCCCAGAGACAGCGCATTCTTCATATCCTCTCCGTCAAAAATGCCACCTGCCACGATCACAGGAATGTCCCTTCCTGCTTTTTCTTCATATTCTTTATTTTTGCTGATAATAGACAGGATTACCTGGTCATAGGATTCCGGTGTAAAAGTATCCAGCTCTTCTGTGGAAAAACCCAGGTGGCCTCCGGCCTTGGGACCTTCGATCACCACAAAATCCGGATACCTTTTATACTTTCTCTCCCACATCCTGCACAGGACTGTGTAGGATTTCAGGGAAGAGACCACCGGAGCGATCTTTACATCGGAACCTTCTGTATATTTGGGCAGATCCACGGGAAGGCCGGCCCCGGAAATGATCACATCTGCTCCGGCTTCTACTGCCGTTTTTACATATTCTTCATAACGCTGAGTAGCCACCATGATATTAAAACCTACAATACCACCGTTGGCAATTTCTCTGGCTGCCGCCAGTTCTTTTTTCATGGCCCTGTAATTGGCCTCAAAAGGGTTCTGATAAAAATCCGGCTCCCGCCACCCGATCTGAGCGGTAGAGATAATGCCGATTCCGCCGTTGGCCGCTACGCTGCCGGCCAGACGGGAAAGACTGATTCCCACTCCCATTCCTCCCTGTATCACAGGGACCCTCGCCTCTAAATCACCGATTTTTAATCCTGTACCCATTTTACACTCCATTTCCAAAAGGAGCTGCCGTATCCGCTTTATGCGGAGAACTTTTCTCCGATAACAGAAATACGGCAGCTCCTTTCTACTACTATTTACATTTTCCGAAATCTATCATAGCGCCGGGCTGCCAGTTCTTCTCCTGACATTCCCTCTGCTTTTTCTAAAAATTCATGCATTCTACTCTTCATGTCCTTAGACAGTTCTTCCAGATTGTCTTTGCATGCCGGAATATCTTCCGGGATCACCTGCTCCACAACACCCAGCTCCAGCAGGTCCTTGGCAGTGATCTTCATTACTTCCGCAGCTTCTTTGGCTTTCTTGCTGTCTTTCCAGAGGATAGAAGCAAAACCTTCCGGAGAAAGGATCGAATAAGTGGCGTTCTCCATCATCCACACTTCATTTGCCACTCCCAGAGCCAGAGCTCCGCCGCTGCCGCCTTCTCCGATCACAATAGAAAGGATCGGCACTTTCAGATCGGACATTTCCAGGAGATTTCTGGCGATAGCCTCTCCCTGTCCTCTCTCTTCCGCCTCAATGCCGCAGAAAGCACCTGGCGTATCGATAAAACAGATCACCGGCCGGTTAAACTTCTCCGCCTGTTTCATCAGACGCAGAGCTTTCCGGTAGCCTTCCGGCGAAGGCATGCCAAAGTTTCTGGTAATGTTGTCTTTGGTATTTCTTCCCTTCTGGACGCCGATCACCGTCACCGGCTGGCCGTCTAAGACTGCCAGGCCTCCTACAATGGCTCCGTCATCCCGGAACGCCCGGTCTCCGTGAAGCTCCATAAAGCTGTCGAAGATGGTCTCAATATAATCCAGACTGGTAAGACGTTTGGAATCTCTGGCCGCCTCTACTTTCTCCCAGGCGGTCATCTCTTTCTCTTTTCTTCTTTTTCTGGAATGCTTCTCTTCCTTATTTTCCTCCGGAAGATTGATCCTCAGAAACTGGCAGTAACCTTTGTTCCTCTGATGAAGTTTCACCAGGCCGGACAGGGTCTGCTTCAGATTCTCCCTGCGGACAATACCGTCAATGATACCATGTTCCACCAGGAATTCTGATCTCTGGAATCCTTCCGGCAGTTTCTGTCCGATAGTCTGAGCAATGACTCTGGGACCTGCAAAACCGATCAGCGCTCCCGGTTCTGCCAGGATAATATCTCCCAGCATGGCAAAGCTGGCAGTAACTCCTCCTGTAGTCGGGTCGGTCAGCACCGGGATATAAAGCAATCCGGCTTCGCTGTGGCGCTTAATAGCAGCGGAAGTCTTCGCCATCTGCATAAGAGAAATGATCCCCTCCTGCATTCTGGCGCCTCCGGAGCAGCAGAAAAGGATCACCGGAAGTTTTTCTTCTGTAGCTCTTTCAAAAGATCTGGTAATCTTCTCTCCTACCACATGCCCCATACTTCCCATAAGGAATCTGGCATCGCAGACACCCAGGACTACTCTCTGGCCGTCAATTTTGGCTTCTCCGATACGGACCGCCTCTTCCAGATGGGTCTTCGCCTGGACCTGAGCGATCTTCTCTTCGTATCCGGGATAGTCCAGAGGATTGGAATTGGCAAGGCCGGTACACCACTCGGTGAAGCTCCCCTTATCCGCCACCAACTTAATCCTTGTCTTAGCTTTGATACGAAAATAGCCGCCGCATTTCGGACAGATATAATAATGATTAACTACGTCCTCTTTATATAAAAGCTCCCCGCATTTCGGACATTTCACCCACAGGCCTTCCGGCACAGAGGGAGTTCCTTCAGCCTCATGGGACTGCTCGTCTCCCTGTGCTTCCTGTGTCTGAACATTGGCAGACTTTTTAAATAAATCCTTTAATCTGGACATCTCCGTGACTCCTTTATCTTAAATCTCTACTCCATGTTATAATGTTCCGGAATAAAATCAGTGGTAACATTGCCTTCTATAAAGTCCTTCTGGTTTAAAATATCATACTGGAAATCCAGATTGGTCTGAACTCCCTCAATGACCACCTCTCCCAGAGTGCTCCTCATCTTGGCAATAGCAGAAGGACGGTCCTTATCATATACGATCACCTTCATGATCATTGAATCATAGTTAGGCGGGATCTGATAGCCGTTAAACACTGCGGTATCGATCCGAACGCCGTTTCCTCCAGGCAAATGGATGTTTTCAATAGTCCCGGGACAGGGCATAAAGTTTCTGGAGGGATCTTCTGCATTGATCCTGCACTCAATGGCATGGCCTCTCATAACGATATCCTTCTGTTCTACAGAAAGAGGCAGGCCTGCGGCAATGCGGATCTGCTCTTTTACCAGATCCACGCCGGAAACAAACTCTGTAACCGGATGTTCTACCTGGATCCTTGTATTCATTTCCATAAAGAAAAATTCTCCCGATTTATCCAGAAGGAACTCTATCGTCCCTGCGCTTTCATAGCCTACCGCCTTAGCTGCCCTTACTGCGGTTTCTCCCATTTTTTCTCTGGTAGCCTGGTCAATAGCACAGGAAGGGGATTCCTCGATCATCTTCTGATGACGTCTCTGGATAGAACAGTCTCTTTCTCCCAGCTGGACTACATCTCCGAATTTATCTCCCAGGATCTGTACCTCGATATGTCTGGGTTCCCGGACATACCGCTCCAGATACATGGTATCATCGGCAAAGGCGTTTACCGACTCTCTCTGGGCGGTATTAAAGTTTTCTTCAAAATCTTCAGGGCTTTCTGAAATCCTCATTCCCTTTCCGCCGCCGCCGGAAGAAGCTTTGATCATAATGGGCCAGCCAATCTCTTTTGCAGCTTCCAGCGCTTCCTCAATGTTATATACCGGTTCTTTGGTACCGGGAACAACAGGAACTCCCGCTTCCATCATAGTTTTTCTGGCTTCGGATTTATTTCCCATTTTATGGATAACCTCAGCAGAAGGACCAATGAAAGCCACATTGCATTTTTCACACATTTCTACAAACTTGCTGTTCTCAGAGAGGAAACCGAATCCCGGATGGATCGCCTCTGCCTTTGTGGCGATAGTCGCGCTTAAGATCCTCTCCATATTCAGATAACTTTCCTGAGGAGCTGCGGGGCCGATACAGATGGCTTCATCGGCCAGCTGGGCATGAAGGGCTTCTCTGTCCGCCTCAGAATAAACCGCTACGGTCTTGATCCCCATTTCTCTGCAGGCGCGGATGATCCGGACTGCAATCTCTCCTCTGTTTGCGATCAAAATTTTCTGAAACATACGTTAACACTCCTCTAACCGATCATAAAGGTCATTTCGCCCACTACGGTAATCTTTCCGTCCTGATTTCTGGCTACGGCTTTTCCCACGCCTACAGGACCTTTTTCCTTGATAATCTCTACTTCCAGAGTCAGTACGTCTCCAGGAACGACCTTGTTTTTAAATTTTGCGTTATTGATAGCGCCGAAATAAGCGGTTTTCCCTTTATTTTCTGGTTTGCTTAAGATAGCTACCGCTCCTACCTGGGCCAGAGCTTCGATCTGGAGTACTCCAGGCATGATGGGTTCCTGAGGAAAATGTCCTGCAAAAAATGGCTCGTTATAGGTGACACATTTTCTTCCTACTGCCCGTACTCCAGGCTCCATATCCTCAATGGTGTCCACAAGCAGAAAAGGATGTCTGTGGGGAATGATCTCCATGATTTCTTTGGTTGTCAGTTTCATAATCTTTCCCTCCTATTTGATCACGAACAGCGGCTGCCCGTACTCTACTACTTCTTCGTTAGATACCAGTATCTTTTCTACTGTACCGTCAAACTCGGATTCGATCTCGTTCATCAGCTTCATAGCTTCTACGATCGCCAGGACCTGTCCTTTCTTAACGGTATCTCCTACCTTTACATAAGGTTCCGCGTCTGGTGAAGGAGCATTATAGAAAGTACCTACCAGAGGAGATTTTACTACATTTCCATCTAAAGTTTCTTCCTGAGGCTGCTGAGCGCTGTCCTGGGAAGGTGCTGCCGGCTGGATAGTCTCCACTACAGCTGCCGCCGGCACTGCCGCAACGGCCTGCGGCGCGGCAACAACCTTTGTCTGTTTGTCTGTCTTCATGGAAATCTTCAGATTTCCTTCTTCCATAGTAAACTGTGTAAGATTTGACTCGCTGACTGTATGGATCAACTCAATGATTTTATCTAATTCCATGGTTATCCTCTCCTACTCGTGATATTTTTTGATCAGCAGGCTGGCGTTGTGTCCGCCAAAGCCCAAAGAATTGGAAAGGGCATATTCTATTTCCATCTCCTGGCCCTGTCCTGTTACATAGTCCAGATCACACTCTTCATCCGGTACTTTATATCCTACGGTTTCATGGATATAGCTGTTTTCGATCTCTTTTACGCAGGCGATAAATTCTACGGCTCCCGCTGCGCCCAGAAGGTGGCCGATCATGGATTTGGTAGAGTTGATCTTTAACTTGTAAGCATGATCTCCGAATAATTTCTTAATAGCTCTTGTCTCAAAAAGATCATTATGATGAGTGCTGGTTCCGTGAGCATTGATATAAGTCACATCTTCCAGAGGGATTCCTACTTCTTTAACAGCATTCTCCATGCACTTGGCTGCACCCTCTCCGTCTTCTGCCGGAGATGTAATATGGTAGGCGTCGCTGGTTGCTCCGTATCCTACTACTTCTGCCAGGATCTTTGCACCTCTCTTCTTCGCATGTTCCAGTTCTTCCAGAACTACCACGCCGGAGCCCTCGCCCATAACAAAGCCGCTTCTCTCTTTATCGAAAGGAACCGAACAGCGGGCCGGATCCGGATTAGTGGATAATGCTGTCAAAGCGGCAAATCCTGCGATGCCCAGCGGAGTAATGCTGGCCTCAGTTCCTCCTGCCACCATCACGTCTGCGTCTCCGAACTGAATGGTCCGGTAAGCTTCGCCGATACTGTGGGTTCCTGTAGCACAGGCGGTTACCACGTTAATGCTCTTTCCTTTCAGTCCGAATTGAATGGATACATTTCCGGCAGCCATATTAGAGATCATCAGTGGAACCATCAGAGGATTCACTCTGTTTGGTCCCTTTTTCATCAGCTTGTCGTACTCTCTCTCTGCCGTCTGAAGACTGCCGATACCGGAACCGATCGAACATCCCACACGGAAGGGGTCTTCCTTTTCCATATCCAGACCAGACTGTTCAATAGCCTCTTTTGCAGCGGCTACTGCATACTGAGCGAAAAGCTCCATTCTCTTGGCAGCTTTAAAATCCATGTAATCTTTTCCCTGAAAGCCTTTTACCTCGGCAGCCAGGTGGACTTTATAATCCGTTGTGTCGAATTTGGTAATCTCCCCAAATCCGATCTTTCCCTCTTTTAATCCATTCCAATAATCTTCTACATTTAATCCGATAGGAGTGATAGCTCCCATGCCGGTAACAACTACTCTTTTCATATATCCTCCTACATGCACATACCGCCGTCAACACTGATGACCTGGCCGGTTATATAATCTGCTTTTTCTGACGCCAGAAATGCTACCATTTCTGCGATATCTTTTGTCTTTCCGAATCTTCCCAGAGGGATCTGTTTACATGCAGCTTCCTTAATGTCATCCCCCAGTACTTCTGTCATTTCTGTATCCACAAATCCCGGAGCCACTGCATTTACAGTAATGCCTCTGCTGGCCAGCTCTCTGGCCATAGTCTTGGTCAGTCCGATAACGCCGGCCTTACTTGCCGCATAATTGGCCTGTCCCGCATTTCCCAGGATACCGGAAACAGAAGAGATATTAATGATCTTTCCGCTTTTCTGCTTCAGCATCTGACGGGCGCTGTGGCGGATGGTGTTAAACGCGCCTTTTAAATTGGTATTGATCACTGCGTCGAAGTCTTCTTCTTTCATCCGCATGATCAGGTTATCTCTGGTAATTCCGGCATTGTTCACCAGGATATCCAGACGTCCGTATTCTTTGATGATACTCTGGATCATTTCCTGGCAGGCGTTGAAATCTCCAACACTGCACTGGTAAACCGCTCCCTGGCCGCCATTTTTCTCAATGGTCTCTACTACTTCCTTTGCTCTGGCTTCAGAGCCGTTATAATTCACAACAACAAAATTTCCCTGGGCTGCCAGAGTCAGGGCGATCTCTCTTCCGATCCCCCTGCTGGCGCCTGTCACTAATGCAACTTTCTTATCCAGCATATCTATCCCTCACATTTTCTGCTGCAGTTCTTCTACAGCTTTTTCAAAATCTTCCACTGTCTGAATGTTGATCACTTTCACATTCCGGTTGATCTTTCTCATAAATCCGCTTAATGTCTTTCCCGGGCCGATCTCCACAAAGGTATCCACGCCGTCTTCGATCATCGTTTCCACACACTGCTGCCAACGAACAGAAGAAGAAACCTGGGCAACCAGCAGATCTTTGATCTGATCCTTATCCCTTACAAACTGAGCGGTAACATTGGTGGTATATGGGATCTCCACATCATGAAGTTCTACATTCTGAAGGACTTCTCCCAGTTTTTCTCCTGCTCCGGTAAGCATCTTGGAATGGAAAGGACCGGAAACCTTCAGAGGAATCACTCTTTTCGTTCCTGCTGCTTTAAGGGCTTCAGTAGCTTTTTCCACTGCCTGTGCCTCTCCGGTGATCACGATCTGACCGGGACAGTTATAATTGGCAATGGATACGATCCCTTCTGTCTCCTGACAGATCTTCTCGATAACAGCCGCATCGGTTCCCAGCACTGCGGACATCGCACCTCCTTTAGGCACAGCTTCCTGCATAAAGATGCCTCTTTTTCGTACCACGGCAAAGGCATCTTCCATTGTCATTGCCTTGGAAGTGATCAAAGCACCGTACTCTCCCAGGCTGAGTCCTCCCGCTGCATCAGGTGTGATCCCTTTTTCTTCCAGCGCTTTCAGTATAGCAGTCTCCACCGCCAGCATTGCGATCTGGGTATATTCTGTTATATTGATCTTTTCATTCTCCTCAAAACAGATCTCTTTCAGATCCAGTCCGGAGATTTCCGAGGCTTTATCAATTACTTCCGCGCATACCGGATATGTTTCATAAAAATCCCTGCCCATTCCCACATACTGGGCGCCCTGGCCGGGGAAAATAAAAGCTGTTTTTCCCATGTTTCTACCTTCCTTATATCACCAAATATTTTGATTGACAAAGTATTTACTTAAAAGAATAGGAAGCACGCTGTCGCGGCCTCCCATCTTGTTTTAAATTTTATTCTTCTACACCTTTTGCTTTCAGATAGTCGATTACTGCGCCTACTGTTGTCAGATCCTGTAATTCCTCGGAAGGAATCTCAACAGAATATTCATCTTCCAGAGCCATAACCAGCTCGAACAGATCTAAGGAGTCAGCTCCTAAATCCTCTTTAAAAGATGTCTCCGGAGTAATGCTTTCTGCGTCACAGTTTAACTGCTCTGCAATGATCTCTTTCATTTTTTCTAACATGATTTCCTATCTCCTTTAAATTACATTATTCAATCCCCATTGGGAATTTTTGGTGTCATGAATACTTTGATGTTCAAAGTATATCTTCTTTCCCTATATTTGTCAACCCTTTTTATTCCGCAAATTTAATTTGCCTGGAGACGCTTAAAGCAATGCCCATTTCCAGCATCAGGAACAGGATCGACGTACCTCCATAACTGATAAATGGAAGGGTGATACCGGTAGTAGGGATCCAGTTCAGCACTACACAGATATTCAGGATCACCTGCAGGGCTATATGTATCATAATACCGCCGACTACCAGGGATCCGTAAAAATCCGGGGCATTCTCCGCAATGAAAAACAGCCGGTACAAAAGATAGCCGAAAAGGATCAGCACCACCAGTCCTCCGAACACTCCCAGTTCCTCGCAGACAATGGAGAAGATCATATCGTTCTGAGCTTCCGGCACCGGTCCCAGTTTCTGTACGCTGTTTCCCAGTCCTTTGCCAAAGAAACCGCCGCTTCCGATGGCATACAAAGCCTGCATGATCTGGTATCCCCCTTCGCTGGAATATTGTTCCGGGTTCAGCCATACAAGAATACGTTCCAAACGGAAGCTGCTGAGATTTTCTGTGGAGACCACAGTATCTCCCAGCACCCACTGAAGGACCAGCCTTCCCACAACGACCAGCACAGCCAGCACTACCGCTCCGATGATAAAGGGCCTGGTCTTCGGATGAGCGATAAAGATCATCAGTACGGTGATCGCTCCGATAATAATACCGGTACTTAAATTTTCTGTAAGCTGAAAAGCCCCCATTGCAAGGATGCCTCCCGTACACAACAGGAAAAGCGACCCCCTCAAAGTCTTTACCTGTTTCCCCATCTTGATGATCAGACAGGGAATAAAAGTAATCGCCGCGATCTTGGCCAGCTCTGAAGGCTGAAGCTGGGCGCTGGTGCCGGGAATGATGGTGAGCCACCTTCTGGCGCCATTTACTTCTCTGCCCAAAGGCGAAAATTTCACCAGCAGCATCAGGATCATGGAAGCTACATAAATCGCGCCGCTGATATAATACAGGATATGATAATCCAATCGTGAAATAAACAGAGCGATCAGGATACTGACTATACTGATGGCAGCCTGACGGCCAAAAAACTGCATGTCGTTTTCATAATTTACCTGGGCTGTGTAGGCGCTGGTGCTGTATAGCATGACCAGACCGAAACAAGTCAATAGTACAACGATAGCAACCAGATTATAATCATAGTATCTGGTCCTTGCCCTCCTGGTCTTTTTATTCTTTTTTGGCATATTTACCCTCCGTTTAAATTCCAAAACCATACTCCAACAGTTCCAGAAACCCTGTCTTCGTACCACTTTCCTGGTTCTGCACCCTTCGGACAAGTGCCGGATCATCTGTAATAATATTGTCTACTCCCATATCCAGCATCCGCTTTATATTTCCCCTGTAATTCACCGTCCAGGCATGGACTTCCTTTCCCAGGGCATGTGCCTCCCGCACAAAGCCCTCCGTTATATAATCGTAACGGACACTGAAAAAATCGGCGGCCGCCACCTGGGAAATGCTGCCATAACTCATAGTCATAATATACCCGGTCCGGATTTCAGGCGCAGTTTCTTTTATCTCCTCCAGGAATCGATAGTTCATAGAAGTGACCACACAATGTTCCTCAAAATGATTCTCCCGGATCACCTGGATCACTCTTTGAACAATCCCCTTATTCTTACCATTATACTTAATCTCTATATTTAAGTCCAGTCTTCCAAGGCAAAAATTTAAGACATCTTCTAAAGCAGGGATTTTTTCTCCCTGATACCCTTTCCCAAAGGAGCTTCCTGCATCCAGTTCTTCAATCTCCTCATAAGTCATTTCCCATACCTTCTTATCCAGACCAGTGATCCTTTTCAGAGAATCATCATGGAGCAGGATAAGCTGTTTATCCTTTGTCTCCTGGATATCGATCTCCGCATAGTCTGCGCCGCATTCCCAGGTATAGTTAAGAGCGCTTAAGGTATTTTCCGGTGCCCGCAGGGCGCCGCCCCTGTGAGAGGTGATCTTTGTATCCGGATTAAGGCTTTCCAGCATAGTATCATGGCTGACCGCCATAACAGCCAGATAACCGGCCTCCAGGACTATGAGCAGCAGTGTGAAAAAAGTTGCCGCTTTCCGTCTCCCCAGTCTGGAAAGCCAGTTGTAACTCTTTACCAGATCCCATAAAGGCACTTCTTCTGTCCTTGTTTTGTGAACTCTGGAATAAACTGTATAAGCAAAGGCCAGAGTTCCTGTTATCTGTATCCCGCCGGTAAAAACTCCCATAGCCATCTGGACATACTCCCGTCCGATAAGAACGCTGGATATCTTTCCCGCCTCCGGTCTAAAAAGCATCACCGCCCCCGTCATTCCCAGCGTAGCCAGGATATAAAAGACAGCTCCTGCTGCCGCCATGATAAGATACAGAAGGATAATGCCTTTTAAAATTTCCTTCCATCTTTTCTTCAGCAGGCGGATACTTCTGCCCAGTCCCCGGAAACTTTTTTCTTTTTCCAGAAGGTTATAGGGAAGGACCAGCGCCGCCAGAAGAGAAAACACCATCACAAAGACCAGAAGGATATACAAAAGAGCATGGGGCCTCACCTCCTGATATACCTCCCTTGCCGTAAATTCCAGAAGACCTACATAGGAAACCTCCTGCACCAGAAAATATACCGCAAGGACAGGGACCGCAAGCACCGCCAGAAAGATCCATAAAAGCTTTCCCTGTCTGAGGAATCTCCCTGCGCCCTTTATCCCTTCGATCAGAAAATCCCCCGCATAAAGCTTCCGCCTCGCTCCTGCATGAACAAAGCTCATAAGTAAAGCGCATGCTTCTATAAGAAATAGGAGAAAAAGGATCAGAAAAACCCCCAGAAAAAGAAAAACCGTCCAGGGACTTTTTATAAATGCTCCGTAGTTTTCTGCCGTAAGATAGCTGAATCCCTGCTTTGAAAGAGAGATCTCAATGGCCGTCTTTACCAGCCTCATAGTCAGAAAGAAACTCAGGATCCGATAGCCTGTCTCAAAAAGCAGCAGACTTCCCAGATTGTACTTTATTGTCTTCCATGTGTGCCGCAAAATTTTTTTCATAAGTCTGCCCTCTCCTATTCATCATATACGTCCTTTTCCATATCTTTGCGCCATCTTCTCCAGCTCCTGGCAGCTTAAAGATATAGAATCTTTTCTTATATTTTATTCTAGCAAAAAATCACCGGCTTATGCAACCTCGCCTATCTGTTTTGCTCTCTGACCGGCGGTCTCACATTTTATGGGAAATCTCATAAAATATTACTGTAATCTTCGGGCAGAAACATTTCTGCCTCCTATCAGAGAGGTTTAAAAATGGATAATCGGAGAATGTATTATAACGCTTCCCGTTCCTGCCGTATCCAGCCCAGGGAATCTGCCTGCGGGGATCCCTGCTGCAATCGTCGTCCTACGGGAAATTCAGATAAAATAGAAGATACCGGCATATATACCCATGCAGATGAACTCCCCTTGACAATGGCCTATGTACCCTGTCAGAAATTCTATCATACCTTTGAACTGTGCAAAGGTTTTCAGATGGGCACTATCTTTCCGGAACTGTGCAAACCTTTTTGTGGAAAGCGAGGTGGCTGCAGATGAACAGAACCTGTAAATATTCCAGAGAACAGCTGATGGATACTATCAATGAGGTCAGTTTTGCTGTAGATGATATCAAACTTTATCTGGATACCCATCCGGATGATAAAAAAGCGCTGGAATTTTTCAAAGAAAAGGTCATGATCCGCAATGAAGCGCTGAAGGAATATGCGGCTCAGTATGGTCCTCTGACCATTGACACCGCAGAGGATACCTGCAGCCGTCAGTGGGACTGGGTCATGCAGCCATGGCCATGGGAAGGAGTGTGACGAATCATGTGGAATTATGAAAAACGACTGCAATATCCTGTTCATATAAAAACTCCCAATGCAAAGATCGCCAAGATCATTCTTACACAGTATGGGGGCCCTTACACCTGTAACCTAGAACGGTTTTTTACTTTTAAATGTGAATGAGAATTGATTAAGAAGATGATACAATATTTCTCCCCGGCTGGCAACCGGGGAGTTTTTATAGAAGAAAAGCACCCCGAAGGATGCTTTATACTTGCCTGTTCTTTGGCTCCACCGCTTCAGAACGAATGTTGTGGGTCTGGTTCTGATTTTCTGGTTTCACCTTTTGAGTTATGCTGTTGAATTTCTCTTTTGATTTCTTCTGGTTTAGTTTCTCCTGATTGGATTTGTTCATACTATCACCTCTGGGGTAGTATGTAACAGTTTCTGGTAAATATACAACAAAAAGAGCCTAGCCGAAGTATCTTTCCCTAATTATTTCATTTTCCATCCAGTTAAGTATAAATTCTTAGAACAAATTCCTTTTTTATTTTCCGTACTATTTATTGTACATTCTAACTTTAGTCCAAGTTCATAGCAGTATTTATTGCCGAATATATCAGCACAGCTTACTTTCACATTTGTTTTGCTTGACTGTGAACAATACTGCTCTATTTCTTCTCTGCTTAATTTATCTATATTTTCTTCTGGTAGTTCAATCCCGTATTCAAGTGCCACATAAGCAATTCTTTCTTTTTCTAATACAGGGATTTGTACATACCATTTTCCATCAGTTTCAATTTTTATTTCTATTGCTGCACCATTTCCTACATTAGTAATCCTTACAAATTTTTCAGCATATGAATTTCCCGAAGTTTCTATAAAGTGGCCATATACCATAGTTTTTTCTGGAATTTCGTCAACTTCTTCAAAGATTAAATACGGGGCTACTCCCAGTTTTCTATTTTCTTTTATTGTTATAATAATTCCCCATGCGGCAACAACGGCCCCAATAATAGCCCCTAAGTATGAGCCCCAAAATCCAATCCAGTCATTATTTCCTTCTATTTTAGGCCATGGTATTCTATACGAAGACACGCAAAATGCAACTACTAAAGGACTTATACAAATTGCTATCGCAATGCATTGTTTACAATATTTTTTGAACCATTTTTTCACTCAAATTGCCCTCCCCTATACCTTTTTCTCATCATACAACAAAATGCCTCTTATTTCTACAGGAAGACCCAAGAATGTTTTAAAGAGAGTGTCTGATTTATAAAATTCAATAGAAGGAGCGGCGTATACACCGCCCCACAATTAGAATGTAACACATTTTCTCTGATGGATCGCCACAGTACGTTTTACTGTATCTTAATCTGAACAGCTTCCATTCTCTTTCCAAGTCCAACAGTTCCGGCAACTGTACCGCCTTTAATCCAGTCGCTCCAACCCTCAGATTCGATATGATATCTTACATAGATATTCATTCCGCTTGGCAGGCCCTCCGCCTCCAGGCTGATCGCCTCCAGACGCCGTTCCTGTCCTGTGGTGCCAATTACAGTATCTGAGGTGATTATTCCGCAGTCTTTCCAGCCTATTCCCTGGATATGACCTTTCGCATGGATTTTGACCCCTTTCATTTTGCAGTCAATCTTGATGGCTTCTATTCGCTTTGCATGTCCAGTCACTCCAGCAACCTGGCCATCGCCTACAGGAGCAAGCCATCCAACGCTCTGCTGGTGGACACGATAGTTTATCCGGTTTTCTTTATAAGCTCTCTTTCCTGGATTTTGATTCAATTTTGGTTCCTCCTTTTTCCCTGACAGTCTTTTGTTTACCTGTTCTGCGATCCAGGGGAATTTGCTTTCCAGGTATGCTCCAGGGCAGTCAGTTGCCGCAAACCATTTGTGCATGGTCAGATTGCCATTGGTGTCTCCAGTGTAATTTAATTTGGCGATACCATTTCTTCTACAAATATCTGTACATAGTTCAACAAGCTTATTCATTGCCTTATCGGAGCACCCCCATCCAGGAGCCTCCGCATTATCGGCCATTTCAATGGTAACAGCCCGATGATCATTAGCCTTATTTGAGCTACACCAGGAGCGATCCCTTTCTTCTACATACATTCCGACACGGCCATTTGAATCAATACCGTAGTTGGCGCTGGCCTGTCTGGATGACGGTGCAAACACATTTCCACAAGTCTCTACAGACAGGTTTCCGGCCATATGGTGAATAGTAATTCTATCAATGGCATGATTCCTAGGGCTTGTCCTGTTCGGAGATATTTTTACATAATCTACTAATGCGCTATTACTCATAACAATGTTTCCTTTCTGCCGGTTGCGCCGGCGCAACAAACAAGAGGGCGATCACTCGCCCTCTAAATCCTCTGTTTCTTCTGCTGATATCTCCGGGATACCAGCAATAGATGTTAAGATACTGATCACTCCGGCCAGGATCGAGGCAGATACTACGTATTTCCAGTCTACCTGTCCCATGGCTGCTGCAGTGCCAATTCCAGCAATGGCTGCCTGAGCTACTGTTTTTACAGCCCTGACGCCTGCGGCTTTTAACCACTTTTTGGTATCTACCGATACTTTAAATACACAATTTTTAAGCATTACTCTTCCACCTTCCTTTCCAGATCTTCAATTCTATGGTTGGCCACTTTAATTTTTTCTTCGAGAAGATAGGTTCGCTCCACAACAGAGTTGTGCTTCTCCACCTTCTTTTCCAGCTGCTCTATCCGGTACTTAATCATTTGGGTACCGCCGAAGCTGCCAGCAAGAGTCCCGATCAGAGACAGAACAGCTACAATGATCGTGTCCGGCATATATGTCTCCTTTCCATACATTATGCAAAATAAAAAGACCCGTTAAGGTCTTGCTCTTATCTCCAATATTTTTCTCCTCTTACTGTTCGCCTAAAGCCTGCTGCACCTTTTCTTTCCAGAGTTTCGGTACATCTTCAATAGTGATTGTACCGTCCTGGATCTTCACGACATAGAACGCTACCATTATGCTTCACCTCCTACCACGCTGGCCAGATCAAGGATTGCTCCGTCCTGGATTTGCTGTCCGGCTTCTATGCTGTCCAAACGCTTTTCTACTTCTGTTTTCTCCCGGATTCCGAAGGCTGCCATTACTTTCTTATCCTCTGTATAATCCACAGCAGTAAAAAGTGGGCTTTCCAGTTTCATGTCGTTATAGTTTCCCGTTACCTGATCACCACTCTTGTACTTTACAGTCTTTAGATTTCCAGTTTTTGTAATGGCTTCCGCAACTGTTTTTAGATCCGCAAAATCGGCTACTACCACAACATTTCTGCTAAGGCTGGCCCCCTCCCGGATTTCGATTTCTGTGTTGTCTGCTAAAATAATTTTTTCCATAATGTGTCCTCTCTTTCTTTGATTTTTTATGCAAAAATGCATATCAAAAGGCGTCTTTTGGGGCGCTCTCTAATACACATTTTTACTTTTCTAAACCTCACTTTCATGGATGATCAGACCGGATTTTTCTGGATTTGGAGTATTATACGCTGCGTTTTCGCAGCAAAAGCATACTTTTTTCTCCAGGATCCGCAGCGCAAAGAGTGTGTTCACCCGGAATATGGCACTGATTTTATAAAAAAATATCTCCAGTTTATTAATGAAAGTGAGGTTTAGCAGTGTACGTCTCTCTCCTTTTCCTATATGCTTAAAGCAAAAAGGAGAAAAATTATGGATGTACGTTCAAAAATTGTTGATCAGGTTCTGGAATCTCTCCCTGAACTATCCGCAGATCTCCGGGATCGAATCGAAAGGACTTTGCTTACCAGTCTCCAAAATTATGAAGTACAGGAACGCTGCACCGAGGTCGCTATCCACGACAACACCAATATGGGCCTTGTCCGTAAATTCATTGCCACAAAAAATTGGAAGGCAAATCGGAAAGAACTTTGCGTAGGTATCAACCGGAGCTTGAAAAACTGGTATACTTTTTGGATAAAAAGTTATATGAAGTAAGCTCCTATGACCTACGGCTTTATCTGTCCCTCTACAAAGAACAGCGCAAAATAAGTAATCGCACTTTGGAAAATATGCGTAAGACCATATCTACCTTTTTTGGCTGGCTCCATGATGAGGGGCTGATCGGTCAAAATCCAGCCAGGGCCGTGAAGCAGATTAAGTACAATAAGGTAGTGCGTAAACCATTTACTCCAGTAGAACGGGAGAAAATAAAATCCGCCTGCTGCTGCTTGCGTGATCTTGCTCTTATAGAATTTTTATATGCCAGCGGCCTCCGGGTATCTGAGGTTGTCTCCCTGAACCGTAATAGTATTGACTTCGTGACCAGGGAGGGGACCGTAATAGGTAAAGGTGGCAAAGAGCGCCGCTTTTACCTGTCCGAAGTCTGCGCAGAATACCTACGGCAGTACCTTAATAGCAGGGTAGATGATACCCCTGCTTTGTTTGCCGGTGTCAAAGCTCCATACAAACGTCTCACCAAAGAGGGTATAGAATATATTGTAAAAACACTTGGCAAAAAAGCTGGTGTAAGTAATGTTCATCCGCACCGCTTCCGGAGGACTTTGGCAACTGATCTTGTCCGTAAAGGCGTCCCAATCCAAGATGTGGCCCAAATCCTAGGACACTCTGATCTGCGAACCACACAAGTTTATGTAGCACTAGACCAAAGCACTGTTAAATATCATTACAGCCAGGCTGCCGCATAAAGGACTGCATAATTTTAAAAAACAGCCTCTTTGAGGCTTATTTGCTATGCAATTCTTTATGGAGCTGCCAGGTAAGGAAGTTGCTTCAAAAAGCTCCGCTTTAGTTAAGAAAATTGAATCCGGAAAAGAAATAACTTTAAACGAAACAGTTTTAGGACAGCAAATATATGCTCGTGTTGTTGAAATAACGGTACTACCGAATGGACAGGACACAACTTATGATACTGGAATTACCAATGCTAAATATGCATGGATAGATATGTCTGATAGTTATATATATACGAGAGCGGATCCTGAACCTGGGTATCGCACATATCCAATATTATATGCAAGTGCAACAAATATAGCCGACTCTATCGCAATAAGGGTTGAGGGACATGGCAATAAAGTAGAAATTATGACTAGAGGCGACTGGACATTGTACAGCGCATGGGTAGTAATAAAATACTACAAATAACAATAGGTTATTTATCAGGCAATCTTTTCTGGGTATCAAGAGGATAAGTCTAAACAGGATAAGTAAAGCAGTAGGCCCAATGACCAGTGCTTACATCCGAATAAAGTTCGATAACGCCAGAAGTATCAATGCGGCCAAATATCTTAGCTTCTCCGCCTAAAGAAACTACAGAAAAAGGAGTAATACCGCTTGGACGATACTTCTGTGGTAATGTTGTAAGACTATAGTATTTACTTGCTGGGATATTTAAGGTCCCGTAACTACTTCCTTTTACTGTCGCATAACCATTTTTTATCTTGGCATAGCAGTATACATCTATTTCTCCAGTATATATGATCTGAAAATCCTCATTTGTTAAAGCGGAGTAGAGACATTACTATCGTACTGGATCAAACCTTCCCCATCCAATCCAGTCAGAGTTTTTTGTTTTACCGTTAGAAAATATCGATCCATTATATGCAAAAATATAAATTGCAACAGTGTCGTATCTTTTTAACACAAGCCCAATACTATAACCGAACTGAAATGATGATGGACTGTTATCGCCAATAGAAAATGATTTTACGACAAGGCCCGTATCCGTTGCCAAAAGATTTTCTGCGTAAGTTATTAACTCATTTGCATTATTAAATGCTTCAACTTCTAAAGCGGAGCTTAGTGTATCAATCCCCTGCTTCAGTGCCTTTCCTTGTGGAGCTGCCAGTGGTAAGCTTGCATCTGTCCCAGTAAGATTATTTACCGGGCTGGAAAAGGCATGCGGTTTTATGTCGGTAAAAAATTTCTTTATTTTTCCAAGTATTGTCTTTAGGCTTTCCCCTGAATTAATATTTGCTCTTGTGCTTGATTCTGCGAAAGATAAGCTTGCGCCCATGTCAAACTCTCCAGGGGGGCCTTGGGGGCCGGTGTCTCCTTTTGGCCCCTGGGGGCCGGTGTCTCCTTTTGGCCCCTGTGGTCCTTCCGGCCCCTGTTTTCCCTGTGGCCCCTGAGGACCGGTATCCCCTTTAGGCCCCTGAACATTACCTAAATCAATTTCTTGTGTTGGCATATTTCCACCTCCTAATCCTCAAAGATCGCCCATAAATGTCCATCACGAACTTCAAAGCTCGGTGTTTTTCCATCAGCCCCGGCCGGACCAGCCGGCCCCTGGACTCCCTGTGGGCCCTGCTCACCCTGTGGCCCCTGGGCACCCTTTTCTCCGGTCTCACCCTTTTCTCCCTGCGGGCCAGTCTCTCCAGTTTCTCCTTTTGGCCCCTGAATCCCCTGTGGGCCCTGTTCTCCTGCTGGGCCCGTAAGACCCGTAGCACCCGAAAGGTCTGTTATGTAGCTGTACGCATCTGCTCCTTTTACATAGAGTTTTGCATTGTCTTCATCTTCTACATCTCCAGTGTCGATCATTACGAACTGGCCTTCTTTTACTCCATCTGTGGCAAATCCACTATTCATAGCAACTACAGATTCGTATGTTTTTGCAATCGTAAAAGCTTCCCCTGGATCTCCTTTTGGCCCTTGGATTCCCTGCTGGCCTTTTTCTCCCTGAGGTCCCTGGGCTCCTACATCTCCTTTGGCTCCAGTAGCACCTTTGATGTTTCCTGTCTTTGCCCAGGTTCCGGTAGATTTGCTCCATACATCAAAGCTCGTTGTATTCAGGTAAAAGTCCCCGGTATTCCCTTGGCTTGTTGGATCTGTGGTGCCAAAAAGCCACGTAGCACCATCTTTTCCGGCGGGACCAGTAGGTCCAGTTTCGCCCTGTTCACCTTTAGGCCCCGCTGCACCGTCCTGCCCTGCGGGGCCTGCCGGTCCTTGTATCCCCTGTGGTCCTTCTGGTCCCTGCGGTCCGATAATGCTGCCTAAATCTACTTCTCTTGCCATATTCATTCTCCTTTACTTATATATTGCAATCAGATGGCCATCACGGATTTCAAATTCCGGAGATTCTCCTTTCAGGTCGTCAAGGCTTACGAGATCTTCCCAGTCATTGCTGTCCGTATACCTCCACTGTATTGCTTTCCCATTGTTTCTAAGTTCTATTTCCCGTCCAGTCCCTGATGGGATCCGGATCCTGTCTCCAATCTCTTTCTTTCCTGCCATGAGTTGGATATATCCATCTAAAGCAGTAATATTATCTGCTTTCAGACTTACCTGGTCCATCAGTTCCCGGAGCAGGTTTCTTTCCGCCGGGGAAGAGTAATCGTCCGGCCTTGGTCTCCGAACCACTGGCATTGCAATAGTCTTTATCGTCTCCCCATGGTCCGGAGTGGCCAGGTATACATAGGCTTTTATGTTCTCGCCTTTTTCCAGAAGCTTGTCCGGAATCCGTGCATACAGAATCTCATTCTCAATCTTCACCATCTGGATTTCCGCTTCCCGGCGCCCTTCCAGGGCGAAGTGGACTTCTGCGTTCTGTACAGGCCCCAGACCAATGATCTGGAGTTCCTGCCCGTAATCCCACTGGGTCAGGCCATTTACACGGATATATTCTTCATTGTCATTAAATGTCGCTCTTATCATGTTCCTGCCTCCCCGAGGATATATTTCAGTCTTCCATCTACGATTTTAAGGGTTGGGTATTCCTCTCCCTGTGTTATCACCATGATCAGGTGGCCGTCCTCATTTACATACATTCCAAACAGCCCAGGTCCAAGTTCTGTGACGATCCCGTTTCCGCCGTCTTCCCCGTCTTCTCCGGGAGGTCCCTGGATCCCTTGTACGCCCTGTGGCCCTCGCGGTCCTGTTTCTCCTGTCTTTCCCTTCGGGATACCGAAATTCAGGATAGCGTCCCGGATCGTGCCCACGTTCTTTACCGTGGCAGGTTCTCCAGGCTCCAGGGTAGCCGTATCTCCTACATCTACAGTGGCGGAAAAGTCACCTTTCTCGGCCATCTCGATTATTTCTTCCCTGGTCTCTTCCATGCGGTCCATGCATTCCTGCATTTTCTGGAGATATTCATCGATAAAATTACTTCCGTTTGAGCTGTCTACCCTCATCAGGCTTCGTTTTACATTTATGGGATATACAAAAGTCAGAAGTGTTTTCCCGTCTTTGTTGATCTCCACCTGCAGGTCTGTCCGGCCGGCTTCTGCCATCATCTGCTTTTGCGGCTGAATCGTGATCACATTACCACTTATGATCCCCGTAACTTCATTGTAGATGGCTTTTCCCGAGGGCTTCTCCACACATACCCTGGTGGTCGCTCCGGAGGGAAGGTCATAGTCTCTGGCCGTGAATACCAACGGAATCCTATCGGATCCCTGCGGATAATCAATGGGATATTTTACCCAGTCTCTCAGAAAATATATGTCTCTCTGTATCTTGTCCATGTTCCACCTCCTATGCTGGTATAAATCTTGTAATGTATAGCCCTACTGGCTCCGGAGGCGTTCCTCCGCCTCCTTTATAGCGCAACACTACATCCCATGGATAATCATAGTATCCCGTTTCCCATATTTCTGTTCCGGTCTGGTCTCCGGTCTGCGGATTACCACGGTCAGAGGAAGCTTGTACAATCCTTCCATTTCCCAGGTATATCGCCGTATGATGCACTGTATTTAAGAGTACATCTCCACGCATAAGACCTTCCTGGGTAGAGAAATTCACATCATACACTGCCTCAAATCCAACTTCTGTGTAATACTGGAGCATATTTCCGGTATAGACACCGGATCCTCCTCCAATGTCTACTCCTGCTTCCCGGTATGACTGGGTCGCAAAAGATGAGCAGTCGTAGTCTGGCCCCCAGCGGCTTGCCTGTGAATATCCGTGTGAATTATCCGCTGCAGTGGCAAGGGCCCAGGCAATGGCTGCTTCGATCACTGTGCTGGCGTCAAACTGGCTTATGTAGTCGTACCAGGATCGTGCCTGTGTACGTCTCTCATTTTCCACTTCCACCCCGGCACGCTCAAAGTTTTTAAGGAAAGCGCTGGCTAAGTATTCCGGGGATTCTGTACTGTGTTTGAATGTGTCGAAGCTGAAATTATACCCGCTGGTAGGGATCCATTGTCCGGCGGATACGGTAACTTCATCAATCCAGCGGAGCTGTCCCTCTGGGTCTGTGATGTTGTACCCGTTTGCCGAAGCCCAATTCGTATAATTAGTTGCCGGTGTCCACTGAACTAAACCAAATCCCAGGCTATAATTTCCAGAATCAAGGTTCTGCCACACTCCAGGATTTATATTTGATTCACTCTGCATATTTCCCAGGATCCCGGCAATAGCATTTGTGGTCCATCCTCTTGCCGACAAAAAAGAGAATACCTCATAGGCATTCCCCTCCATCTGTTCCTGATTTAAGTAAAAATTTCCAATCGTCCAGGCCATTAAAATGCACCTGCCTTTGAGTTTCCGCCTACCACAGCGCCGTTTACAAGATCAAGGTAAGTGCCATCTGAGTATTCCACTCTTCCGGTTATTGCTTCTTTGTCTCCGTATTTTACTTGTAGATTTTCTCCAACTCCAAATACTCCTTCTGTTATATAGACTCTGCTTTTTCCTGCTTCATCTCCAACAAACAGGTTTACACCACTGCCTCCTCCTAATTTTGCCGTGCCTGTTTCAGAGTCCATTTGGAGCCTTACAACTTTTCCACCGGCCATAAACGTCTTTATTTCAAATTTTCCCTGCCAGCCTCCAGATACAGATCCACCTGGAGGTGTATCTTCTGGAATGTAGTCTGATATCCATATTGTGGTTAAGGGGTCCCCGTTCTGCCTAAGGAGTTCAAGTTTTCCATCTTTGAATCGAAAAGAGCACTTTGATTGGGTGTCTGAATTTAATGATTTTATCAAAAGTTGCGCTGCCCTTATAATGCCATTGCTCAAATCTAACTCAAACCCGGCGTTTCCTTCCGCAAAATTTTTTGATCTGAGAACGCCGCCGCTGTAGGCATACAGACCGTCCTTTCCCCAGCTTCCAATCTGTTCCCCTTTTTCGTCCAGGATCTTGATCAGACCGGCCATGTCTCCAATGCCCCCAGCAATAATCACTGGGCCGTTAATCTCTCCGCTGTAGATCTTTACTCCATCTTTGTCCCACCGGCCGATCTCTTTGCCCTTTTCGTCCAGGATCTTCAGAACCCCTGAAGTATTGTTGATACCTCCAATCTCAGCAGTGCCTCCCCGACACCTGTCATAGAGCATTGTTCCGGCTACGATCAAGTTCGCAAAAAATCCTTTTGCAGTTCCGAAAGTAGACCATTTCCAGTCTTTTCCGTCTTCTGTTCTTTCGCCTGCGATCTGAAACCCCTGGGTGCCCCAGCACATTGCCCCATAGAGCGGAGAATTTGGATCTGTATCTTCTAAGAGAATCGCTCTTACATTTACTTTCTTAGCGACCGTACTCTGGAGTTTAAGCTGTGCAAGTGCCATATTGATAAGGCCTTCTACCTGCTGCCCTATCACTGTTCCGTCTGGCCGTATTGCAATATCTACACGTACTGCGGAATCAGACAGTCTGCCAAAATAGTCAGCAGCAACATCTCCGATCTTAACCGAGCTTATTTTTTTGCTTATAGGATTGTATTTAATTTCTGTTACTCTGGCATCTGTAACAATCCCCAGGTTAGAGCTTTTGCAATGTACGGTATCTCCCAGGGATACTTCTTCAAGAACTTTGTAGTCTTGATATTCTTCTGTGTTTTGAAGAGCTACCATATTTATGGAGATCGTTACTGTAGGCTTGTCAATTCCATTGTCATACTGTTCCTGGCATTTTTTCTTTAATGCAGTATCCAGCTCCGCTTGTGTATCACATACGATAATACCGTTTGCCTCGTCTTCCTCCCTGGCATCTTCCCTCATTTTTACATCTTCAAACGTTATTGTGTAGCTCTTCACCGTAGGGTAAGATCCGATCACCGGAGAATCCACATAACCATTTCCGGAAAGAGAGTACCCATTGAAGGCTTTTGGGTAGATCCTTGTGACCACATCGGAAAAATCGACTTCTTCTTTTATGCCGTCTTTCTCTATGTTCTTCCCATATAAGATCTGTACTCCATAGTCTCCTCCGGCTCTTTTGTTTACTATAACCTGGAAATTATCGTATATGATCTCTCCGCCCCAACGGTTTATGAAGGAATTATCTTCTTCCCCGTTTAAAGCCTGGATAAGATTCTTGTCTTGATAATAGGCAGTGGTCTTTAGTGCGATATCGGATTTTCCGGAGTATTTCTTATTTGGCGCCATCATTTGGTTCAAAGCCTGCTGACCATTCACGTTGGTTGGCCGAATATCTTTCAGATAGCAGTCCCCTGCCGCATCCAAAAATATCGGTTCTGCAGTCACTTCTATCCCGCTGTCGGATTTATTTTTCTTCACAATACGAAATAGCTGTTCTCCGTTAAAAGACGGCATTTTTAATACCGCCTGGTCTTCGATATATTTCCAGCGCCCTTCTGCGTCTATTGGGTGTGACAATTCTGCCTGCCAAGTCCCGTTTAACTTCGCCTGCACTTCTGCTTCAGATGGCTGCAGGGTCATATCTCCATTGGAGGTATAGTTTGTGTTGGAAGGTTTGTATATCTGGATCATCTAAATACACCTCCAGTTTGGTTTTATGGTGAGAGAAAAGCCCGAAGAAACAAATATACTGTTTTCTCCAGGCTTCAGATACAAATCTTCATAATCTCCGGTTACAGAAGTATTCATAATACTTCCATCCTCTCTGTATGCCAGCATAAGATCTGTATTGATCGTCAGATTCTGGCCTATATTTGCTTTCATTGTTTTTCCATTTACGGTCAATGTACAGATTCCTTCACCGGTGATCTTATATTCCGGGTGTGATAAATCGTATGGGTTAAAATAAACATCTTTCGGAGAACGAAATTCTTTCCCCTCTGCAATATATTCAAATGGCGAACATATGAATTTCACTGTGAAGGTTGCATGTTTTCTTAATGGACGCTCAAACTTGCTGATCTGAATGTCTTTCACTCTCCAATAGACTTCCGGATCATCGGAAAATGTAAGCTCTCCTGCTCCAGAAAGCCATTTTCCGATCATTCTTCTTTTTCGGTTCCAGTCGGCAGGATCTACTCTGTATGCACATTCCAGAGAGATCTCTGTATTCTCATAGAAGGTGTCCCTGTCAGAAATGGTTTCGTCTCTTCCTCCAACCTCTGTATAAGTAATCTTCCTCTCTTTTCCAGGTACATCCTGCCGTGACTGTACATAAATCTCATGCGATACCGAAGTTTCGTTATTATATTCAAAGGAATACCTAGCCACTTAGTCTCAGCCCCCTCGCTCCCAGATATCGGTTTTGCCTTTGGGCAATGCCTTCCATGGCAATTTCTACGATTTCTGTTCTGGTATATTCTTTTCCAACATAGATTGGAAGTTCCACAATAACCTTTCCTGTTCCTGCCATTTCCGCAGATCCTGTTCCCGCTTCTGTTCTTCCGATATTCGGAATCTCCATGCTGCTGCGGATCATTCCATTTACATTATTCATCTGTTTTTGATACCCGACACCAAATCCTTCTGCAGTATAAGATCCTAATTCTTCAAATACTTTGGAAGGGGAATTGATCTTCAATTTTCTTCTGGCTTCAGATACTGCAGCTTCACACACTCTTGCCACAGCATTTATCACATCAGATCTTCCTGCCCGGATACCGTTTGCCAAACCCTCAGAAACATTCTTTCCTTCGTCGTAAAGAGTCCTTCTGTTTAATCCTGTGTTCTTCACTTCCGAACATACGGAATCTACAGCTCTCCGAACCGTTGAAGATCCGCTTTTTATTCCAGAAGCAATCCCGGAAGCCACGTTTTTTCCGGCCGAATTGAAATTATCTTTTTTCAGACCTTTTTTCGCTTCCTCTTCTACGGTATCAGCTACGCTGCGGACTGCCTTCACTGCTACAGATTTGTTATTCGTTATCCCGTTTTTTAAGCCCGCAATTACATCTTTTCCAATGCGCTCAAAGGCTTTTGATGGAGAATGGGAGTCCAGGGAGTCTTTTGCCCCTTTCTGGAGATCATCTCCCATACTCTTTCCGGAATTTGTCAGATCAATAGAACCGTTATTGATCCCATCTACAAGGCCTTGGACGGAATCGGCTCCAAGGTCTGACATTATCTTGGCTACCCGCTCTTTTCCGCCGCTGATAGCTGTCGTGTAAGCTTCGATCATCCCTTCTACGCTCTCGTTTACCCCGGCTTTCATATCCAGGGACTGTGACCACAGATCATTGGCCTGTTTTAACTGCTCATCCGTCATCTGGGCAAAGGCCTGCACATAGTTAGAACCTTCCGGTCCCATCTCGGCCAGCTTATCCAGGATCCCCTGGTTAATTCCTCTATCCGCCAGAAGTTCCATATTATCCGCCCAGTTCGTTACTCCGTTGATCTGAGACTGCATGTTGGAAAGAAGCTGCTCACTGGATAATTGTGTCCCGGCATTAAACTCCTCAAACATGTTCATCTGGCTGTCAATCACTTCGGAGACTTTCTGCTGCATATCCGTATAAGTCTCAGCGATTGTCTGTGCAGCAGCGGCATTAGCGGCGGCAGCGTCCGTCTGAGCCTGGGCATTTGTACTGGTGGCCTCTGTGTTCTCATTGGCTTTCTGGGTTACGTCAGACCAGTTGATCCCATACTCTGCCAGTTTTTCTGAAGCTGCCTCGATCTCTGCCTGGACATTTTTCTGCTGCTCCTCATTGGTCTCCATAGCCTCCGTGTTTTCTTTCTGGGCTTCCGATACGGTCTTTATGGATTGGTAATAATCCATATTTCCGGACTGCAGGCCAAACATCAAAGCAGAGATCCGGTCCATCATGGAAATCTGCTTTTCCCCATTTTCTCCCTGGATCGTAGCTTTTTCATTCTCCAGTTTAATGGCCTCGATCTCCAGTTCGGATTTCTGTTTTAGCAGTTCTATGGCATATTCCTGGGCTGCCTGCATTTCAATCTGTTTCTGGCTGTTGTTCAGATAGGTTTCTATCTGCTCATTGGTCATGCTCAAAGCATTGGTCTGTTCGTCATATGCAAGATTCAGTCCCGGAATCAATTCGTTAAGCTGTGCCACATACTGCTGCATAACGGATTTTTCAGAATTACTCAGATTCTCTTTTTCTGCCAGTTCTTCGATATTCCCAGCTAATGTCTTCGCATATTCGCTCTGGGCCTGCATCTCTGCATTGCTGTCAGCATAATTACTGATCAGATCCTTGGACGATTCTGCTACTTCGTTGGCAGAATCGCACACTCTCTGGTTGGCTTCTGCCATCTTCTGCGATTCTTCAGAAGCCTCTCCTGCCACATTGGCATAGATTGCAATGGCTGCCGTGGCAGCTGTAACTGCTGTAGCAACAGCCACTACCGGGTTTAGATTCTGAACAGCATTGAAAGCTGCTTGTGCAACGGTGGCTCCTTTTGTTTTTGTTGTGAATAATTCCACTGCTGCAGAAGCAGTTTTAAAAGCGACAACTCCAGTTGCCACGCCTCCCATAATAGGAACGAGCGTATCCATGTTATCTATAACCAGATCCAGCCCGCTTTCGATAGCTGGAAGGGCCTTTTCGGCAATGGGAACGGCAACCTCTGTCTGAAAGGTCTTCCCCAGACTTACGATTCTGGATTCCAAGGTATCGTACTTGATATCCTGGATTTCTTCCATGGTCCCCTGGACATTCTCGTAATTTTCATTCACCTCATTCAGCGAGGTAATGACCTTCATAGCATTGTCTTCACCAAGGGAGCTCCATGTGTTGCTGGCAGTCGTAAGTGCTTCCTGTTGGTTCTTGGCGTTTGCCAGATCGTTGATCACCGATCGGAACACGTCTTTCGTAGTGGCTTTTCCTGCTTTCCATTGAGCAAAGAGATTCTTTGTTCCGGCCGAGAAAGAATCAATATTATCCTCAATTCTTCCGTCTGAAAGGGAGATACCGAACTCTTTCACAAAATCATTGACCTTATCCAGGTTATAAGCGCCGGAGTTCAGGCCGTTTTCCATGATGGCAAACATTTCCTCTGCGCTGAATCCCGCCTGCGCCCATAACTGGCTGTATTCTGCGATATTATCGGCCAGTTCTCCTGACTTGTCCAATCCATTCTGAGCGCCCTTGGCCATGAGATCAAAGGCGTGTTCTGATGAGACGCCCATGTTCTCCATAAGGGCGTCTACGCCCCGGATCGTCTCGCTAAGGTCCATATCGAAGACGTCCCGCATAGCGATCCCATCTTCGGTCATTTCCTTCAGGGCTGATGGATCCAGTTCTCCGGTGTACTGCTTTACCAGGGCCATGGACTGTGCCAGATCATTGATATCCTCTCCGTAGTTTTTGGAGTGCATCTCGTCCATGACAGCCTTGTATTGCTTCATTTCCCCGGTGGTAGCTCCGGTGCTGGCCTGGAACTGGCGCTGTGCGGATTCCATATCCAGTATGGCAGAGGTTGAGGAACTGGCAAGATTTTTTACGCCTTCTACAACAGTGTTCGTAAGATTGGTCTTTACAACTGTACCAAATCCTACAGTGATATCTTCTGCCTGCTTTACTTCTTTCCCAAACTTATCGATGGAGGTTGCGCATTGGTCTGTGGCCTGTTCTGCCTCTTTCATGTAGGCGGCGTTTTTGTTCACTGCATTAGAGGCTTTCAGAACCTGTGCCTGGGCGGTATTGAGTTTTGTTTCCCAGTCGCTGATACGATTTCCGGCGCTCTGAAGATTTTTGTTTCCTTTGTTGATCGCAGCATTGACCTCTTCAATGGCTGTTTCTTCTTTCTGCATAGCGGCAGATAGCGAACTGACAACCGCCTGCTGCTTGATCATGGACTGTTCGGAAGAGTTTCCCGCCTTTTCCATAGCTTCCAGACGGGAAGTAGCCTGCTGGTATTCCTTCTGCAGGTCAGAGAGCTTCTGTGTATGGGTATCCTGCTGCCGGTTTAAAGTTTCCAGTCCTTTCGATACCTTGTCATAGCTCTCTCTGGCATGTTCCAGGCCTTTCCTGATTTCCTCTTCCTTCTTCTCCTGTTCTCCCAGGATCTTTGTTAATACTTCATGTTGCTTTGTGAGGGATTCCAGGGAATTCTGCTGCCCTTCGCACTGGGCTTTCACAAGCTGCATTTCTGATTTTAAAGATGACAGAGATTTATTACAGCTTGTTACATTCTGCTTAAATTCTTTTTCCCCGTCCAGTGCAATGATCGCACCTATTTTCTTTGCCGCCAAGCTGTCTCACCTGCCTTTTGTGCATACAAAAAGACGCCTGCCTTAACGGCAGACGCCCTTTCTAAATGCTCACTCATTTCTTAATTTTTGCAATCGGCACATTCCATATTTTCTTGAAAATGTAGATGATCGCTAAGATCACAGCTAAGATCACGGCAATTTCCGGAATCCAGAATATTGCTGCCAATATCAGGATTCCAACAATAAGCTGTATCCAGAGCTTTGTTCTTCTGCTCATTCTGAATCCCTCCTTTGCCTTGATTATACTATGTTCTCTCCTATAAGTCCATAAGAGAAACTTCTTTTTGTTCCTCCCTGAACAAACATTTTTTCATGCGGAAATTGTGGTACCATTTAAAATGCCGGAATAGTTCACACCATTTTCCGAAATACATTCTGGAGACTTCTTTTTCTGTATACCCCATCTGCATTCCTATAAAAACCAACCACGAAAAATCTATTTCTCCGTCTCCTTCTCCTGATTCTCCGTGGTCTTCTGGTTTTTTATGTGAAAGCAGCGATAAAATTCATTGTGAAGAGCGTTGGCCAGAGTATTCGGCGCTGTATCTGCTTTTCTTACCAGTTCTTCTCTGGTTCTCTCTACAGCTTTTCGCCCTTCCCTTTCTGCCAGAATTGCTTCGCCCTCATTGACCATAAAATAAAGGGCGGTATTTACCGTTTTCATATCCGGGAATTTTCCCTTTACTTTCGGCTTTTCATCTTCGTCCAGGATTTCTTCTCCGTTTTCGTCCAGCTCTGCCTCCCAGGTGATCAGTCCTTCTTCAAAATCGTTGATTGAGCCAAATTCCTCCTGGATCTTCTCCAGGACCAGAAGGTCACACCTAATCGGATACTTTTCTCCAGACAGGGTAATGTAGGATAATCCTTCAAACATGGTTTATATCTCCTTACTCAGTTTTACTTGTTACCATACCAATCCCTGCTTTTACCGCTTTCTTTTCAGCGGTGATTTCCACAATTAAGATCTGTTTTCCGCTTTCCGCCTCAATCTCGGCAGTTCCGTCCCATGTGGTGTATCCGGAAGTACAGATTTCATTGTAAGCAGGTTTTGTTAATGAATCGCCGATTTTGTACACATAGGTATTTTCTCCGGTTTTCTGCGGGGAGACTGTGAGTTTTGTCTTTCCTGTCTCAGTTCCTGCTGCGCTCTGTACAGTCAGCTCTCCCATTGCTGCGCCAAATTTCCCATATACATAGTCCAGAGCTTCCTGTGCTGTCTTAAAGCTCTTAATGTATTTCCAGTGGTTATCTTCCTCTTCTGCAAGGGCTTTTCCGGTAATGGAAGGCGTATTATACTGGATATTTTCTCCTTTGGTCGCATAAGTTTCTTCCGGTTCTGTGTATTTTACTTTTGGCATAAAGTTCCCGGTGTAGCTCCGGACGCCGTCTACCTTTTCCACGCTGATCCAGCCCACTCCGACATAATTACTCTCATCATCAGCGCTGAATACCACTTCCTCTTCATTCATCTTATGACCGAAAACAGAATCCCTGGCCATAAGCGGGATCGTGTTGGTGTTCAAAGTCATATCTGCAGAGATAAATTCCTTATCATACTCCGACTGGATATCGTCCGAATACAGAGATCCCTCTGCGTAACTGGGTGTTACCGTGATTCCGATTGCCTTCCCAAAGGCATATGGCGTTTCATATACGCCAAAAGATTTTCTCACCCCTACAATGGGCTTTCTAAGTCCGATGTATGCCATCTTCTAATTCCTCCTCTTCTATATCGCACTCAAATATCAAGTGTCTTTTCTTGTCTTCTATAATGCTGGTCACTTCCGGCCAGGTAAATCCCTGCTGAAACAAGGCTCTCCGAATCCGGTTCTTGGTTTTTATGAAATTTTCGTCCTTCGGAAGATAGTAATGTACCTGGACGCTTGCGATCACCGTCTCCGGAGTGTCATCTGAGAATATTCCGCCTCTTTCATCTGCGTAATTGTAAACGAAATAATGGTCTGACGGTCCTTTGTAAATATCCGGTGCGTATGGATAGCCAAAAGGTTTTATTGCTTCTATGATCTTTTCAAATTCTGTCATAACGGGCTCTCCCTGTCGAAAACTTCCTGCATTTTCTTTACCACTTTAGGCTCTGCCTCATGAACGGCCGGTGTGAGCACGGGAGTAGCTGCCTGTCTCCCGTCCACTCCGTACTCCAGCGCTGCCAGTTTTTCCATATTTCTGACACCTTTACGGTCTTTTCCTGTTGGCCGGACGCATATATAGTAGCCAGTCTGATTTCTCTGTGCTCCTGTACTTTTTATGGATCGCTGCATATCTCCAGTCTGTTTATGCCTGGAAGCATATTTTTTCACGGATTCTTCCAATACCGGAACAGATTCTTCCAGGATCTTCGGTGCCAATTTCTCAGCGTCCAGGTAATCTAATTCCTTCATCAGATCGTCAATGCCTTCTACATCAAACCTTGCCATGCTCTCTCCTTTCACAGGTCATTACGAGAACCATGGATTTATCTTTCCGGAAGGTTCTGCGGATATCATAGATCACTTCCCTGGATTCATCAAAAAGAAAATTTTCTCCCTGGTAATTGCACTCCATGATCTCTATGTTCTGGTCGGCGCTGTATCCTTTCTGCGCCGCCAGAACTTCATCATTCCTGGTCACATCTGCGAAGCTGGCAGGGATTCCATGCTCCCACTCATAAGACTCTTCCTGTGGAAATCCGTCCTTGTCCTGTTCTTCGTATTTTCTCCTTGGAAGGGCTATGCTACCGTTCCACATATCAATCTCCTCCTTCCAGAGTCAGGCGAAATACCTTTTGTCTGTAAAGGTCCAGATACTTTTCCGTATCCGCCCGGTCGTTTCCGAGATAGGCCTTTACGTAAAGGGTTACTGCTGTGATAACGCCCTGATGTGTGTCTGACATAGCCAGTTTTTTAGGTACTCCGGAAGCGATCAGGTCCTGCTGGCAATCTTCGATATACATACGGATATCTTCGTCATAGGTTTCTATGTTCCTGGAAATCCCGCATCTATGCTTAATGATCTCAAGCATCTATCATCGCTCCTTTATGCCTTCTTCCTGCTTTTTGAAGATTTTGGCTGAAATGCAGCCTTATCAAAGGCAAGTGTTACAACAGAGTTTCCGTCCACCTTGATCTCAAAGGTGTCTCCCTGTGTAACCCGGAACACATTATCTGCTTCCCATGGGATGTCTTCTTTCCCTGGCTCTCCGTTTTTCAGGAAGCTCATAGTAGTCCCGGTCTTTGTCAGGTGGAATGGGAAGAAGTATCCTTCCTGCTCTTCTGTTTCTTCGGAATTAAATCCGGTATATCCGGTCACGTACTGGAATGTTCCAGTTACATTCCCATTTACGTCCACAGCAGCTCCTGTGATCATTTCTCCAGCGGTCTTACCGTAAAAGTCCTGACCTGCCGCCGGCAGAGTCATGATGTCAGGACTTATCATTTTCCCAAAACACTCTCATCTTCGATCGTGATCACGCCATTTACAAAGGCCTGCGGGTCTTTCATCTTACAGTCTTCCCTTTCAATGGCTCTAAACAGTGTCAGATCTTCTTCAAAGGCATTCAGATCTCCTGCGGAAGCAATATTTGAGGTCATGATGGTAAGCTGTTTTCTATCGAAGAACTTGATCCCTTCTTTCAGATCTCCAATGATCATGGGGATTTTTCTGGTTCCGGCTGTCTCTGTGTCAGACGGAAGGTCTGCGTTAGGGATTACAAATACCGAAATCCTTGTTGCGCCGGCGCAAAGGACCATCTGCATAGGCTGTGCCGGGTTGGGCTGCAGAAGATATTTTCCTTCGTTGTCTTTCAAAGTGTCCAGGTACTGGAGACCATCATCATTGGTTACGATCCGTGAAGTGGGCTTAAAGGCCTGTCCCAGAGTAACATTCAGTGTCTTCTTAATATCGTCCAGCCGGTAGTGTAAAAAACTTTGTGGCTTTGGTAAAAAATGGCTCCTTTTTGGTAAG